>ERZ791810.99-NODE-99-length-109612-cov-21.586206_pt1 | contig 109612 bp, 97 predicted proteins | sample MGYA00510304_ERZ791810 | MGnify/ENA primary metagenome ERZ791810 (study PRJEB30046, sample SAMN00791967) | human gut metagenome | study: EMG produced TPA metagenomics assembly of the A metagenome-wide association study of gut microbiota in type 2... | reverse complement strand
AGGTATTGCAAAAGCAGTTCCTGTATGATATATTTAATGTGCAGTTTTGAAAGAACAGTTTATTCTTTCATATTCCTCGATAGCTCAATGGTAGAGCACTCGGCTGTTAACCGAGTTGTTGTAGGTTCGAGCCCTACTCGGGGAGTTTATTTTATAAATGAGTAGGACTACTTGTCCATTCTCCCTATGAAATAAGGCTCCATGGTCAAGCGGTTAAGACACCGCCCTTTCACGGCGGTAACAGGGGTTCAAATCCCCTTGGAGTCATTTTTTACTAATGAATTGCATAGTATAGACTATGGCGACATAGCCAAGTGGTAAGGCGTGGGACTGCAACTCCCTGATCATCAGTTCGAGTCTGATTGTCGCCTCTCTAAGGATCTCATAAGTTTCGGCTTATGAGATTTTTTGCATTTATGGAGAATATCTGTTTTCATAAAAATGTATTTATGTTATAATATGCATAAACAATGAGCCGTGCCGTACGGAAGGATAGAAAAGAACTTTGTGCAAGCACAGTTCTTTTCTGGACTTTCGGATGATAGGGCGAACGCCCTCATGAGCAGGAAAATTAGATTTTCCTGCTCATGCACGGATTAAGACAGGCAAAGCAGGGTAAAAGATATGAGAAAAAAATTCATGATAAAGATGGCTTCTATTGGGGCAGTGGTTCTGCTAGCCGCCGGAATGGCTGCGTGCGGAAAAAAGACGGAAGCAGTAATTACAACAGATGGTGAAGAATTTTCCGAACCGGAAAAGGAATATCCTACCGTGGCACAAAGCCGTGCCAAAAAGTTTTCATATAATGATTTAACAGTAGGAAAACTCGAGTATCTGATGACAGAAGATGAAGTGATAAAGATTTTAGGCGAGCCGGTCACATCGTATAATGCGAATGAAAAAAGCACGGCAGCCCAGACGGAAGTCGTCAAAGAAAAAATTTATTCGTATAACGAGCTGACACTTATTTTTTCGGAAATTAAGGGGAAATATGTTTTGACGGCGGCAGCTTCGGTCGGGGAAAACGATACTTTTTCAAGAGGTCTTAAAGTCGGAGATTCCGTAGATAAAATTTATGATGGATATTACAGGGATGCCGACTATATGAATCATACCTACTATTCTGACGATAAGACTGCGGTTATGGGCAAGATGCTTTATGGCAGCTTTACTATGGATGCATTGGAAAATGTCAAGACAAAAGACAAGGTAGAATATGGCGTGATTAATTATAATGGGGCTTCATCACTTGAAACAGCTGAAACGTATATTGTAGAGTTTACGTATTTTGAACCGCCGTATCAGAGCGGTATTGCAGCAGTGACGGATGATTTCGCCCAGATTGCATTTGATATTGATGATAAGGGTATCATTACGGCAATCCGGTGGTATTATTATCCGGAAGAAGAATCTGCGGAATAAAGCTTATTAAAGGGCAGAAAGCAGCGCTTTTAATAAATAAATGAAGAAAATAATATACGATAAAGGAGTATGAACAAAATGAAATCAACAACATTAGTCATCATGGCAGCAGGAATGGGAAGCAGATTCGGGGGCGGAATCAAGCAGCTTGAAGCAATGGGTCCAAACGGCGAAATTATCATGGACTATTCCATTTATGATGCTATTGAAGCAGGATTTAATAAAGTAGTTTTTGTAACAAGAAAAGATTTACTTGCAACATTTAAGGAAGTTATCGGTGACAGAATTGCAAAGGTCATTCCTGTAGAATATGCATTTCAGGAACTCTCAGATGTACCGGAAGGATTTTCTGTACCGGAAGGCAGAACAAAGCCATGGGGAACAGGTCAGGCGGTTCTTGCATGTAAGGGTATTGTCAATGAGCCGTTCCTTGTAATTAATGCAGATGATTATTACGGAAAAGAAGCATTTAAGCTGATTCATGATTTCCTTGTATCAGACCATGCTGAAAAGGCAGAAAAAAAGTATGACTTCTGTATGGCAGGATTTATCCTTGGCAATACATTAAGTGATAATGGTGCCGTTACAAGAGGAATCTGCGTTGTTGATGAAAATGAACATTTAATCGGTGTCAATGAAACAGGTGGCATTGTAAAGACTGCAACAGGTGCAGCATGCGATGACAAGGACGGCAACCAGACAGCATGTGACCCGGCAAGCCATGTATCCATGAATATGTGGGGCTTTACACCGGATTTCTTAGACGAACTTGAAAGCGGTTTCCGCACATTCTTATCAGAGCAAAAGGAAGGCGATATTAAGAGCGAATATCTGCTTCCTACGATTGTAGACCAGTTAATTAAGTCCGGCAGAGCCAATGTATCTGTTCTTGAAACAACAGATAAGTGGTTTGGTGTTACATATAAGGAAGATAAGCCGGTTGTAGTAGAGTCTATTAAGAAACTGATTGCAGAAGGAAAGTATCCTGAAAAACTGTACAAATAATAAGGAGTAAGGGCAAATGAAAAAGTTTGCAAGATGTGTTCTCATATTAATATTTGTCATCATTGTCAGCGGTGCCTGCGGTTATTTTTACGAAGACAAGACATTGACAACGATGTATACCTCAACAACACAGCTTTATGTAGTACCGGGAGAGGAAAATGAAGCAACTGTCAGAGCAGTAAATGGCGGACTCAAAGATGATTTTATCATTGTTTTTAAGAGCAATGTTGTTATTCAGGAAGCGCAAAGAATTGCAGGAACATCAGAAGATATTGCATCATATCTTACGGTGTCTTCACCGGCAAACAGTAATATCGTTGAGATTACCTGTACCAATCCGGACCAGAATACGGCAAAACAGTATGTGGATGCGGTTGCAAAGACTGCATTAAAGACAACCAGCATTATTCCGGTAAAGTCCATTCAGATTTTATCAGAAGGAACCTCTACGAATACACCGGTGAAGCCAGATTTATACCGTAATACGCTGATGATTGCAGGCGCGTGCGGAGCAGTCTGTGCAGTGCTTGAAATCATTATTGTCCTGATACTGTGTGCATTTAAAAAGCCGGAAGACCATTCAGATGATGAATTTGAATATGAAAAATATTACGGCAAATATGCAGCCTTGCGTGCACCGCAGCCACAGCAGTTTATTGATGATAAAAAGCATGAGGAAGAAAAGCGGGAAGATGACAATGTAAAACAAAGCCATGAGCCACAGCCACAGAAAAAACATTCTGAACCGCAGGAAATGAAAGACATTTTAGAAGATTTTGACGAAGATTATGCGGAAGAAGATGAAGATGTGTTTGCTGATGACGCTTTAGAAGACGAAGATGAACCGGAAGAAGCGAAGGCATTACAGGAAGCGGCAATTACGCAGGAAGAAGCTGGACAGGAACCGGATTCACAGATGAAAGTTTCACAGCAGGAAGAAAAACAGGAAGCGGCAGAAACGTCAGAGGACACTCATCCGGATACAGAGGAAGATGTATTTGCAGATGCCACATCTGATGATGATGAAACTGATGATGAATTTGACGGTGATATCTTGGAAGGCGATGTCGTAGAAGATAATGACTCAGACGATGATGTTATACAGGAAGACGTTGTAGAAGAAGATATCGTGGAAGATGTTTCAGACGAAGCTGCTGCAGCAGAAACCGGAACGGATAAAGCGAAGGTGGCGGAAGTACCGGAAGAAACCGCAATTGATATATACCGCGTGGGACAGCAGTCCAGCAGCCGGGTAATTGCAAGAATTCAAAAGTAAAGGCAGGTTTTGTAAGTGTTTAGTGTTAATATTGATAAATTAATAAAAATGACACCGCTGGAAGCAGAAAGCTATGCAAAAGCTGCGGATTCACTGGAAAATCTGCTTGCAGATAAAGGAAATATGCTGGCGGTTGTCGGCAGCGGCATGAGTTCTTTTAAACTTGCAGCGGCATTTATGGAAAAAGAAAAACGTGTATTATTTGCCGATGCAGATTTTAGTCAGGAAGTTTTTTTGGGAAAATATAAGCTTGGCAAAAATTTAAAAGGCATTTTTGATTATACACAGGGTGAGGGTACTGCCAAAGATATCATCTGTGTAACAAACCGTGAAAAACTGGATGTTGTGTTTACGGGAAATGTTGAAAACCTGCGTTTTGACGGCACAGCTTTAAAGACGGTGCTTGAAGAATACGCAAAGGAGTATGATCTTGTAGTTGTGCAGTCTGATGAACAGGGCAGAACGGCCGGTGTATGCGATGCAGCCGTTCTGATACTGGAGGAGTCACAGTACAGTGAACTGACTGCCGAAACAAGAATAGCAGAACTTGACAAAAACGGATGTACAGTGTTAGGTGTGATTATTGATGAATGATAAAATGGAGCAGTTTGTAAAATGGGTGGAAGAATCGGATAATATTGTATTTTTTGGCGGCGCAGGCGTGTCCACAGAAAGCGGAATTCCGGATTTTCGGAGTGTGGACGGTCTGTATCATCAGAAATATGACTATCCGCCGGAAACCATTTTAAGTCATTCTTTTTATATGAGGAAACCGGAAGAATTTTTCCGCTTCTATAAAAACAAGATGCTTTTTCCAAAGGCAGAGCCTTCCACAACGCATAAAAAGCTGGCCAAACTGGAAGCAGACGGAAAGTTAAAAGGCATTGTGACCCAGAATATTGATGGTCTGCACCAGAAAGCGGGCAGCAGTCATGTCATTGAACTACACGGTTCGGTATTGCGCAATTACTGTGAGCGATGTCATCAGTTTTATGGACTGGATGCCATTTTACAAAGTGAAGGAGTTCCGAAGTGCAGCTGCGGCGGAAGAATCAAACCGGATGTCGTATTATATGAAGAAGGACTTGATGAAGAAAACATTGAAGAGGCAGTCCGTTTAATCCGGGAAGCCGACATACTCATTGTAGGCGGCACTTCGCTGGGGGTTTATCCGGCAGCCGGGTTGATTGATTATTACCGCGGACATAAGCTGGTACTTATCAATAAATCCGAAACACCGTATGATAACCGGGCAGACTTGCTGATTCATGATGCCTTAGGTGAGGTATTTTCAAAAATTGGATAAACAGGAGTGCATATGGATTATCAGGTTGGAGATATTGTACAACTCAAAAAAAAACACCCCTGCGGAAGCAGTGAATGGGAAATTTTACGCGTAGGGGCAGATTTTAAGCTGAAATGCTGCGGCTGCGGTCATGAAATAATGGTCAGACGCTCGCTTGTAGAAAAGAATACAAAAAATTTAAAAAAGGCTTGAAATCATTTTAGATATATGATAAAATCATATCTTGTGATATATATTCCTTGTTCCTCTCTAATAGAGGGACCAACAAGACCAGAAGGAGGTGCGACGTAGAATGAATAAGTATGAATTAGCATTAGTTGTTAGCGCAAACGTCGATGAGGAAGTAAGAAATGCCACAGTTGAACAGGTGAAAGAATTAATCACTCGTTTCGGCGGTACAATTACTGACCCGGGTACATGCGAAAAGAAGAAGCTTGCATACGAAATCCAGAAGATGAGCGAAGGCTTCTACTGCTTCATTAAGTTTGATGCAGATGCAGCTTGCCCTGCTGAAGTAGAAAGCAGAATTCGTATCATGGAAAATGTAATCAGATTCTTAATCGTAAAAGACGGAGAATAATTGATTTTGATGTTTGGCTTACAACTCTTTGAATAGAAGAGGAGATTAAGTATGAACAAAGTGATATTAATGGGTAGACTGACCAGAGAACCGGATGTTCGTTATTCACAGAACTCTGACGGCTCTATGGCAGTTGCAAGATATACATTAGCTGTAGACAGAAGACGTGCTAGAACCAATAGCGACGGCGCTGAGCAGACTGCTGATTTTATCAGCTGTGTTGCATTTGGCAGACAGGGTGAATTTGCTGAAAAGTATCTTCATCAGGGAACCAAGATTGCCATTACCGGCAGAATCCAGACAGGAAGCTATACGAATAAGGACGGACAGAGAGTTTACACGACTGATGTAGTTGTTGAAGAACAGGAATTTGCAGAGAGTAAATCTTCAGCAGCAGCAAATAGTGGTGCTGCCTATACACCATCAAGACCGGAACCAAGTGCGGCAGCCGGAGATGGATTTATGAATATTCCTGATGGAGTGGAAGACGAAGGTTTACCTTTTAACTAAAACAGGAGGTAAATGAAATGCCAGAAAAGAAGTCTGAAAGACCAGAAGGTCAGATGAGAAGAAGACCAATGCGCAGAAGAAAGAAAGTATGTGCATTTTGTGCAGATGCCAACAAGGCTCTGGATTATAAAGATGTTGCTTTATTAAAGAAGTATGTTTCTGAAAGAGGAAAAATCCTTCCAAGAAGAATCACAGGAAACTGTGCAAAGCATCAGAGAGCTCTTACAGTAGCTGTTAAGAGAGCAAGACACGTAGCATTAATGCCATACAGCATTGATTAATTAGTGGATTGACAAGCCATGATATCGAAAGGTATCATGGCTTTTTTGTTTACTTTAAATACGAGAAATGATATAATAGTATCACTTTAGGGTTATTGGAGAAGTTGCGATGTTTAATAAAAATGACGGAACCAAAGCGTTTAAACCGGTTGGCAGACTGCGGGTATTTTTTGCGCTGCCGTTTTATATTGCTGTCCTGCTGATTGTGTTAAATATAGTTTTATATTTTATTGACTTTCCGGCGGCAACAGTCATGTCTGTATTTATGGTATTTTATATTGCCATTTATTTATATATGCAGCTGGCATTAAAACCGGGCATTATGCACGATATTATCGCTTTTTCATCAAATTATTCACAGGTGCAGCGGCAGCTTTTATATGAGCTGAGTGTGCCATACGGCCTGTTAGATACCAATGGCAGAGTGATGTGGCTGAATAAGGCAATGTGTGCCTGCATTAATAAGAAGAAAGATTTCAAGAAAAACATATCAACGCTTTTTCCTGAAATTACTGCCAACATTTTCCCGACAGGAGAAGAGCCGAAAGAAGTACGCATTACGTATGAAGAGCGGGATTACTGTGTGGAAATGAAACGGATTAGCGCCGATATGCTGTTACAGGATGTCGGACTGGTGGAAAGTGACGATAAAGACTCGTTTATTGCACTGTATATGTTTGATGAAACCGATGTCAATATGTATCTTCAAAAGTTAAATGACGAACAGTTTGTTGCAGGGCTGATTTATATTGACAATTATGAAGAAGCCTTAGAGAGTATTGATGATGTGCGCCGTTCGTTATTTATCGGTCTGATTGACAAGCGTGTCAACAAGTATTTTGCAACCGGAGCGGCAGTTGTGCGGAAACTGGAAAAGGATAAGTATCTGGCAGTTTTCCGGTATAAATATTTAGAAAAGCTGCTGGCGGATAAATTCAGCATTTTAGAGGATATTAAAAGTGTAAAAATCGGCAATGAGATGACACTGACTTTAAGTATCGGTATTGGAACGGGTGCAGACAATTATGCGGGAAATTATGATCTGGCAAAAGCCGCAATGGATCTGGCACTGGGACGCGGCGGCGATCAGGCAGTGGTCAAAAAGGGCGACAAGATTTTATATTACGGTGGTAAGAGCCAGCAGATGGAGAAAAATACCCGTGTAAAGGTGCGTGTAAAAGCTCATGCGTTAAGACAGATTTTAGATACAACGGACAATGTGCTTGTTATGGGACATAAGCTGGCGGATATTGATTCCTTTGGTTCGGCAATCGGTATTTATACCATCTGCCGCAAGCTCGGCAAAAATGTGCATATCGTCATCAACGAGGTTACAAGCAGTGTCAAACCGTTTATGAAACGTTTTATTGGCAAGGACGAATATCCGGAAGATTTATTCCTTTTAAAAGAGGAAGCACCGGAGTATGTGGATGCGGCAACGGTGGTAATTGTGGTCGATGTCAATAAGCCGCAGCTTACGGAATGCCCGGAACTGCTTGATAAATGTAAAACCATCGTTGTATTTGACCATCACAGACAGTCCAGTGACCAGATTACGGGAGCGGTGCTGTCTTATGTAGACCCGTATGCCTCTTCCGCTTCTGAAATGATTACGGAAATGATTCAGTATGTGGACGATAACATTAAGATTAAGGCATTTGAAGCTGATGCATTGTATGCCGGTATCAATATTGATACGGATGGTTTTAATAGCAAGTCAGGACCAAGAACATTTGAAGCGGCAGCATTTTTAAGACGGCATGGTGCGGATGTGACGCGTGTGCGTAAAATGCTCCGCAATGATATGGACGAGTATAAGGCGGTCGCACATGCGGTCAGCAGAGCGGAAGTATACCGTGATGCATTTGCAATTGCAATCTTTAATGGCGAAGGACTGGAAAGCCCGACAATCGGTGGCGCAAAAGCGGCAAATCAGCTTTTGGATATTTCGGGAATTAAAGCCTCATTTGTCATTACAGAATATAATGAAAAAATTTATATCAGTGCAAGGTCTATTGATGAGGTCAATGTCCAGCTTGTCATGGAAAAATTAGGCGGCGGCGGGCATATGAGCATTGCCGGAGCACAGCTGACAGGCTGTACCGTTAAAGAGGCGGTCGACACCATCAAAGAAACACTGGATAATATGCTTGCGGAAGGAGAAATATAGAAATGGAAGTTATTTTATTAGAAGATGTAAAGTCATTGGGTAAAAAAGGTCAGATTGTAAAGATTAATGATGGCTATGCAAGAAATTTTGTACTGCCAAAGAAGTTAGGTTTAGAGGCAACACCAAAGAATTTAAACGATTTAAAATTGCAGAAAGCAAGAGAAGCCAAAGAAGCAGCAGAAGAATTACAGGCAGCAAAGGAACTGGCAGTAAAGGTAGAAGAAAAGCCGGTACGTCTGACCATGAAGACCGGTGAAGGCGGAAAGACATTTGGTACAATTTCTACAAAGGAAGTTGCTGCCGCTGCAAAAGAGCAGCTGGGTCTTGATATTGATAAGAAGAAAATGAAGCTGGACGAGCCGATTAAGACACTGGGTAATCATATTATTACTGTAAAGCTTCACAAAGATGTTACAGCAAAACTCACTGTTTCAGTAGGGGAAAGTAAATAATGGACGATATTGCAATCACCAGAATTATGCCAAACAGTCTGGAGGCGGAGCAGTCTGTGATTGGTTCAATGTTAATGGACAAGCAGGCGATTATCAGTGCAGGCGAAATCCTTTCGGCAGACGACTTTTATCACAGACAGTATGGAATTATGTTCCAGGCCATGGTTGATATGAACAATGCGGCAAAACCGGTGGATATTGTTACCTTGCAGGAAGTACTCAAGGAAAAGGATGTACCGCCTGAGGTTTACAGTCTTGAATTTATCAGGGAACTGCTGGCTGCCGTGCCGACATCTGCCAATATCCGGCATTATGCGACGATTGTAAAGGATAAGGCGATTTTAAGAAACATTATCCGGGTCAATGACAGTATTGCAACAGCGTGTTACGAGGGTAAGGAAAGTACAGAAGATATTCTTGCCGATACGGAGAAACGTATCTTTGAACTCGTAAAAAATAAAGGCGGACATGAATATATGCCGATTGATAAAGTTGTATTGGAAGCACTGGATAAGATTTCCATAGCTGCCAAAAACAGAGGTGCAGTTACCGGTGTGCCGACCGGATTTAAAGATCTGGACACGTATTTATCAGGCTTACAGCCGTCGGATTTTGTACTGGTTGCGGCGCGTCCGTCTATGGGTAAGACAGCATTTGTCTTAAATGTGGCGGAAAATGTGGCGATTAAGCAGGGCATTACAACAGCTGTATTCAGTCTGGAAATGTCCAATGTACAGCTTGTTAACCGTATGCTCAGTCTGGAATCGACCGTTGATGCGGATAAAATCCGTAAAGGCCGTCTGGATTCCAATGACTGGGGTAAGCTCATTGAAGGCGCCGACAGCATTGCAAAATCGCAGCTGATTATTGACGATACGCCGGGTATTTCGATTGCGGAGCTGCGCTCAAAGTGCAGAAAGTACAAAATGGAAAATAATCTCGGACTGGTAATTATCGATTACTTACAGTTAATGAGCGGAAACGGAAAGACGGATTCCAGACAGCAGGAAATTTCGGATATTTCCCGTTCATTAAAGGCACTTGCAAGAGAACTCGATGTGCCGGTGGTAACGCTTTCACAGCTCAGCCGTGCGGTAGAACAAAGACCCGACCATCGTCCGATGCTTTCGGATCTGCGTGAATCGGGTGCAATTGAGCAGGATGCCGACGTTGTTATGTTTTTATACCGTGATGATTATTACAATAAGGATACAGACATTAAAGGCATTGCGGAAATTATTATTGCAAAACAGAGAAACGGTCCGATTGGTACGGTAAAAATGGCGTGGATACCGGAACAGACCCGTTTTGCGGATTTACTCACAAAAGAACAGATTCCACACTGATGAAAGAAATATTTTTAATATCAAAAAAGAACCGGAAACAAGGAATATCCTTTATTTCCGGTTCTTTTTTTGTGTCTTGAAACACGTTTAATGAATAGTTGTATGTAGTCTACTGTGGGTTTGGAGCGCCTACAGGACAGACACCGGCACAAGCGCCGCAGTCTACACATACATCAGCATTGATTTCCATATGAGAAGCGCCTTCAGAGATAGCTTCTACAGGACATCCAGCTGCACAAGCACCACAATTGATGCAGTCATCGTTAATTACATATGCCATGATTCAATCCTCCTTAGATTTTGTTAGTTCATTATACGATATTTACAGTTAAAATTCAACTATCGGATAATAGTTTCTTTGTTAAGAGTATAAAAAAATGCAACATCTTTATAAAAAATGGTGCGTTTGCGGAAAGCAATTTGTTTCTGAACGAAACAAATTGACATAATGATAAAAACAAGGAGGTAAAAACCTCTGCTCCTGCATGGGGCAGTCGCATTTTTCCTTCGGAAAAACAAGGAGGTTTGTATGTTAAAGCTTACGTTAAGACCGGGTGAGTTTATTGATATCGGTGAGAATGTCCGTGTGATTTTTTCAGGCGGTTCGGCAAATAACATTCATTTGCTGGTTGATGCACCCAAAGAAGTCAATATAGCAAGAAGCTCAGTCGGAAAGAAAAAGGAACAGCCGGAACAGAGTGCTCGGACATATTACAGGAAAAAAGGTATATCCGAAGAAGCACAGCGTGAGATTGTCAGCATTTTAATGCGCGAAAAGAAGCGCAACGCGGTAAATGAAAAGCCGTGACGGCAGGACAGTGTTACGGCAGAATTATGAAGCAATGTATGCAACGGAGTATACAAAGTACAAAAATCTGCATTTAACGAATGAGAAGCTTATGGGGAAGACTGCAATAGAAAAAGCAGGGGATTTGATACACATTATTTTACTGGGACTTGCAAAAAACTTACCACCCTATACAGAGAAAAATAAACTGCACAGGCTGTTGGGTGCATTATTTACAAATGAGTTGACGGCAGATGAGAAAATCAGTATCATAGAATCAGAATATAACATTGAAGCGAAAAATGAATTGCGAAAGGACGTGAGGAAAGTGAGCGGATTAGGAGAAAGCCTTGTGGAAAGTGCGGCAGAAGAAGCATGGGAAGAAGCATGGGAACAGAGCAAAATTAAGTTTATCATCAATATGAACGAAAAAGGCTACACAATAGAGCAGATAGCCGACGTTACGGAAAAGAGCAGGGAAGAAGTCGAGGCAGTACTGGAAAAAGAGAAATAATATGCGGCGGCTTTAAGCAGAGATTCAATGAATACTTGACATTTTAATGGGGCAAGCTTATAGTAGAATCACTACGATAAACAGGAGGAACATATTTATGACAAGAATAACCAAGGATACAACAATTGGCGAAGCAATTCAGTATGATGCAGGGATTGTTTCAATTCTTATGGGCGCAGGAATGCACTGTGTTGGATGTCCGTCATCAGCAGGTGAAACATTAGAAGAAGCTGCTATGGTTCATGGTTTAGACTGTGATGAATTATTACAGGATATTCATGACTATCTTCAGTCAGTAGGTTAATTCATAAATAAAAGCGGCGGGATTTACGTTTAATCGGTAAATTCCGCCGCTTTTTAGATGATATGCCGGGGGACGGCATACATTATATTTAAAAGCTAAAGTTTTGCCATAACCTGTATTGCACGGTTTTTTATAATGGAATCCATGTGTTCCGTGAAAAATAAAAGGCTGCTGTCCGGAAGATATTCTTTTTTGCCGTATTCGGAAAGAATGTTGCAGGTCTTGTTAAAGTCCACAGAAGAACAGCGGGTCTTTTCCAAAAATACGTAGTAGCGCCCGTTGGTATGCTTAAATAAATGACTCTTGTCATTGTATACCGGAAGAACGGCTTTTGCGGCCTCACTGAAGGCATCCAGATTTTCAAAAGAAAAGCAGCGGATGACAGGGGCGTCTTTTTGTGTATCGGCAGACGATTCCGGTTTATTTGCCGCAGGTACGGGGACAGTTCCGGTGCCTTTTGAACCGGATGCCGAGCCTTTATTCAGATAATCATTTAATTTGCTGAAAATATTTAAAACGTCATCTTCAATGGAATCCGCGTTTGTATCAGATTCATTTAACTCATCATTAGCAGATGGCAGTGCATGTGCTGCTGATGCATCAATTGTTTCCATGGAATCATAATCCTCATAGGGGTAATCATAATCCTCATAATCGTCGTCCGGGTCGGACGGTGAAAATTTGGAAAAACGGGTATCCAGTTCTTCCGGATCGTCTACCTTTGTAACAATTAAAACGATACAGTCAGCAGAAACAGGAATTGCTTCAATCATCAGAGGAATATCTTCCGCTTCAAAACCGAATTCATAGGAAGCCTGCTGCATCATATCCTGAAAAAGCTTCTTCGCCTTTTCACTGCCGTAAGCCAGCTCACTGATTTTTAACTGCCGGGCTGCCAGGTCAGATTTATTCAGGGTGCAGCGTATTTGGTTTTCACTTAATTTTTCGATTTTCATATTATCACTTCCTATCACTATTGTCCTAAATTTATAATACCCATTTTTAGTGGATATGTAAAGGTTATATTGATGAATATATTATAAGAAATTGTAAAAAAATAAAAATAAATAAAAGATAATTTTGAAAAAATTTTATCAAAAAAAGAAAAAATATATTGCAAATTCAATATTTTTATAGTATACTCTTTATTGAGCTGGTCAATGATAATTTTATATGCCGATATGGAAAGGAGTGGTCCTATGGTAAATTAATCTCAGAAGCGTATGATATCATCAGTGTGCAGGCACAGACGCATCATTCAACGGTGTATCTTGTAAGGCATAAGAAGCTTGATGTACTGCGTACAGCAAAGTTCGTCAGAAAAGATACCGGCGGATATATGCGAATCCTGCGGGAAGCTGATTTTCTAAAAATTCTCAGACATTCCGGAATCCCCTTAATATATGATATTGCTGAAGATAAAGATAGTATCTGCATAATTGAAGAATTTATATCTGGTAAATCTTTGACAGAATACGTGGCAGAACACAGAATGCTTACAGCTGCGCAGATAACAGACTTTGTGCTGCAGATATGTGACATACTGGAATATTTGCATAGTCAGGGCAGCAAAGGAATGGTTCATCTGGATTTGAAACCGGATAATATTCTGATTACAGATACAGGCAGTGTAAAACTCATCGATTTTGACAATGCAGTCAGGATGGGAGAAAGATATGCCACACATTACGGCAGTATCGGATTTGCGGCGCCGGAGCAGTACCACAGGCTGTATCAGGACTGCCGGGCAGATATTTATAGTCTGGGAATGTTAATTTTGTACATGGACAACGGACATGTACAATGTCACGCAGAATCTCTGCATCATAAGAAGTTTTATCCCATTGTAAAAAAATGTATTCATCACAGTATATGGCAGCGTTACCGCAGCGTGAAACAGGTAAGGCAGGCGGTATACAGTTTACAGGCAGAAAATGAATTATCAGAGAACATAAAAGCTCAAAACATTTCTCTTTATGGCACAAAACACGGTGTCGGGACAACGCACATAGCACTTTGTCTGACGGCATATCTTACCCGGAACGGTTTTCGCGCGGTTTATGTGCAGGAAGCAGATGAAGAAGATTTTATCTGCGAAATCCGTGAAAGCATCTTACAGACTGACGGAACGTTCCGGTGTGGAACAATTGCAGTATGTCCGCAGTATCATGGTGCGGTACAGGCTGACCTGTATGGGTACGACTATATCGTAAGGGACTGCGGCACAATTGTGGGGTTGTCAGCGCAGGCAGACATTAAAATTGTTGTGACAGACTTTGGATACCGCAGAAGGCTGGAGTATGAACGGCTTTTACAGTCAGATAAGGACAGTCTGATTTTTGTGAATCATACAGACGGGAATGTTTTTTATAAAGAAACAGGCAAGCTTGAAATTAAACGGCAGTTTTACAGGATACCGTGTGTCTATGACTGGAACAATGGCAGTAAATTATTAGACAGGGTATTTTTGGAAGCGTTGTCTGCAGTGATTTCTAAACCGTGCCGAAAGCAGGTGAAAGGTGGTGCAGGTGCTGGCCGGAAGTACATTATTTCAAAGAATAAGTAAAAAAAGCACGGCAGTCCGTTGGGGTGCAAAAGCAGTATCACCCTGCGTTATTGCAGTTATGGGTATTGGCGGGAGTGTCGGAACGACACACCTTTGCATGATGCTTGCAAACAGCATGGCAAACGGGCTTAAGGTGCGGACCGCATTTGTTGAGTACGGCGTGCATGATACGGGCAGTGCCTGCCTGCATCTGGCACAAGAAACAAAAAGTCTTTCGGGTGACATTCACACATTTCAATATGCAGGAATTGATTTTTACCGGTGTATTTCGGAAGAAGAACTTATAAAAATTTCAGCAATGAAATACGAGGCAGTCATACTGGATATGAAATATGGCAGCAAAGAGGTGATGACGGAGTTTTTGCGCAGTGATTTAAAGATTGTCGTTGCCGGCATGAATTTATGGCAGGCAGGACGGCTGAAAGCATTTTTAAAAAATGAGAAACTGCCGTCATCGCACTGGCGCTGTGTCACACTGGGTTATGACAGGAAACTGGCAAAAAAGCTGGAAAAAGAATACGGCATCCGGGTTGGGCTGATTCCGGCAGAGCGAAATCCGTTTGAGTTATCACCGGACGGATTTTTGGAACTTGTAAAATTAACAGAGATGTAAAAAGAAACTACAGACATCATACGGTTTATTTACGGACACCGGATTTTAAACCTATGAATATATATCACAAAATTACAAAATTTTCTGTATGAATCCCCCTTTGTGCAGAAAAAAGGCAGGGAATGGACAAAGAAAGAACATTCCCTGCCCATTTGGTATTGAGAAAAGCCAAAATCTCGTTTATAATTGTCGTACAGTTTTAGTGTACAGGAAAACAGGAGCGCCGTAAGGCAGGGTTAAAGGAGAAAATCATGGAACGGGATAGAAAAAGAAAATTATGGAAGATAACAGCGGCAGTATCAGCAGGGATTCTGGTAATTCTTGCAGCGGTGCTGCTGATAAGAAAATATATGCCGACAGGTCAGAAAATGAGCGGATATGATTATTTTAAGACAGATTCGGCAGCAGAAAATGACAGCACACTGGTGATATTGGACAATGAAATACTTTACGATAAAGGGCGCTATATAGACGGAAGGCTGTATTTACAGCAGTCATTTGTACAGGATAATGTCAATATGCGTTTTTATTATGACAAAGAAAGCAATGCGGTTTTGTATTCGGACTGGAGCGCAGTCTATACGTATTATCCGGACGTCAAGGGGTATCGGGACCAGAACGGTAATACGTATGATACGGAGTATGAAGTGATAAAAACGGCAGACGGTGTGATTTATATCGATTTCGAATACATGGCAGCAGTCAGCAACATTTCCTATGAATATGCAAAAGAACCACAGCGTCTGGTGCTTCATACAACCCATGAAGAACAAAATGAAGTGACAATCCGCAAAAACACTGTGGTGCGGTATCGTGCAGGTATTAAAAGCAAAGTACTTGAAAAGGTGAAAAAAGGTACAGTGTGCCAGTACGTGGGTGCGGTAGATGATGACTGGATTGAGGTGATTACGCCGTCCGGTTATCAGGGTTATGTGAAAAAGAATGCGGCTTCGGATGTATACACGGCAGTACCGGAAGATACATATACGGAAGAATACCAGTCCAATCTGTGCGGTTACAAGGTGAATATGACGTGGTTTCAGGTAACACAGCGTGCCGCCAATGCTTATATTGATACGTATTTAGAGGATGTTTCCGGTATTAATACGATTTCACCGACATGGTATTCGATTGCAGACGGCACCGGAGAGCTGACCAGTCTGGCATCGGATACGTTTGTAAGCAATATGCACGCCAGGGGCTTAAAAGTGTGGCCGCTTGTCAATGATTTTAATAATAATGTTGATTATGCAGCGTTTTATTCCAGTAAAACGGCAAGAACGAAGCTGATTAACAACCTGATGCAGGAAGCACGTCAGTATGGTTATGACGGCTACAATATTGATTTTGAATATGTAAAGAAAGATTTCGCGGACGATTATTTACAGTTCTTGCGGGAACTGTCTATCGCATGCCAGAATAACGGGCTGGTGTTATCCGTGGATAATTACAAACCGGCAAACCACAATGCCCATTATGAACTGGCAGAACAGGCGGTTTTTGTGGACTACATTGTGATTATGGGGTATGATGAGCATTACGCAGGTTCAGATGCGGGATCGGTGGCTTCCCTGCCATTTGTGGAGGACGGTATTTCAAGAGCTGTCAGCATGGTACCGTCAGAACAGGTGATTAATGCTGTTCCGTTTTACACGCGCATCTGGACGGAGAATGCCGGGGAAACCAAGAGCCGTGCAGTGGGAATGCAGGCGGCGATGGATGCCATGCAGGAAAATGGTGCAACAGCCGAATGGGACGAAACAACAGGACAGTATTACTGCACCTATGAAACATCCGCAGGAACGGTTCAGATATGGTTTGAAGAAGACCGCTCTATCGGTGAAAAGATGAAATTGTATTCAAAATACAAGCTGGGCGGTGTGGCAGAATGGAAACTGGGACTTGAAACCTCGTCGGTATGGAGTATTATTAGTAATGGACTAAACTACGCATCATAATAGAACGGTACGGTTCATACAATACAGTAAAAATAAGATGTGGCAGGGTAGTTTGAATCGAAAAAGACTGATTACGGGCATGACGGTGATTTTACTGCTGGCAGTGTATACGGGAATGTATATTGTACTGCCCGCGGCAAGACAGACAGCAGGGAAAAATGAAACGTCAGAGAGCAGGCAGGAAGAAAATCAGACGGCACAGGCAGACAGTACCAAAAGAACCGTTGTACTGGACAGCGGGCATGGCGGATTTGATCCGGGTAAAGAAAGCAGCGACGGCATATTAGAAAAACACATCAACCTTGCAATTGCAGAGCGGTTAAAGGAACTGCTGGAGAAAGAAGGAATCCGGGTCGTGATGACGCGGACAGACGATAATGGCCTGTATACAGAGAGTGATTCCAATAAAAAGATTGCAGATATGAAAAAGCGGTGTGCAATTATTGATGCAGCAAAGGCTGATATTGTTGTCAGTATTCATCAGAACAGTTATCAAAGCCCGGAAGTAAAAGGTGCGCAGGTATTTTATTATAAACATTCGGCAGAAGGTAAAAAACTGGCACAGATTTTGCAGAAATCTTTGAAGGAAAATCTGGATACGGAGAATAAGCGGCAGGAAAAAGAAGATAGTACATACTATATGCTGCTGCATACCGGTGCGCCGACTGTGATTGCGGAGTGTGGCTTTTTATCCAATCCACAGGAAGCGGCTCTGTTAAATACTGCCGAATACCGGCAGAAGGTCGCAGAAGCACTCTGCAAAGGAATATTGGAATATTTTACATCTACAGGAAAATGAAGAAAGCGCTGCATACGGCAGCAGAAATGGAAGGAACATGGAAACGATTATTGCACAAATCACAGAAAATGAAGAACAGAATCAAAAAATATATGAGCAGGCATCAGACATTTTAAAAAGAGGCGGACTGGTGGCTTTCCCTACAGAAACCGTATATGGACTGGGTGCAGATGCGCTCGATGAGGAGGCATCGGCTAAAATTTATGCGGCAAAGGGAAGACCGTCCGATAATCCGCTGATTGTGCATATTGCGGATACAAAGGCACTGGAGGAGCTTTCCTGTGATGTTACCGCACAGGCAAAGCTGCTGGCGGAGAAGTTCTGGCCGGGACCGCTGACCATGATTTTAAAGAAAAGCGACTGTGTGCCAAAATCCATTACCGGCGGACTGGGTACGGTAGCTATCCGTATGCCGAGCCATCCGGTTGCAGCACAGTTAATCAGAACTTCCGGTGTGTATATTGCAGCACCGAGTGCCAATATTTCAGGGAAACCAAGTCCTACAAGAGGAGAACATGTCATTCATGATATGAAGGGCAGAATTGATATGATTATTGTAGACGATACGGTTGATATTGGTGTAGAATCTACGATTGTAGATTTAAGTGAAGATGTTCCTACAATTTTAAGACCGGGTTATATTACAAAAGAAATGCTTTCGGAAGTGCTGGGAGAAGTACGTATTGATCCGGCGATTATGGGCAGTGTAAAGCCGGGCGTTGTACCGAAAGCGCCGGGCATGAAATATAAGCACTATGCGCCCGATGCAGACCTTGCAATTGTAGAGGGTGACATCGATAAAGTTGTAGATAAAATCAACGCACTGACAAAGGAAAAAGAAGCCTTAGGATACCGTGTAGGTATTATGGCAACACAGGAAACAAAAGACCGCTATGAAAGCGGTGTTATAAAAGTAGTCGGCAGCAGAAAAGATGAGGCGACTGTCGCTCACAACCTGTACGCAGCCCTGCGGGAGTTTGACAAACAGCAGGTGGCATACATTTATTCAGAGGGCTTTTCTGAAAATCAGGTAGGGCAGGCAGTCATGAACCGGTTGATTAAAGCCGCCGGACATACTATAATAAATGTCTGAAAGTGACAGAAGCGAGGACTTTCTATGAATACGTATAGCAGAATTTTGTTTGTCTGTGCAGGAAATACATGCAGAGGTCCCATGGCGGCGACAATCATGCAGCAGTTTGTACAGGATATGGATATCCTTACAGATTCAAGAGGAATGGTTGTATTGTTTCCTGAGCCTTATAATCCAAAGGCGGTTGCGGTCTGTGCGGGACACGGCATGATTATGCCGAGTAACAGTGCAGCACAGCTTGAGAATGCGGATTTTGACAACAACACACTGGTACTTGTGATGAATCAGTCAATGAAGCAGAAGATTTATGAAAGCTATGACCGGGCAATTAATGTGTATACGCTCGGGGAGTTTGCCGGAGCGGGCGAAACAGAAATTGCAGATCCGTATGGACGGGGCATTGATGAATATAACCAATGTTTTGAACAGTTGTATGTATTGATTGAAAAAGCAGCAGAAATAATCAGAAAGAACATGGAGGAAGAAAAAGATGATAGCAATCGGCAGTGATCACGGCGGAGTAGAGTTAAAGGAAAAGGTAATCAAGCATTTACAGGCACGCGGTATTGAGTGTGAAGATACAGGATGTTACAGCACAGAATCCTGTGATTATCCGGTATATGCAAAGAAGGTAACAGATCTGGTGACATCCGGAAAATGTGAACTGGGTATTTTAATCTGTGGTACCGGTATCGGCATGAGCATGGCAGCCAATAAAGTGGATGGCATCCGTGCGGCATTGTGCCATGACTGTTTCAGCGCGGAAGCCACAAAACAGCACAACAATGCAAATGTATTATGTATGGGGGCAAGAGTAATCGGGGAAGGATTGGCTTGCAAAATCGCAGATATTTTTATTGATACCCCGTTTTCAAACGATGAACGTCATATCAGAAGAATCAGCATGTTTGATTAAATGGCGGATTAGAGGAAAGGTCAGGGAATGCAATGAGCGATAAGAGAAAAGATTACATTTCATGGGACGAGTATTTCATGGGCGTTGCAAAGCTTTCCGCCCTGCGTTCGAAAGATCCGAATACACAGGTGGGTGCGTGTATTGTCAGCGAAGATAATAAAATCCTCTCCATGGGATATAACGGACTGCCAAGGGGCTGCTCCGATGATGAATTTCCGTGGTCAAGGGAAGGCGATCCGCTGGATAATAAATATCTGTATACGGCACACAGTGAGCTGAATGCCATTTTAAATTATCAGGGCGGCACATTGCAGAATGCAAAAATGTATGTGACACTGTTTCCGTGCAATGAATGTGCGAAAGCGATTATTCAGGCGGGCATTAAGACACTGGTCTATGACTGCGACAAGTATTCTGATACGGCATCGGTGATTGCATCGAAAAGAATGCTCAATGCCGCAGGCGTACGGTATTATAAATACGATTCGACCGGAAGAACCGTGCAGATTGAACTGTAGGGTTCCGTGGAAATATGCCGTTTGTGCATGACAGCATGGACAAAAACAGTACAGTGTGTTTAAGGAAAAATGTAGATAAAAAGGACTGTAAATGACAAAGCGCGAAGAAAAATGCTCAGAGCGTACTGTCAGTTACAGTTCTTAAAAAATTCATGGAAATTGATGTACTTACGTGTTATTGCAGTTTTGATAAATGATTCAAAGCCGGATTCAATGATTCATACCGTTCCAGTTCATCTAAATAATCTTTAAAATCCCCGTTATAAATAATAGAAAGCAGTGCATTGAGGCGGTGCAGGGAAGTCACCAGCATATCATTGCTGATAATGGACATGCGGCAGGCATCTGCCAGTTCATCTAAATCCACAACGCGGACAAAACCGTCATTTTCAATGATAACATCGGCAAGTAGATCGGTAAAAATATAAGTGTCGGTATTTTTATCATAGCTTGTGTCAATAATATCACAGTAAATATAAGCGAGCGTTCCGTTCTCCTTATAAAATTTGCTGATTTTCCAGCCGTGTTTTACGACATAGTAGGATATTCCGTAGGAAAATTCTTCCTTTGGATGCAGTGTTTTCCAGCGGGTAATAATATGTCCGTCTGAAATGGACACAATCGTATCATTTTTTAAGTGAATACATTCTGAAGGAATGAGACGTTTTCGGTAAAGTTCAGGCATAGACAATCCTCCTGTAAAAGTAATTTGTGTAAAATTGTTTCAGAACCAAAGTTTATGGGCAAATTATAGCAATTTTCATAGGAAAATTCAATGTAAATGAAAATATTTCTAAAATAAATGCACAAAAATAAATGGACTTTTTTGTCGTGAAATGTTATTATATTAACAAGCATATAGGTCGAAAGGAAAAAATATGAGTGGAAAGGGTTCACCGTATCGGAATATTGTTCTGATTTCGCAGATTGGTATTAATATGCTTGTTCCTGTGTTTATATGTGTAGCGGTCGGTGTATGGCTGGATAACAGATTTCATACATGGTTTACGCTGCCATTGCTGATATTGGGGATTGCCGCGGGAGCCAGAAATGCTTATGCACTTGCGATGGATACTATCAGGATGGACGAGAAAAGACGGAAAAAAGAACAGGAGGAGCAGATTAAGGAAGTTCTGCAAAAGGCGAAGGATGAGAAAAATCATCGACAGGATTAAAGAGTTAAATGAAGTGCTTCCAGAAGTGTTTCTGGTAGATTTGCTTTATCTGCTGGCAGGAGAGCTGGTTATCTGGTTTTTAGTACCCAATAAGCAGATGTGTGCTGTGGGATTTCTTATGGGTGTAGTCTATTCCATATTTTCATCTGTTCATATGAGTTTTCGGATCCGTAAGATCGTTTACGGTCACGCGAATGAATCAAAGACCCTGCTTATTGGATATTTTATCCGTCTTGCAGTGATGCTTGTACTGTTTACAGTATTATATCTGTTTCATATCGGCGATTTATTGTGTGCGCTGATAGGAATGTTTTCTATGAAAGTATCGGCTTATTTACAGCCGTTTACTAATAAAATATTATCAAAAAAAGGAAGGTGAGAAAGTGGGAAGCACAATGATGACATCATTGGTGGCATGCGACAGCAGTTTTATGATTAAGTCGCTCTATTCATTCCGGATACCCGGGGTTGATTATGACTTCAGTATCAACACCACCCATGTGGCGATGCTTTTAGTGTCTTTGTTTATCCTGATTGTTGCGATTATTGCAAGAGTCAAGATTAATAAAGCAAATGCATCGGATACACCGGGAATGTTCCAGAATATTATTGAGCTGGTTATAGAGATGCTTGGCAGCATGGTTGATGGAATTATGGGTAAGAATGCCAACAGATTTGTAAATTACATTACAACCCTGTTTGTCTTTATCATAATTTCAAACATTTCAGGGCTTTTTGGTCTTCGACCACCAACGGCAGACTACGGTGTTACATTAGCGCTGGGTCTGATTACATTTGTACTGGTACAGTTTAACGGTATTAAAAAGAATCACGTTGGGCACTTTACAGCATTGTTTCAGCCAATATGGTTTTTATTCCCGATTAATTTAATTGGTGAGTTTGCTGTACCGCTGTCTCTTTCACTGCGTTTGTTTGGTAATGTTATGTCAGGAACCGTCTTAATGGGCTTGATTTATGATCTGCTCGGACCGTATACGGTAGCGTATCCGGCCCTGCTGCATGCTTATTTTGATTTGTTTTCAGGCTGCATTCAGGCATACGTATTCAGTATGTTGACGATGGTTTATGTCAACGACAAGATTGCCGATTAAGGGCAAAATATTATTCTATTTAAATGGAGGAAATGAAACATGAATATTAGTGGACAGGAATTTATTCAGGCTATGTCAGCAATTGGTGCCGGTATCGCAATGATCGCCGGTGTAGGTCCTGGTGTTGGTCAGGGTATCGCAGCAGGTCATGGTGCAGCTGCAGTAGGTAGAAATCCGGGCGCAAAGTCTGATATCACATCGACAATGTTACTTGGACAGGCCGTTGCCGAAACAACAGGTCTTTACGGTTTCGCCGTAGCGATTATCTTAATGTTTGTACAGCCATTCAAGGGTTAATCCGGGCAGATAAGTGTAGAAACATTTAAGCTGGCAGGAAGGAGGCTAAAAACTTGAATAATTTAGGTACATTTGTCGCTTTGGCAGAAGGCGGGCGATTATTTGGACTTGATTTGCAGCTTCTTCTCGACGCAGCAATCACTGCGGTGAACGTATTTATTCTTTTTATTCTGCTTTCTTATATTTTGTATAATCCGGTACGGACGATGCTTAAGAAAAGACAGGATAAGATTACAAGCGACAGAGAAACCGCTGAATCCGACAAGGCAGAGGCTCTCGCATTAAAGAAAGAATATGAAGAGAAGTTAAAAGCAGCTGATAAAGAAGCTGAAAGTATCCTGAGTGAAGCAAGAAAAGTTGCCATGCACAATGAGCAGAAGATTGTTGATGAAGCAAAGCAGGAAGCTGCACGAATCATTGAGCGCGCAAATGCGGAAGCAGAACTTGAGAAACAAAGAGTTGCAGACGAAGTAAAACAACAGATTATTTCAGTTGCTGCTGTAATGGCGTCAAAGTTTGTTGCAAAAGCAATGGATGATCAGGAAAATGATGCTCTGATTGAGCAAACTTTAAATGAAATGGGTGAGAATACATGGCTAAGTTAGTATCAGCAACTTATGGTGATGCGTTATTTGAACTTGCCGTGCAGGAATCCAAAGTAGATTCATTGTATGCGGAAGCAACAGACTGTTTGAAGGTTTTTGAAGAAAACAGCGAGCTTGGCAGATTACTGAATCACCCTAAGATTGATAAGAGTGAAAAAGAAAAGGTTATTGAAAATGCTTTTGGACAGTTTGTTTCAAAGGATATAACCGGTCTGCTTGTGCTGATGGTTTCAAAAGACAGGCAGAAACAAATTATGGAAACACTCCGGTATTTTATCGGCAAAATCAGAGAATATAAAAAAATCGGCAGCGCGGTAGTATCTACAGCAAAGCCGCTGACAGCCGCACAAAAAGAAAAAGTGCTTTCCAGACTGCTTGCAACGACAGGGTATGTGGATTTTGAGATTGATTATATCGTAGATGAGTCCCTCATCGGCGGTATGGTAATCCGGATCGGTGACAGGGTCGTAGATAGCAGTATAAAGACAAAATTAGACGAGTTTGCAAAGGATTTGAAAAAAATCCAGCTGGCATAACTTGTACATTAATAGAAAGAGGGTGCGTTGGCTCCATGAATTTAAGACCGGAAGAAATCAGCTCGGTAATTAAAGAGCAGATCAAAAGATATTCTACGGAACTCGAAGTATCTGACGTCGGTACGGTTATTCAGGTAGCAGATGGTATCGCCCGTATTCATGGCCTTGAAAAGGCGATGCAGGGTGAACTTCTGGAATTCCCGGGTGAAGTATACGGCATGGTTTTAAACCTGGAAGAAGATAACGTTGGTGCGGTTTTACTTGGTGATTCAAGAAACATCAACGAAGGAGATACCGTAAAGACAACAGGCCGAGTTGTAGAGGTTCCTGTTGGCGATGCGATGTTAGGTCGTGTCGTAAACGCACTGGGACAGCCAATCGACGGCAAGGGACCGGTTAATACCGAAAAGTTCCGTCAGATTGAACGAGTTGCCTCAGGTGTTATTACAAGAAAATCCGTAGATACACCGTTACAGACAGGTATCAAAGCGATTGATGCCATGGTACCAATCGGACGTGGACAGCGAGAATTAATCATCGGTGACCGTCAGACAGGTAAGACTGCCATTGCGATTGATACAATCATTAATCAGAAAGGTCAGAATGTAAAGTGTATTTACGTTGCAATCGGACAGAAGGCTTCAACCGTAGCTTCGATTGTAAAGACATTAGAAGAATATGGCGCGATGAGCTATACAACAGTAGTTGCATCTACTGCCAGTGAACTTGCACCGTTACAGTATATTGCACCATATGCCGGATGTGCGATTGGTGAAGAATGGATGGAACAGGGACAGGATGTACTTGTTGTCTATGATGACTTGAGCAAGCACGCAGCTGCATACCGTACACTTTCCTTACTCCTTAAAAGACCACCAGGACGTGAGGCTTACCCTGGTGATGTATTCTACTTACATTCAAGACTCTTAGAGAGAGCTGCAAGAATGTCAGATGAGTACGGCGGAGGTTCCCTGACTGCGCTTCCGATTATCGAAACACAGGCAGGCGATGTTTCTGCATATATTCCGACAAACGTTATTTCTATCACAGATGGTCAGATCTATCTGGAAACAGAAATGTTTAATGCCGGATTCAGACCTGCTATCAATGCCGGTCTTTCTGTATCACGAGTTGGTGGTGCTGCCCAGATTAAGGCGATTAAAAAGATTGCAGCGCCAATCCGTGTGGAACTGGCACAGTACCGGGAACTGGCATCTTTTGCTCAGTTTGGTTCAGAACTGGATGCAGATACAAAGGAAAAGCTCGCACAGGGTGAAAGAATTAAGGAAATGTTAAAGCAGCCGCAGTATCAGCCAATGCCTGTTGAATATCAGGTCATGATTATTTATGCGGTTACGAAGAAGTATGTCATTGATGTTGCAGTAGACAGAATTCTCGATTTCCAGAAAGGATTGTTTGAACTGATTGATACAAAGTATCCGCAGATTCCGGAAACAATCCGTACAACAAAAGTGCTTGATGAAGAAACAGAAAAAGCTTTAATCAGTGCGATTGAAGAATTTAAGAAAACTTTCAAATAATAGCGAAGCTTAGAATGGAGGTAATTGATTATGGCCTCAATGAGAGACATAAAAAGGCGTAGAGACAGTATTCAAAGTACCGGTCAGATTACCAAAGCCATGAAGCTCGTTTCCACTGTAAAACTTCAGAAAGCGAAGGGAAAAGCAGAGAGCACAAAACCGTACTCCGATTTAATGTATGAAACTGTGAGCAATATTCTTGCAAAGTCAGGAAATATTAACCACAAGTTTTTAAAAGCAGGAGATTCCAATAAAAAAGCGGTGATTGTGATTACTGCAAACAGAGGACTTGCAGGCGGCTATAACAACAATATAGCCAAGCTCATTACAAATAGCGATATCCCGAAGGAAGATGCATATATTTATGCAATCGGACGAAAGGGTAGGGAAGTTCTTGAAAGAAAAGGATATGAAATCAAGGCGGATTATTCCGATGTGATTAACGAGCCGATGTACACCGATGCAAAAGAAATCTGCAATGAAGTGCTGGAGCTTTTCACAAACGGAGAAATTGGCGAAATCTATCTTTCTTATACATCCTTTAAGAACACCGTTGTCCACGAACCAAAACTCATTAAGCTGCTTCCGGTTGAACCGGAGCAGCAAAAAGAGGGCGGTACAGAAAGCACGGCACTGATGAACTATGAGCCGGATGAAGATGAGGCACTAAATATGATTATACCAAAGTACATCTGCAGTTTAATCTATGGTGCGCTTGTTGAATCCGTAGCGAGTGAGAACGGTGCCCGTATGCAGGCGATGGATAGTGCTACAAGTAATGCAGAAGAAATGATTTCAGACCTGTCATTGAAGTTTAACAGAGCACGTCAGGCTTCAATTACACAGGAACTGACAGAGATTATTTCCGGTGCAAACGCCATAGAGGGATAAAAAGTGAAACCGCATCAATGATGCAGCATGGAGGTAAAGAATGGCAGAAAGAAATGTTGGTAAAATTACTCAGATTATCGGTGCCGTACTGGATATTAAGTTTCCGGAAGGCGCACTGCCAGAGATTAATTCAGCAATTGATATTCAGACAAAAGATGGCGGCAGGCTCGTAGTTGAGGTTGCGCAGCATCTTGGTGATGATACAGTAAGATGTATTGCCATGGGTCCGACAGACGGACTTGTCAGAGGTATGGAAGCAGAATCTACAGGTTCTGCTATTTCCGTACCGGTTGGTGAAGAAACTCTCGGCAGAATGTTTAATGTTCTGGGTGAACCTATAGATAATAAACCGGCTCCTGAAGTGAAACAGCACATGCCGATTCACAGAAAGGCACCTACTTTTGCAGAACAGTCTACAACAACAGAAATGCTTGAAACAGGTATCAAGGTTGTTGACTTACTGTGCCCTTACCAGAAGGGTGGTAAAATCGGTCTGTTCGGTGGTGCCGGTGTAGGTAAGACGGTATTAATTCAGGAATTGATTCGTAATATTGCAACAGAGCACGGCGGATATTCCGTATTCACTGGTGTAGGCGAACGTACCCGTGAAGGTAACGACCTTTACTATGAAATGAAGGAATCCGGCGTTATCGAAAAGACAACCATGGTGTTCGGACAGATGAACGAACCACCTGGAGCCAGAATGAGAGTTGGTTTAACAGGTCTTACAATGGCTGAGTATTTCCGTGATCAGGGCGGTAAGGATGTACTTCTTTTCATTGATAATATTTTCCGTTTTACACAGGCTGGTTCCGAAGTTTCAGCGCTTTTAGGACGTATGCCTTCAGCCGTTGGTTATCAGCCGACACTTCAGACGGAAATGGGTGCATTACAGGAACGTATTACATCTACAAAGAGCGGTTCTATTACATCTGTACAGGCCGTATACGTACCTGCCGATGACTTAACGGACCCGGCTCCGGCTACAACTTTCGCACATCTGGATGCGACAACCGTACTTTCACGTTCAATCGTAGAACTTGGTATTTATCCGGCTGTAGACCCGCTTGAGTCTACTTCCAGAATCCTTGACCCACGTATTGTAGGTGAAGAACATTATAAGGTAGCCAGAGCAGTTCAGGAAATTTTACAGAAGTACAAAGAATTGCAGGATATCATCGCAATCCTTGGTATGGACGAACTTTCAGAGGATGATAAGCTGGTCGTATCAAGAGCAAGAAAAGTACAAAGATTCCTGTCACAGCCATTCTTCGTAGCCGGACAGTTTACAGGTCTGGAAGGAAGATATGTGCCGATTAGTGAAACAATTCAGGGCTTTAAGGAAATCATTGAAGGTAAGTATGATGACATTCCTGAAAGTTACTTCTTAAACTGCGGTAATATTGATGACGTACTTGCAAAGTGTAAATAATCTTCAACAGGTTAAACGACACGGGTAAGAATGGAGGAATCAATGGCAGATATGAAGACATTCAGGCTGTTGGTAAACACGCCTGACAGAGTATTCTACAATGATGATGTAACAATGGTAGAGCTTTCCACAACGGAAGGTGAGATTGGTGTATATGCAGAACATATTCCTCTTACATCAGTACTGGTACCGTGTGTTATGAATATTCATGTAGATGGTGATGTAAAAAAAGCTGCTGTACACGGCGGAATTGTTGAAATTTTACAGGATAAGGTAACGGTCCTTGCAGAAATTGCAGAGTGGCCGGAGGAAATCGATGTAAATCGTGCCAATGAAGCCAAAACAAGAGCAGAGCGCAGACTTTCAAGCAACGACCCGCAGATTGATGTGGTGCGTGCGGAAGCGGCGTTAAAGCGTTCTCTTGCACGACTGGGTGCAGCACGCTAAATAAATGTATAAACCTTCCAATTTATGGCGATACTTAAGAATACCATAAGTTGGGAGGTTTATTTATGTTCAGGGATTGTTGGGATTATATCTGTTATAAAATACAGGATATGATTTTAAAAAACGGACAGAAACAAAACAGGAAGAAACAAGAAAATATAAATAGGACAACACACAGAAAGGCGGGATTTTTGCTGCAAAAGACCGCGGTTGTTATTGCGGGAATTTTGTGGCTGATAGCGGCGGCGAGGGTATTTTGGAATATGCCGCAGACGGGTGTGCAGGAAAATGTTTTAAGTGCGTTTGGCAGTGCATCCTACAAGGAAGTGTGCGCAGATATTTCTGCATATGGCAAATATGGCAGTATGGAGCTTACGGATACGGCAAAAGAGATTATCCTGGAAAAGGCGGCAGAAAAAATAGGGATTAACCGGTATACGATAGAACAGACAAGCCGGGACAATGTGGAAACAATGCAGCTTTCCCAAAACGGTGAAAACGGCAGTGTTCTTTGCAGATTTATAACGATTCATCAGGAAAATGTGGAGTACGAGCAGTACCTTTACATCGGTGTGACATTAAAAAATACGGTAGATGCTTCTTTTACATATGAGAAGCTCATTCGTCAGATAATGGAAGAAATGCAGATTGATACGGAAGTCAATGTCAATTTAAAGGGACAGATTCACGGGGCGCTTACCGATACGCAGAAAGAGCAGTTTGCACAGGATATGCTTGATATGATGAATGCAAAACTAAGTGTCGGTCGTCATATGGAAGATGTGTATACTGTATACGCATATAACAAAGGAATTAAAAATTATATTATGATAGGAAAAGACAAGGTGAATGTCAATATCTGCATCGGATATGACGAAGAAAAAAATGAAACCACGGTGTATCTTGCGACACCGATGAATATGCAGGATTACTAAACGGCAGACTATGAAAATCTGCATTTAGGCTTGTAGTTTTTTGGTAAACAGATTAAAATAAAACTATTCATCAATATTTGAAAGTAAAAGAGGAACAAATCAGTGACGATAGAAGAATTACTTGAACAGTGCATCCAGAAGAACTTGATTGATTTGACAATCAGCGGATTAAAAAAGAAAAATGAAGAACTTCCGGTAAAGATAAAGGTACGTCCGGTTGCCATGAAAGATAACATAGAATATCAGGTTTCAGAGTTTATCGGAAGGAAAGTATTTCATAAGAATTATAAAAAAGACGAATTGAAAAAGAAGATTACAGACTGGATGCAGGAGGACTACAAGCAGGCACAGTTTACCATGACCGATGCAACGGCACAGATTTTGTCCGGGAAGCACAGTCAGACCGTGAAATACAAAAAATGTAAGGAAGTCCGGGTGCAGAGGGATTTGTCGCACAACCGTACCAAGCGTTACATTCTGCCGGAAGGAACGCCGGTTGGATTTCTGATTGATCTGGGCGTTATGACCAAAGAGGGTAAAATTGTACGGCAGAAGTATGATAAATACCGTCAGATTAACCGCTTTCTGGAATTTGTCGAAGACATTCTGCCGCAGTTAAGCAAAGAACGGGAGCAGACGATTATTGATTTTGGCTGTGGAAAGTCCTATCTGACCTTTGCCATGTACTATTATTTAAAGGAACTGAAAGGCTATGATATTCGTATTATCGGGCTGGATTTAAAGGAAGATGTCATTGCACACTGTAATGAGTTAAAGGACAAATACGGCTACGGAAAGCTGTCATTTCTTGTCGGGGATATTGCATCCTATACCGATGTTGATGCGGTTGATATGGTGGTGACACTGCATGCGTGTGATACGGCAACGGACTATGCGCTGGCTAAAGCCGTGCAGTGGGGCGCAAAAGTCATTTTATCCGTACCGTGCTGCCAGCATGAAGCCAACAGAATGATGGAAAATGAACTGTTACAGCCGGTGTTGCAGTATGGTATCTTAAAAGAACGCATGGCGGCAATTATGACGGATGCCGTACGGGCAAATCTTCTGACAGCAAAAGGGTATGACACACAGATACTGGAATTTATTGATATGTAACATACACCGAAAAATCTGCTGATTCGTGCGGTTTATACCGGAAAAGACAGTGAAAATGCAGCAGAAGCATTGAAAAATATGGAGGAAGCACTCCATTTGAATCTGACCTTAAATAAACTGCTGGGCGAATAGACCGCAGATGGATAATGGAAAGGATTAAGTTATGGACAACAGGGAAAATGCTACATATAAATATATTATATTGGCAGTCGCATTTATGGTAACTGTCGTGGTTACATTTATATCCATGAATTATGAGACGTCAGCCATATCGACAATGACAATGACACAGGCAACGCTTCCGGTCGTTATGATGCAGACCGAAGAAGGCCAGTTGTTTAACCGGTTATACGGTTATACACAGAAAGTCGATGCTTCAATGATGGGAGAAACACTGACACCGCTGCCGACAGATAAGAAATTGTCCGTTGTAGTGGATTTGTATGGACAGGAATTAGAGGGTGTTTCGTACAAGGTAAGAGATTTAAGCGATTTATCGCTGATTGAAAATACAAAAGTAGAAGATTATACGCAGGACGAAAGCCGTGCAGATGTTGTGCTTAATATTAAGAATCTGATTGATAACAATAAAGAATATCTGTTAGAGATTACGATATCGACAAAAAAGCAGGAAGAAATTTATTATTACACGCGGATTATCAGCGGTACGGATTTTCAGGTGCAGGATAAATTGAATTATGTGCTGGAACTCAACAGCTATGCGTATGACCAGACACAGTTGAAAAATCTGACACAGTATCTGGAAACGACATCTTCCGGAGATAATTCCAATTTCGGAAAGGTCAATATTCACAGTAAGCAGTCACAGGTTGGCTGGGGTGAATTAGGACCGTTTATTGAAAGTGACAGAATTCCTTCAATTACACAGATTGGTCAGGAAACGGCAGAAATTACAATAGATTATATGGTGGGTGCAGAAAATGATAATGATTCCTATGATACATATCGTGTAAAAGATTACTATAAAATACGCCAGTCCGGCAGTAAATTGTATCTGCTCGATTATGAGCGTGAGGCAGGGCAGTATTTTGACGGTCAGAATGATTTTCTGTCATCCTCCAAAATTAATCTGGGTATACAGCCGGATACGGATGTGATGGCGCAGGCAAGTGATAATGGGCAGTATACGGCATTTGTCAGCCGGAATACACTCTGGGAACTGGATTCGGACAATTCAGAATTAACAAAGGTCTTTTCATTTGATGCAGAGGATTCGGACAATATCCGGGAACGCGGCAGCCAGCATGAAATCCGCATTATGAGCGTATCGGACGAAGGCAGCCTTTATTTTCTGATCTGCGGCTACATGAGCCGTGGTGCGCACGAAGGGGAAATGGGCATTTCGCTGTGTTCGTATAATTATGGGGAAAATGTGGTGCAGGAAGAACTGTATCTGCCGGTAGATGTTTCCTATGAGAGTATGGAAGAACGCATTGGCGGCATTGCTTATGTGAATGACAACAACTTGTTTTATATTTTAATTGACGATACATTGTATGCCATTAATTTAATCAGCCGTGAAGTCATGACAGAAGTTTCAGGGCTGGCACAGGGAACGTATGCCGTTTCTAAAGGCAGAAATATGATTGCATACAGCGAAAATCATTCGCAATATGATACGGACAGTATCCGCATTTTCAATATGCAGGATGGCACGGATTATACCATTCGTGCAGATGCGGGTGAAAAGCTCAAGGTGCTGGGCTACATTAATTCAGATTTTATTTATGGCATTGCTGATGCAGAGGACATTGTATCCGAAGGTGACGGCAATACTTTTTTCCCGATGTATCAGGTGAATATTATGGCATCGGATTATACGATGCAGAAAGAATATAATGAGCCGGGCATTTATGTGTCTAATGCGATTGTCGATAAGCTGCGTGTGAATCTGTACCGTGTTGTGAAAAATGCAGACGGCAGTTTTTCAGAAACAACGATGGACCAGCTGATTAACCGGGAAGAAAACAGCACCAGTGACGGTCTGGTTATTGATACCATTTCAACGACCAACCGAAAGACCGAGGTGATTCTTGTGTTAAAAAAAGCGATTTCTAATGTGAATAATATCACGGTGCGTTATTCAGATAAGATGATTTTTAAGAAGGATGAAACATCGGATTTATTAATGAAACACTAATGAGAGGTTTGCATGAAAAAGTTTAAGAAAATCATACGGGCAGTTTTGGTGCTTGCGGTGCTTGCGGGACTCATTTATCTGATTCCCAAAGTGATTACGGTTGTGCGTTTAAAACGTGCGGCGGATTCTTATGTAGCGGCAAGCTCGGTCAGTACCTTTAAAGATTCAAAGACAACGATTATCTATGATACGAATGACCAGGAACTCTGCACAATGAAGAATACAAAGGATATGTATTATGTGTCGTATCAGGAGATTCCGGCGACACTGGTTAATTCCTTTGTCGTTATGGAAGACCGCCAGTTTTATAAACATTCCGGTTATGATATCAAGGCAATTCTGCGTGCCATTGTGATTAATCAGAAAAGCAACGATATTGCGCAGGGAGCAAGTACCATTACCCAGCAGCTTGCAAGAAATATTTTCCTGTCGCAGGAAGTGACATGGCAGCGTAAGGTTGAGGAGATTTTTATTGCGGTCGGTCTGGAAAAGAAGTACAGTAAGAATCAGATTCTGGAATTTTACCTGAACAATATTTATTTCGGAAACGGATATTATGGCGTGGAAGCTGCGGCAAGAGGATATTTTGACAAATCCGTGTCAGAGCTTACGTTTGCGGAACAGACTTTTATCGCGGCGATTCCCAACAATCCGACACGCTATAATCCGCTGACAAATTATGACAATACCGTCCAGCGTAAAAACCTCATTTTACAGCAGCTTTACGAGGCGGATGATATTGGTTCGCTCGACCGCTATATGGCTGAAACAGAAGAGGTTGTCTTAAATCCGCATCAGACAGAGGAGATTAACAATTCGGTTGTAACGTATGCAAGGCACTGTGCAACCGAATCGCTGATGAGTGTATCGGGCTTTACCTTCCGTTATAATTTCAGTTCGGAAGACGATTATAATGCATATGAAGCTACGTATGATACATTTTACAATATGTGTCAGCAGAAGCTTTTAAGCGGTGGCTACAGCATTTACACCTCCATTGATATGAATGTACAAAATCAGTTACAGCAGGCAGTAGATAACAATCTGGCGGCATATACGGAAAAGTCTTCGGAAGGTGTATACAGTATGCAGGGAGCGGCAACGTGTGTGGATAACAGCACCGGAAATGTGGTGGCGATTGTCGGTTCGCGCAGTCAGGAAGACATCAAGGGCTATGTTTTAAATCGTGCGTATCAGAGTTACCGCCAGCCGGGCAGTTGTATTAAGCCGTTAAATGTCTACACACCGTATTTGCAGCTTGGCAATACGCCGGATACGAAGGTTACCGATTCGCAGATTGACGGCGGCCCAGCCAATGCCGATGCAAGCTATGCCGGAGAGATGACGTTGACAGATGCCGTAAAATGGTCTAAAAATACGGTTGCATGGAACATTTATCAGCAGATTACGCCAAAGACGGGAAGTTCCTTTTTAATAAAAATGGGATTTCATAAAATCTGGGTGGATAAAGATTACAATGCCGGTGCATTAGGCGGTTTTACGTATGGTGTGACAACGGAAGAAATGGCAGGCGGATATGCAGCACTTGCCAATGACGGTGTATACAGAAAAGCAACCTGTATCCGTCTTATTGTAAATGCTTCCAATAAAACGGTTGTCAATGAAACGAACCGTGACAGCAAGGTTTATGATAAAAGTGCATCGCGCATGATGACACAGATGTTAAGGGAAGTTGTATTAAGCGGTACGGGAACATCAGCCAATGTGGAAAATGCAGTTGTTGCCGGAAAAACGGGAACGACAAATGCCAGCAAAGATGTATGGTTCTGCGGATACAGCAAGTATTACACCACAACGGTATGGGCAGGATACGATTATCCAAAAGAAATGTCCGGTGTCAACAGCCGTGTCAATGCAATCTTTAAAGATTTTATGACGGCGGTGCATACCAATCTGCCTGTAACAGATTTCAGTACGGTTACACAGCAGACAACACAACCGGAGACGACAGCGGCAGTACAGGAGGAAACGCAATCCTTACCGCAGGAAACTACAGCAATTGTGCCGGAAATGGAAACGACAGGGATTGAACAGGTAACACCGCAGCAGGTTCCGTCCACGACAGCACAGGTGCCAACAACAACACCGTATCAGCGATGGACGACAGCACCGGCACAGCCAAAGACAACGGCACCGATGCAGTATGGCGATATTGACGCCACGATAAGAACCGATCCCGATGCAACGGCACGCGGAGAGTGGTAAATGTGAACAAGCCATAAATCAAAGCTTGTTCACATAACACTTTGTGCCGACAGCGGCACAAAGTCGTCCGTTGATGCGGGTAGATGAGAAATCGAACAAGCCATAAATTAAAGGGATAGGAAAATGTGAATCAACATTTTCCTATCCCTTTTTGCCGGGCAGCGCCCAAAGCCTGCATACATTAATATTACTTGCCGTAATGTGTTTCGTTGTATTCCTTAACACGCTGCTGGATTCTTTCAACAGGGCTTAATAAGTTGCTGATAGAAGAATCGTGGTTTAACGTATCAACTAATAAAGCAATGTATTTGCTCATATCTACATTGATATACCAAGGCTTAGAAAGCAGTTCTTCCGGCTGGTATACAAGGTTCGTTGTAAGAACACGGTCAATAACGCCGTTTTCATAAGCTTCATCAAATTTCTTAAATCCATTTGTGAACAGACCAAAGGTTGTCGCACAGAAGACTCTCTTTGCTTTTCTTCTCTTTAATTCAGCAGCAACATCAATCATGCTTTCGCCGGAAGAAATCATATCGTCGATGATGACAACATCTTTTCCTTCTACGTTAGAGCCTAAGAACTCATGGGCAACAATCGGGTTACGTCCGTTGACAATCTTTGTATAGTCACGTCTTTTATAGAACATACCCATATCCAGACCGAGGACGTTTGCAAAGTAAACAGCACGTCCCATACCGCCTTCATCCGGGCTGATAACCATCATATGGTCGCTGTCGATGTGTAAATCGTCAACACCCAGTAAAAGATATTTAATAAACTGATACGTAGCAGAAACGGATTCAAATCCCTTTAACGGAATTGCGTTCTGTACACGCGGGTCATGTGCATCAAATGTAATGATGTTATCCACACCCATATCTGTGAGTTCCTTTAATGCAAGTGCGCAGTCTAAAGATTCACGTCCTGAACGTTTATGCTGTCTGCTTTCATACAGGAATGGCATAATAACGGTAATTCTGCGTGCTTTACCACCGGCAGCAGCGATAACACGCTTTAAATCTGCATAGTGGTCATCCGGTGACATATGGTTCTTATAACCGCATAAAGAATATTCAAGGCTGTAATTACATACGTCAACCATGATATATAAATCATATCCACGTACGGAATCGTTTAAAACACCCTTTCCTTCACCGGAACCAAAACGAGGGGTGCTTGCACTTACGATATAAGAATCTCTTTTATATCCGCTGAAAGCGAGTGTAGATTCATCTTCGTGGTCGCGCTGTTCTCTCCAGTCAACAAGATAATTATTTACCTTTTTGCCTAATTCTGAGCAGCTGGCTAAAGGAACGATACCTAAGGTACCATATGGAATAGTTTGTGTGTGACGTTCGTCTCGTGGCATAATTAAAATCCTCCATTAGTATAATACGATACAAATTTGTATTTAACACAATATAAAATATAATCATTCTTTGCCGATAAGTCAATGATTTCCTAAGGTTTTTGCCCTGTTTTTTTCAAAAGACGGATATCGGCACCCGCAAGCTTTAACAGCTTATAAGCACTGGTGAGGCGCGAAAAAATTCGCTCCGAATACATGTTGCGGATATCTGAGAGCGAAAGGTTGGTTGAGATAACCACGCTTTTTCTTCTGAGAATCCGTTCATTGATACAGTAAAACAGGCGGGAACTGGTGTAGCTGTTGGCAAATTCCGTGCCGAGGTCATCAATAATGAGCAGATCACAGTCTAAAATGTAGCTGCTGTCAATTGCCGTATCAGATGTATCCGGCTTGTTAAAATCCTGCTGTTCAAAGCATTGGAACAATTCCACGGCAGTCAGGTAAATGACACTGTGCGAAGAATCGAGCAGTTCCTTTGCAATACAGTTGGTTAAAAAAGTCTTTCCAACACCGGTATCGCCAAAAAGCAGCAGATTATCATAGGTGGTGTCAAATTCATCCACAAAGCGGTGGCATATGGACACAATATTCTGCATATTATTATAGGGTGTCAGTCCAATGGACGGAATCGGCGTTTTTTTATCATACCATTCATAGGAAAAGGTATCAAAATTTTCCGTCGTGATGATATTTTTTAAATTAGAATCGTGATACACCAGCTCAATGGCTTTTTTGGTGAAGCAGGCACATTTATGCTGACCGATATAGCCGGTATCCTTGCATTTCGGACAGGTATAGACAGGCTCTAAATAGTCTGCAGGTCTGCCAAGAGCGGCAAGACAGGCGGCTTTACGGTCTGCAAGTTCTGAAAGCTTTTTTCGGTAGGCGGTCTTGTAATCCGGATTTTTTAACATTTCTGCCGCCGCCTGCATGGAAAGCCCGATAATATCGTCTTCGATTTGGGCAATTTCAGGACATGCGGCAGTCACCTGCGCATACCGTTCATTCTGGATATGCTGGTTTTCGGTGCGAATCGCATCGTAAGTCCGCATAATTGCATCATGTTGTGAATTGGTAAGTGCCATAACCTTGTCCTTTCTAGCCGTTATTGCTGATTAAAGCGCTCTCTAAACTGTCAATGTCGGTATCACGCTGGTGAAAATTGTGAAAACGGTTGTTATTCGTGCCGGTATTAGGAGCCGCATTGGATGCTTTTTTCTGATTGCGCAGCAGTTCATATTCAGCATCTGATTTGCGGATATCTTCGGGTGTTTTTACATTTGCCTTATTCCATTTGGTAAGGATAGAGTCTGCGTATTCAAAACTCGGCTGATGCGTTGCCTTTAAAGTGCGGTTGCAGGCTTCAATAATCATATCGGCATCAAAGCAGTATGTGTCCGTCCATTTGGTGATAAACTCCCGTTCCCGCTGTCCGGGGTCGCGGCTTCCGATGCCAAAGGCATTCATCACGGAGTAAATGGTCATATTGTGGTTTGCTGTTTCAAGCTTTGCCTGTTTGACGGAAGTAATTCCGGCTTCTGCCCAGCTGGCAGCAATTTTTTCAATATAGCGCATACTCTTATGACCCTTTTGTACGCAGTAGCCGACCAGATATTCAATCAGGTCTGCGGGCAGTTTTAAGGTGTCGTAAAAATAGGCAATCCGCTGAAGTGCAGAAGAACCAAGAGGTTCGCCCATGTATTCTTCTACGGCGAATAAAAGCATGGCAAAATTTTCATCGCCAAGTTTAAATTCGCTGATGCGGGTCATGGAATAGGATTCCGGACCGGCGGTTTCTTTTGCGGCTGCCGTTTCCATCAGAGGAGCCACAGCGGATGTCATAGTGTGAGGTGCAGAAGCTGACACGGCAGTATTGACAGCCGGACTGTTTACGATGGCATTTGGCATGACAGAATTGTCTGCATAGCGGGGGTCAGCCTCCCTGGAAGCGGACGAAGCAGATAAATCCGTAAAGGAGATGCCTGTCAGCATGCCGTCCGGGCTGAAATTTAAGCGCAGGGCATTCATTTTATCCCAGTAGCGCAGCCCGCGCAGAATGTCGGCTTCCGTCTGGTTGAATAAATCTGCCATTTCAGACACAGATAAAGAAATGTGACCGGCAGACACACAACGCAGAAGATACAAATATATTTTTACAAATTCACCATTTGCCTGTGGCATTAAGGTGTCAATAAAATAATTGGAAACGGCGGTGTTATCCGCACGGTTTTCCATATGTAATGTAATTGTATTCATACAAAAAACTTCCTTATCAATTCAGTTTCTTCATTATAACACACACCAAAACAAAATCAACAGGTGGAAAACACAGGGTTATCCACTGGGGATATTGTGGATAATGTGGATAACTTGTAAAAGAAAAATGAAATGCGTGTAAAAAGCGGAATTGTGGACAAGTCATTATAAACAGGAAATCCACACACAGAATCAACAAAAATGTGATTAAGTATGTGGATAATGTGGATAACTATGTTGAAAACCAAACTATTTTACTGAAATTATTGAGAAATCAAGGCTTCCCCGATTTGATAGACATTTCCGGCACCCATAGTTATCAACAAATCGCCGTTGATACAATTTTTTGATAAAAATTTCTCAATTTCTTCAAAAGAGCCAAAATAAAAACACTCTTTGCCCAGTTTTTCGATTTCGTGTTTTAAATCAAGAGAGCTGATGCCCAGTGTATCCGTTTCTCTTGCAGCATAAATATCGGCAAGAACAACCTTATCTGCGTGGGAAAGCGCTTCTGCAAATTCCGTGAGCAGAATTTTGGTACGCGAATACGTATGCGGCTGGAATACACACCAGACGGTTTTGTGCGGATAATGGGCAGCCGAAGCAAGCGTTGCCTTAATCTCATCCGGGTGGTGGGCATAGTCGTCAATAACTGTGACACCGTTAAATTCGCCTTTCTTTTCAAAGCGGCGTTCTGTACCGTGAAAATCTGAAAGACCGGTGGCAATCACTTCAAGTGAAAGTCCCAGCTTTTTTGCGGCGGCAATGGCGGCAAGAGAATTGTATACATTATGCACGCCGGGAACAGAAAGATGAATCTGGCCGGAAGGTGTTCCTTCTATTAAAAGAGTGTACGTGCAGCAGCCCATTTCATCAAAAGCAATATCTGCAGCGCTGTACATGCTCTTAGCCGGGTCAGAACCGACAGTAATGACTTCACAGGAAGTGTCCTGATAGAAGTATTCGTAATTGTCAATATCGGTATTGATAATTAAAGTACCGTCTGTCGGAAGCTTTTCAGTAAACAGCTTAAAGGAATGACGGATATCGTCAATATCCTTAAAGAAATCGAGGTGGTCTTCCTTGACATTTAAAATAATGTTCATGGTCGGGTGGAAGGATAAGAAGCTGTTGGTATATTCACAGGCTTCCGTTACAAAAATACCGGACTGTCCGACACGGATATTACCGCCGATACTGTCTAAAATGCCGCCGACAGAAATGGTCGGGTCACAGTTACCTGCCATTAAAATCTCCGTCAGCATGGAAGTTGTCGTTGTTTTTCCGTGTGTACCGGCGATATTGACAGCAGTTTTGTAGTTGGTCATAATCTGTCCGAGCAGTTCGGCACGGGTAATCGTAGGAATACCCGCAGCTCTTGCTGCCGAAAGTTCAGGATTGGTGTCCCTGATGGCAGCTGTGTAGACTACTAAGTCAATGTCACTGGTAATATTGTCAGCCGTCTGGCTGTATACAATATGACAGCCTGCGGCAGTAAGTTCTTTCGTGAGTGCAGATTCAGCAGCATCTGAGCCGGATACGGTAAAATTCTTATCCCGCAGTATATGTGCAAGACCGCTCATGCTGATTCCTCCAATACCGATAAAATGTACATGAATAGGATTATTAAAATTAATATGATACATGGTTGAATCCTTTCTTATTAAATATAGCAGATGAAAAACATCATACAATCATATTATAAACGTATTGCGGAAAAATTCAAACTTTATTTTCACCGGCGCTGACATAATATTTTCGGTACAGATGTCATATGGATTGCTCCGTGCTGCGCACTCTCACAATCCTGCCCAGTATTCGCATATCGTGAAGCATTCGCTTCACTTTTATGCGAATACTGGGCAGGGCATGAATCCTTACAGCCGCGCTTGCGCGAGCGCATCGCGGTGATAAGGATTATGACCTTGACATCTTAAATTATATCGGAAAAATAGGTATTATTTGAAAATATCCGCATAAAATGTAAATTGTATTGCGTATGTGTTATATACAAGTGTAATTGTTTTATTAAAGGATAAAAATATTTAGAATTTTACAAAATTCTTTTTACTTAATGAGTCACATATGATATAATTGTTTTATTAAAACAGGTTTATTATTATAACATCAGAGGTGATAGCATGATTAAAAAAGAGATGATTGCCATGTTATTGGCAGGGGGACAAGGCAGCAGACTGGGAGTGCTGACTGCAAAGGTAGCGAAGCCTGCGGTATCTTTTGGTGGAAAGTATAGGATTATCGATTTTCCATTGAGTAACTGCATTAATTCAGGCATTGATACGGTAGGTGTGCTGACACAGTATCAGCCGTTAAGACTGAACTCGCATATCGGTATTGGTATTCCGTGGGATTTGGACAGAAATGTCGGTGGTGTAACCGTACTTCCGCCGTATGAAAAGAGTTCAAACAGTGAGTGGTATACAGGAACAGCCAATGCCATTTATCAGAATCTGGAGTATATGGAACAGTATAATCCCGATTATGTTTTGATTTTGTCAGGAGATCATATTTATAAGATGGACTACAAAATCATGCTGGATTATCATAAGGCGAACAATGCGGATATTACGATTGCCGCAATGCCGGTTCCGATGGAAGAAGCGAGCCGTTTTGGTATCGTGGTAACAGATGAAGATAACCGCATTACAGAATTTGAGGAAAAACCGGCGCAGCCAAAGAGCAATCTGGCGTCAATGGGTATTTACATATTCAGCTGGAAGGTATTAAAGGAAGCTTTAATCAAGCTGAAAGACCAGAATGAATGTGACTTTGGCAAGCATGTTATTCCGTACTGCTTCGAGAACAATAAACGCATTTTTGCGTATGAGTACAACGGATACTGGAAAGATGTCGGAACACTCAGTTCTTATTGGGAAGCAAATATGGAATTGATTGATATTATCCCGGTGTTTAACCTGTATGAAGAATTTTGGAAGATTTATACCCGCACGGATACGATTCCGCCGCAGTATATCGGGGAAAATGCTTACATAGAAAAGAGTATTATCGGTGATGGAACGGAAATTTACGGAAAGGTTTATAATTCCGTTATCGGTGCCGGCGTCGTCATAGAAGAAGGCACGGTGGTACGTGATTCAATTATTATGAACAATTCTGTTATCGGAAAAGACAGTATTGTTACAAAGTCGATTATTGCAGAAGATGTTCAGATTGGCAGCCATGTTGAACTTGGGGCAGGCGAAGAAGCAGAGAATGTATTTAAACCAAAAATTTATAATTCAGGCCTTGTTACAGTCGGTGAATGTTCCGTTATCCCGGACAATGTAACAGTAGGTAAGAATACAGCTATTTCCGGCGAGACGACCATTGATGATTATCAGGAAGGGCAGCTTGCAAGCGGAGGCATCATAATTAAGGCAGGTGATAATGTATGAAAGCAATAGGAATTATTCTGGCCGGTGGCAATAACAAACTGATGAAAGATTTATCAAAAAAGAGGGCAATCGCGGCAATGCCGGTTGCGGGAAGCTACAGGGCAATTGATTTTGCATTAAGTAATATGTCCAATTCCCGTATTAATAAAGTGGCTGTTATTACACAGTACAATGCCCGTTCTTTAAATGAGCATTTAAGTTCATCAAAATGGTGGGATTTCGGAAGAAAGCAGGGCGGACTGTTCGTATTTACACCGACAATTACAGCAGACAGCAGCTACTGGTACCGCGGCACGGCAGATTCTTTATATCAGAATCTGAATTACTTAAAGACAAGCCATGAGCCGTATGTTGTTATCGCATCCGGTGACGGTATTTATAAGATGGATTATAATAAAGTGCTGGAGTACCATATCGAAAAGAAAGCGGATATTACGATGGTTGTCAAGAAAATGACAGACCGTTCGGAGATTAACCGTTTCGGACTGGTAACGATGACAGAGGAAGGACGGATTACCGATATCGATGAGAAACCGCTGGAAACCAATCTTTCCACTGTTTCAACAGGAATCTATGTAATCCGCAGAAGACTGCTGATTGAACTGATTGAAAAGGCAGCTTCAGAAGACCGTCATGATTTTGTAAGGGATATTCTGATACGTTATAAGAATATTAAAAAGATTTACGGATATAAGCTGGAAAGCTATTGGAGCAATATCTCATCCGTAAGGTCTTACTATAAAACTAATATGGACTTTTTAAAGAAAGATGTCCGTGATTATTTCTTTAAGCAGTATCCGGATATTTATTCAAAGGTAGAAGATTTACCGCCGGCAAAGTACAACTGTGGTGCGCAGGTCAGCAACAGCCTTGTATCAAGCGGCTGCATTGTCAACGGTACAATTGAAAATTCGATTTTGTTTAAAAAGATTTATATCGGAAATAACAGTGTAGTAAAGAATTGCATTATTTTAAATAATGCATATATTGGGGATAACTCTTATCTGGAGAACTGCATTGTGGAAAGCGGAAGTACCATTAAAGCCAATACCAATTACAAGGGTGAGGGCGAACCGCTGATTCTTGATGAAAACAGTCCGATTTATTACTAAAAAACTGCAACGACACAAAAAGATTATGGCTGCAACAGGGGGCAGCAGAAGGGGCGCTTATGAATATTACAGACGTACGTGTTAGAAAAATCAGCAAAGAAGGAAAGATGAAGGCAGTTGTATCGGTTACAATAGATGATGAATTTGTTGTACACGATATTAAGGTTATCGAAGGCGATAAGGGGTTATTTATTGCGATGCCAAGCAGAAGGTCGTCAGACGGTGAGTACAGGGATGTAGCCCACCCAATCAACACCTCGACAAGAGAACGGTTACAGGCGGTGATTCTGGAAGCCTATGAAAAGGCAGAAGAATCGCCAGAGGAATAACAGGCAATAAAATTGTAAAGTGAAATAAAAAGGCTGCACAGAAAAAGTAGTATCTGTGCAGCTTTTATTTCTTGTATTCTGTATCACCGGTCAACAATATTCCCTTTCAGTTTCCGGAATGTCGATGGGGATACGCCGTTTACTTTCTTAAAGGCATCGCCGTAGTAGTTACTGTTATCATAGCCGCATTCAAAGGCGATTTCCGTAATGCTCATGCCGGTTTCCAGAAGCAGTTTTTCAGAATGATTAATCCGCACATTATTTAAGTATTCTTTAAACCCCAGACCGTTTGCAGACTTAAATTTTTTGGAAAAATACGAAGGATTTAAGTGCAGCAGTTCTGCCATGTCATCCAGTGTAATATTATTTTTAAAGTGTTCGTTAATATAGTCTACGGCAATCTGGAGTGCTTCATCGGTGGCGCGCGTGTTGTTGTTGACAATCAGAATTGAAGCATCATTAATATACCGTAAAATACGCACGACCAAGGTCTGAAAATACATTTTTAACATGCAGTTTGAAAAAATATCAGACGACTGGTGTTCGGCAAGAATCAGACTCAGCATGGCATTGATATCACTGCGGCAGTCCTCCGGCAGATAAAAGATTTTGGAAAACAGGTGGCTTTGCAGCCATACTGTGCCGAATTCTGTAACCAGCTCGTTTAAATAACTTTGTGTAAATTCAATCGATACACATTCATGCAGGGCAGCCTCCGAGTAAGAAGTGCGGTGCAGCGTATCTGCGGGAATGAATGTAATATTGCCAGGGGTCAGGTGGTAAACATTGTTTTTGATAAATAAATCGCACCCGCCGCTGATCAGGTAAAACATTTCATAATAAGAATGTGCATGTGCAGAGTGCATATGGTAAGACGCCTGATGGGTCTTTTTGGAAATTTCAAATCGTGATGTTACAGCCATAGGAATCCTCGTTTCTGAACAATTTTATAAAATTTTGTTCGGATGTTTTTTGAATATAAAATGGTAAAAATGCACAAAAAATCATAATGTATTTGCGTAATATTAACATATACTATATTTTACACCTAAAATAATCAGTAAACAAGAGCAAAAATCACTATTTTTTTGTAGAAAAGGTGGGATGTTTGTGATAGATTAGTGTCATTGGAGAGATTTAACAAAAATGTAACACGAATTTTACATTTTTGATTAAAAATTGACAATAGGGCTAATTTCACGAGAGGAGAGTAATTATGAAGACTAAAAAGTCAAAAAGAGTAATGGCGGTCGTAATGGCAGTTTTACTCACAGTAGGTATTATGCCTATGGACTGGGCTGTAACGAAGGCAGCAGCAAGTACAGTCCACTCTTTTGATGCAACAGCGCAGGCTTCAGTTGGGGATGACAAAGCCGTGATTGCAGAGGGAACAACATTTAATGACGGGTACTTTAAAATCGTAGGAAAAGTGACCCAGAGAACTAACAGTGACGGAAGCATAAAGGCTTACGAACTGGCATCTAAGGCAACAGGTGCCGTGCAGTTTACAACGGAAAGCGCTTCTTCCGTAGTAGTAGGTTTAAGCAGTACGGGCGGTTCTAATGAATCCGCAGTGGCACTGATTAATACAGCGGACAACAGTGTGGTTGCAGAAGACGCAGGAACAACCGTTGTAGCAGGAACAAAAAAGACTGAGTTAAAGTATACAGCATTACCGGCAGGTACCTATCAGGTTGTATCACCGGAAGATGCAGAACGTAACAGAGGCGCAAGATTCTTAGACATTACGGTTGAGGAAGAAGAAGCTGCCGCAGTTACAACAACATATGCGTTTGCGGTTGCAGACCTTTCACCGGCAGCTTACAGTGTAACAGCAGATAAAGCAGCAATTGCCGAAGGAACAGCTTTTGCTTCTGATTATGTAAAGACTGTCGGAACCGCAACATTCAGAACGAAGAGTTCTTCCGATTTCAGTGCATTAAAGGCAATTGAACTTGGCTCAAAGGCATCCGGTGCATTACAGTTTACTGTAACAGGTACTGCTTCAGTATCTTTTGAAGCAAGCAGTACGGGCGGTTCTAATGAATCTGCAATTGCACTTGTAAACACAGCAGACAACAGTACGGTTGCAGAAGATGCAGGAACAACTATTGTTAAGGGAACAAACGCAACAAAGCTTACATACAGCAGCTTACCGGCAGGTACTTATCAGATTGTTTCACCGGAAGATGCAGACCGTAACAGAGGTGTCAGAGTGTTAAGCTTCACAGCGGAACAGACCTCCAGCGGCGAAAGACCGGCAAGAAAAGCATGGGAAGACGTAGCAGCACCGGCAATCGGTGAGATTACGGCAGCAGACGGTAAAATTACAGTTCCGTTTACAATGGTAATCGGCTATGACGGCGCAGACAGTGTATCCGTTGATATGAAGAATGCAGCAGGAACTGTTGTAGCTACAGAAAATTATGCAAAAGATGCAGCAGAAGGTGTAGTTACGTTTACACCGGCTGCAAGCGGTGATTATACATTTACAATTACAGCAGCAAGAAAAGATGAAGCAGACAAGACAGGAACAGATAAGGAATTTAAGGGCTTTGAACTTCCTCTTGCTAAGCCGTCTTTCCAGAGTGCAACAAGCCAGGGTGGCGGTAAGGTTTCACTCGTATGGGACGAAGTGACAGAAGCTTCTTCTTATGAAGTATCATACAGCGAAAACGGAACAGACTTTACACAGCCTGTATCTGTAACAGGAACAGAATATGTCGTTTCAGGACTGACAGTCGGCAAGGAATATACTTTCAAGCTGACAGCAGTCAGAGTATTACCGGCAGCCGTTTCAGAAGCTGCAACGATTACAGCAAAAGCAACCGCAGAAGCACAGCAGGTATGGGCTTTTTCAGCATTCGGTCAGGGCGTTAGCTCAGATGAAAAGAATGCAGGCTATGAAGGCAGTGCGAATGACGGAAAGGTAACACTTTGGAATTTAAACAGCAAGGGTAAGATTGTACCGGCTTCTACAGACGGTTTATCCTTCTACTATACAGCCATTCCTTCTAATATGAACTTTACATTGTCAGCAACCGTAACAGTTGATGAATGGACATTGACAAACGGTCAGGAAGGCTTTGGTTTAATGGCGGCCGACAGAGTTGGTAAGAACGGTGATTCTTCTGTATTCTGGAACAACTCCTATATGGCATCTGTCACAAAGGTTGAATACTATGTAAACGCAGATGGCAGCATGGCATTAGACACGATTAAGCAGGGTGGCACAACAGCACCGGATGGTTCTGTAAAGGCAACAATGAAGTTAGGTATCGGCTCACAGGAAAAGACAGGTGTTACAAAGGCAAACCTTTCTAAGCTTGAAGCAAACGATACAGCAACCGTAAACAATGAATTCAGTTCAAAGATGACAACACTGGAAAGCTCCGGTGTAACGGGAAATCTGATTGGCAATGCAACAAAGGATGTTACAGGAACAGTTGAGAATCCGCTGACAACCTTTAAGATGTCTATTCAGAAAAATAACACAGGTTATTTCGTAAGCTATACCAACGAAGCAGGCGAAACTGTGACAAAGAAATACTATGACACAAAGGCATTGGAACAGTTAGATGAAGACAATGTATATGTTGGTTTCTTTGCTTCAAGAACAGCAAAGATTAGCGTAACAGACATTAACTTAACAACGGTTTCACCTGAAAATGATGTGGCAAAAGAAGAACAGCCGGTTACAACCGTAGCGCCTTCTTACAAAGTAACATCTGCTTCTGTATCCAATTCAGAAAGCTACAAGTTATCTTATGTAGCCAATGCAGACGGTCACGTTGTTGTTACTGCAGCAGACGGAATGGTCATTGCAGATGAAGATGTAACAGCCGGTCAGAAATATGTATGGGAAACGGCATTAACATTAGGTGAGAATACATTTACAGTAACAATGACACCGGTGGAAGGTTACAGACCAAGTGAATTTGAAGTATTGGATTCTTATGAAGCTTCAACATTTACTTATAAGGTAACATACAACAAGTTTGACGGTGACGTGATTTATGTCGGACCGGATGCAACATCAGACGGTGTCGGTACAAAGGAAAATCCGATTGACATTTACACAGCAGTAAAATTTGTTTCACCGGGACAGAAGATTGTACTTCTTTCAGGTACATACAATTTAGAATCAACAGTTACGGTACAGCCGGGTATCGACGGTACGGAAAGCCAGCCAATCATTATGGCAGCAGAGTCTTCTACAGACAGACCGGTATTTGATTTCGGCAAGAACTGTGAAGGTATGGTATTAGCCGGTGATCACTGGTATTATCAGGGATTTGATGTAACAAATTCAGCAAATGCAAAGGATGGTATCAGACTTTGCGGAAGCAGCTGTACAGTAGATAACGTACGGACTTATCACAACGGTAACACCGGTTTACAGATCAGCCGTTTTACATCAACAGATACTAAAGAAGAATGGCCAAGCAACAACTTAGTATTAAATTGTACATCATACGGCAATGCCGATGAGGGTTACGAAGATGCAGACGGATTTGCAGCAAAGCTGACAATCGGTGAAGGAAATACATTTGACGGCTGTATCGCATACAACAATGCAGATGACGGATGGGATTTATTTGCAAAGGTAGAAACAGGCTCAATCGGTGCTGTAACAATCCAGAACTGTGTAGCTTATGGCAACGGTTATCTGGAAGACGGTACTGATGCCGGCAACGGTAACGGATTTAAGATGGGTGGTTCAAGTATGTCAGGATACCACAAGTTAATCAATTCCGTAGCATTTGATAACAAGGCAAAGGGTATTGATTCTAACAGCTGTCCGGATATTCAAGTAACCAATTCTACATCATACAATAATGGCGGTTCAAACGTAGCCATGTATACAAATGATGCAGCAAATACCGATTTTATGGCAACAGGTGTTCTTTCATGGAGAACACAGAAGACAAGTGTGAATGAAACATTTAAGTTCAAGGGTACACAGGATGCTTCTAAGGTATATCAGTCAAGCAACTATTTCTGGAACTGCACGGAAGCAGGAACAAATAATAGTACAACAGCCGTAACGGCAGACTGGTTTGTATCTACAGACACAAAGATGAATTATGACACACACGTATATGCAGCGATTCCGATTACAAGAAACAGTGACAATACAATCAATATGAACGGCTTACTGGTACTTACAGCCAATGCAAAGGCTGGCGCTGTTGTAGGCGGTCAGGCTTCTGCAAAGATTGATTTGAGCGGTAAGATGACAGGTGGTCTGTTATTCCAGAAGACAACATGCAGTGAATCTGTAGAAACAGGTGATATGGCAAATATGATGCTTTATATCCTCTTACTGCTTGGCGCAGCAGGTGTATATGCAGTTTCTAAGAAAAGAAAGCACGCATAGGCATGATACCGGATTCAGACGAATATAAACGAATATAAAAGTCAAGGAACCCCTTTATTGAGGTGACTTAATAAGGGGGTTCTTTTCTTAAAGAAAATATATATCCATGCAATTTAAAAGATTGATAAAGGATATGTGTTTTCCTTTGGAAAAGAACAAAAAGGGAGGTTTTTTTATAATGATTAAAAACAGAAGGACGAGCGGACTGCTGAGCATGGCATTGGCAACATGTCTGGTTGTAAGTGCAGTACCGGTACAGACAGTGGATTCTATTTTGGGGAATGCAGCAGGAAGAGTAACAGCTTATGCTGAGGAAACGGCGCAGAGTACAAAGCCGCTTACAACACTTTGGAAAACGCAGGAAGTCGGTACACACGAGGGAACAGGAACTTATGCGTATGATGCAGCAGCAAAGACTGTAACGGTAAACGGTGCCGGTACAAAATTTGATAAATCAGCCGGAAGTGATGATTTATTCTATGCTTATTTTGAGGGCAAAGGTGATTTAACCATTACAGCGAAGATGACCGTCAATAATAACGGCAATGCAGGATATGCAGGGTTGTTAATCCGTAATACCGCAGATGAAGCGGGAAGTGCCAGTGCAGCACTGTATGCAGATTTTGCAAATGGAAGCAAGAATCAGATCCGTTACGGATACCATAAAGAAGCGGCAGGCGGCGGTGCATCACAGGTCAATACGGCAGTCACAACCGCTTCTTCTGACATTTATATTAAATTAGAAGTTACAGAGAATAAAGCAACCTATCATGTTGCTTCCACAGCTGATTTTTCAGATGAAAAGGTAAAGACACAGACAATTTCCGGATTATCCGCAAAGACAATCGGTTTCTTTGCAACAGAAGGAGTAACTGCAGAATTTTCGGATGTGACGGTGACATCAAATTATACAACCGATGACGGTGCTGCGGTAAACAAGCAGATTTTTGATTCAGAGGCAGGAGAAGTGAACTTCTCACAGTCAAGCAGTAAAGATTACTCAGGAAATTATGATGCCGGAAATTCCTTTGAAACTTCCGCAAACGGCAACATTTTATCCGTAAATCATACAAGAAGCGCAACAGTGAAAGGAAATATCAGAGATGATAAAGGAATGGATTACTTATTGTTCCCGGAAACATCAGAAGATATGACGATTTCAGCAGATATTACAGTGACAAAGTTGGATTCCGGTACAGATAAGCAGGGTCTTGCCATCGGACAGTTTAACGCGAAGACCGGCAGCGCCATGAAGTGTGACGTATTACATATCCAGAAAAATATTGTGATCCAGCATACATTTTCAACAATAAGCGGTACAGGAAACTGCGGATCTCCAAAGGTTGGCAAAAAAACTGATACAGCAAACGGATATGAGCTGGGCGGCACATATACACTGACTTACACAAAGAGTGGCAATACCGCTAAAATGCAGGTTGTAAGCGCAGATGGAACGGTGCTTATGGGTTCAGAAGCAAATCCGGGCGAATTTGACCTGACACAGTCTTATGCAGACCTGCAGACAGGACAGACAGTACGCTATGGTCTGGCATTTTCAGGTGTTACGGCAGAAATCAGTAACCTGACCTTAAAGAATGCAGAAGGTACGGTTGTATATGACCAGAACGATTATTATGTTGCAGTCGGTGTTGCACCGGTGATTACAAATGCCGCAACAGAAGTGGCTTCTGACAGAAAGAGCATGAATATTACATGGGATGTTGCAGAAGAAGGCTCAGGCAATATTAAATACGCCGTATATGTATCAAAGGATGGCGGTGAATATACAAAGATTTCTGATTCTAAGGTGAACAGCTTCAGTTATGCCGGAATGGACGGCGATGGAAAGTATCAGTTTAAGATTGTGCCTTATGGCGGAACAACAATGGGAACAGCCGTAGAAACTGAAATAACGGACTATCAGGCACCACTTGCACAGGCTGAATTAACAGCCGCAGGCAGCAAATCTAAGGTAGAACTGTCATGGAATGCCGTAGAAGGTGCATCTTCTTATGATGTATACAGAAAACTGGGTTCTGACGGTGAAGCAGTGCTGGTTAAGACAACAGCAGAGAATGCATTTACAGATACAGATGTTGTCGAAGAAGAACCGTATTATTACTATGTTATAGCAAAAAATGACAAGAATACAAGTAATCCGTCAGCAACGATGCAGGTACTGACATCAGACGGTCATACAGGTGCTTATGTATATGAAAATGAAGCAACAAAACTGACAGCAGCATATAAGTCCAATGATACTGTTTTTGATGATAATGCACTGCTGGTTCTTACAGCAGACGAAGCAGGAACAGCACAGCTTTATGTAAATGACGTGCTGGCAGATACCAAAACTGTCGGTGCGGGCGATGAAATGAAGTTTGAACCTAAATTAAAGAAAGGCAGAAATGACGTTACTGTTATATTTACTGATGCAGAGGGAAATGCGACAAGAAAGACATTTAATTTTGTTGCAAACCCGGATGTTGATATTGTTGTAGATGCGGCATATACAGGCGAAGACGGTGCAGAGTCAGACGGACTGCCGGTATATAAGACTGTTCAGGCAGCAGTCAATGCAGTGCCGGAAGATAATGCAGAAGCCAAAGTGATTTACATTAAAAATGGTGAATATAATGAACGTGTTGAAGTAAAATCACCATATGTAAGTCTTCTCGGACAGGACAGTGAAAAGACCCATTTATTCTATTCTGTATGTGTTGCCAACGGAAATGCAGACAGTATGTGGAACCGTAATGCAATGTATGTAGATACGGCAGCAACAGGCTTCACAGCAGAAAATCTGACGGTTGAAAATTCATATGACTATACAAACGGTTCGGACCAGCAGGCAGATGCCCTGTGTATTGTGGCTGACCAGACAGCATGTATTAATGTAAGATTAATCGGCTATCAGGATACCCTGCTGACCGATACAAGAACGAAAGATGAAAACGGCAATTATGCTGTGACAAGACAGTATTTCAATAAATGTTATATTACAGGTAATGTTGACTTTATCTATGGTGCAGGTACTTCCGTATTTGAAGACTGTGATATTGTTGCAAGATATACAGAATACAAATCAGACGGATGCTATACAGCCGGAAGAACATATGCTTCCACACCTTACGGATACGTATTTAACAACTGCCGCTTCCTTGCAGAAGAAGGCGTAGCAGACGGCGCATACAGAATGGCACGTCCGTGGGGCGCAGATGATTCAACAACATTTATGAACTGTTACTTAGGCAGGGCGATTTCGCTGGAAACATCTTACGGCGACATGAGCGGTAACTTAGCTGAAAATGCAAGATTTGCAGAATATGGTTCTTACGGTCCGGGATATACAGTAAATAATAAGCGCCCATACCTGACAAGTGCACAGGCAGCAAACTTTAAGACGGACACAGTCATGGGGGACTATGATTACAGTGCAAGAACTGCCACATTGTATGGAACACAGCAGGAAGAACCGAAAACAGATATAACGGTTGTTGATAAGGCAGAGGTTGTTAAGAATGTAGCGGTTGATGAAAATGCCGTAATTAAAAATGCAGCCGGTGAAACCGTAAATCCGGGAGAAGTCAGTGTTGTCATTGAAAAAGCCGGAAACAGCGTAATTGACTCAATTATGAAAGGCTTTACAGCTGGCGGAATATTAATTGCTGACGGAAGTACAGTGGATTATTATGACATTGAATTACAGGATGAGAACGGTCAGGCAGTTATGCTTGAAAGCGGTAAAATCCAGATTACATTTGCTTATAAAGAAGGAATTGATTACAGCAAAGTGAATGTAATTGTATATCATCTGAATGAAAAGACCGGTGTCATTGAAAAGCTGGAAACACAGCTTACAAGTGAAGGTATCCGTTTTGAGGCAGACAGCTTCAGTCCGTTTGCAGTATACTATGAAAATAAAACGGTACAAAAAGATGATATTACCAAGCCGGATGACACAAAGAAAGATGATACAAAAACAGACGATGTAAAGAAGGATGATGCAGGTTCAGGAACACAGCAGGGTGAGAATACCGATGATGTGTCAGAGAAATCAGAAAATGCACAGCAGTCTGCGGATACAGGCGTACAGACAGGGGATACAGCCAATGGATTTGGATTCCTTGCGGCAGCAGTTGCAGCGGCAGGAGCAGGTGCTTATGAATTTCTTAGAAAAAGAAAGCTGATTCGCAGATAAAAAAGATAATTACTCAAATTTGATAGCCCGCGGGGCTGCCATGGAAATTCAAAAATTTCGTGGCAGCCTTTTTGCATTGCCGGTAGACGGTTTTGGGAAAGATATATGTAAGAATTTGCATATAAATTGATATAAGAGTGAAAAATATGTAAAATGCACAAAAAATGTGACAAATATCAGTAGTTGAGTAGCAAAAATAACTGCAATCATGGTTGACTATCTGATTTAAAAATAATATAATAAAAACAATTGGTGAAAACTTATAAAAGTTTTTTAAAAAGTTCGTGATTTTTTAAAAATGTGCTAAAAATACGAGGCTTCAGGAATGCTTTTATAAAAACACTAAAAACAAATCAGGAGGACGATTATGAGAAGAAAGGTGACAAAGGCAGCAGCGCTTTTATCAGCAGTACTGATGGCTAGCAGTTCTGTACCGTATGGTGTGTTAATACCTTACAATGTATTGGCAGAAGAAGTAAGTGCAGATGCCGGAGCAGCAGTACAGGAGGAAACAGCAGCAACTGTAGGCAGCGTAACCAACATTAAGACATGGGATGCAGCAGGCTTACTGGCAGCAGCAACAACAGAGGATAGTGGCTTATCCTTAAAGGGTGACGGCTGGACAACTGGAACAGATACAGCCGGAGCAGAAGCATTTGGAACAGGAGATTATGTAAAGGCAGGAGGTGTAAAGCCGACACCAAATAATGGCGCAGTTCCGACAGCAGGATGCTACTTACAGTATACAGCGACCGACAGCGGTAAGCTGACAATTATGGAAAAGACACAGAAGTCTAATAAGAGCTTCTATGTTGTAGATTCAGACGGTGTTGTAAAAGACACAAAGACATCAGGTTCAGCAAGTACATACGATACCATTACAATTGATGTAGAAGAAGGCAAGACCTATTATGCATATATGTCAGGTTCAACAGCCAACATTTTCCAGGTTGTATATACACCGACACAGGTTGTAAGAACATGGGATGCAGCAAGCTTACTTGCAGCAGCAACAACAGAGGATAACGGCGTATCCTTAAAGGGTGACGGCTGGACAAGCGGAACAGATACAGCCGGAGCAGAAGCATTTGGAACAGGAGATTATGTAAAGGCAGGAGGTGTAAAGCCGACACCAAATAATGGCGCAGTTCCGACAGCAGGATGCTACTTACAGTATACGGCGACCGAAAACGGTAAGCTGACAATTATGGAAAAGACACAGAAGTCTAATAAGAGCTTCTATGTAGTAGATTCAGACGGAGTTGTAAAGGCTACAAAGACATCAGGCTCAGCAAGTACATATGATACGATTACAGTTGATGTGGAAGAAGGCAAGACCTATTATGCATATATGTCAGGTTCAACAGCCAATATCTTTTCGGTATCTTTAGCAGTTGGTGAAAAGAAACAGACTGCATGGGCAGATGTTGCAGCACCGGTAATTAACAGTGTAACAACAGATGAAGCCGGAGATTTCGTTGTAGACTTCTCAGCAGTCATTGATGCATACAAGGGTGCTGATGATGTAAAGGTTACAATGTTACAGGATGGTCTGGAAGTATCTACACAGACATTTACAAAGCAGGCAGATACAGCTACATTTGCACCATACCGTTCAGGTACTTACACATTCGTAGTGGTTGCACAAAGATATGGCGAAGCTGATAAGGCAAGTGAAGTTTATACATACAAGGATTATGTACTGGCAGTGAAGAAGCCGGTTATCACATGGGCACAGAACAAGGGTAACGGCGATGTTTACTTAGACTGGATTAATATTGAAGATGCAGATTCTTATTCTGTAGCTTATAAGGAATCCGGAAGCACAGCAGATTACACGGTTGTAGAATCAGCATTATCTGCAGAAACAGGAAATTACACACTGACAGGACTGACAGCAGGCAAGTCTTATGATATCCAGATTAAGGCACTCAGAAAGTCAGACGGTTTTGAATCAGTTTATACAGAAAAAGATTTTGAAGTGACAACAGCAGAAGAACAGCCATGGTATACAGCAATCGTAGGTTCTGCACAGGCAGGTGATGTTACATTTACAACGGCTGACGGTCAGACAGATAACGTAAAGCTTTCTGTTTCTGATAACAGTGCTTCAAAGGGTAATAATCAGGAATCACCGGCAATTGCAGGAACAGCCGGAACACTGGAAGTTAAGGGACAGGCAAGTGGTAAGATTTCCGATGATGAAGACGGATTTACATATTACTATACAAAGATTGACCCGAACAAAGAAAACTTCAAGCTGAGTGCAACATTTGAGATTACGGATACTTCTCTCACACCGGATAATCAGACCGGTTTTGGTATTGTTGCAGCCGATGCACTTGGATTAAATGTATGGGGCAATCCGGATTATGTACATAAGTATTTCAACTACGCATCTTCTATGATGTTTAGCTCAAAGCAGAGTAATCCGTTTATGAGAACGGTTACAGGTTATACATCAGCTGATACATCAAGCAATGACGGTGTAGAAAGAACTGTAACGAACTCTAAGTTTACAGATCAGACAGCAAAATTTGAAGTAGGTAACAAATATACATTTTCGTTAGAAAAGACAGATGAAGGTTATACAGCAACCTGCAACGGTTCAGAACAGAAGCTTTCTGATAACTCCTTTACATCTGTACAGGAAGATGGAACAGTTGTAGTTGGTATTGCAGTATCCAGAAAGGTATCTGTAAAGGTATCTGATGTTGAATTTTCGAAGTCTGAAAGCAAGGGTATTACATCAAATGACAACGGTGATGAAAAGGTTACACCGGACGGAAGAGTATACTCAACAAGCACAAGCGGTTCTGCAAATTACGAATACATCTATGTACCAAATTGTGCAGGTACACTGACAGTATCAAACGGTGATACAGATGTAGTTGTAGATCAGGCAGTTGCTGCAAATGAAGTTGTAAGAGTAAATGTTCCGTTAAACAACGGAAAGAATACTGTAAAGTCAACATTAAAGCCAACAGCAGCAGATAACATTGCAAGCACAGTAGCAGTTATTAAGGAAACAGTTGTTGATCATCAGTCATACGGACAGGAAGGTCAGACAATCATTGTATCCGCAGATGCTGATGCAGAAGGTAAGGGAACAGAAGAAAGCCCGATGAGCCTGTCTAATGCATTAAAGTATGCACAGCCGGGTCAGACCATCTTCTTAAAGAATGGTACTTACAGCGGTGCAAAGGTTGAAAGAAGTGTCAGCGGTACAGCAGATAAGAATATCAACCTTGTAGCAGAATCACTTTCTACAGACGGAACAGACGGTGTAGTATTTACAGGTGAAGTAAGGCTCACAGGTTCATACTGGCATGTATATGGTCTGTATGTAAAAGATTCAGCGGGTGTAGGTATCCAGATTTGCGGTAACTACAATACAATTGAAATGTGTACAGTAAACCACGCAGCAAATTCAGGTATCCAGATCAGCCGTGAAGGCGGTGCTGATAATGATGCCGGAAGAAAAGGCAAGTTATGGCCTACAGGCAACCTCATTAAGAACTGTGAATCATTTGATAACTGTGATGCAGGACGTAATGATGCCGATGGTTTTGCAGCAAAGCTGACTTGTGGTGAAGACAATAAGTTCTATGGCTGTATCAGCCATAACAACATTGATGATGGCTGGGATTTATATGCAAAATCCGTATCCGGTGAAATCGGTGCTGTAACAATTGAAAACTGTGTAACTTATAACAACGGCTGGCTGACAACAGATGATGTAACAGCTAAAGGCTATGAATACGGCGAAGGTAACGGCTTCAAGCTTGGCGGTGGTCAGATGAAGGGTGCTCATGTATTAAAGAACAGTATTTCATTTGACAACCATGCAAAGGGTATTACTTCAAACAGCTGCCCTGACTGTAAGATTATTAACTGTATTTCTTACAACAACTCACTGGATAACAGTGCATACAATGTAGGTTTAAATACAAAGGATTCTAACATCAAGGCTTGGGAAGTAACAGGATTAATTTCATTAAACAACAGCAAGAATACAAAGCTGGAGGATTTAATCCCATTTGCACTTCACAGTGAAAACAACTACATTTATGACGGTTCCGCTTCTTATAATAATAAGGGTGAACAGGCTACAGAAGACTGGTTTGAAAGTGTAGATACGTCTGTAAAACCAACAAGAAATGAAGACGGTACAATCAATATGCACAACCTGCTTCTCTTAAAGGATACTTCTAAGAACACAGGTGCGGTATTAGATGTAACAAGTGATGCAGCAAAATCCGTAAAACCGGCAAAGACAACGGTTGTTGAAGAAGAAAAGGTTGTATATGAAATGCGTCAGGATGCAGACGGCAACTGGCATTACTATGCAAATGATAAAATTGCAACGGATTACTGCGGCATGGCATTAAACGAATACGGCTGGTGGTATATCAAGAACGGTGATGTAGACTTTACATATACCGGTATGGCATGCAATGAATACGGCTGGTGGTACTTCAATAACGGACAGCTTGATTTATCATTCTACGGTCTTGCAAACAATGAATACGGAACATGGTTCTACACAGACGGACAGTTAAACTTCGGCTTTACAGGAATGATTATTCCGGATGACGAGTGGCTCTATGTTCAGAACGGACAGGTACTGACAGATTACACCGGAATGGCATTAAATGACTATGGCTGGTGGTACTTCAAGGATGGTAAGGTTGACTTTACCTATACCGGAATGGCAGTGAATGAATATGGCTGGTGGTATTTCAGCAATGGACAGATTGATTTTGGCTATAACGGATTTGCCACAAATGAATACGGTACATGGCTGTTTACAGACGGTATCTTAAATACAGGCTTTACAGGCATGACATTAAACGGCGATACATGGGTATATGTTACAGATGGTTATATCAGTAATACCTATACCGGAATGGCATTAAATGACTATGGCTGGTGGTACTTTAACAATGGTGTTCTGGATTTAAGCTATACCGGAATGGCATTAAATGAATACGGCTGGTGGTATTTTAACAATGGTCTGCTTGATTTAACATTTACGGGTGTCGGCAGTAATGAATACGGCGACTGGTACTTTAAAGACGGAACAATCGCTTTTGATTATTCAGGTACAATTAGCTTTGGCGGACAGGATTATACCGTAACCAATGGATATGCTGTAAAAGCATAAATCTGACAAACTAAGATTGAATTTATAAAAAGACCGGCAGAGGTGCAGCGCATTGCAGCATCTCTGCCGGTTTTTCTATTTAACAAAAAACCTTAACAAAAAACCATGTAATATTTTATTGAAACAGGTTGGATACAATGGTATAATGAAAATAATTAGATATGAAAAAAGTGACATAGACGACACGAGAAAACAGCAGTAAGGAGGAACAACATATGATTCAGGCAATGGTCAAAAAATTGAATGGGAAAAGACTGCGGCAGCGTATTTCATCTGCAATTTTAATAGTTGCAATATTGGTAAGTTTTTCTGGTATTCTTGGAGGAACTGCCATGTTAGTAATGGGTGTCCAGTACAATCACGCATTAACCAATTATGGTTTTTCACAGGGTGATATCGGTAAGATGATGATTACATTTGCAGACACTAGAAGTAACCTGCGGGCGGCAATCGGTTATCAGGATAAGACACTGGTACAGGAAACCTACGAAGCGTATGAAACAAAGAAGCAGGCATGTAAGGATTATGCAGTTATAGTAGAAGAAACAGTTGCTTCCGCTGAAGAACGTAAATTGTATGATCAGATTATGAGCGGTATGGAAGATTATTTTACATCAGCTGATAAGGTAATACAGATGGGTAAAGATGTAACGAATATCGATCAGAGAAATCAGGCACAGCGACTGGCAAAAGATGAAGTGGTACCGAAGTACGAAGCAATTTATGAGAATATGGTACAGCTGCTGGACGCGAATACCAGCGAAGGTAACAAATTGGAAATTAATTTAAAGGTATTAACATATGTCTTACTGGCGGTAGTTGTTCTTATTATTATTGTAGCAATTTTAATCGCAAGGAAGCTGGGCGATGCGCTTGCGTTAAATATTGTAAATCCGCTCGATGCACTGGCAGAACGTTTCAAGACCTTTGCACAGGGTGATTTGACAAGTGAATTTCCGGTAATGGAATCAGAAGATGAAGTATCTGATATGGTTACTGTTGCAAAGGATATGGCAGAGAATCTGTCAGCAGTTATTAAGGATGTTAATTACCGTATGGAACTGATGGCAAAGAATGATTATACAGGTTCGTCTGCAATTCCTGAAAAGTATCTGGGTGATTTTGCAGCCATGAATGATGCAATCCATCAGATGAACGAAGATATGAATGATACAATGCGCCACATTGAAGAAGCTGCCGCTCAGGTATCTATCGGTGCAGGTAACCTTGCAGAGGGGTCACAGAGCCTTGCAGAAGGTTCTACAGACCAGGCCGGTGCAGTTGAAGAATTACTTGCCTCTTTTGCAAGTATTACAGAAGGTGTAGAACATACACATGACAGTGCAAGCGTTTCGTATGATTTATCTGTGAAATATGCAAAAGAAGCAGACAGAAGCCAGCAGGAGATGCAGGCGGTTACGGAAGCTATGCAGCGTATGAGTGAAATGTCTCAGAAGATTGAAAGCATTATCGGTGAAATCGAAGAAATTGCTGAACAGACCAATCTGCTTGCATTAAATGCTTCTATTGAAGCCGCAAGGGCCGGAGAAGCCGGACGCGGATTCGCTGTTGTTGCAACACAGATTGGCAAGCTTGCTGACGAAAGCGCTCAGTCTGCAGTGAATACAAGAGAACTCATTATGAATTCTATTCAGGAAATTGAAAATGGTAACCGTGCCGTAGAGAAGACTTCTAAGACGATTATTGAACTGGTTCAGGGGATTAATGAAGTCGCAGAAAAGTCTAAAGAGCTAGAGGAGCTTTCAGAAACACAGACAGAACAGATGAAGCAGGCTGAAGCCGGTGTTAATCAGATTTCAGAGGTTGTACAGAGCAATGCCGCTATTGCGGAAGAATCTTCTGCAACAAGTGAAGAGCTTTCAGCAGAATCTATTTCACTGAACGAACTTGTACAGCAGTTTAAGCTGAAAAAGTAATTTTTGACACTGATATCAGAATATGCTAGCATTTAAAAATGCGTAGACACGCAGTGAAAGCATACAGAACAGATAAGCGTGAAGTCATGAAAAATGGACTTCGCGCTTTTTTGCACAGATGTTTGCTTTCGCTCAGAAAAGGAGAAATGCGAAAATCCATAAATCAAAGATTTTCGCATAACAGAATTGTGCCGCAGGCATCACAATTCTGAATTTATTGCAGGACTGAATAAATTCAGTCCGCGGTTCCTCCGACATAAATGTCTGCGGAAATGAGGAAAGTATGTATATTATAGCGGGGCTGGGAAATCCCGGCACACAGTATATGGGAACAAGACACAATGCAGGATTTTCTGTGATAGATGCGCTGGCAGATCAATATAATATTAGCGTAGACACACAAAAACACAAAGGGATGATTGGCAAGGGCATGATTGAGGGAGAAAAGGTCATTCTTGTAAAGCCGATGACATATATGAATCTGTCCGGGGAATGTATCCGTGAAGTCATGGATTATTATAAGGCGGATATCGACGATTTAATTGTTATTTTTGACGACATCAGCTTAGAACCGGGCAAACTGCGTCTGCGGGCAAAGGGAAGCGCAGGCGGACACAACGGTATTAAGAGTATTATCGCACAGCTTGGCAGTGACCGGTTCAAGCGTGTTAAGTTCGGTGTCGGTGACAAACCGAAGGGCTGGGACCTTGCAGACTGGGTACTCGGAAAATTCCCGGCAGATTTATACGATACACTGCGGGAGGCCAATCAGAGAGCCTGCGAAGCGGTTGCCTGTATCATGACAGAGGGTATTACCGGTGCGATGAATAAATTTAATGGATGAAATAAAAATTGTAGAATAGAGGAAGTATGAAAACATTTTTTGAGCCTGTGCAGGGGATGGCAGGGATAGAAGAAATTAAAAAGTCTTTTAGCCGGCTGGGGCATGCGGTAATGGTCAGCGGCTGCATTGACACGCAGAAAGCACATCTGCTGGAAGCACTCGGGGAGCAGTATCCAATCCGGGTCGTGATTACTAGCGATGAGGTCAAGGCAAGACAGCTTCGTGAGGATTGTCTCTTTTTTGATAAGAGCAGTATTTACTATCCTGCCAAGGATTTTATCTTTTACAGCGCCGATGTGCATGGCAACCAGCTTGCGGGAGAGCGGCTTGCATGCATTTACAAAATCATTCAGGCGCAGAAGCATATCAGTGAAGACAGTATTTCAAACGGTAAAACAGAAGGCATACAGCCGGAAAACCAAAATGCGGCGGGACTTACGGTTGTGACAACGATTGACGGCTGTGCTGATTTGCTCGTTCCGCTTGAAAAATATAAAAATGCCACGATTTCATTTGAAAAAGGACAGGTCCTTGATTTAGAAGCGCTTTCAAAAGAACTGGTACAGATTGGCTATGAGCGATGTGCGATTGTGGACGGACAGGGCAAATTTGCAGTGCGCGGCGGTATTATCGACATTTTCCCGTATACGGAAGAAACACCGGTGCGCATTGAGTTGTGGGACGATGAGGTGGATTCAATCCGTTTGTTTGACGTGGAGAGCCAGCGTTCCATTGAAAAGATTGAGCGGTTTGAAGCTTTTCCGGCGACAGAATGCCTGTTAAGCGAAGAAGAAATTGCGCGCGGCAGGGAAAAGTTACAGGAAGAACTGGCAGGACAGCTGACCGCCTTTGGTAATGATAAGAAGAAAAAGACGGCAGAGGATATTGAGAAATGCAACCGTATCCGCAGAAATGTGGCAGATATGGAGCGTACCGGTGATTACAGCAAGGCATTGCGGATGTTTGCAGAGGAACTGACCGGATTTTTAAGCTATTTTCCAAAGGAAGACACGCTGTTTGTATTAGATGAGCCAAACCGCTTAAATGAGCGCATGAAACTTATTTTATATGAATATACGGAAAGTATGAAAAACCGTCTGGAGGGCGGATACATTCTGCCGGGACAGACCGATATGATTCACGGGATTGAAAGCATTTATGCGGGACTTGAAAAGAAACGTACCCTGCTGTTGTCGGCGCTGGATTACAAGCCGGAAAAATTTGCCGTGGCGGAATATGTGCGCATTGATACCCGCAGTATCAGTCCGTACCACAACAGCTTTGAGTATCTTGCGGACGATTTAAAAAAATATAAGCGTTCGGGGTATAAGAGTATTCTGGTGTGCAATTCGAGAACGCGTGCGGCGAGAATTGTGCAGGATCTGGCGGATCTGGGGCTGACGGCGTATTTCAGTGAAGATTTTGAAAATGAAATGCTTGAAGGCACGATTATGGTCACTTACGGCAGTCTGCACAAGGGCTTTGAGTATCCGCTTCTGCGGTTTGTCGTGATTGCGGAAAATGATATTTTTGCAAGCAGGCAGAAAAAACGTGAAAAGAAGAAAAAGTATGACGGAAAGTCGATAGCCGGTTTTAACGAACTGAATATCGGCGATTTTGTCGTGCATGAAAGTCACGGACTGGGTGTGTATAAGGGTATTGAAAAAATTACGGTCGAGGGCGTGGAAAAGGATTATATCAAGATTGAATACGCCGGAAACAGTAACCTTTATGTGCTGGCGACACAGCTTGACCGTTTACAGAAATATGCGGCGGCGGATACAGAAAAGAAGCCGAAGCTCAATAAGCTGGGGACACAGGAGTGGAATAAAACAAAATCCAAGGTACACGGTGCGGTTGAAGAAGTGGCAAAGGATCTGGTTGCGCTGTATGCGGCGCGGCAGAAGGAAAAGGGCTATCAGTTTGGACCGGATACCGTATGGCAGAGGGAATTTGAAGAAATGTTTCCGTATGAGGAAACGCAGGATCAGCTGACGGCGATAGAAGACACCAAGCGTGATATGGAAAGTACCCGCATTATGGACCGTTTAATCTGCGGTGATGTCGGCTATGGCAAGACTGAAGTCGCAATCCGTGCGGCATTTAAAGCGGTACAGGAGGGCAAGCAGGTGGCATATCTTGTGCCGACAACCATTCTTGCCCAGCAGATTTACAACACCTTTGAACAGCGGATGAAAAATTTTCCGGTGACGGTGGCACAGCTGTCAAGCTTCCGTACAAGCAAGGAAATCAAGGAAAGTATTTCCGAATTAAAAAAAGGTTTTGTAGATATTGCAATCGGTACACACAGACTGTTATCCAAGGATGTGGAGTTTAAGGACCTGGGACTGTTGATTATTGATGAGGAACAGCGTTTTGGTGTAACCCATAAGGAAAAAATTAAGAAATTAAAAAATGATGTGGATGTTATGACGCTCAGTGCGACCCCGATTCCTAGAACACTGCATATGAGCCTTGTCGGTATCCGTGATATGAGTGTACTGGAAGAACCACCGACAGACCGCGTGCCGATACAGACCTTTGTAACAGAGCATAACGATGAAATGATCCGGGAGGCGATTCACAGAGAGCTGGCAAGAAACGGGCAGGTGTATTATGTATACAATCGTGTCCGCAGCATTGACGAGGTGGCGGCGCACATTGAGGAACTGGTACCGGAGGCCAATGTCGCCTATGCACACGGGCAGATGGAAAAACGTATGCTTGAAAAAATCATGTACGAATTTATCAACGGAGAAATTGACGTCTTAATTTCAACCACGATTATCGAAACCGGTGTGGATATTTCAAATGTCAATACCATGATTATCGAAGATGCGGATAAATTCGGGCTTTCACAGCTTTACCAGTTACGCGGGCGTGTCGGACGAAGCAGCAGAACGTCCTATGCATTTTTACTGTACCGCAGGGACAGAATGCTCACGGAAGTGGCAGAGAAACGTTTAAGTGCGATTCGTGAATTTTCGGATTTCGGCTCAGGATTTAAAATTGCGATGAAAGACCTTGAAATCCGTGGCGCGGGAAATGTGCTTGGACGCTCCCAGCATGGGCATATGGCGGCGGTCGGATATGATTTGTACTGTAAAATGCTCAATCAGGCGGTGAATGATTTGAAGGGAATTAAGAATGAATACGGTTTTGAAACAAATGTGGATTTGAATGTAGATGCATTTATTCCGTCTTCTTATATTAAGAGCGAATATCAGAAGCTGGATGTTTACAAGCGGATTGCGGGTATTGAAAGCGAGGAGGAATTGTCGGATATGTGTGACGAACTCGGCGACCGTTACGGCAGTCTGCCGGCAAGCGCTGCTAATCTTTTAAATATTGCACTGATTAAGTCTATGGCACACAAAATCGGCATTACCGAGATTCAGGGCGGAACGGACGAAGCACCGGGGGTATCGCAGTGGCGGACGGTCATGAAGATTTATCCGAAAGCGGACATTCAGGGGGATAAAATCGAAAATTTCGTAGCCGGATACGGCGGTGCGGTGCGGTTTATCAGCAGTCCGGAACCGAAATTTGTCTGGAGGGTGACAAAGAAGAAATTCAGCAATGCGCAGGAATATCTGGCAGGCTTAAAAGCCCTGGTAAAGGATATGCAGCAGCTGACGTAAATCGGTTATAAAGCATTTTGGCAAGGATTCTTTTGAAAGGGGTTTGCATTTTGAAAAAAGTGTGCTATAATACGTTAAAGTTTAACGCTTTAAAGTGAAAAATAAAACAAAAGCAGACATTGGAGGAAAAGGAAATGGAACAGAAGGGCGAATTAATTTCTTACAGACCGGATATTAAGGTCGTTGATTGTACAATCAGAGATGGAGGACTGGTCAACAATTTTTATTTTGACGATGAATTTGTAAGAAATTTATATACCGCCAACGTGGCAGCAGGTGTAGAATACATGGAGTTCGGTTATAAGGCTTCAAAGGAAATTTTTGACGTTAAGGAATTCGGCAAGTGGAAGTTCTGTGATGAGCAGGATATCCGTGATATTGTCGGTGATAACAACACCGATTTAAAGATTTCCGTTATGGCAGATGTCGGACGTACCGATTATAAAAAGGATATTATTCCAAAGGTAGACAGCGTGATTGATATGATTCGTATTGCTACCTATATTAATACAATTCCGGCGGCAATCGAGATGATTCATTACTGTGCGGAAATGGGCTATGAAACCACGATTAATATTATGGCAGTTTCCACAGCAGCGGAATCAGAGCTGGATCTGGCACTGGATTTACTGGCACAGAGCGAGGTCGGCACGATTTATCTGGTTGACAGCTATGGTTCTTTATATCCGGAACAGATCCGCAGACTGGCGGATAAGTATTTGAAGGTTGCAGAAAAATACGGCAAGAAGGTCGGTATCCATGCACACAACAACCAGCAGCTTGCATTTGCAAATACGATTGAAGCCTGCACCGTAGGTGTCAGCTATCTGGATGCAACGATGAGCGGCATGGGACGCGGTGCAGGAAACTGCAACATGGAACTGCTGTTAGGCTTCCTTAGAAATCCGAAGTACAGTTTGAATCCGGTATTAAAATTTTTACAGAACCAGATGCTTCCGTTAAAGAAGACAGGGCTTGTATGGGGCTGTGATGTACAGTATATGCTGACAGGACAGCAGAATCAGCACCCAAGAACTGCCATTGCGTTTACGGCAGAACAACGTGAAGATTATGCGGAATTTTATCAGTCATTATTAGATCGGGAATAAAATGATGAAACTTCCTAAAAATGCAGAAACTGGGATATTGACTTTCACAAGGTATCGCAGTAAAATAACTGTTAAGAATTGAGTGGAATGAAGTAAAAGATATCATTTCGTAACAATCCGACTAGACGCGAAAGGAAGTAATGAAGATGGAAAAGAAAAATCTTGACTGGGCAAATCTTGGATTCGGTTATGTAAAGACAGATAAAAGATTTGTAGCAAATTATAAAGATGGAGCGTGGGATGACGGAGTCATTACAGATGATGATAAGGTCGTGTTAAATGAGTGTGCAGGTGTACTTCAGTATGCACAGACTTGTTTTGAAGGTTTAAAGGCTTATACAACAGAAGACGGTCATATTGTTATGTTCCGTCCGGACCTCAATGCACAGAGAATGCATGATTCCTGCGAAAGACTGGAAATGCCGCCATTCCCTGTAGACAAGTTTGTACAGGCTGTTACAGATACAGTAAAGGCAAATGCAGCATGGGTACCGCCATTTGGTTCAGGTGCTACATTATACATCCGTCCATATATGTTCGGCAGCAATCCGGTTATCGGTGTAAAGCCGGCTGATGAATATCAGTTCAGAATCCTTACAACACCGGTTGGTCCGTATTTCAAGGGCGGCGCAAAGCCTCTTACAATTAAGGTATCTGATTTCGATAGAGCAGCACCTCACGGAACAGGTCATATCAAGGCCGGTTTAAATTATGCCATGAGCTTACATGCAATCGTAACAGCACATAAAGAAGGCTACGCAGAAAATATGTACTTAGACCCGGCAACAAGAACAAAGGTAGAAGAAACAGGCGGTGCAAACTTCCTGTTCGTTACAAAAGACGGTACAGTTGTAACACCAAAGTCAAGCAGTATTCTTCCTTCTATTACACGTCGTTCACTCGTATATGTTGCGAAGGAAATCTTAGGACTGAAGGTTGAAGAACGTGAAGTTACACTGGAAGAAGTAAAGGATTTCGCAGAATGTGGTCTTTGCGGTACAGCAGCTGTTATCTCACCGGTTGGTAAGATTGTTGACCACGGCAAGGAAATCTGCATGCCAAGCGGTATGGAAAAGATGGGTCCTACAATCCAGAAGCTGTACGATACTTTAACAGGTATCCAGATGGGCAAGCTTGAAGCACCTAAGGGCTGGATTTATACAGTAGAATAATTTAAAATTAAATCATGAATTTTAGCGGTGGATTTCTTTTAGGATAAGCCGGTAAAAGCGGATAGAGAGCAGATACAGAAAGGATTTTTGTGTCTGCTCTTTTTGTATTAAAGGGACTTTGTCAGGACGGAGGAAAATGGTTTTAAATGATATTTGTATAGTGTAAAAAATATATTGACAAGGTTTATTATATGAAGTATATTATATACATCAACAATATTTATAAATATTGTTGAATGATGAATAAAATGCGAAAGAAAGGGGCGATGCGATTGCCAAAAAGCACAACAAAATTAAAACAGTATTTTCCGATGATTCGTGAGCGGGAGGATATTGAAAGAGAAATCCGCGAGAATCCAAAACTTTTAGAAAAATATCGGGAATGGGACGAAGAACAGCAGGAAGAATTTTTAGATTACTGCACAGGGGTCAAAGGCGAAAAGAAAAAAGCCTTCAGTTATAAGGATATAAAATCCGTCTATACGATAGTATTCTTTGAAACAAGTATCAAAGAATTTCATGAATATCCACAAAACTACATTCACAAATTCAAACAGCAGTCAGACACAGGTCTGGAACTGGAATTACTGCAAAAATATGTGTTCATACCGCTTGACATTTTCCGTGGAATCTACCACAATAATCTTAGGAATAAGACAGAAGCGTGGCTCACATTTCTAAGTACAGACGAACCGGAGATTATCATTGAACTAATCAGTCAGTACCCGGAGTTTAAAGAAATGTACGAAGAAATTTATGTCATGTGCCAGAATGTGGAAAAGGTGATGGAAATGTTTTCAAAGGAATTGATTCAACTGGATAGAAATACGGTGCAGTACATGATAGATGAAATGCAGGATACGATTGATGTTCAGAAGGAAAAGATTGACACGCACAAGGAAGAATTGGAAGCAAAGCAGGAAACGATTGATTCACAGCAAGCAACCATTGACACACAAAAAGAAGAACTGGAAGCAGTCAGACACCGGTTACGGGAAATGGCGGAAAAGCTGGAACAGCTTGAGCAGAATCAAAAGTAAAAAATGAGTTAAAACACAGTCCGTCAGATAATCATGAAATGTCCGGCGGGCTGTGTTTTCCGCTGTATGCCTGCTCCAGAGAGATTATCAAGCGGTATACACCATTTCTTGAAAAAATAGATTTAACCTATACACAGTACATCGCCATGATGGTGCTGTGGAAAAAAAGCAAATCAGTGTCAAGGAACTGGGCAAATGCCTGTTTTTAGATTCCGGAACACTCACGCCGCTCTTAAAAAAATTAGAGCAGAAAGGCTATGTGACACATACCCGAAGCGAAGAAGACGAGCGGGTGTTAATTGCCGCCATTACGCCAAAGGGAGAAGACTTAAAAGACGAAGCGGTGCTGATTCCGCAGAAAATGATGGCATGCGCGGCACTTCCGCAGGAAAAAGCTGCACAGTTGTATACGCTTCTGTATGAACTGTTAAATACACTCGAAAAAATAGAAAGCAAATTAAAAAAGGGCGGAAAGCCGTATTGCTACAGCTTTTCCCGTCCGTAATTGTGCAGGAGTTCCTGCTTTAAATCATAAAGCTTCTGTGATAAATCGACATGAACAACCTGAGGATTAATCAGCCGCTTGGATTCATCCCAAAGCGTTGCCTGCTCCTGTTTGCAGTATTTCTGAATGTCCATGACATTTGGCGAATCGTAAACACACTCGCCCTTATCAAATACTTTCACCATAATCTCACGCATAGAATACTCGCCCGGTTCCATCAGTGTCTTTTTCCACGTTTCCACAGGGTCAAATAAAAGCAGAGGCTGTGATTCATCATACGTTTCATCGGCCAGCGCGATTAAATCCGCTTTAATCATGCCGTCGGCATCGTAGACACGGTAAACCGTCTTGTTGCCCGGATTTGTGATTTTCTCTGAATTTTCGGACAGCTTGATTTTCGGAATAAATGTGCCGTCATCGCCCATCACTGCGGCAAGCTTATAAACACCGCCGAATGCCGGGTTGTCCTTAGAAGTAATCAGATTGGTTCCGACACCCCATGAAGTAATCGCCGCACCCTGTGTCTTTAAGGAGTCAATCAGATATTCGTCTAAGTCGCTGGAAGCGGAAATAATGGCATCTTCAAATCCGGCATCGTCTAACATTTTACGCGCTTTCTTTGTCAGATAAGCTAAATCGCCGGAATCCAGACGGATACCGTAGCCCTTTAAATCAATGCCTTTTTCACGCATTTCCTTAAATACGCGAATCGCATTCGGTACACCGGAACGCAGGGTGTCATACGTATCGACAAGCAGGATACACGCATCCGGATACAAATCGGCATAGGTTTTAAATGCAGTATATTCATCCGGAAAGCTCATAATCCAGCTGTGGGCGTGTGTTCCCTTTACTGGCACACCAAACATCTGACCGGTCAGGACGTTGCTCGTACCGACACAGCCTGCAATAACAGCGGCTCTTGCACCGTAAATACCGGCGTCCGGTCCCTGTGCGCGGCGCAGACCGAATTCCATAATACCGTCACCCTTTGCGGCATAGCAGACACGGGCGGCCTTTGTGGCAATTAAACTCTGGTGGTTGATAATATTTAAAATAGCCGTTTCAACAAGCTGTGCTTCCATAATCGGTGCGATGACCTTGACAATCGGTTCACGCGGGAAAATGACCGTACCTTCCGGAATGGCATAAATATCACCTGTGAAGTGGAAGTTACTTAAATATTCCAGAAAGTCTTCATCAAAGATAGACAGACTACGCAGGTATGCAATATCATCTTCTGTAAAATGAAGATTCTTAATGTAGTCAATGACCTGTTCTAAGCCGCAGGAAATCGCATAAGCGCCGTCACATGGATTTTTTCTGTGAAAGGCATCGAAAATAACCGTGCGGTTATTTTCGGTTTTAAAATATCCCTGCATCATAGTCAGTTCATATAAATCTGTTAAAAGTGTGAGATTACGCATAAATCCTCCATTCTTATGTATCATCGGATACATGGCACTCAATTAGATGAAAGGGCTGTGCAAAAAATAGGAATACTTTCTGCAACAGCCCTTATGTAAATCAATTATTTGTTCTTACTGAAAAATTTTTTAAGTCCTTTTTTCTTCGGAGCCGGTTCTGCAACGACTTTACCGCCGCGTACAGATTTGATTCCTGTAATGTAAATACCGCTGACTTCAGCTTTGACTTCGGCCTTAACCGGAAGCTGGTCAAAAACCTTCGGGTCTGCCATAAGTGTCATGATTCTCGGTCCGATTTTAGCTTTTACAATAGGCATCTTACTGCCGCGCAGATACTTTGGTGTCTGCTCTAAAACCATCTTTGGAAGATTGGCATCTTTGAGCTTCATCTTCTTTTTATCAATGATTAACATGGACATCACCTGCTTTGCCGCATCAATCTGCGCCTGCTGTTCGTCCTGCTGTTTACGGAGCTTGTTTCCAAAAATCATTAAACCGATAAATACGGCAAGTAAAATGACGAAAATTACTAATAAAACGATTCCCCAGACTGGCATAGTATCGTCCTCCTAAATTATTAAAATATCTATAAAAGTATAGCATATATGCCCGTATTTGAAAAGAAAAAAGTTATTCTTTTTCATACATTTCTACAATGACATCATGCGTATAGGCAGCAATTTTTTTACGTTCTTCCTTCGGGAAAGAATTAATATCAATCGGTTTGCCGAAGGAGAGCGTGGTGTGTGTTGCCTTTAAGCGCGGAAACTGACGTTCAAAAATGCAGTCGGTATTGGTCTGTACCATCGGAATAATCTTACAGCCAGTTTTTTCTGCAAATTTAAAGCTTCCGGCGTGGAAATCCTGAACACCTTCGCCTTTATTGCGTGTGCCTTCCGGAAAAATAACAATGGATTTGCCGTCTTTAATGTAGTCAATTCCCTTTAAAATGGTTTTTAAGCCTTCCTTCATATTTTCACGGTCTAAGAACAGACAGAATAAATTGTCCATCCAGCGGCGGATAATCAGCGCCTTTTTCATTTCCTTTTTGGCAACAAATCCGGTCGGACGTTTCATATACGTGTAAGAAATAATCACATCAAAAAATCCGCGGTGGTTTCCGATAAATAAAACCGGCTCATCGTCCGGGATATTTTCCAGTCCGGTTACGGTTGTATGCACACCGGCTAAAAATAAAATGATGTGAAAAGCGCCCTGCACAATCCGCAGGGAAGAAACTGCCTTTACATCGGGATTGAATTTTCCGATAACCCATTCAACCGGCAGCGCAATCAGGCTGAAGATAAAGAACAGGATCAGGAACACAATAACAAGAAAAGAACGAATCATATAATCCTCCATGTTTTCCGAAGGGAAATCCTATGTGAGTTTACTCACATTTCTCCTAAAGCGAGGAGAGGATTTTTCCTCCAAATTTTTATTTGCGGTATCACTCATTCAGATACCGGCTCATGCCGCTGGAATAATAAATGCTTCCATCCGTGGTGACAAAGACGGCTTCGATATTGTCCAGCGATTCAATGAGTGCCAGACCGTTGTCTAACCCCAGTGCAAAACACGTGGTGCTTAAACAGTCGCCGTCCAGCGAAACGGCAGAGAGTATGGTGACATCTGTCAGCCGGTTGTCGTAAGGATAACCGGTTGCGGGATTTAAAATGTGATGATAAAAGGTATCATTTTCATAGAAATACCGTTCATACGTGCCGGAAGACACCACAGAGCAGTCCCGCAGATTTAACGTCAGCAAAAGTTCATTGCTTTGTGTAAATGGCTTTTTTACACCGATCGTAAAATCCTTCGAGTCACTTTTTCCACCGACACACAGCACATTGCCGCCCAGATTAATCATGGCACTTGTGACATCGTGTGCTAACAGATAATCTTTTATCTTATCCGCAATATAGCCCTTTGCAATCGCACCGAGATCCAATATCGTACCCTCCGGCATGGTAATGCGGTAATTGCCGTTCTCAAGCGGTGTAAGTTCCACTTTTGTATAATCGACATATTGCAATGCATTGGCAATGGCGGCAGCATCCGGAACGGCCGGCTGTTCTGCGGTAAAATCCCAGAGCTGTGAGATACTTCCGATAGTGATATCAAACGCACCGCCGGAAATGCGGCAGTAGTCTAAGCCGGTGGCAATCAGCTCACCAAGCTCTGCCGGAATTTCATCGGTCTGGTGGTGGTTCACGGCATAAAGCGTACTGCTCTTTAAAGTACGGGAGCAGAGCTGTTCATACGTATCGCACAAATCCAGACAGCCGTTTAAAACGGATCTGGATACATTTATATAGGAAGAAATCTGTACATAAGTATTGAGCTTATATCCGGTGACGGTGACCGGGTCAGAGAGCCGTGTCTGGCAGCCGCAGGCCGAAAGCATGCAGAGTATCAGCAGCGGTGTAAAAAAAGCCGTTTTCAATTTTCTAAAAAATATTTTCATAACAAAATGATTATAGCGGATATTTCGTATAAAATCTATAAAAATTAAGAAGAATTGCGCCGGAATCATGAAAAAAATGTGAAACGGCTTTTTTTTTATCATGATTTATGCTATAACAATATAGTCATGTAAAATTGTGACACATCAAAATATAGGAATGATGAAACGAAAGGAAATTTGATTTATGAAAAAAAGATTTTTCGGTGTTATGCTTGCCGCATCTTTAGCAGTGTCCCTGACAGCCTGCGGAGGCAAGAAGACATCACAGGATAATGCGGCATCTACAGTGAATAAAGAGGTTACAGCAGAAGAATATGCAGGAACAATTACATCCAATGCAGATGTTTACAAGCAGTATGTAACACTGCCGGATTACAAGGGCGTTGAAGTATCTGTAGACCGTTCATCTCTTACGGTATCTGATGATGACGTAGAAAGCTACATTTCAAAGTTATTATCACAGACAGCTACAACAGAAACGGTTACAGAAGGCGTGACGGCTTCCGGCGATACGGTAAAGCTTGATTACAGCGGTCTGTTAAACGGAGAAGCGTTCTCAGGCGGTACAGCAACGGATGCCAGCTATACCATTGGTTCAGGCAAGTTTATTACCGATTTAGACCAGGGACTTATCGGTCTGACAGTCGGTCAGGAATATAATATTCCGTGTACGTTCCCTTCAGACTACTCAAGCTCTGACCTTGCGGGAAAAGATGTTATTTTCGTTGTAACCGTAAAGTCTATCCAGAAAAGCACTGTGCCGGATTTGACAGATGCATGGGTTGCTGAAAATGCGTCTACACTCGGCGTAGAAGCAACAACAGTTGCTGAATTAAGAAGCTATGTAAAGGATTACCTGACATCACAGGCAGAATCTACATTTGCAAGTGACAAATATCAGGCAGTTTATTCCAAGCTCAGCGAAAATCTGACACCAAGCGGTTATCCGCAGGAAGAATTAGACAACCTTGTAAATACATTAAAGTCTAATGTTGAGTCAGAGTTTAACTCATACGGTTCATCTTACGGCATTTCTGATTTAGATTCATATCTTTCACAGGTATACGGATTTGAATCACAGGACGCTTTTAATGACTATGCAGTAGAGTATGCACAGCAGTATCTGCTTGAAAAGATGGTGCTGACACTGATTGCATCAAATGAAAATATCTCAGTTTCTGCTGATGAAATCAATGACATGGGCGCACAGCTTGCAGATTATTACGGATACACAAATTATCAGGAAATCTTAGACAACTACGGTAATGAAATGAATTCAGAAGTCGGTTATGAAGTGCTGTATCAGAAGGTACAGAATTTCTTAAATGATAATGCGGTAGAATCTGAGTCATAAACAGCTCGCAGTGCATTTGTATTGATTTATAAACACATAAAGCCATAGTATATAAGACAGGACTTATAAGGTATGACATATAAAGCGGGTCGGAATGACCGTTTCCCAAAAGGTTTATCCTTTGAGGGACGGCACATTCCGGCCTGTTTTTTTTGCTTGCAAATTTATGCAGGTGTGCTATAATAGAAACGTTTTTTGTTTATAAAATTTTTACATTAAATTTATAATTGGACATGCCTGTAAGAGGAAATGCTGTCACGCGTGGATGTGGTGTATAACAGCGTGTTTCAAAGAAAAGAAAGAGAAAGGTTAGAAAAATGAATCAGTTTGTACCAAAGTTGTTTGACTGCATGAAAGGATATTCAAAAGAGCAGTTTGTAAAAGACGTGATTGCCGGTATTATTGTGGCGATTATTGCGCTTCCGCTGTCGATTGCGTTAGCCCTTGCTTCCGGTGTTGGACCGGAACAGGGTATTTACACGGCAATTTTTGCCGGATTTGTCATTTCGTTTCTGGGCGGAAGCCGTGTGCAGATTGCAGGACCGACCGCCGCATTTGCAACGATTGTAGCCGGAATTGTCGCAGAACACCAGATGGAAGGTCTTGTTGTGGCAACCGTTATGGCGGGAATCCTTCTTATTATAATGGGACTTTTAAAGTTCGGAAATTTAATCCGCTTCATTCCGTATACGATTACATCGGGCTTTACCTTTGGTATTGCCGTAACGATTGTTATCGGACAGGTCAAGGACTTTTTGGGACTGACATTTACATATTCACCGGTGGAAACCATAGACAAGGTTAAAGAATGTGTTACGTGTATCGGAACAATTCAGGTGCAGGCATTAATTGTCGGACTGGTATCCCTTGCGATTCTGATTGTGTTTCCAAAGGTCACGGAAAAAATTCCACCGTCATTGATTGCAGTTATCGTAGCAATTTTAATGGTAAAGCTGCTTCACATGAATGTAAAGACGATTGGCGATTTGTATACAATATCCAATAAAGTACCGGGCATTTCCATGCCGAAAATAAGTCTTGGCATGATTCGTGATTTATTCCCGGATGCACTGACAATTGCGGTGCTTGCAGGAATTGAATCCCTGTTATCCTGTGTCGTATCCGACGGTATGATTGGCAGCCGCCACAAGCCGAATATGGAACTGGTTGCGCAGGGCGCCGGAAACATTGTATCAGCGCTGTTTGGCGGTATCCCGGCGACAGGTGCGATTGCAAGAACCGCAGCCAATGTAAAAAACGGTGGACGAACACCGGTTGCGGGAATGGTTCATTCCGTGACACTGCTTTTAGTACTTGTTGTATTAATGCCGTATGCCGCATGGATTCCAATGCCTGCGATTGCCGCCATTTTGTTTATGGTTGCATATAACATGAGCGGCTGGAGAGAATTTGTTAAATTAGTGCGCAAATCCCCAAAGAGTGATGTTGCCGTGCTACTTGTTACCTTTGTACTGACTGTTGTATTTGACCTTGTTGTGGCAATCGAAGTCGGTATCGTACTGGCAGCGCTTTTATTCTTAAAGAGAATGTCCGATGTTACAGCGGTAAAGAGCTGGAAGTACCTTGGAAGTGAGATTGATGAAAATAATGACCCGGATAAGATTTCTTTAAAGGTTGTGCCAAAGCATACACTGGTTTACGAAATTATCGGACCGATGTTCTTTGCCGCCGCAGATAAATTTCTGGAAATTTCGGCAGAACCGGGCATTAAGGTAGTTATTATCCGTATGCGCGGTGTACCGGCAATGGACGTAACCGCATTGCGCTCATTAACGAATATTCATGAAATCTGCAAAAAGAAGGGCATTACGCTGGTGCTTTCCCATGTACAGGAACAGCCGCGTGCGATGATGGAAAAAGCAGGCTTTGTGGAACTGGTCGGAGAAGAAAACTTCTGTGCCAATATTGATGCGGCACTTGCACACGCAGCGGAAATTGACCGGTAAAAACCCGCAAAATACGAAAATTCAACAAAAGTCAGACCAAAATGCCGAGTATCTCTACAATAAGAGATATTCGGTGTTTTTATTTATAGATTCAGATAAATACAGCGGCTGTTCCTTTAAAAAGCAACAGCCGCTGTAAATCATAGGCAAAGACCTATAGTATTTAATTGAAGTTTCAGATTAAAGCTGAGGACCGGCAGCTACTAAAGCCTTACCAGCTTCGTTGCCTGTGTACTTAACGAAGTTCTTGTTGAATCTTTCAGCTAAATCCTTAGCCTTTGTTTCCCATTCAGAAGCATCAGCGTATGTATCTCTAGGATCAAGGATACCTGAGTCAACGCCCGGAAGTTCTGTAGGTACTTCAAAGTTGAACATTGGAATCTGCTTTGTAGGAGCTGTCTTAATAGCACCTGAAAGGATAGCGTCGATGATACCACGAGTATCCTTAATAGAGATTCTCTTACCTGTTCCGTTCCAACCTGTATTAACTAAGTAAGCCTTAGCTCCGCTCTTTTCCATCTTCTTAACAAGTTCAGCAGCATACTTTGTAGGATGTAACTCAAGGAATGCCTGTCCGAAGCAAGCTGAGAATGTAGGGGTAGGTTCTGTGATACCACGTTCTGTACCTGCAAGCTTAGCTGTAAATCCTGAAAGGAAGTAGTACTGTGTCTGTTCCGGTGTCAGGATAGATACTGGAGGCAGTACACCGAAAGCATCAGCTGAAAGGAAGATAACGTTCTTAGCAGCAGGAGCTGAAGAAATCGGACGTACAATATTCTTAATGTGGTCGATTGGGTAAGAAACACGGGTGTTTTCTGTTACGCTCTTATCAGCGAAGTCAATCTTACCGTTTGCATCAAGAGTAACGTTTTCAAGGAGAGCGTTTCTCTTAATTGCGTTGTAGATATCCGGTTCAGATTCCTTATCAAGGTTGATAACCTTAGCGTAGCAGCCGCCTTCAAAGTTGAATACACCGTTGTCATCCCAGCCGTGTTCGTCATCACCGATGAGAAGTCTCTTAGGGTCTGTTGAAAGTGTAGTCTTACCTGTACCTGAAAGACCGAAGAAGATTGCTGTGTTTTCACCGTTCATATCTGTGTTAGCTGAGCAGTGCATTGAAGCCATACCCTTTAATGGAAGGTAGTAGTTCATCATAGAGAACATACCCTTCTTCATTTCTCCGCCGTACCATGTATTGATGATAACCTGTTCGTGGCTTGTGATGTTGAATGCTACACAAGTTTCAGAATTTAAACCTAATTCTGCATAATTAGAAACTTTAGCCTTAGAAGCGTTGTATACAACGAAATCAGGCTCGAAGTTTTCAAGTTCTTCTGCTGTAGGCTTGATGAACATATTTGTTACGAAATGTGCCTGCCAAGCTACTTCAACGATGAAACGGACAGCCATTCTTGTATCTTTATTGGCACCGCAGAATGCATCAACTACGAAAAGTCTCTTGTTAGAAAGTTCGCTCTTTGCAATATCCTTAACCTTAGCCCATACATCTTCTGACATTGGGTGGTTATCGTTCTTGTATTCGTCAGATGTCCACCATACAGTGTCCTTAGAATTTTCATCAACAACGATGTACTTATCCTTAGGAGAACGTCCTGTATAGATACCTGTCATAACGTTTACTGCGCCAAGTTCGCTTTCCTTACCGATTTCATAACCTTCGTTTTTAGAAGATGTTTCTTCTTCGAATAATAATTCGTAAGAAGGGTTATGAATGATTTCAGTTGCACCTGTAATACCATACTTGCTTAAATCAATTCCTGCCATCTTGAATTTAACCTCTTTCCTTCATAATTGTAATATGTAAGAAGCCGCAAAGTGCGGAACTTACAATATTCATATGCAATAAGTGAAAAATTTCACATGCCTTACCATAATTATACATAATTCACTGGCAAAATCAATAAAAAAACATTAAATTTTGTAATTTCATTTCAGATCTCAGTATGTTATAACGAGGTTAGATAAAACTGACCCGGAAAACTTCCGGTATATGAAAATGTGCCGGGACTGCATGCAGGTTGGTATTTGGAACAGGACATTTGCAATGTGAAGAGAAGTACGGTATAGTAGAAATAATAGAAACAGAGGGGATACTTTACACGGCAGATACAGCCTGTGTCTGGTGTTATTTGGAGATTTTTTCAGAGTGGAAAGGGTACATGTATGCAGTATACAAAAAAGCATTTAAAAGAACAGCTTTATCAAATGGGGCTTAACGGAACGGAAACCATACTGATTCATTCGTCCATGAAAGCAATCGGCGATGTAGAGGGCGGTGCGGAAACCGTGCTGGATGCGTGGATGGAGTATTTTAAGGAAGGTCTGTTATTGCTTCCGACGCATACATGGAAAACGGTCAATGAAAGCCACCCGGTTTTTGACAGCCAGAAAGAGCCGTCCTGCGTCGGCATTTTAACCAATCTGTTTATGAAGCGGGAAGGTGTTGTGCGCTCCCTTCACCCGACCCACAGCATGGCGGGCTTTGGTAAACATGCGGCAGAATACCTTGCAGGAGAAGAATACCACAATACACCGTGTACGCCGGGCGGTTGTTACGACAGGTTAAAAGACACAGGCGGAAAAATTCTGCTTGTCGGGGTGGGACATGAACGAAATACGTATATTCACAGCGTGGAAGAAGTGCTGAATGTGCCAAACCGCCTGTCAGATAAGCCTGTGAAGCTGACGGTGGTTTGGCCGCAGGGGCAGAGGGACGTTTATATGAGAAAGCATTATAATCCCGACCAGCCGCATATTTCAGAGGATTTTGTGAAATTAACGCAGGCATTTACAGACTGTGGCGCGGCAAAAAACACGGTGCTTGGCAGTGCGGACTGCATTTTGTGTGATGCGGCAAAGGTGTTTGATGTCACGCGCCATGTGCTTGCGCCGGAGCCGGAGTGTCTGGTGACGCGGGAGCGGATTGAGAAGGAACGGTGGGCGGCTTATATATAATACTCCGGCTGGCTGACGTCTTCCACGCGGCAGCAGCTGCTTCTAAGCAGCAGTTTTCCTTCCAGTTCAATGCGAATCACTTCTTTATGTCCGCCGCGGATTCTGTCGAGCAGGACAAATAATGCGAAACGCGCCATATTTTCTTTCGGAAGCTGGACGGTTGAAAGCATCGGCTTGATAAACTGTCCTTCTTCAATATCATCACAGGAAATAATCGAAGGGCGGTATAAAATGCTGCTGTACCGGTTCAGGCATTTTAACATGCCGATTGCGGTAATGTCATTGGCACAGTAAATGCCGGTCGGCGGTTCTTTTAATTTCAAAAACTTCTGCATGGTCTGAAACCCTTCTTTTTCGGTCTGATGTGTTTCAATCACATATTCCGGGTAAAAAAAATTCATTGCCGCCCTCCATATTTTATCGCGCAGTCCCGGTACGGCACATTTATAAGAAGGATTATTTAAAACCCGCGAAACGGTTGCGGGGGAAGTTCCGGTTATTTCTGCAATTTTTTTAATAGACATAAGCAGCTCCTTTCTTAAAATCTTTGAAAATTCCTGAAAATCAAAGTTAATAGTCTAGTAAGTCTATCGGTATTGTATCACATTTGCCGCAAATGCAGAAGAATAAAAAGTGAAAACGATTTCACGATAAGTTGTATAAAACGGCTTGATTTATAAAAAACAGTTTTTTTTTTAAAAAACCCCCCTATATTTCATGAAAACAGTGAAAAATCCCACAGGCATGAAAACGGTTTCACAGATTAGACTGGAAAAATACGATATTAATTCATATAATCCATATAACAAAAGTAGGAAATGCAAAACGCAAAAGAAAGGACTGGGAAAATGAGAGAAGAAAAGCAGGCTATTATTCGGATAGAACATTTAAACAAACAATACATTGTCGATAAGAAACCGGTAGATGTATTAAAGGATATATCGCTTGAAATCAAGGAAGGCGAGTTTGTTACGATTGTGGGACACAGCGGCTGCGGAAAAAGCACACTGCTTCGTATTATATCGGGGCTGGCAGAATATGAGGACGGCATTGTGGAGCGCAACGGACATAAGGTGGAAGGACCGGGACCGCAGTGCGGCAATCGCAAGAGGGCTTGTAAACAATCCGAAGATTCTTTTATTGGATGAACCGTTCGGAGCGCTGGATGCCCTGACAAGAATCCAGATGCAGAAAGAAATTCAACATTCTCAATGCTTTCAACATTCATCACATTCTCAACATGCCAAACATTCTCAATCGTGCGGAATGTCGTGGAAACGACCGTCTAATTCTTCTGTTTTTACCACATTGATAAACGCATGCTCATCAATCGAGCGGATGAGCGGAAGCAGTTCCCGCTTGGCTTCGGAATTAATAACCGAGTAAATCAGTGTCTTTTCCTTTCCTTCATAACAGCCGATACCCTTAAACAGCGTGGCATCGTGATTTGTCATTTCACGGATAGCGTGATAAACCTCATCGGATTTATCGGAAATAATAAATAGTGTTTCTTTTTTGTATCGTTTATACAGTACCTGAATAACCTGTGTGCTGCAAAACTGGAAAATAATCGAATACAGCGCACTCGACCAGCCAAACAGCGCACCCGCAATGACAAGCATAATCACATTTCCGATTAAAATATAATTCCATGCATCAATGCCCTTTTCATGTGCAAAGAAAATGCTGATAAAGTCCGTTCCGCCGGTTGTCGTTCCGACATTTAAGCACAGACTGGTGGCAAAGCCGTTTAAAATACCGCCGAACACGCTCAGCAGTAAAATGTCGTCCGTAAACATATACGGTGGCAGAATATCGACAAAAATACTCGACAGTACAATGACAACAATCGAATACAGCGTAAACCGTTTTCCGATGTATTTATAAGCGATATAGGTCGGAAACAGGTTTAACAGGACGTTTAATAAGGTATATGGAATACTAATCCCGAAAAAGGCCAGTCCGATTTCCTGTAACAACAGGGAAAGTCCCGAAAATCCCCCCGGAAACAGTCCGGCAGTCTTAGCAAAGCAGCGTAAATTCCAAGCATAAAAAATCGATGCGGCAATCACCACAAAAAACCGAAACACCTGATAAAATTTCGGGTGTTTTGCCTCTAAAGATTGAAACATACAATTCTCCTTTCTGATAAGCGACTTTGTCGCAAGTGTTTTATTTATCGTAGTTCCGATAGCTTCTTATTAATAACGGCAGTTCCGCAATCAGCATGCCAATCCAGCCTGCAAGGTACGAATACGGCAGGGCTTCAATCTGCAATGAAAATGCAAATACAAGAATGGCGGCGGCAATGACACGCACGCCCATGTTGACAAAGCTGCTGATTAAAGTAATCTTTAAATCGCCGATACCGCGGAAATATCCCTGAATACCGTTGGTTGCCGCAGGCAGCAGATACATAATGGAAATCAGCCGCAGGTAGGTGACACCGTGGCGGCAGACATCTGTATCACTTGTAAACAGCCGCATCAGCGGATTGGCAAATACAAAGCAGATGATAAAAATGATGACACCGTACACCATTTCAATGCGCATGCCGCACCGGAAAGCTTCTTTTAAACGGCTCTTTTTTCCGGCACCCTTGCTCTGTGCCATAAGCGCCGTCATAGCGTGTCCGATATTCTGCTCCGGTGTATAGGCAAAGTCGTCAATACGGTTTACAACGGCAAATGCGGCGGCAATGGCAACACCCATGGAATTGACAATTGCCTGAATCCCAAGCTTTCCAAGCTGGACGGTTGCCTGCTGCATGGCAGATGCCCAGCCGTAGGAAATCGTTTTGCCAAGCAGAGCCTTATCAAATACCAGCCATTTTTTACCCAGTTGTAAAATCGGCACTTTTTTCTGAATGTAAATAATACACAGCAGGCAGGAAAGTGCTTCACTTAAAACGGTAGAAACCGCACAGCCCTCACTGCCCATATTTAAAAATAGGACAAAAAACAAATCGCCGAGAATATTGATAACGGCACTGGTAATCAGAAAGTACAGCGGCGACTGGCTGTCACCGAGCGCGCGCAGGGTGCTTGCAAAGCAGTTATACATAAAGGTAAATAAAAGTCCTGCAAATATAATGCGCAGATAATTGATTGTCATACCCATGATAGACGCGTCGACCTGCATTAAAAGCAGAATCGGGCGGGCAAAGACAATGCACAGCACCGACAAAATCAGTGAAAATGCAATACCGGACAGCATGGTGGTACTAATCTGGCGGTGCAGGCGGTCATAATCCTTTGCACCGAACTGGTTGCCCATTAAAATACTGGCGCCCATACACAGTCCGTTTAAAAACAGTATAAATAAAGTCGATATCGGGTTACAGATACCCACGGCGGCAAGCGCCTCTTTTCCGACGTACCGTCCGACAATAATACTGTCAACGGCATTGTAGGTGAGCTGAAAGAGATTTCCCAGCACAAGCGGTATTGTAAAGCCGATAAGCTGTGGTGTTATTTTTCCGGTCGTTAAATCCTTTTCCATAAAAAACTCCATTTCAATAAGCAGTATCTTTTTGCAGGGCTATTTTAGCACACTTTCTTTTATTTGATAAGAGTTCCGGAGCAAGTTTTGTGTCAAAAAATGCATTAAAAATGTAGAAACAAACAGGAGTGGAAAAACGGCGGGATACAGGGTATAATGAACTTATAAAAATGAGAGCGAGGGTTGATATGAGTGAGTTGAAAAATAAAATTAATTTCACAGTTGCCTGTGTAGATGAATTTGCTCAAAAAAATAATCTCAGCGTAAAAGAAGCATTTCAGTATTTATTTCAGTTTAAAGGCATTGAATTTATAAAGGAAAATTATGAAGCAGAGCATACATTGTCGTTTGATACGGTATTAGAGGACTTAGGAATTTTGTGTAGGAGAAACGGGGGAAAATTATGAGATTATATCATGGAAGCAATACAGGTATCAACAGTATTAATCTTGCAATGTGCAGACCGTATAAAGATTTCGGAATAGGATTTTATCTGACGGATATAAGAGAGCAGGCAGAAAGAATGGCAGTGAGGGTAGCTAAAATTTATGGTGGTAGTCCGGTTTTAAATGTTTTTGATATACAAGATGATTTTAGAGAACTGCCGGGGATTAAAATAAAAGATTTTGGGGAACAGACAACAGAGGAATGGGCAAGATTTGTTATGAATAACAGAAATCATTCCTTTGACAACATAGAGGATATATTATGCAATCAGGATAATAAATATGATATTGTTATCGGACCGGTAGCAGACGATAACATGGCATTGTTATTTCGTCAGTATGAAAATGAAATAATAGATTTTCAAACATTATTAAAAGGCATGGTATATAAGAAAACATCTTCACAATATTCGTTTCATACAGAAAAAAGTATCAGACTTTTAAGAAAGGTGGAAGATTGAGTTGAGTTTACAACAGCAGTTAATGGAGTATATCATTCAGGACATTATTGAAATGCTTACTGTCCAGCAGGAAATGGAATATGATGAAGCAATGAATAAGTTTTATAATTCAGAAGTATTTGAAAAGCTCCAGGATGAAGAAACCGGTTTATATAAGGAAAGTTCAGCATATGTATATGACCTTTTTAAAGATGAAATGAACTTCGGACACATCATACAGGCAGAAATATAGAAAGTAAAAAATCTTTACAACAGTAAAGCAGAAAGGAAAAACATGAGCAATAATACAAATATCAGAAAGATGACCGCAGGGGACAAGCAAGCCGTGATTGAAATGATGCGGGTGTTTTATACATCTCCGGCGGTATTTAGCAACGGTTCAGAAAATATATTTTTACAGGACATAGAGGCGTGTACGGGAGAAAATCCGTATCTGGACGGATACATATTTGCCGCACCGGATTCAGGCGAAATACAGGGCTATGGCATGGTGGCAAAAAGCTTTTCAACGGAATTTGGCAAGCCGTGTGCATGGATTGAAGACATTTATATCAAAGATTCCTACAGAGGACTTGGAATCGGAAGCCGCTTTATAGAGCATGTCAAAAAGACCTATGCAGGCTGTGTCATTCGTCTGGAAGTGGAAGAAGAAAATGAACGGGCAGTAAAAGTTTATGAAAAGAACGGATTTCACGTATTGCCTTACATGGAAATGATAACCAACGAATAGAAAAATTTGTAAAAGAAGTTTTGACAGCCGTAGACAATGTAATACAGATCAATAAGAAAATCAGGGGAAAGAAGTTTCTGACGAAGTCTTTCCCCTGATTTTTAATTTACAGCAGCATTATTTTCAAGCTGTTTTAATTCCCGCAGTTCCCGCACGGTAAAATAACCGCAGACAACCGCTGCCGCCCCGTCCGCAATCGGACCGGCATACATCACACCGTCAATTCCCATAAAAATCGGGAAAATAACAATCAGCGGAAGCAGGAACAAAATCTGTCTTGTCAGTGACATAAAGACACCCAGCCGCGATTTGCCGATAGAGTTGAAAAAGTTTGACGTTACCGGCTGGATTCCGTTGATAATCGTAAGGAACATATAAATTCTAAAGTAACGCTCCGAAAACTGGAAATACAGCTCGCTTCCGTTTCCGAAAGCGCTGATAATCTGTCGCGGAAAAACCTGAAAACAGATAAATGCAATCACGGACAACACCGAAGCGGCACTAAGTGCCAGCAGGTAGGTATTGCTTACGCGGCGGTATTTTTTAGCACCGTAATTAAAACCGATAACCGGCTGTGTTCCCTGTGAAATGCCGATGACAAAGGACATGAAAATCATATTGACCTTTGTAATAATGCCGGAGCAGGCAAGCGGAATATCACCGCCGTACACGGACTGCGCGCCGTAGTGTGCAAGCGTGTTATTCATGACAATCTGTACAACGGTCATGGCAATCTGGTTAAAGCAGGCACTCGCACCCAGCATGAAAATATTGCGGCAGTGTCTTCCGGTAACATGAAAGCTGTCTTTTGTCAGCCGTATTGTTTTAAAATGAAACATATAGCGCAGGCTGATGCAAAATGAAATCATCTGTCCGATAATCGTTGCAAGCGCCGCACCGGTCATGCCCATATTCAGGACAAAAATAAAAACAGGGTCTAAAATCGTATTCACGACAGCGCCAATCAGCATGGAAATCATAGAGTAGCGCGGACTACCGTCAGCTAAAATCAATTTGCTCATGCCGGTGTTGGCAATCAGAAACGGAAAGCCGATTGCCGTAATGCGCGTATAAGCTTCTGCATACGGAAGCACGTCTGTGGTTGCGCCGAAAAATTTCAGCATCGGTGTCAGAAAAATCGTTGTCAGAAGGAAAAGGCTGATTCCGAAAACTGCCATAAGGCACATGCCGTTTCCTGCGTATTTTGCGGATTCGTCTTTTTCACCGGCACCGAGGTGGAGTGAAAAGTTGGTGGCACTGCCGATTCCGAGTAAAAGAGAAATCGCCGTGCAGGTGGTCGAAAGCGGAAAGGCAATATTGGTTGCCGCATTTCCGAGCATTCCGACACCCTGTCCGATAAAAATCTGGTCGACAATGTTGTAAAGTGCCGTTACCAGCATGGAAATAATGCACGGAATCGCAAATCCGACTAAAAGCTTGGATTCTTTTTCATATCCCAAGGGATTGTCCTGTGAACGTGTCTGAACATTTTCCTTTGAATTTCCGGGAGAATTTTGTGTTGTATCTGATGATTTCATAAATCGGTATCCTTTCAAATGTCTTTAAAATGCTGCTGTAATATGCCAGAAGCACGAAAATAATGTAATTCATTATCTGCGCAAAAAGTATAGTATAAATAGAGATAAAAGTCAAAATTTCTTGTGCTATTCGATAAATTCAGTTATAATTTGTTAAAAGGTTACATAAGGTGGGATAATGAGGTTATTAATAGATAAAAAGGACTTAGAATTACTTCTGGAAAAGAAAAGAGAATTTATCGGAAATAAAGTCGCAATAGATACAATTATTGCAGGAGTTTCATTTTTGCTTTCAGTGTTTACAGCTAGTTATGATGATATTTTGGGGATTCCCGGTATTGTATTAAAAACGATTTTTTGTATGATAGGTATTTTATATTGTATGAAGATAGCAAAAGATATTTTTCATATGTATAAGGATAAATACGACTATAACGATTTAATGAAAGATATAACAGGGTTAGACATGATACAGCATAATCATTCACTGGTAGTAATAAGAAATTTGTTTACAGAAAACAAGCAGAAATTCCTTGTCTATTATGATGAAAAATGGGACTGCAAACTTTTTCTGAATTATAAGACAATGGATAGAGATAATGAAAATTCTATTCTGGACAGAGTTGCAGCAGATTTGGCATTGAATAGGGAAGATATGGAATGTCATTACATTACATCAAGAGTACAGGAAAAATATTCTGTCAGCCATGGAGAGAATAGAGTTTATAATCACAGATTATATGAATTAAAGATACACCATTTTCCGGAGCAGACCAGACAGACGGATTTTGTTTTAAACGGCAGGCATTACTACTGGATGACACTGGAAGAAATGGAACACGATGAGAATATTGAAAAAAAGAATATGGAAGTAGTTGATTTTGTAAAAGAATCAATTCCATAAAATAACCTATTGTGAAAAAAAACGCATTGTGCTACAATAGCACTCAGAAAAACAAAAAACTATATTGAAAAAGCGATGACAGAAACAGTAGTGTATCCGGAACATACAGAGAGAGCAGCATTTGGTGGAAGCTGTTTATGCAAAAGGTACATGAAGACCATTCCCGAGCTGTGCGTAGAAGAAATCAAGGTTTTGAAGCGTTACCGTGTAGCTGCGTTATAAGCAAAGAGTGAAATGTAAGGTGGAACCGTGTGTAAGCACCCTTAGATATTGTTACAGTATCTAAGGGTGCTTTTTTCAATATAAATCAAGAAAAGGAGAAATCACAATGGTAAATTTTAAAGAAGATGAACAGTTAAGCACATTAAACCATTCCTGCGCACATTTAATGGCACAGGCAATCAAGCATCTTTTCCCACAGGCAAAGTTTTGGGTAGGACCGGTTGTAGCAGAAGGCTTCTACTATGATGTCGATCTGGGAGATGACGTAATCCGTGACGAGGATATTACAGCAATCGAAAAGGAAATGAAAAAGATTGCAAAATCCGGCAAGAAGATTATCAGAAAAGAAATTTCCAAAGAAGAAGCTATGGAAATGTTCAAAAATGATGAATATAAATTAGACCTCATTTCCAATTTGGAAGACGGTACAATTTCATGCTACGAGCAGGGTGATTTTACAGACCTCTGCCGCGGACCGCACGTAGACAACGTAAAATTATGCCGCAACTTTAAGTTAATCAGACATTCCGGCGCATACTGGAAGGGTGACAGCAAGAATAAGGTATTACAGAGAATCTACGGCGTATGTTTCCCGACACCGGAAGAACTCGAAGACCATTTAAGACTGCTTGAAGAAGCAAAGGAAAGAGATCACAGAAAAATCGGTAAAGACATGGGACTGTTCATGGTGGACGACCTTATCGGACGCGGACTTCCGATGTTCTTACCAAAGGGTTACACAATCTGGCAGGAACTGGAAAACTACATTAAAGATAAGGAAAGAAAACTCGGCTACCTTCATGTCATGACACCTTGTGTCGGTACAGTAAACCTCTACAAGACATCCGGTCACTGGGACCACTACAAGGAAAATATGTTCCCGGCAATGGAAGTGGATGGTGAATCTTTCGTATTAAGACCGATGAACTGCCCGCACCACATGATGATTTATGCAAACAGAATGCACTCTTACAAGGATTTACCAATCCGTATCGGTGAAATTGCACACGATTTCCGTTTTGAAGCCAGCGGAACATTAAAGGGTATCGAAAGAGGAAGACATTTCTGTCAGAACGATGCGCATCTGTTTGTTACACCGGAACAGATTAAGGATGAATTTACAAAGGTTGTAGATTTGATTTTCAGCACATACAAGGATTTCGGTATTACAGATTACCGCTGTGTACTGTCCTTACGTGACCCTGAAAATAAGGAAAAGTACCACGATGATGATGAAATGTGGAACAAGGCAGAAAATGGATTAAGAGAAGTTATGAACGACCTCGGTATCGAATATACAGAAGAAATCGGCGAAGCCGCTTTCTACGGTCCGAAGCTTGATGTGAATGTAAAACCGGCTGTCGGCAATGAATACACTTTATCAACATGCCAGCTTGACTTCTGTCTTCCGGCAAAATTCAACCTGTCATACATTGATAAGGACGGCGAAAAGAAGACACCGGTTGTTCTTCACAGAGCAATCCTTGGTTCACTCGACAGATTTATGGCTTACATCTTAGAGGAAACAAAGGGAAATCTTCCGACATGGCTCGCACCGGTTCAGGTCAAGGTAATGCCGGTTAAGACCGATAACGAAGAAATCATGGCATATGCACACGAAATCTGTGACGCACTTGAAGAAAAGAACGTCAGAGTGGAATTAGACGACCGTGCCGAAAAGCTCGGCTACCGTATGCGTGAAGGTCAGATTCAGAAAGTACCGTATCTGCTCGTCATCGGTTTCAACGAACAGGAAAACAAGACCGTATCCTACAGACTTCACGGCGAAGCCGACACAACAGTCCTGCCGCTGAATGAATTTGTAGAAAAGATTGAAAATGAAATCAAGAATAAGTTAAGATAATTCCATTGGGCTTTGTGATGGGATAATAACGGCAGACAGCCGGCAGACCTGATAAAACGGGACTGCCGGCTGTTTTGTATTTTCGTTCATACTAACACCATAACTATGTGAAAAAAATAACTTTGCTTTATTTTTAGTAAATTATTGTGTAAAATATTGCGTAAGAATGTTTTGCGGTGAAATGTATGACTATATTAATACGACACATAATATAAATAAATGTTTCACACGCAGGAATGGAGCAGATTTTGAGCAGATTAACAATTATAACAAAGGATAAGGCTCAGGTAACAATGGAGTCTTTGTATCAGGATCTGGAACGCAGAATTGTCGCAAGTCCGCCGGGATTGTGTACAATTGACCTTACCAGATCATTTATAAAAATGTGTCTTGCACAGTCATGTGGCAAATGTGTCCCATGCCGTGTGGGTTTAAGACAGCTTGCCAGACTTTTTGATGATGTGCTGGACGGCAATGCAACACAGGAAACGCTTGATGTCATCAGGCTTACGGCAGAGGGCATCTATTACTCAGCGGACTGTGCGATTGGATATGAGGCGGCAAAGCTGGTATTAAAATGTATTGATGGCTGTGAAGATGATTTTAAATCTCATATTGAGAGAGGTTTTTGTTCATGTAACAGCAGCCAGCCGGTGTCCTGTGTGAAGTCTTGTCCGGCAGGTGTGGATATTCCGGGATATATTGCACTTGTGCATGAAAAAAGATATGCCGATGCAGTGCGCTTAATCAGAAGGGATAATCCGCTGCCGACAACCTGTGCTTATATTTGTGAACATCCATGTGAAAACAGATGTAAGAGAACACTGATTGACGCACCTGTCAATATCAGAGGTTTGAAGAAAATGGCTGTGGATAATGCAGGAAATGTTCCGGTGCCGGAATGTGGTGAAGCCACCGGAAAGAAGGTTGCAATTATCGGCGGCGGTCCGGGCGGACTGAGTGCTGGGTATTATCTGGCACTGATGGGACATAAGGTTACAATCTTTGAACAGAGAAAACAGCTTGGCGGTATGTTAAGATACGGAATCCCGAATTACAGACTGCCGCGAAAGAAGTTAGATGATGAGATTGCCTCCATTCTTTCTACAGGCATTGAGGTTCGGAAAAATGTCAGTGTCGGTGTCGATGTGACAATTGAGGAGTTACATAAAGAATACGATGCGATGTACATTTCAATCGGTGCCCATGCAGACAAAAAAATGGGCATTGAAGGTGAGGACGCAAAAGAAGGTGTGACTTCAGCAGTTGAAATGCTTCGTGTCATCGGCGATGATGAAATGCCGGATTATACAGGCAAGAAAGTCGTTGTTATCGGCGGCGGTAATGTAGCAATGGACGTTGCCCGTTCTTCTGTCAGACTGGGGGCAGAAAAGGTAAGCATTGTATACAGAAGACGTAAGGCAGACATGACGGCGCTTGAAGAAGAAGTTGAGGGCGCAGAAGCAGAAGGCTGCGATATCCTTGAACTGATGTCACCGGTAAGAATAGAAAAAGACGAGCATGACAGAGCTGTTGGTCTTTGGGTACAGCCGCAGATGATCAGTAAAATAAGAGGTGGCAGACCAGCCCCGAAGACAGCACAAAAGGCTGAGGTGCTGATTCCGTGCGACCTGATTGTTGTGGCAATCGGACAGGGTATCGAAACAAGATATTTTGAGGAGCATGGTGTTACGGTGAAGCGTGGTACGATTGAGGCACTTGATACCAGTGAAATCAAGGATCACAAAGGAATATTTGCAGGCGGAGACTGCGTTACCGGCCCGGCAACCGTTATCAGGGCAATTGCGGCAGGAAAGGTGGCAGCAGCCAATATTGATGAATATTTAGGCTTCCACCATCAGATTACAAGTGATGTCGAGATACCTTATGCCGGTTATGAAGACAAAGAGCCTTGCGGACGGGTTGAGGTAGCACTCCGTGATGCCGCAGACAGAAAGAAAGACTTTGAGCCAATCGAATATGGTTTTTCATGTGAAGAAGCGTGTCAGGAATCAGGACGCTGTTTACGATGTGACCATTTTGGTTTCGGTTCATTCAGAGGAGGCAGAGAAGAAAAATGGTAAATTTAAAGATTAATGGACGTGATGTATCCGTAAAAGAAGGTACGACAATCCTTGATGCTGCCAAATCCATTGGTGAAACGATACCAACCTTGTGTTATCTGAAAGACATCAATGAGATTGGTGCGTGCAGAGTCTGTGTTGTAGAGGTTGAGGGTACAGAACGCTGTGTTACAGCCTGTAATAATTTCGTTGAGGAGGGCATGGTAGTATACACAAACTCCAGGAAGGTGCGTACAACCAGAAAGACCAATGTAAAGTTGATACTTTCCCAGCATGATTATAAATGCGGTACCTGTATCAGAAGCGGAAATTGTACATTGCAGTCACTGGCAAATGAACTGAACATTTCAGAAATGCCGTATGATTCAATATTAGAAAAGGACAACTGGGATAAAACATTTCCACTAATCCGTGATGCAAGAAAATGTATCAAGTGTATGCGCTGTGTGCAGGTATGCGACAATATTCAGGGTATGCACGTGTGGGACGTTGTAAATACAGGTTCCCGTACAACTGTAAATGTGCGTGGAAACCACAAAATCCATGAAACTGCCTGCACATTGTGCGGACAATGTGTGAGCAGTTGTCCTGTCGGTGCGCTGACAGAGCGTGACGATGTAGGTATCGTGCTTGATGCTGTGGAAAATGAGGATATCATAACGGTGGTACAGGTAGCACCTGCCGTAAGAACAGCATGGGGCGAAAGCTTCGGACTTTCAAAAGATTTTGCAACAGCACAAAGACTGGTTGCAGGACTTAGAAGAATTGGTTTTGACTACATATTTGACACAACCTTTGCCGCCGATATGACCATCATGGAAGAAGGAAGCGAGTTCCTTGAACGGCTTCCGGAGATTAAGGAGTCGGGGCTTCCGATGTTTACCTCCTGCTGTCCGGGCTGGGTAAAGTTCATAAAGAGCCAGTTCCCGGATATGGCAGGCAGGCTTTCAAGCGCAAAGTCACCACAGCAGATGTTTGGTGCGGTAACAAAGTCTTATTATGCCGAAAAACTCGGTGTGGACCCGGAAAAGATATTCTGCGTATCAATTATGCCGTGTATCGCGAAAAAAGATGAATGTACATGGGACGGCGGAAAAGATGTTGATGCAGTGCTTACAACAAGAGAAGTTGAGCGAATGTTTAAAGCATTTTTCATCAAACCGGAGGAACTGGGTGAGGACGAATTTGACGACCCATTAGGCAGTGGTACCGGTGCAGGTGTTATATTTGGTGCAACAGGCGGTGTTATGGAGGCTGCGCTTAGAAGCGCTTATTTTCTGGTAACCGGTAAAAATCCGGAGGCAGATGCATTCCAGTCCGTGCGTGGTCTGGACGGCTGGAAAGAAGCGAAGTTTAATCTTGCGGGAACGGATATCCGTGTGGCGGTTGCCAGCGGGCTTGGCAACGCACGCCGCCTGATGAATGCCATCAGAAACAAAGAAGTGCATTACGATTTTGTGGAAATCATGTCCTGTCCGGGCGGTTGTATCAATGGCGGCGGACAGCCATACAAAGAAGATGCCTCAGACGTTGAAGCCCGCAAAAATGTGCTTTACGGTCTTGATCGTCATAACAGTATCAGATTTTCACACGAAAATCCTTCCGTTCAGGCCTGCTACAAGGAATATTTTGAAAAACCATTATCACAGCGCGCGCACGAGCTGCTGCACGTAGAGGAATAAGTGGCGGCACTTAACACAAATGAATAATTTATAATGGAAAAGGGAACTCCCCGGCATTTTGTGCCGGGGAGTTTTTGACATTTAACATCTATAAAAAATCAGGGAGGCTATACAACAGGGAAAATAATTAGTATTCAATATAACGTGAAATGCAGGGCTCTTGGGTGATTTCAATACATCATATGTTAAGGTTTATGAAATTATGTTTATGCTAAGATAAAAACATATTTCAATACATCAAGATGTTAAAGTTCATTAGGGGAATCTGTATTTATTATAATAGATAAATAGGATAATACGCAATAGGCACAGATATTAAAATATAAATAAATATAAAAGCTAAGATAATAACATTGACAAGAATCAATCTGCGTGTTATATCTATTATAGAGCTTTAATATACAAGAGTGCAAAATAAGTATATGTTGCTTTAGAAACTTAGTAAATGTCGAATAAAGTAATTCTAAGAGAGGAGTAAATGTTTTATATATTAAACAGGGTGTATATAAATGATCGATTTATGGCAAAAAGTTATTGCGCTTGCTATATCTATAGCGGGAATTTTAACAACCATTTATAGAATGGTATTTGTAAAAAGAAAAAGAAGGCAGCAGGCATATTATCAGAAATTGCTAAAATTATTCATAAAAGCTTATCATGAAAATAATCATATCAATGCAGTTGAGTTTATAAATGAAAAGGTTGAAAGAAATGATGATGATATTCCTAAATATATTTTTTATCTTATGGATCAAAATGAAAATATTATATTAAAACAAGTTTTAATATATGATTATTTTGATTTATATCATAATGACGGAACGATGATGATTTATGGTATGCGAATATTGCCGCAAGGCTTAATTTATATTTTGTTTATTGTGATTTTATTAACAACGATATATAGTGTATTTAATTTAGTAATGTCATGTTTACCAGCAATAATAAAACTGATATATGCAGGCAGTATAACAGAGATATATTTAAAAGAAGTTATAATGCGAACAGCAAAAAGTATATTTATTATAGTTCTTGATTGTATAGGGTTAGCAATGGTATACATAATGGATGATGATATCTACACATTTGATAAAAAAAAGATAAAAAAGATAATTAATAAAAAAGTAAAAGGATACTATAAGCATACGACAAAATATATTTTTTAGATAAAAAGGCATAATACAAAAGTTTATTATAAGGTAATTGAAAGAAAAAAGGATTTTGTTTATTTATTAAATCAATGTGCATATTGAAGTTTCGCAAGGAAAGTAACAAAATATGTTAATGCTCATGACTGACAAAGCAATGATAAAGGTGGCAACTTATAGATTGGAACTAAATTAAAGAACATCAAAACATTTACAATTCCCCACAACTTGCTATAATAAACATTGATTTGTTCAAAACCATGCAGAACAGATATTGCTGAAAATCAGAACAAAAAGGTAGGAATGAATACAAATGGATATTATAGAAAAATTTGGAAATGTGGTGGGAAACGAAGCGTTAAAAGACCCTGACAAAGCCCGCCGTCTTCTGCTTGCCGGATACCGGCTTCAGGAGAAAAAACTACAGCTTTTTCCGGACCGGGAGCTTCCGCTGTCCGGGCAGTATGCGGCGCGGGTGGTCATGAAAAATATAATTCAGGCACTTGCAAAACCGCAAAATTCGGCAATGATGAGCATTTTCGTTCCGGGAGAACTTCTAACGGCGGCAGGACTGACACCGTATTCCGTGGAAGCGCTGTCCTGTTTTATAGCAGGTACAAAATGTGAGCAGATATTTTTACGCAAAACCGAGGAAGAAGGATTTCCGGAAACCATGTGCTCATATCACAGAGTTTTTCTGGGCGCGGCGCTGACCGGCATTTTACCGGCGCCGAAATGTATGATTTATACCAATCTTGCCTGTGACGGAAATATGATGACATTTCCTTATTTAAAGGAAAAATACAGCTGTCCGGGCTTCTATATTGATGTTCCATATGAAAAAACGCAGTCTTCAATCAAATATGTTGCAAATCAGCTAAAAGAACTGAAACATTTTCTGGAAGACATTACCGAAAAGAAAATTACAGAAGAAGCGGTGGAAAATGCCGTTACAAACAGCAGAAAAGCGGCGGCACATTTTAAGAGCCAGCTTGATTTGCGCAAAGACCATGACCCGGTGACATCTCTCACCAATGAATTATATGCGATTTTTATGTGTCATCTGCTGGCGGGGTCGGAAACATCGCTTAAATACACCGAGCTGCTTCTTGAAGATGTAAAAAATGCACCGAAGGGAGACGGGCTTCATGTCCTTTGGATGCATATTATGCCGTTTTTACAGCAGCCGGTGAAAGAGACATTTAATTACAGCAAAACCATGCACATCAGCGCCTGCGATTTTGTAGCAGACGGATTCCGTGAAATGCAGGCAGATGACCCATATGAGGCAATGGCGGAGAAAATGGTTCACTGCATTTATAACGGAAGCGTAAGTGAGAGAATCCAGATGGCAGAAAAACTTGCCAAATTAACAGATGCAGATGGTGGAATCCTGTTTGCACACTGGGGATGTAAAGGAACCATCGGGGCATCCGGTCTGATAAAAAAGGCATTGGAAGATGCAGGACTTCCGACAATGATTTTGGACGGTGACGGTTGCAATCCGGCAAATACCAGTGACGGACAGGTGTCCACCAGACTTCAGGCATTTGCGGAAATGCTGGAAAAGAACAAGGAGGAAAAACATTCATGATTCATTATGTCTGTAAATATACCCCGACAGAACTGTTTCAGGGCTTTGGAGAAAAATGTGCGGTTTTGGAAGAAATGCCGGAAAATTTTGAAATGTCGGACCAGATTGCCCATGCAAATCTGTGCGGCTTCGGAAAATCTGTGATTCAGGCGGTGCTGGAAGGAAAGGCAGAGGAACTGGTGCTTGTCAACTGCTGTGATTCCATGCGGCGCGTGTATGATATTGTAGAAAGCACCGGAAAATGTAAATTTCTTTATATGCTGGATATTCCGCATGACGATGAGAAATGTGAAAAAGTGAAATTTGCCGCTTCAATCTGCCGGTTGAAAGAAGCTTATGAACAATATTCCGGGAAAAAATTTGATAAATCACTGTTTTTGAAAGCATTTGAACAAAAGGATACCGAAAATAAACCGTATATCGGTGTGCTGGGCGTGCGTGTGAGCGGCGTGCTAGAGCAGATGATTCGCGAAAATATCCAGATGAACGTAGAAAATCTGACCTGTACAGGCGGGCGCAGACTGGCGGTAATTCCAAAAGATATGCAGAAAATGGAGGAAGAAGCAATGTTTCTTGCGTATGCAGATACACTGCTTTGTCAGATGCCGTGTTTCAGAATGAACAACAGTACCCGCAGAAACCGGCTGTATCTGGATCCGTATTTAAAAGGAATCATTTATCATACAATTAAGTTTTGTGATTATTACGGATTTGAATATGCAAGTATTAAAAAGAACATCAAAGTTCCGATGCTTAAAATAGAAACGGATTTTACAAGTCAGAGCGCAGGACAGTTACTGACGAGAATCCAGGCATTTTCAGAAACGATAGAAGGTGCGGACGATACCAATCCGGGAAAGGAAATCAGCGAGGAGGCAAAGAAAAGAATGGAATCAGGAGTTTACTATACAGCCGGAATTGACAGCGGTTCAACCAGTACAGATGTGGTCATTTTGGATCAGAACGGAAAAATTAAGTCGACAATGATTATCCCGACCGGTGGCGGGGCGATGATGAGTGCAGAAAAGAGTCTGGAACTGGCGGTGGAAAAAGCCGGTATTCAAAAGGAAGAAATCGTAAGAATCGTGACGACGGGATACGGACGCGCTTATATTGACAGCGGCGATGACAGTATCACAGAGATTACCTGTCACGCAAAAGGGGCACATTATCTGAATCCGCGGGTGCGTACGGTCATTGACATCGGAGGACAGGATATTAAGGCAATCAGCATTGACGAAAACGGCGCTGTAAAGAATTTCCTGATGAATGATAAGTGCGCGGCGGGAACGGGACGTTTTCTTGAAATGATGGCAAGAACGCTCGGACTTTCACTGGAGGAAATGAGCACAAAGGGACTGGAGTGGAAGGAAAATGTCGTGATTTCCAGTATGTGCACGGTTTTTGCGGAATCGGAAGTGGTATCCCTCGTTGCCCAGAATAAAAATGTGGCAGACATTATCCACGGCTTAAATGTTTCTGTCGCTTCAAAAGTAGGGGCGCTTGCCGCCCGTCTCGGAAAAAACAATCCGGGAGAATATATGATGACCGGCGGCGTTGCCAAAAACAAGGGAATTACCAACGCACTGGAAGAAAAACTGGGCGCAAAGCTGTATATCTGCGATGAGGCACAGCTTTGCGGCGCGCTGGGAGCGGCGCTGTTTGCGTATGAGAAGTGTAAGAAGGGGGAATAGGTGAGCGTTAAACAGCATATCAACAAAAAGCAACAGGAGAAAGAATCAGAGAACTTTTGTTGAAGCGTGGGTATTCAGTAAAAGATATTCAGGGAGTAATGGGATTTGAAAATCTACAGGCGGTCTATAAATGTATAAATGGCTTTTGGGTAAATCATTACCGAGTTTAGATAATCTGCTGATTCTAAGCAAAGCGTTACATACCAGTATGGAAGATACCTGACCTGGTGTTGCGAAATATAAAATACAGCTTTCAGAGAGGGACAAAGGGCTATTGTGATAAGGATTTATAGAGTATTGATTATTGGTTTATGAATCTAATGCCAGATATGCAGCAACAATTTAAAGACACAAGACATGGAAGTCCTAGCCGCCTGGGAATAGAGTATATGGATGAACATGGAATTTCCTGCAATGATGAATGCCTTGTAGAGTGGGATAAGATTTTGGATAAGATGATATTTCTATTTAGAGAAATGAGTGAGGAAACATGCCGGAAGGAAAATCCATATCAGAAAGAATATGAGGATACGTTGCAAGAATTTGAAATAAAATATGGAATATTTGGTGAAAAACTTGAAGAAGGAAAGAAAAATAAACTTGGCAGAGTAGTACACTTTCCAAGTGAAATACCAGAGTACAAGGACATCGAGGATAAGTATTATACAGAAGAGAAAGTATTAATGTAGTATAGGTGAAATTGCAAAAATCAAGCATTAGAACTGTTTTCTAAATGATCCTATTCGTTGTAGGATTAGAAATTATGGGCATGTCGGATATTAGATTGTCTGATATGCTCTATTTATGTTTTATGTATTCTATTATGTATTTACGGCTCTAAGTCTATAAGATGTGGTAAGTCTGCAATTATACTATTGTAAGCGGTTATTATGGCGAATTGTGCATACAATATTAAATTAAGATGATATAAGAGAACTCGGTATTGGTTGAGGTGTAGTGACTTTTTCTAATACTGATTCAAAATTAGGGAAAGAAATGTTATGATATATATAGAAAATAATGTATGTCGTTTGAACAGAGAATGTTAATGATAAATTATTATAAGTCGATTAAGAAGTTAGATAATAAAGATATAACTACTTAGGTTATAAGGCAAAAAGTTTTGAGGTTACAAAGCACATTGACGAAAATTTAAAGGAGGTATGACCTATGTTAGCGGCAGTAAAGGGAATTGTACAAGGCAACACAGTTGTTATTGAAGACGAAGATATTAGAGATTATAACGGAACGGAGGTTATTGTTACGCTGTTAAATTCTCCACAGAGAAAAGCAAAGAAAGCACCTGTTGACTGGGATAGTTTTGTTATTCCAAGCGAAAGAGGAAAGCATGTAGATGAATATATGAAGGAGATGCGTGAAAATGACAGATTATAAGAAAGCATTTGTCGATACTGCACCATTCATATACTTCATAGAAAAGGATGAAAATACCCCATAGTATTATGATAAGGTAAAGAAAATTTTCAGTAATGGATATGATGCAGATAAGGATAAGAATGATATGCCTATGGCTACTTTATATTAGGAAAATTTATTCCGCCATATGCTAAAAATGTGAACAAAAACACTGTCATAGAAATATTGTAGAATTGTTGTAAGTGCCGAAAATACAGTAAAATCAAGCATTTAGGAAAGCTTAGATATATGATAAAAATGCTTTTCATCTGCCACGGCACTCCAGTTTTATGACAATACATACCTTCGCAGACTGGGGCGGTACGGGGCAGAATATGGCGGAAAGTTCTGGAATTACTACGGTTTCGACTACTAAGGCGCATTGGAAAAATGGGAATAAAGGCAAACATGTGGGGAGAATTCCTTAGTAGTAAGTGACTACTTAGAGGGTGAATATGAATGATAAAAGCCACATTGTAGGTAGGATTGTGAACTTCCAGAACTTTTTAAACCTAACCATTTGTGTGAATAGAAAAAACTTAAAATAGCTCATATTCCAAAAATATCCTGAATGCATTTGGATTGACGGACAAGAACATAGAATACCGAGCAAACCGGATCAGTGAAGAACTGAAGAAAAGTATGATGAAGGAGACATACAAAAATGGCGAGAGGTAAAAGAATAATCGGAATCGATGCAGTAAACCAACAGATCGAAACTGCTGAAGCAGAAGTAATCAAGGCTAAAAAGAAGTATGATGAAGCAACAGATAAACTGAAGAGTCTATTGGACAAAAAGAAAGCACTGCAGACAGAGGAGCTGATGAATGCAGTCATGAAGAACAGTCGCTCCTATGAGGAGATCCTTTAGATACATTCAGTTGGATTCATCTGAAGATCAGAAATTATAATCTATAGAAAGTCTCCAGTTTCAGTGGCTCCGTGCTGAGACCGGAGACTTTTAGGTTTAAAATTTCTGGAAGTTCACAAGGATGCCTGCATTGTGGACTTTTTGTATTACAAAAACAGTTGACATTTTGTATTACAAAAAGTAAAATGATAGTAATATGAAAGGAGGATGAGTATGAAAAAAATGGGAAGACCAAAGGGCGAAAATAATATGGAAAGAGTATGTACAATTCGTATGGATGAAGCCACATTGGAAAGATTAGAACGATATTGCCTTTTATTAAATAAAGCAAAGTCAGAAGTCATTAGAGAGGCAATAAATAAATATGTTGATGAAAATAATTGTAAGGATAAATGATTTCCATAAGTAATACTCCTGTTTATAGGGGATACTGAGAATATAACAAAAACGGGAGAGGTAATAAAAATTTGAAGACTATATTTTTGAGTTTTGATATGAAATGGTATTTGCCGTTGTACGATGGTAGAAAAAAATATGAACATAGAAAGAGATTTTGTGAGGAACCTGTTAGGGCATTTATATATTTAGGAAAACCGATACAAGCAATTGTTGCCGAGATAGGATTAGGAGAACGCGAAAATATTTGTGATTGGCAGGAGAAATATATTGATGATGAGATAGTAATACAACGTATAAATGATTTTAAAAAAAGAAATAATTATGGTATGAAGGTTTTGTGGTTTAAGGAGATTGTTCCAATTGAGCTAGCAGATATACAAGAAATCTTTCTGGACTTTAGAGTGCCTAGATCATATATTGTTCTTGAAAATAAAAAAGAACTACTGAAGTGGTTGGATTCTGTGAAACGATATACATCACATAGTTACTGCAATTTAGATAAAGATTTTACTAAAGAAATTATTTGTACTTATTAAAATTATGTTCATTGGTATAAAGGATGTAGTTAATATTTATCGTACTAATATGAAAGGAAGATGAAGACGTGGCTGGTAAAATAGGATTAACATTCAAAGATTCAAAGGAGGTTCCGGTACATAGATGGTATCCATATGTTGAGGGTTTTTCTGCATCTTGGATTAGTGATATGCTAGGTGAGTATTGCTGTGAAGGAATGCAAGTATATGATCCATTTGGGGGGAGCGGAACAATGAACTTAGAAGCTTCCAAAAGAAAAATGAGAAGCTATTTTTCAGAAATGAATCCGTTCATGAGATTTATACTAAATACAAAAATAAATGTAGTGCGTCAGGTCCAGACAAATAAGTCTAAATACTTAGAAGAAATGAAAACTGTTATAAACTATGTTGGGTCTGAAGAATTTATGAATGTTTCACAAAGAGATTTGACTGCTTCAAAGTATCTGACAATGTTAGAAAAAAAATATTTTGTTGAAGAAGATTTGAAACAATTAAGAACAATTTATGATTTGGCAGAGGTTGGAGATTATTCTGATGAAGTAAAAAGATTAATAAAATGTGCAGCGGCATGCATTACTGTAGATACCTCAAATATGACAAGGCGAGCAGATTTGAGACGAAGACGCGATAACGAATATCTAACAAGAGTTGTTGATGTAAAAAATCAGTTTCTGTTTAAGTGGCTGCAGATTATTAATGATATAAATAAATGCGATATTTTATATGAATCTGCTTATTTAGTTTCAGATGATGCACGTATTATAAATAATGATTATTTGGAGAGATTTGATTTTGTAATAACTTCTCCTCCTTATATAAACGGAACTAACTATATTAGAAATACCTCTTTAGAATTATTACTCACAGAAGAGGCGAAATCAGAAAATGATCTGAAAAGATTGAAATGTAAGACTGTTTGTGGAGGTATAAGTGATGCAACTACTTCTAGATTAGAAGATATGTTACAGTTTTCTTTTGTTGAAGAAGTTGCTTGTAAATTAGATCAATCAGCCAAAGATAAAAGAATTCCTTTTATGATTAGATGTTATTTTAGTGATATGTATAAAGTTTTAGATAGTGTGTATCATTATATGAAGCCGGGGGCAAAATTTGCGCTGGATATAGGTGATTCCAAATTTTATGGGGTATATATTCCTACAGACAGTTTTCTGTGTATGTTAGCAGAAAAAATAGGTTTTAAAGTTATTTCTGTTACACAAATTGCAGAGAGGTTTTCAAGAGATAAAACAAAGTTGAAACAAGTATTAATAATTTTTGAAAAAGTGAGAATATAATGAATAGTGAACAGTTTATAAAGAAAATAGAAAGTTTTAAGAAAGAACTACCATATACAAGAGGAGAGTATGTAAAAAAAACATGGGGGCATGACTTACATTCGTTATGTTCATATCAAGGAAAGTTAAAGCCTGCGGTAGCGCATTGGTTAGTAAAGATGTTTAGTGAGGAAGGCGATGTTGTCTTAGATCCTTTAGGAGGAGTAGGGACGATTGCTTTAGAAGCTTGTCTACAAGGAAGAAAAGGTATCAGTAATGATATTAGCATTTTAGCATCAACAGTAGCAAAGGCTAAAATTTCCTTTCCTAAGATAGATGATGTTATGAAAGAACTTGCTAGGTTAGAAGAGAAAAATAGGAATTCGATATTGACTGAAGAGGATTATCTGTCGGCTGAATTTGGATTAAATGCAAGTGTTAAAGATTATTTTCATGAGGACACACTACGAGAGATATTGTTGTTTCGTAAAAATTTGTGTTTGGAAAATAATCCTTCAGCAGAAAGATGCTATGTAGCAGCAAATTTGTTACATATTTTGCATGGAAATAGACCATATGCATTGTCTAGAACTTCACATGCATTGACTCCATTTGCACCAAAAGGAGAGTATATATATAAAAATGTTGTTGGAAAGATAACTGAAAGATTATACAAATGTGCTAAGTTCGAATTTCCAGAAAATTATGTTAAAGGTGAATCATACTGGGGATCTTATGAAAATTTAAATTGTGAGAAGGCTAATATAATAATTACATCGCCACCGTTTGTAGGGATGAGGTTTGATAGACCAAATTGGATGAGATTATGGCTCTGTGGTTGGAATAAAGAAGATTTTTTAGAAACTAGTAAAGCATCATTAGATCGAATGCAAATGTCAAATTGGGATGTTTACTATACTTTTTTTCAAAAATGCTATAGTTTATTAAAAGAAGATGCATTTATGATACTTCATCTTGGTGGATCAAAAAAATATGATATGGTTTCTGAATTAGCCGTAAGGACCAAGGATTATTTTAAGATTGTCGATATTGTGTATGAAGATGTAAGTAATACAGAAAAACATGGCGTAAAAGATAAAGGTACTACAGATAAACATATTTTTGTATTTATGAAAAAAATCCGGAGATAGGAAATCTCCGGATGAATAATTAAGAATCTTTTCGTTCATTTAGCCTTGTCATTAAATCATTATATGCATTTGCATTGGTAGTTTTAAGAATTTTATATAAATCTACAGATGGACGTACTTCAATAACTTTATTTGCGATAGAACGAAATGTTCTAGCGTCAAGGTTATTAGCAAAATAAACGATATTAGCTAGTATACGTTGTAGTTGTTCTTCACAAACATCCTTTTGAACCAATTTATCATAGGCCAACCCTGTAATTTGGGATAGTTTACGAAGTTTTTCTTCGCTTTGATAGAAATCTATTGGAAAAGAGTCATGCTTGTTATTATTACAGGTAGAACATAAGCATGTGGCATACTGATCTATAGGCCATAGATAGGCAAGTGGTCGAGTATGATCTAATTGAACATCCTTAAGTAAAAGGGGGATGCCGCAGTTAAAACATTTTTTCCCAAAGCGTTTCCACACTTGACTTTTTAAGCCTTCACCAGTCTCTCTATCTTTAAGTTCAATGATTTGTTCAGGTTCGCGAAGAAGGATTTTCCGTTCTCGAGTGATTATACTTGATTCATTCAATTTATCAGATGAACGATCAGGATTGAAGTAATCGTTTATTCTCCATTTTTTGCAAGAACGGCATTCGTTTTGGAAACCTGTAACCTTTGCTTTGTGATGATGGAAGGCTGATGATGCAATTGTCTCTCCTATTGGCAGATAACGTTGACAGTAAGAACACTTTTTTAAAGGAATAAAGTCTTCTTTCGTTCTGCTCGTATAGCTTGAAGACATAGATGGATTTGGCATGATAATGATACTATCATGAGGTAAATACAATGCTTCAGGCATAAGATGGGGTAAGTTAAGTGCAGAACATATATCGTTATCAGAAAGTCCATCAAGAATTTCATAGTGTTCTAAATCGATGGTTCCACTTGTTATTCCCCAAGTATATAGTTGATCACAATTTATAGTAAGAATAACTTTAGCTGTTTGATATTGGACTGAGCATGGAAAACAAAAACCAATTCGATTCCACAGAACATTTAATGGTTGGGAATAAGAATGTACAACATGGTCATCAAACAAAAGTGAAATTTGTATATATGTGTTTGTTTTCGGAAAAATATATCCTCCAAATGAAAAAATATCACCTTTTGTAAACTTGCTTAATTCTGAGTAAACTAGTCTATTAGTGTGAGGGTTAGAAAAGTCATATACAAATACTCCGTCATATGATATTTCTTGATAATCTTTAAAACTAGAATAGTCATCTTTTCTAAAAGTTTTTGCTAAGCGACGCATAATAATTCCTCCTTTGCAAAATAATCCAAAATAATAATATCATACAAGGAATATTTTGTATATAGTGGATAAAAATGTGATAAGGGGGAGGAAAATTTCTGTAGGAAATAATTAAGTAGACCGATGGCCCCCTTCGTGCGAATTTTCGCGGAATTAAACAGGGGGGATACCCGTCAAGGTCGGTTGATGTGAAAATATCCGCTGAATGTCATCACTTTAGCTGATTTTGTTTTGCCAGATAGTACCGAAATACGCAGAAAAAACGTGTAAAAAACAGTATAAAAATCACAGTTTTTCTGCGTACATTTTGGCAGAAATATAATCCGAATTGTCTTGCAATTCTGTGCCATCAGAGTGATATATGTACTACCGAAAAAGAAAGGCGGGTACATATTATGAAGAATGAAATCAGATTTACATTGGAATCAAAGCAGAGACCAAAACTGGCACAGGAGATTGGAAACATACTTGGAACAGCACCGCATTATGAACGGGTACCAAGCTGCGCATATGATATTGCAGGATACCGACTGGACAAAGAGGGTGTATTGCATATCCCGGAGGGAGCAGAAGAAACAGCGAAAGACCTGATTCTGCAGATACGAGAGCGTGGATTTCAGGACGATGCGGAAATAACGGAAGAAGTGCCAGTGCAGCAGGACAAACTGACAATAGTGATTCCGAGAGAAAGCCTTACGGATACGGCATTGGAAAATTTGCAGAAAATCACAGCAAACAAGCAGACACTTTTTCAACGTGCGTTTCAGACGGACAGCACAGAAATTGAAATTACAGATGAAAAAATAAAAATCATATGGTTTTCATACACAACGGATAGCGATGAAATGGCAGCCTACACACAATTTATCTCAAGACTGTGTGATATGGCAAGAGATGCAAAAAGGGTATCATCAAAGCCGACCGAAACGGATAATGACAAATATGCTTTCCGCTGTTTTCTGCTCAGTCGAGGACAGAAATGCACCGAAAGTAGAGAAATCCATAGACGGATATAATGGATTTCTATTTTACGATGATAATGGAATGCCACTTGTTGCAATGCACTGGCAGCACCGATTCAATCATATGGTCGGCAGATACAATGACATCTACCGGGTGCAGATGCGAAACATTACGCCTCATGTATGCAGACACACCTATTGCTCGAATATGGCAAAATCGGGAATGAATCCAAAGACATTGCAGTACCTTATGGGGCATTCAGATATATCGGTCACAATGAATGTGTACACGCATATCGGATTCGATGATGCTGAGGAAGAATTGAAGCGGATGGAAGAGTTTAGAAAAGAACAGGCTGAGATTGAAAAGAAAAACGATGCCAAAGCGGTATCGCAGAAAATGTTTAAGGCAATATAATATAGAAGATTTGTGACGCTCTGGCTTTATGGCTGGGGCGTTATTTTTGTGGAAAAAACACTAAGCCACTGATATAATATATTTTGGAGAAATGTTGTATTGGAGGTAAACCAAATGAAACAGTTTTTGTATTTAGACACAGATATAGTAAATTCTATTATTGCTCAAGCGGAAAAGGGGATAATAACTCAAAGAACTATTGAGGCGTCTGAAACCAAAAATAAGAATCGAAGAAAATTGTTTTCTCCTAAAGTAAATGCATCTTCTTCTGGAGGTTTCTGGAAATTTGTAGAAGCAAAAGCTCAATTAGAAATGTCGGGAGAATTTGAAGGTGTTATTTCAAATGGACATGCATCTAAAGATGTAATAGAAAAAGTTTTGCATGACGCAGCATTTGATGAGGCATGCAAATACATAAAAATTCATGATGTTAAAGAAGGAATACAGGATTTTGATGAAGAAGGCAATTATCTGAAATTATGGAGGGAGTTTACATTTGTTGACTTAGATTACTTAGAGAATATTTTTCAGATTGGAGAAGATTCTACACTAATGAAGGAGTTGTCAAAAGAACAAATAGAAAAGAAAGCTTCTGAATCAACAAACAGGAAACAGCGAAGAAATAATAAAGATAAATTTAATCAATTGTTGGATGAAACAATTGAAAAGAGTGCTGGGCAAATTGATATGCTCAATTCAATGATACGTTTGCTGAAGAGACTGATTCCATACAAAAGGTTGTTGTTGTCTAAAGATGGATATATTATACCTGTTGATGATAAATATTTTAGAATTGATTCAAAGTGTATGGGATTTAAGTATGGAGGTTCAATCATATGCATTGGAATGGTGACTAATTTGATTGGTGAAGATTTTAACCCTACAGATAACGATAATGTTTTTGAAAAAATTCAATTTTCAGCACACGAAGCATTAAGAGGATTGCTTCCTACAAAAGAAAAGAACCTCTGTGTAATTCATCCGATTGCAATTTATTACGGAGAGTAATTATTGCATTTAATATAAGCAAAATAATAATGAAAACATATATTTCACGTATTTCAAAATGATTAGGAAGGATGATATAAATTGAGAAAAGTTTTGAAAATAATTGGATTTATAGCGTTGATAATAGTTGTACCATTGCTAATTGATTTGTTTATATTTGGCAATGCGTTTCCTAGTAATATTGATAATCAAGCATGGGCAGGATTTTTGGGAAGTTATCTTGGTGGAATAGCAACATTAGTAGCAGTTTTTATTACTATTTCAGATAACAATAAGAAAATAGAAGAACAAAAATTATATGAGCAAGAACGCATAGCAGAGGAAAAGAAAGCTGCAGTAAAACCATATCTTGATACTCGTTATATTTTCTTTAATGAAGATGCAGAATTTGGACTTAATGATAGGGTGTTTGATATTAAGGATGGTATAGTGGATAAGGTTCGATATGGTTTGACATCAATGGATGAGAAGTATATAAAAATGAGACAAACAGTACCTAGTTTTGTATATCTTAAATATATAATCAGAAATATTGGCGCTGGTAGTGCTGTAAATATGCAGGTTAATGTAAATGGTTTTTCTGAAAAAATCACAATTGCAAAAGATGAAACAGTTAACCTTTATATGCTCATTAGTCTGGGTAATGAAAAATCGGTTCCTTTTAATGTGTTATTGGATTATTGGGATGTTGAAAAAAGAGCACATTATAATCAGTCGGAAGAATTTGAGATTATAATTGATGGAACACATCAAAAAATTCAAGATAAAGAGCGTAAGCCACAAATTGAAATTAAAAATCCTTAGTAGTAGGAATTTTCGTTTTACTACTAATTTTACTACTAACAGGCAGTACCAACTTGCTCAATCTTGCTCTGATTTGCCACAATCTGTAATTCCAGAGCATAACAAAAAATCCTCGAAATTCCTTGCAAAATCAGGGCATTCCGGGGCAAAACAAGGAGAAATAAAACTATGATTAAAGTACTATTCATTTGCCACGGCAGGATTTACCGGGCATGATGAAACGTCTCAAATCGTCTCATAACCCTCGATTTTAAGCGTTTTTTGTGTTTCAATCTCAAATTTACCAAAGATTTACCAATATTTCTGGAGAGTCAGACTTGCAAAAAAATGGGCCAGAATGAGGAGATTAAAAATATGAGCGAATTGAAACCAAGAATAACGGAAAACGGAATTGATTATATCCTTGTTGGAGATTACTACATCCCAGATTTGAAACTGCCAGAAGAACACCGCCCCATCGGAAAGTATGGACGGATGCACCGGGAATATTTAAGGGAAGCCCACCCAGCCAGATTGAACACATTGATATTGATCGGAGAGCTATGGACATATCTTGCAGACCTGAACGAACAGGCACAGGAACGGTTAGACACCATCATGGAGCAGATGAAAGCTACCGAGGGCGTAACCGAGGAATTGAAGCGTACTTCTCAAATGGAATGGGTGCAGCGTTGCAATAACATTCACAATCGGGCAGAAGAAATTGTTTTGCATGAGATGATTTATGCATAACGGTATGGTAGAATGATTATGACAAATTAGAAGTTGCTTATTGTATTGGGAAGGAGAATTGTATGGAAACTACTACCTTACAACGGCTAAAGGCAGCTGGATGGAAATGTGGACGTAAAATTGATATTTCTGCTTTCAAAAAGAGATATAGAGAAATTGGATTGGAGATGCCAGCAAATGTAGAAGCTTTTCTTGAAGAATTTGGATTGCTCCATATTGAGAATTTGAAATGGTTTAGAGATGTCGATTTCAATCCGTTTGAAGCTATTGGAATAAATTTAGATGCGGAATATTTTGAAAATTTGTTAGATGAGTATGACATTAATACAACAACTTATCCGTTGGGAATGTGTTGCAGAAATGAGCTGTTTTTAGTGATGACCATCACGAATGAATTTTACTGTTTTACAAATGGATGCTGCGAACTGTGTGGAATTGGCGTAGAAGATATGTTGGATTGTCTGATTGGCGAATGCAGAATATCTAAAACGATTGAATAATTTCGTTCTTATGTCAAATGCAATCTAAACAGAAACAAAGCGACAAGTTTCAGTAAGCCGGTGTGTTTAACGGAGAGACGAATTTGAATTTTACGTTCTGTAGATACGAGGAAAGGAGACGATTATGGGGACATATGTATGTTTTGACAGACATATTCATATAGGGTACGAAACCAGAACAAATGGCATTTTAAGTCAGCTTGGTTATGTAGATATTAATGAACAAATGCTAAATGAGATAGTTAATAATAAGAGGTTAAAATGTATACAGATATCTGAGTGTCTGCCTGATGAAGCTTATCAAAAAATAGACCAGATTCTTTTAGTACGTCCGGACATTACGTTCCGACTTTTTCATTTCTTAAACTGTCAAGAAATTGATGTATCTTTTTTAAAGAATATGCCCCATATGAAGAGATTACGAATTGATTGTATTGATTTCAAGAGTAATACTAACAGAATCAATTTGTCTGTCTTGGCAGAGTTAAGCCTAAAGTCATTGCGTATGGAGTGTTTTGATTTAATAGATTATGAATTTATTCAAAATCTTTCAGATGAACTCGAGGAACTTCTCATCATGGCAGATACGATGGGAGCAGGAATTAGATTTGATTGTACTTGGCTTTTGAAATACAAAAACTTGCATACACTATGGCTTGGGAAAAAAGCCAAGAAAAACCTTGAGAAGATTAATCAACTTCCTAAACTCAAGTCATTATCCTTGCGAGGAATCAAGCTTACAGATTTTTCGTTTTTATGGAAGATGAACTTGGAAAAGTTGGCACTTCTTTGGAATTCAAATAGTAACTTAAATGAGTTGGCAAATTTAAAAAGTTTAAAGGAAATTGAACTTTGGAGAATCAACAAACTGAGCGACATTTCATTTATCAGTGAACTGACAAATCTTGAAATCATTAAGCTTCAAGACCTTAAACACGTCACTTCTCTTCCTGATTTGAGTAGGCATCCGAATCTTCAAAGAGTTTTTCTCATTGATACAGGTATTAATGTGAAAGAACTTCCTAATTATTTGCAGGAGAAAGTCAGTAATTGGGATGATAGATAACAGATTCCAGTTTGCAGAACTGACTCAAAAGAGCTCGAAGGAGCTCTTTTTCCTTTTTTATAATAGTATCATTATGGTATAATAGAAACATTAAAATTGGGATTTGTGGAGGATTGGTACATGAAAACATATCAAGTAAGTCTGAATGGTAAGCATTATAGTATGTTGGAAAAGATGCTATGTTCAGATAGGGCTGGGCAGTTGGCAAAGAACCAACACATAAACGGATATGAACTGTTTTCTGATATACTGAATTATATATGTTCGCCTGTAACAGATGGATGGAGTACATTTGAAATAATATTGGAAGAGTCGGCCGAAGAACTAGATTTATTAAGATTGATGACAAAAGTAGTCCATCCAGAAAACGAAGATTATTTTGTAGGGCAAATAGGGCAACATTTTCAATGTGAAAAAGACTTTGAGTTTCAAATTGATTTGAAATTTTGAAATTCCAGTTTGTCGTTCTAAAAATTCAACTGAATAATCCCAGCAAAAACCGCTACTACATGGAAGCTAACAAACCATGCAACAGCGGTTTTTCTTTATCGTTTTTTCCTCTGGCTGATAGGCGTTCCCATTTTCTTTGATTTTTTGAGAATCCGAATCAGCCAGCGAAATTCTTCGTCTGACAGATTTTTATAGTTGATGCCGAGCTGCTTGCAGTAAAGGACAACCAGCTTTTCATCCCGGCTGCCCTTGAAATTTTCGACCGCTTCCAGATTTTCTTTCAGTTCAT
>ERZ791810.89-NODE-89-length-114239-cov-12.913342_pt1 | contig 114239 bp, 99 predicted proteins | sample MGYA00510304_ERZ791810 | MGnify/ENA primary metagenome ERZ791810 (study PRJEB30046, sample SAMN00791967) | human gut metagenome | study: EMG produced TPA metagenomics assembly of the A metagenome-wide association study of gut microbiota in type 2... | reverse complement strand
TGGAAAAACTTGAAAAGAAGTCTTTGGTTACGTTTATCTATGTAGGAAAACCTACAGCTGAATTCCGTAAGAAATTAGGTAATGAAAGCCGTATCCAGTTGAATGACAGCTATGCTGAAGTTGCTGCAATCCAAGACTATATTATTGGTGAACGTGCCAGTATGAAAGAAGAGGATCAGCCGCAAATGACAGTATCTTTGAAAGTTGACCAAGATACAAAAATGGGTATTGTAACAGATATCAAAGAGGCTCTTCGTAAAGCTTATGCATTGAAAATTAACTATTCTGCACAACCACGTCAGTAAGAAGTTAATTCAGACTATATAAATAAAGGTCGCTTGTTTTACAGGCGACCTTTATTTTTTATTTCACATTGTATACTTCTCGGTAAATATGTTCCTTTACGTATTCATAATCTTTTCCGCACTCTAAATCTCCATAGGCCATTAAAAGCATAGGGAGGTAATCATCTCCCGGTTTGTAGGGAGGTTGCATATAAGGTTTCTCCCATAAAGTGAATCCATGCCGTTTATAGAAATTGATGCGGCGTATTGCCATTTCTTCTTCAGGAGATTCTACTTCCAAGATGATAGGTTTGCTTATTTGTTGGCACAGATGGTTTAGTACATTCTTGCCATGTCCTCCATTACGTTGGGACGGATCGATAGCAAAGTGTTCTATATAATAGAAATGTCCGAAATCCCAGTATGTAATAAAACCGATTGGAATATCATGATGGAAAATAATGTTACAGTAAAAATACGGCTTGCTATCTGTATAATTACGTAGTTCGTCCAATGAACGATATTCTTCCGAGGGGAAAGAAGTAGTCATTAGCTGTTCCATGTAGCCATACAAGGCTGTATCCGCAGTTGTGATACGCTGAAATTTGATCATAGGTCAGTTTTTTGAAGTTTGGTTTTTATTATTATTCAGTATAAAATTCGATAATTCTGCGAATGGCACGTTGGCACACAGGGCAGAAGGTGGGGTATTCGTTAGTACGCATACGACAATTGTCTGCAGGTCGATAAATCCCTTTTGCCGAATAGCCTCCTCCTTCGTACACACCGATAGGATATTTCTCGTTTTCATTGGTTGGAGTAGGGATAGGAGTGCCGTTAGTGAGCATATCTTTCCATTTTGATGCGAAATCCACCTGTGTGCTGATGTTCTGTTCCCACGGTTCTACATCCAAAGGATAAGTATCGGTCATGACATCGTTGTCATAGAAATATTCATCGGCAAGTCCGCCAAAACTGTGGCCGAACTCATGTACTACTACCGGACGAAACATAGGATGATGGGCTGTGGTGAGGGTATATGAGTTATAGATACCTCCACCTCCGTATTCTTTTGTATTGGCTAATATAATAATGTGTTCATAAGGTATTCCCGCTAAAGCGTCATGAATCATCTTTACACGTGATGTGGTCAGATAGCGGTCGGAATAGAAAGTGCTGAAGTGAGAACTGAAGGCGGTATGTTTCCATTCGTTCAATCTTGGCACACTGACTCCGCTGTCTATGGAGGGACTGGCTACAGCCACAATATTAAATCTTTTTTTCATGGACTTGAAAGGTTCGTGTGCGAAAAGGCTTTCACAGGCAATGCTGGCATCTTCGTAGAATGTCTGCATCTCTTGAGGTGTGTATCCTTCTGCGAGAATGGCTACATCAATGCACTTCTCCGAGTACCCGTTTTGTAACAGGAACTTGTACGGGGTGATGTGGGAGATACCTTTTTGAGCAATCAATACATCGTCCGGGCGTACAATGTGCTTCATGGAGGCACGGACATTGCGGTGCGGATCGAGTAGAATTACTTCCACTTCAACCGGTTGAAGCGGGTAGGGAAGGAGAAACGTATTTTCAAATCCTTTGGTTACGCTTTGGGCTTCCTCCGTCTCCAACCATTCTTGGAAGAGTGAAGAGAAAGAGGTGGTATAAATAGTCTTTCCATCAGCTATGTCGCGCATAACAATCTGTCCGTTACCTTGCAGCGGAAGTTCCGCCAAATGATGTTTTCTTCCCGCCCAAGTAGGGAGAGAGGATAATCCGTCCAGACAGATACTTTGTTTGGACGCATTGCCGTTAAAGATGTAATCGACACGAAGAGTCTTATCAGTAAAATACTCGGTGAAAACCTGTGCATAAATAGGTGAGACGGTTATAAAACAGAGTAAGAATAAAATATGCTTTTTCATATCCATTATAATTTAATCATTTTACAAAGATACGACTTTTGTCCGTATAACCTGATATATGCGATTATTCTCTTTTTAGCAAGAAAAGTTATAATTCGTATTTTTATTGGAGAAAAAATGGCTAACTTTGCACCTTGCCGTAGTAAAATGCGGGAAATCATTTATAAAATTAATTATTGAAAATAGAAATGGGACATCATCAATTGGATACTTTAGACGAGCAAATACTGCAGTTGATTGCCGATAATGCGCGTATTCCTTTCCTTGAAGTAGCCAGAGCTTGTAATGTATCTGGAGCCGCTATTCACCAGCGTATTCAGAAACTAACTAATTTGGGAATCTTGAAAGGGTCGGAATATGTCATAGATCCGGAGAAGATAGGATATGAGACTTGTGCATATATCGGAATCTATTTAAAAGATCCCGCTACTTTTGATGCCGTGACAAAAGCGTTGGAAGCCATTCCTGAGATTGTGGAGTGCCACTTTACTACGGGTAAATATGATATGTTTGTTAAGTTGTATGCGCGGAATAACCATCACTTGTTGAGCATTATCCACGATAAATTACAGCCGCTGGGATTATCGCGTACGGAGACGTTGATTTCATTCCATGAGGCTATTAGGCGTCAGATGCCGATAGTAATAGACGAGGAAGAGGAATAATCCTATCGGCGGATATAATTGACAAAAGCATAAGGGCAGGGATGTTTCTCGTCTATCGGATGGGAATCCCTGCTTTTTTCTTGCCATATCTTGGGGTCTACTTCCGGAAAATAAGCATCTGCCGTGGGAGCTTCAGCATCTATTTCTGTAAGGCAAAGTGCATCTGCCAAAGGGAGAGCTTGGCAATAAACGCTGGCTCCACCTATGATATAGACCTGTTCATCCTCTGTACAGTTTTTCAAAGCATCCTCAAGTGAGGGAAAAACTTCCGCACCTGGACATTGTGTGCCGGGGCGGGTAGATAAGACAATGTTGCGCCGATTCGGTAAGGCGCCTTTGGGCAGTGACTCAAAAGTTTTCCTCCCCATGATGATTGTATTGCCGGTAGTAAGCGCTTTGAAGCGTTTCAGGTCGTTGGGAAGCCAGAATAATAATTTATTTTCATAACCGATACCCATATGGCGGTCTACTGCGGCGATGATGCTAATCATATATCTAATATAATCAAATGGTTTTCAATGATGAAGGATTCTTCTCTTATACTGCTACTTTCCCGGCGATATGCGGATGCGGGTCATAATTAACCAATTCAAAGTCTTCATACTTAAAGTCGAAGATGCTCTTTACATCCGGATTGATTTTCATTTGCGGAAGTACTCTCGGTTCGCGGCTTAGTTGGAGTTTTACTTGCTCCAAGTGGTTCAGATAGATATGTGCATCTCCCAGAGTATGTACAAAATCTCCTGCCTGCAATCCCGTAACTTGAGCTACCATTTGTAAAAGCAATGCGTACGATGCAATGTTGAAGGGTACTCCAAGGAAAATGTCCGCACTTCGTTGGTAAAGTTGCAGGCTGAGTCGCCCGTTGGCTACATAGAATTGAAAGAAAGCATGGCAAGGCGGCAGATTCATGTTATCCAAATCACCTACATTCCATGCGCTGACTATGATACGGCGTGAATCCGGATTGTGTTTGATTGTTTCTACCGCTTCACTGATTTGATCAATAGTTCCGCCTTTGTAATCCGGCCACGAGCGCCATTGGTAACCGTAGATATGCCCCAAATCTCCATTTTCGTCAGCCCACTCATTCCAGATACGTACACCATTCTCTTGCAAGTACTTTACATTCGTATCGCCCTTTAAGAACCACAATAGTTCGTGGATAATAGATTTCAAATGGAGTTTTTTGGTTGTCAGGCAAGGGAATCCCTCGTCCATATTAAAACGCATCTGGTGTCCGAACACACTGATAGTGCCGGTTCCGGTGCGATCACTTTTTTCTATGCCTTCAGTCAACACACGGTTGAGTAAGTCTAAATACTGTTTCATGGATTACTTATTAAAAGCTTTGCCAAAGGTAGACAAAGTTCTTGGGAAATTAAAGATTAGAGATTAAAAAAATGGTGGAACGACTTACAGGAAAGGAGTCATCAGATTCCCGACCCAGCCGATAAATTTCTTCCAGCCGGAGCGTTTCTTCCATATTTCGGGGGTAAGCAAGATGCTGTTCTTCTTATCCCTTTCAAACATACTGTTCAGTTGGTGCGTTGTCGACGGGTCAAAGATGAAAGCATTTGTCTCATAGTCGTAGCGCAAGCTGCGGCTGTTGAGGTTTGCCGTACCTACTGTGCAGAAAGAACTGTCCACCATCATTACTTTGGAGTGGTGGAATCCATCCTTAAACAAGTAGATTTTGGCTCCCCGTTTCATCAGTTTGTGTGCAATGTAGAAAGAAGCTTCGGGAGTAAAAGGAATATCCGATACTGCCGGTATCATTATTTCCACCTCCGTACCTTTCTTTAGTGCTTTCTTGATAGCTTTACGAATGGATTTTGTTGGTACAAAATAGGGATTTACTATTTGAATGTTTTTCTGGGCAGCTTCTATTGAGACGGCATAAGCATGACTGATGGAACGGGGCGTTTCCCGCGGAGTACGGTCTACTATTGAAACTTCCTCGGCTATGCTGTCCGGATACTGGGGCAGGTTGGGAAAGTACGCCGGACCACCGATGTGTTGTCCGGTTTCCTGATTCCACATCGTCAGGAAGATACCTTGCAGATAACGTACGGCATCTCCTTCTATATGTATGTGCATATCATGCCATTTACCTATTTTGGGTAAGCCGTTGATGTAATAGTCGGCAATGTTCATTCCGCCTGTATAACCGATTTTTCCGTCGATAACAACAATTTTGCGGTGGTCACGGTGCATGGCATGGTTGATATAGGGGAAAGTGATAGGGTCGAACTTGACAATCTCGATACCGCGCGCCTTTATTGCCTGCAAATGACGTTTCTTTAGCGGTTGGTTATTGGACCAGTTGCCGAATGCATCGAACATGGCGCGCACCTCCACGCCTTCTTTTGCCTTTTCCGCCAGTAAATCGAAAAGGGCATTGGCGATAGAGTCGTTACGGAAGTTGAAATACTCCAGATGAATGTGATGCCGGGCATGGCGGATGGTTTCAAATAAATCAATAAACTTCTCGCGACCGGTCATTAACAGCTCAACTTTATTGTTGTAAGTCAGCGGTATTCCCATTTCTTGCATATAGCCCATCACGAGAGAATCGCTGGTGCTTTGTGCCCGGACGCTTCCAATGAAAAATGTAAATAATATGACGAATAGAACCTGTCTCAAAACTTTGTATGCTTATTTAGTTTTATGAGTTGGCAAATATACAATATATCATTGAGATATGTTCATCCGTTTATAAAAAATTAGCCCTTACCTTCTCTGTTTTCCGAAACGTTTAAGCCAGTGAGCATATCTTGCGATAGAGCAAGAAAAGCAATACTATCCCTGCAACCAATAAAGATTTCGGGTCGAGTTCGGTGATGCCGCTTTGGGTAGCGGCGGTAAACGTTTCACGAAGCGTACCCAGTATCAGTTGTAGACCGTCGAAGGTAAAGAACAACACTAATGCCAGTGTGAAACAGAACGTAACCCATAATTGTGAAATCCGGCGGGTACGGTCGGGCAAGTGACGCATCACGCGGTGGGTGAAGCCATGGTCCGGTATATCCTGCCGGTGTTCGGCAAAGAAAGCAACTAAAAGTCTGTCATTATTTTCCGTCATAACCATTTTGTTTTAAGTAGGTAGCCATTTTTTCTTTAGCCCGTGACAGGTGGCTTTTTACAGTTCCTGCGGGGCAACCGGTAATACCTGCAATTTTCTCGATGCTTTGGTCCTCCATGTAGAAGAGTGTGATGCAGGTTCGTTCCATTTCTTTCAGCATACTCAGCGCACGGTAAATATCCATACGCTGTCCTATGTCGCTTTGCTGCGTACTGCATTGAGCGTCCACTTGGCGTGTTTCCAAGCAGTCTGTCTCCTTACGGGTGCGAAGATAATCATAAAATACATTATAAGCAATACGATAGAGCCAAGTGGTAAAACTGGATAGGTTCTTGAATGAGGCCAAGTTAGTGTATGCTTTAATGAATGTATCTTGCGCCAAGTCATCGCTCAATTCGCTGTCGCCGCAAGTCAAGTGCAGAAAGAATCGTCGTACGGGCGACTGATATTTCCTTACCAACTGGTCGAAGGCCCTGGTGTTGCGGAACACCACGACCTGTGCGACTAACGATATATCATTGAGCTGACTCATTTTTCTTCATTCTTCCGGCGGTTGCTGATTTCGATGCCGCCTATCTTTACACTTTGTTCTTCGTTTTCCTTATCATTTTTTACTTGGATAAAAGGTTCCCCGTTTTTGCTCTGTTGCGTGTAGTAAATGACAACCTGTCCGAAGCCGGTGAACATGACAAGCAGACCTATACAACCAAGCCCGAATTCTCCGGTAATAGCCCAAAGGAAGATGAATAATCCGATACCGACAAATACGTTCTTGATTCCTTTGCTACGGGTATCTATCGACTCGGCTTCTTTAAAAAGGTTTTCCGGTAGCGGCTGTCCGCTGGCCAAAGCCTGCTCCACCAAACGATATTTGGCTTTCCGGTTCTTATAGCGGAAAAAGAAAATGATGAATACAATTATCAGCGGAAAGCCGAATACGAATACGATAGCTGTAACCGCTACAATCGTTTCTTTCACATCATGTCCGATATTCCAACCGAAGTCGTAAGCACTGCTATGGTGCTTATAATCATTACCGCTTTCTGAATTACTGCTTGAACTGTTTTCATAAGTCATGACGCTGAGTGTATCCGTTACGGCTTTTCCGTTAATTAGGGTGTCTCTCAACTCTATAACCCTTTGTTTGTTTCCCAGACTGTCATTTTCCGTTACAGTTCTGTTCTTCCCTTGTACCAATGTGCAGAGCATCATGGTTGTCATTAGTGCAAAAATGATACGTTTCATAATCATGCTATTTTTTGTTTTTTATTAGTTTCTTTGTGTGTTAGACGTTTCCAATCATTTAGAAAGTTGCAAAGAGACGATATTTTTTTTAGAATAGCTATTGTTGACCGCAAAATATTTATGTTACCTTTGCCTGCATAAAACAGTACAATACATGGAACTACCCGCTTCTTTCACAGAATATACCCGCACTCTTTTAGGAAATGAGGGGTATATGCAGTTAGTCATCTCTTTGGAGTCGGAACAACCTGTCAGCATTCGGCTGAACCCGTTAAAACTTTTTGCATTCCGCTCCGGGAAGGATGCGGTTCCTTGGTGTACCTCTGGCTTTTATCTTAAAGAACGCCTGACGTTTACTTTTGATCCTTTGTTTCATGCGGGATGCTATTATGTGCAAGAGGCTTCGTCCATGTTTGTAGAACGAGCTTTGAAGCAATATATGGGTGAGGAGCCGGTAGTGATGCTCGATCTTTGTGCCGCTCCGGGCGGTAAGTCGACGCACGCACGCAGCGTTCTTCCCGAAGACAGTTTGTTGGTGGCCAATGAGGTCATCCGCAATCGTTCGCAGATACTTGCCGAGAATTTGACTAAGTGGGGGTATCCCGATGTGGTGGTCACCAATAGTGATCCGTCGGACTTTACGCCGTTGGCAGATTTCTTTGATATTATATTGGCGGATGTGCCCTGTTCCGGCGAGGGAATGTTTCGCAAAGACCCTGTTGCCGTGAGTGAGTGGAGTCCGGAGAATGTAGAAATATGCTGGCAGCGTCAGCGAAGAATTATTTCGGATATCTGGCCTTGCCTGAAGCCGGGAGGAATCCTGATATACAGTACTTGTACCTGCAACACGAAGGAAAATGAAGAAAACATCCGTTGGATAAGAGATGAGTTTGAAGCAGAGGTGCTGCCGCTTGATGTATCGGAAGATTGGAATATCACGGGCAATTTGTTGCAGGGAGAGGATTTTCCCGTTTATCGTTTTCTGCCCCATAAAACCAAAGGAGAGGGATTCTTTTTAGCTGTTCTCCGAAAACAGGGAGGGAATGCTTGCAAGTCTGGAGGTGAACCGGAATTTGTTCAGGGGTATACTTCCGGAATTCAGGGCTTAAATGGTGAAAACTCTCGGAAAAAAGGGAAGAATCCTCATGGGAAAGGAATGAAAACTTTGGGGCTTTCCGGAGAACAGCTCTCGGCTTTGAAGAAGTGGGTGCTGGCTCCTGAAAAGTACGAGTTTATTCAAAAAGGCAGTAATGTCAGTGCCTTCCCTAAGCGTTACCTTGCGGAGTTGTCGGTGTTGCAGGCATCCTTGCGCGTTGTACAGGCGGGAGTAGAGCTTGCCGAAGAGAAAGGAAAGGACTGGATGCCCTGTCATGCCTTGGCAATGAGCCGTATACTGGCGTCGGATGCCTTTCCGCGTGAAGAGCTATCTTACGAAAAGGCCATCGCTTATTTACGGAAAGAGGCTGTCGTGTTGTCGGATGCCTCTCCCCGTGGAGCTGTTCTACTCACGTATAAGCACGTACCTCTCGGCTTTGTCAAGAACATCGGCAATCGCGCCAATAACCTTTATCCGCAGGAATGGCGCATTCGTAGCGGATACCTGCCGGAGGTGATAAGTACGGTGATTTAGGTCGTTATACGTATATTTATGCTTGTTTGCCCATTTCATAGGCTTCCTTCAGTTTAGGATTACCCTTTATTTCATTCATCAGCCATACACCTCCGCAAAAGAGTGTTCCTTTGAGGACGGGGTTCTCCAAGCAATCGAGGAAACCCGTCAGGTTGTCCGTGATGCGTTGCATAATGCTTTCGTCCTCTTCGGCGGCGGTTGCGATAAAGTAAAACTCTTTGTTCGTTATCCGGGTGTAGTCACCGCAACAGCGGTCAATCAACGTTTTCATCTGCGCACTCATGGCGTAGAAGTAGACCGGGGTTGCCATGACGATGACATTTGCGTCAATCATCTTTTCAATCACTTCGTGTGCGTCGTCCTTTTGGGGACACGGCTTTTGCAAATGACTGCATGTGCTGCATCCGGTACAATAGTGAATGGTTTTGTCACGCAGGAATATTTTCTCCACTTGATTTCCCGTTTCAATGGCGCCACGCATAAATTCATCGCAAAGACTGTCGGAATTTCCTCCACGGCGTGGACTGGAAGAAAGAATTAAAATTTTCTTGTTCATATTCATTCTTATTAGGTTGCTGGTACAAAATTATCGCTTTTTAGGCTTAATGCCGGTAGATAAATTACAGAAAGGAATACCTGAATTACTGATTTGGCTTATTATGGGGCGATATACTGGAGATTGTAATTAATGGATGTTGATTTTTATATAATGAAAAAATAAATCTATTATTATTGACAAATAGTAGGCGGCAATTGATTATTTTTGTAACACTATTTGTGGGAAAGAAAATAATATTATTCCATATGCAGTCGGCACATAAAAATATAAAAGGTGTGGTTGATGATGACATAGATAAAACTATATAGAATAATGAAACAATACGAAGCTGTTATTGAAACTTTAGACAGATTGGGCGGCATGGCTACTTTGGGAGATTTAAATACGGAGGTATTTAAAATAAAGGAATGCGAGTGGAAAACAAAAACTCCATTTGCCAGTATTCGCCGGATTGTTCAGCAAACAAAAGGCATTTATAAAATCAAGCCAGGGCTATATGGACTTGAGAAGTACAAAAAGCAAATAGAAGACAAGGGATTCCTTGTTGAAACGGAAGTAAATAGGAATTCGGAATCTTTAGTAAAATCAAATCATGCTTATTATCAAGGTTTATTATTGATTATCGGTAAATATCGAAATATGAATACTTTTATTCCGAATCAAGACAAGAATAAAAAATTTTATGATGGAAGAGCCTTGCGTGAACTTTCCACGCTTAGTGAACAACCACATTATTCATATGCCCAATTGGTTAATCGTAGTGCTACAATAGACACAATATGGTTTAATGAACGCAATATGCCACATTCTTTTTTTGAAGTAGAGCATTCAACCGATATTCAGAATTCTCTATTGAAATTTAATGATTTGCAAGATTTTTATGTTAGAATGATAATAGTTGCAGATGCAAGACGTAAATTAGAGTTTGAAAATAAACTGTATTATCATGCATTTGATGAATTGCGTAAAGGCAGGCGAGTTACTTTTCTAAGTTATCAAGCTCTTGTTAAACAATATGAGATGGAATTGGAAAGGCAGTCATTAGACTTTATTCTTTGAATTTTACGCAACTATATATTTCCAAGTAAGCAAATATTACGTATAACATTTGCTTACTTGGAAATATATAGTTGCGTGATTATCTTACAACTTGCTCTTATATATCCGTGCCATTGCCTTCTGGTACTGGTTTTCCAGTTGCAGGAGGTTAGTTTTGCTTTGGTACACAACCGAGACCTCAACGAAATACTCTATCATACTGATTTGTCCGCCCATAAGCGCTTGTTTTAGCAAAGTCAGATCTTGTTGGTCTTGAAAAGTCCGTTTGTACTCCTGCATGGAGGCATCTAGATTGCGGGCTTCTTCATAGAGCTGCCATAACTCGGAACTTGCCTTTACTTTTGCGTTGTCTTTCAGGAAGTCGATGTTCATGGCTTGGGCTTTGGCAATCTTCACCTTTCCTTTATTGGCAAACAGAGGAAAGGAGAAGCCTACGACAACGCCGTTTAGCGGATGTCCCGATTCCGTATTGCGGCGGTAACCTAACTCCAGTTTCGGCAACCAGCCTTGTTTGCTTGCCGAAATCAGTTTGCGGGCTGCCGCGCTCTCGCTGTCGAATGATTGCAGGGAAGGGTCGGCAGCCAATAATTCATCACATACCTGATAGAAATCCGCCGGCAAAGGAATCAGAGGATAGTCTGTCAGACCGAGGGTGTTGGCGGTAGGTACTGCCGGTCCTTCGGGCATGGGGTGTCCGGGAGTAAGCGGACGGTTACCGTTAAGCACCAGCAACTCCTTGATTTTATTGTTCAAGGCAGTGCTGTTCATACGTGATTCGGTGCGGACATTCAGCAGTTCCAAATTGATTTTATTTGTTTCCAGTGCATTGGCGTCTCCTGTAGCCAGTCGTTTGGCATACATGGCAGACAGTTCCTCAGCGTTCTTCAACCGTGCATCGAGTAATTCTTGTTGGTGTTGCAGCATGATGATGTCCAGACACACTTCTTTGGCTTGCAGCAATATTTGTTGACGCATGGTTGCCGCCTGCGCATCCAGTGCTCCGGTACGGAGACGGTTCATCTTTCCCCTTGTCACGTATAGGGTAGGGAAATCAAAACTTTGGGAAACGACCATTTCACCTACGGTTTCATCACTGTTTTTGGAGTCCCAAAGATGAGCGTATGAAAGGGTAGGATCCGGAAGGTTGTTCTCTGTCTTATTCTCCAGCTTCTGCGAGGAAATGAGTTGTGCATTGGCTTGCAGCTCTTTGTTGTTCGCTTCTATTTGGCGGAGTACGGAGTCGATACCTTGATTTTGCGCCCTTATTCCCAAGCAGATAAGGAGGGCGACGGTGGTTATAAGTATTTGTTTCATATATTCTGTTATTAAGTTATTTATTCGTTATCGTGTACGGATGTTGTAAGTTGCTGACTGACTGAACTGTTGATGTCCCACCCGTTTCTGTTATAGTGGGAGTGTCGTTCAGTCCCTATGGGAGCATACTTCAGTCGTATTGGGAGCATCGTTCAGTCGTATCGGGAGCATACCTCGGTTGCAGTGGGAGCATCGTTCGGTAGCTCCATGAATCCGGTTCATTCGTTATACGTATGCGGCTCCTCCTTCTTCTTTCCGTGCATCATCAGATAAACAATCGGAATGATGAAACCGTTCAGGAAAGTGGAAGTCAGCAATCCACCCAGAATAACCTTTGCCATAGGGCTTTGTATCTCGTTACCGGGCAGGTCGCCGCTGAGTGCCAACGGAATCAATGCAAGCGCACTGGACAGTGCTGTCATCAGGATAGGATTCAATCTGTCCAGCGAACCGCGTATCACACTGTCGTACACTCCGCAGCCCTCTTCTTGTTGCAAATGGTTGTAATGGCTGATGAGCAGCATACCGTTTCGGGTAGCGATACCGAACAATGAGATAAAGCCGATGATAGCGGGAATACTGACTTCGCCTGTGGTGAGGAGCAGGGCGAAAACACCGCCAATCAATGCCAAAGGCAGGTTGATAAGGATAATTGCACTTTCCTTTACACTACGGAACTCGTGGTACAGCAGCAGGAATATCACCACGATGGACATGAATGAAGTCAAAGCCAGTGTACGGCTTGCAGCCTGTTCGCTTTCAAACTGGCCACCGTATTCAATGTGGTAGCCTTCCGGCAGTTTTACCGAGGCATCTACACGCTCCTGTATATCGTTTACCACACTGCGCAGGTCGCGGTCGGCAACGTTAGCGGAGATTACGATTTTCCGTTTCACGTTCTCACGGCTGATGGTATTAGGACCCATTGCCGAGCGGACTTCCACTACATAGTTCAGCGGTATTTTCTGTCCGTTACCGGTATCAATCATCAGGTTGCGTATCTTTTCCATTTCATCCCGCAAGTCGTCCTTGACGCGTACGGTGAGGTCGAAACTTTTTCCTTTCTCGTATACTTGGGATACGGATTCGCCGGCAAGGCATACGTTGACAAATTCCGAAAACTCCGGCAAGGAAATGCCATATTTGGCAAGTACTTCCCGTTTGGGAGAGATAATGAGCTGTGGACGTTCAATCTGTTGTTCCACGTTCAGGTCGGCGATGCCGGGAATGTCTTGAATGGTATTCTTTATTTCATTTCCCAAAGAAAACATACGGTTCAAATCGTCACCGAACAGCTTAATGGCTATATTGGCTTTCGTGCCGGACAGCATGGCGTCGATACGGTGGCTGATAGGTTGCCCGATTTCCACATTGGCGCCTACAATCGTACCCAGCTTTTCGCGTACATCGGCCACCAGCTCGCTGCGCGAACGGTCTTTCAGTTCAAAGGGAGCTTCGATTTCGGAGACATTCACGCCTAAGGCGTGCTCGTCCAGTTCGGCACGTCCCGTCTTGCGGGCTACGGTTTGTATTTCGGGAATGGAAAGCAGTAACTCTTCGGCACGATGTCCTATCTTGTCACTCTCTTCCAGCGAGATGCCCGGCAGGGATGACAGGTTGATTGTGAACGAGCCTTCATTAAACGGCGGCAGGAACGAACGTCCCAACGTGAAGAAGCAAGCAAGCGCCACTGCAAACAAACCGATAGTTCCCCCCAATACGCTCTTCTTATGTCCAAGCACAAAGGTAAGTGCCGTGCCATACCACTCTTTCATCTTACGCGCTACCGGTGAATCGCCGGTGGAGCGTTTTTCATCTTTTATCTTTTCTTTTCCCAGCAGATAGGAGCACAGTACAGGGGTCACTGTCAGCGCTACAACGGTAGAGGCCGCCAATGCCACGATGAAAGCGATGCCCAGAGGTACGAGCATCCTCCCTTCCATACCGCTCAGGAAGAACAAGGGTACGAAACTTACCACAATGATAAGTGTGGAGTTCAGGATAGGCATACGTACTTCTTTAGAAGCATTGAATACGACTTCCAGTATCGGCAAACGTTCCGCCTCCAGTTTCATCCGGTTTTCCCGCAAGCGTTTGTACACGTTCTCCACATCGACAATGGCGTCATCTACCAGTGAACCGATGGCAATGGCCATACCTCCGAGACTCATTGTGTTGATGGTGAACCCCATATAATGCAATGCCAACAGAGAAGCTATCAGTGACAAAGGAAGCGTAACCAGTGAAATGACGGTGGTCCGTACATTGGCAAGAAACAGGAACAGGACGATAACAACAAAAATACCGCCTTCTACCAGTGATTTCTGTACGTTGCCGATGGAGCTTTCTATAAAGCGGCTTTGCCTGAAAATGTCGGTGCTGACTTTTACATCGGACGGCAGATTCTTCTGCAAGTCCTTTAGAGAGGTTTCTAACTTATCGGTGAGTTCGAGGGTACTTGTGGCAGGCTGTTTGGTTACGGTCAGCAGCACAGCGGGTTTGCCTCGTTCGGAAGCCGTACCCAGTTTCGGCAGCTTGGCTCCGATACGCACATCTGCAATGTCTTCCAATAAAACAGGAGAAGCGGCAGTTGAGAGCCCGGCACTTCCGTCTTGCAGCTTGACCACAGCTTTTGCCAGTTGCTCCACACGGTCAGTGGAGATTACACCGCGTACAATGTATTCGTTTCCATATTCATAAAGCACCCCGCCGTTGGCGTTCAGGTTCATTTCGCGCGTAGCGTTCATTACTTCGGTAAGGGTCACACTGTAATGACGCATTCGTTCCGGGTCGAGTTGTATCTGATATTCTTTAATATCTCCGCCCAGCACGGCTACTTGTGCCACACCGCCGGTAGAGAGAAGGCGCGGGCGGATAGTCCAGTCGGCTATGGTGCGCAGGTCGAGCATGGAAGTGGAATCGGCCGTCAGTCCTACAATCAGCATTTCACCTAAGATGGATGATTGCGGGCCGAGGGTAGGCTTGCCTACATTAGAGGGTAGGGACTCGCTGACAACCGCCAGTTTTTCGCTAACAATCTGGCGTGCCAGATATACGTCCGTTTCCCAGTCAAATTCAACCCATACGACAGAAAAACCGTTGGTGGAGGAAGAACGTACGCGACGTACTCCCGTAGCGCCGTTTACGGCTGTCTCAATAGGAAAAGTCACCAGTTGTTCCACTTCCTCGGCTGCCATACCGTTGGCTTCGGTCATGATAACTACGGTCGGCGCATTCAAGTCGGGGAACACATCCACTTCCGTATGCATTGCGGTATATGTACCGCCAATCAGCAGCAGTACCGATGCCACCAGCACCAGTATGCGGTTCTGAAGAGAGAAATGTATAATCTTGTTTAACATGATGGTAAGGTTTAGTGTTCGTGGCTGTGTGCCGGAATTGCATTGGTGGCGCCTGCAAGTTTCACTTGGTATGCGCCTTGGGTCACGACTTTGTCACCGGCCTTGACGCCGGAAAGGATTTGCACCCTTTCGCCGTTATCGGCTCCAAGAGTGACAAGTTGTTTCTTGTATCCTTCTTCATCCACTTGCAGGTACACGAAGAAACTGCCTTGTTCTTCGGTCAAAGCCGTATGGGGGAGTGAAATAACATTCTCCATAGGAGAGGAGAGCAGGAATATTTCGACAAATGCTCCCGGAATGATATCTCCTTTGTTATCAAACTCAAAAGTAACGGGCACATAGTAGCTGTTTTCGCCCGATGCTTTTCCATAAGAGAGCAGGCGTCCGTTCAACTCCTTTAATGTGTACACCTTATTATTATAAGGAGTGCAGAAGTTGGCGGAACCGATAGTGCGGAGATAGGGATAATATTTCTCCGAAACATCGGCACGCAGGAATAACCTGCGGTTTTGAGTGATACTTACGAGCGGCTGACCTACTGTGACATAGTCGCCTTCCTTTACTAAGAGGCTCTTTACATATCCGTTGATAGGAGAGGGTACGGACTGTCCTTGGGAAGAATGATTCTTGGCAACGGCTTCATAGCTGATACGGGCATTCTCGTATGCCTGTTGAGCCTGGGCAAAGTCTTTCTCCGAAACAATTTTATCGGGGAGAAGCTCTTTCATTCGTTCGTATTCCTTTTTGGCTGTTTCGTAGGCGATGCGTGCTCTTTGTACAGGGTCTCCGTCCGCCATATTCTTGGATGAAAGCACTACGAGAGGGGTACCCTTGCCGACGCTCATACCTTCTATTACCTTTCCATGAAAGGAAACTACACCCGCCACAGTGGCTACGGCAACACTTTCGTCACCTTGCGCAGCCATAACCTGACCGCTGGTTTTTATAACTTGGTTGAAACTACCCGGTTCGATGACACTTGCCATAACTCCGGCGGCCTGTGCTTTGGCGGGCGGCAATATGATTTCGTCACTATGTGCCATAGCGGCTTCCTCACCATGATTGTGCCCGTCGTCATGCTTATGGCCGGGGGCTTCGCTTGCATGGTCATGACCTTCGTGGTCATGTCCCGCATGGGTATGTTCTTCTGTTTCGTGATTATGTCCTTCACCGGACTTGCTGTTACAGGAGCCTAACAGGAACAATCCTATAACTCCCATGAATATAACTTTCTTCATGATAATTGTTTTTGTTCTTACTTGTTTTGAAATACAAAATTAGTGAATGGATTGTGCAACCAAGTTGCATCATTCCTGTGCCGACAGAGAATCTGTTTCCGGCAACTATCGGTTAAGCAAGAACAAAAGGAGGTGCGCGAAGCCCTGTGGCACGTGTAATGAACGTGCCGTGAAGAGATTCCAAATAGATAAACTCTTGCCCTATACCTGTTTCTTCGGGTAAGGTCAGGAGTTTGAGAATCGGTTCGGAAAATAAAGTATTTACCCATACGAAGCCGGGCTGTAAGTCGCTGTTGTCCGGATTGGGTGTTTTTTGATAAAAATGGGTGGTCATGCAGCCTGTGTCACAGCAACAATGTTCGTTGCAAGAGCTTTGATGGTGGCAGCATCCCTCGGACGGCAGATCGTTTTTCATACAAATTACACCGTCTTCATGGTGGTGATGGGGAATGACAGGCACTACCAGCATAATCATGCTGATGAAGAACAGGAAATATGCAATGTACCTTTTCGTTTTCATCCCTCTTTCTTTGATTGGTCGCAAAGATAGAAGTTAATCATTTAACTGCCAAACCCAAGATGCTAAAAAGCCTTGAATAAATCATTTAATCCTTCGCTCATACTGGGATGTGTAAAGATGAAATCTCGCAGGACACTGTAGTGCAAATCATTCTTCATGGTCAGTGAGACCAAATTAATGACTTCGGGTGCGTCGATGCAAAACAAGGTACAGCCTATTATGCGTCCCGTATGTGCATTGACAATGGCTTTCATCATACCGTCTATCTGCTGCAGGGTACGGGCACGTGGTATGGCAGCGGCCGGTAGCCGGGATACTTGGAGTGAATAACCCTGTTTTACGGCTTCTTCTTCGGTCATGCCGATATGTGCCAACGGAGGGTCTGTGAAAATGACATAAGGAACAGGAAGCCTGTCATTGACTTTTCGTTTTTTATTACCAAACAGCTGGCTGGTGATGATGCGGAAATCATCAATAGATAAATAGTCGTACAGCGCACCGCCTTTTACATCTCCTATGGCCCATATATGTGGAGAAGTAGTTTGAAGATGTCCGTTGACGATGACAGCTCCCTGAGCATCGGTCATCGGCCTGCGTCCGGTGGCAAGCAGCAGGGCGTCTCCTTCCAAAAAATAAGGGGTGTTGTCGGAACTGTCCGTATAGGTCAGTGTCACACCATTGACTGTGTCATATACCGACAGGGCATAGGTATTTAAACGTATCTCAATTCCTTTCCTTTTCAGAGACTCCAGCATGGATTCCGCAATGTCACGGTCTGATTTGGGCATAAAGCGGTTGCCGGATTCCAGTAAAGTAACCTTGCTTCCGAAACCGGCATACATGGTGGCAAGTTCCATTCCGATAGTTCCGGCGCCCAGAACGAGCAGGCGGGCGGGAAGTTTGTTCTGCTGGAGCAGGGTTTCACTGGTGAATACATGCTTGCTTCCTTTAAGCCCTTCCACTTCGGGCAGGATAGGGGTGGAGCCTGTATTGATAAAAACTTCTTTCCCTTTGAGGAGGACTTCCTTTTTATCATGGGAAACGACTTTTACAGTATCGCCGGATACAAAAGATGCCGTACCGTCATACAATGTAATATTGGAATGGGCTTTTATATGTTCATAATTCTTATCTCGCAGGAATGATACGAGCTTGTTTTTCCGTCCGATGGCGAGTGCATAATATTTGGCTTGATTGCTGTAGTCGTCCCGGTAGAGCCGTTCGGCTTGTTCCGATTCATGAATCAGCGCTTTAGTGGGAATGCACCCGGTATTTACACAGGTTCCCCCGTACATATGCGGGGAACGTTCAATGATTGCCACTTTCCAGTTACGGTTGGCAAGTTCGGCTGCCAGCAGTTTCCCGCCTTTGCCGAACCCTATAATGATAGCGTCATATTGTTTCATTTTAATTCGTAATTAAGAATTTATGGAAATGAAACAATAATAACAATTTATTTGTTGCGGGAAGTTAGTTAATGAAAGTTTACCGTTCCAGTTCGCGAAGCGAATCCATTTTCTTCTTCTCGAGGAACTCATAGATGCCGCTCAGATGCTCGGTTACCCGTTTGTTACCGAATTCATAGACTTTGCTCACCAGTCCGTCGAGGAAGTCACGGTCGTGGCTTACAAGTATCAGAGTGCCGTTGAAGTCCATGAGCGCCTGTTTCAGGATGTCCTTAGTTTTCATATCCAGATGGTTGGTAGGCTCATCCAGAATTAGTAGGTTTACGGGCTCCAACAGCAGCTTAATCATGGCAAGCCGTGTACGTTCTCCACCGGACAGGACTTTCACCTTTTTCATAGACTCCTCCGGTCCGCCGAACATGAAAGCTCCCAGCAAATCACGTATCTTATTACGGATTTCTCCTTTGGCTACATCGTCGATGGTTTGGAATACGGTCAGGTTCTCATCCAGCAAGGATGCTTGGTTCTGGGCGAAATAGCCTATCTGCACATTATGGCCGATGGTAAGAGTACCTTCGTGTTCCAGTTCTCCCATGATACACTTTACCAATGTGGATTTACCTTCACCGTTCTTGCCTACAAAAGCTACTTTATCACCTCTCTCTATGGTGAGGTTGGCATTTTTGAATACGACGTGTTCTCCGTATGTCTTTCCTACATTCTCCATGATGACCGGATAATTGCCGGAACGCGGAGAAGGAGGGAACTTCAGCCGCAATGCCGAGGTGTCTTCTTCATCTACTTCCAAAAGCACCAGCTTTTCCAACATTTTGACACGGCTTTGTACTTGCAGGGTCTTGGAATAAGTTCCTTTGAAACGTTCGATGAATTCTTTGGTTTCGGCGATGAACTTCTGTTGTTCGTCGTAAGCCTTTTGTTGCTGTTCGCGACGTTCTTTGCGAAGCTCCAGATATTTGGAGTAGTTTACTTTATAATCGTAAATGCGTCCCATTGTCACTTCAATGGTACGGGTCGTGATGTTGTCCACGAATTTGCGGTCGTGGCTGATGACGATAACGGCTTTCCCATTATTGATAAGGAAATCTTCCAACCATTGGATAGACTCGATGTCGAGGTGGTTGGTCGGCTCGTCCAGCAGAAGCACATCAGGTTTCTGCAACAGCAGTTTGGCGAGTTCGATACGCATACGCCAGCCACCGCTGAAGTCACTTGTCTGGCGGTTGAAATCCTCTCTTGTGAATCCGAGACCGAGCAATGCTTTTTCAACATCTTCTTCGTAATTGGTGGCATCAATGGCATAGAATTTCTCACTTAAGGCGGACACTTGTTCGATAAGTTCCATATAACTGTCGCTTTCGTAGTCGGTACGGGTTTCCAGTTCTTTGTTCATGCGGTCTATTTCGGCTTCCATTTCGTGCAGGTGGGCAAAGGCCTGTGCCGTTTCCTGAAAGACGGTACGTCCGTCTTCTGTCATCAGGTGCTGGGGCAGGTAGGCGATAACACAGTCTTTGGGCGCTGAGATTTTCCCCCTGGTGGGTTGCCGCACTCCGGCAAGAATCTTTAACAAGGTGCTTTTGCCTGCTCCGTTTTTTCCCATGAGGGCAATGCGGTCTTTTTCGTTGATAACGAAAGATATATCACTAAACAAGGTGGTGCCGCCAAATTCTACGGCGAGTCCGTCAATAGAAATCATTATGTCATTTTTAAAAATAAGGCGCAAAGATAATGCAAATATATTATTTTTCTTATCTTTGCCCGGTATAAACAATGGTATAAGTCATGGAAACCGAAAATCAATCAGCTGATTACCGTCCGCTCATTCTTGTGGCGGAAGATGATGATAGTAACTTTAAGTTGATAAAAGCTATTATTGGGAAAAAATGTGAGATAATGTGGGCAAAGAACGGGGAAGAAATCGTCTCTTTGTTTCGCGAGAATCGTGACAAAACGGCTGCAATACTGATGGACATCAAGATGCCTGTAATGAATGGATTGGATGCCACGCGAATTATTCGTGAGGAAGGCGGGACATTGCCTATTATCATGCAGACGGCTTATGCGTTCTCTACCGACCGTGAAAATGCCATGAGAAGCGGCGCTTCGGAAGTATTGGTGAAGCCGATAACACTGAGTGCGTTACGTAATTGCCTGAGCAGTTATCTGCCTGAATTGAAGTGGTAGGAGCCCCGGTCGGGAATAAATAGAATTTTCTTTATTAAATTATCAAGCGCATACGGCGCGGATAGCAGGAGTGGAAATCTCCGGTTATCCGCGCCGTTTACTTTTTGAAAAAAGAAGAGGTACATCTGAACAAAATATATTTTCTTCTGTTAATGAAGTCTAACCAAATTTTAACAGAATGAATAGTAAACTGCGCTTTTTCTTAACATCACTGTTTATACTCTTCGTGGTGGAGTTGTATGCAGCCACAAGTGGTGATATTCGTGTGTCGGGCGTTGTGATGTCGGAAGGGGAACCTTTGCCGGGAGCATCGGTATTGGTGAAAGGAACCCACAACGGAACAGTGACCGATGTTGACGGAAAATATACCCTTACCGTACCGACAGACGGTACGCTGGTCTTTAGCTTTATCGGACTGAAGGCTATTGAACAAAAAGTAAATGGACGTTCTGTCATTAATGCGGAATTGATTCCGGACAGTGAACAACTGGATGAAGTAATGGTGGTGGCTTATGCTACTGCCAAGAAATATAGTTTTACAGGAGCGGCTTCTACGGTGAAAGGAAGTGAGATTGCCAAGATGCAGGTATCCAATGTGTCGCGTGCACTTGAGGGTACGGTTTCCGGACTTCAGGCAAGTGCGCCCAGCGGTCAGCCGGGTACGGATGCGGAGATACGTATTCGTGGCATCGGTTCTATCAATGCCTCAAGCGCTCCGCTGTATGTGGTGGACGGCGTACCGTTCGACGGTAGCATCAACTCCATTAATCCGGAGGACATCGCTTCATTGACAGTATTGAAAGATGCCGCTTCGGCGGCTCTCTACGGTTCGCGTGGAGCTAATGGTGTCATTATCATAACTACCAAACAGGGACAAACCGACTCTAAAACCACGGTTAGCATCAATGCCAGTTTCGGCGGTTCCAATAGGGCTATCCGAGATTACGACCGTATCGGTACTGACCGGTATTTTGAACTTTATTGGGAAGCGTTGCGTAACCAATATGCTTTGAATACAGATAAATATACTCCGCAGACTGCAGCTGCCCAAGCCTCAAAAGACTTGGTCGGCAAGTTAATGGGGGGTGGTCCCAATCCTTATGGTCCCAATTATCCGCAACCGGTAGGTGCGGACGGCAAGCTGGTTGCCGGTGCTACTCCGCTTTGGAATGTAGACTGGCAGAAAGAAATGGAACAGCAGGCGCTGCGTACGGAAATCGGATTGAATGTTTCCGGCGGTAGAAAAACCAACCAGTACTATTTCTCGGCCGGTTATCTGAATGACAAGGGTATTGCTCTTGAATCCGGCTACCAACGTTTCAATCTGCGTTCTAATATTTCGAGTGAGATAACCCACTGGTTGCGTGGCGGTGTGAATATGAGTTATGCCCACTCCATACAGAATTATCCGGTTTCGTCCGATGCCAAGACCAGTAATGTTATTAACGCCGGGCGTTTAATGGCTGATTTTTATCCCATGTACGAAATGAACACCGACGGTACTTATAAACTCGATTCGGAGGGCAAACGGATTTATGACTTCGGATCTTACCGTCCCTCAGGCTCTATGGCTAACTGGAACTTACCCGCCACTTTGCCCAACGACAAGTCAGAACGTATGCGGGATGAGTTCTCAGGACGCACTTTCCTTGAAGTTACTTTTATGGAGGGGTTGAAGTTTAAGACCAGTTTCAACTTTGATCTGATAGATTACAATACGCTGGATTATACCAATCCTAAGATAGGTCCCGCCGTTAATACAGGTGGAGGAGCAAGTCGTGAATATACCCGTACTTTCTCATGGACATGGAATAATATTGTGACTTACGATAAGACCTTCGGTGAACATCATTTCAATATCCTTGCCGGACAAGAGGCTTACTCTTACCGTTATGATGTGTTGCAGGCCGCACGCAGCAACATGGCTGTACCGGATATGCCGGAACTGGCTGTCGGTTCACTGGTAACTGCGGGCACAGGTTATCGTATTGATTACTCACTACTGGGTTATCTTGTCAATGCCCAGTATGACTACCAAAGCAAGTATTTTTTCTCCGCATCCTATCGTCGAGACGGTTCTTCCCGTTTTGCACCGGGTACGCGTTGGGGTAATTTTTGGTCGTTGGGGGCTTCGTGGCGTATAGACCGTGAAGATTTCATGCAGAATACTGCCGACTGGCTTTCCGCCTTGACTTTGAAAGCCAGCTATGGAGCGCAAGGCAATGATAATCTGGGTACTTATTATGCCAGCAGCGGACTTTATTCCATTGTTTCGCAAGCTGGTGAGAATGCTTTGGTGTCCGACCGCCTTGCAACGCCCGATTTGAAATGGGAGACTAATCTGAATCTCAATGTCGGTATCGACTTCTCATTGTTCGACAACCGTTTCTCCGGTTCGTTCGATTTCTTCCAGCGTCGTTCCAAGGATTTGTTGTACTCCCGTCCTTTGGCAACCTCTTTGGGTTATACTTCAATGGATGAAAATATCGGTGCATTGAAGAATACGGGTTTTGAGATAGACCTTAAAGGAACGCTGATACATACTCGCGATTTTATGTGGCGTATGGGCGCCAACCTCACACATTATAAGAATGTGGTGACTGACCTTCCGCTGAAAGATATGCTCATTACAGGGGTTACCCGTCTGAAAGAGGGGCGTTCGGTCTATGATTTCTATCTGCGCGAATGGGCGGGGGTAAACCCTGATAACGGCGATCCGCTGTGGTATAAAAATGTGAAGGATGCGGAAGGTAATATTACCGGGCGCACTACCACCAATGATTATGCACAGGCAGATTATTATTATGTAGACAAATCCTCGCTTCCCAAGGTTTACGGTGGTTTCAATACAGCGTTCTCTTACAAAGGATTTGAATTGTCGGCAATCTTTGCATACAGTATAGGCGGCTATATTGTGGACCGTGACGTTACGATGTTGTGGAGTAATGGAAGCAATCCCGGACGTGCTTGGTCTACCGAAATGCTGAAACGCTGGACACCTGAGAACCGTTATACGGACGTGCCGGCTTTGAAAACGGTATCCAATAGCTGGAACTCAAATTCTACCCGTAACCTGTTCAATAATTCGTATTTGCGAATGAAGAATATCACGCTGTCCTATAACTTCCCGCAGCCGTTGATAAAGAAAATCAGCCTGAACAGTCTGCAACTCTTTGTACAAGCGGATAATCTTCTGACTTTTTCCAAGAATCAGGGAATGGATCCGGAACAGGGCATCACAGGGTTGACTTATTACCGGTATCCTGCCATGCGTTCCATTTCGGGAGGACTTAATGTTTCATTCTAAATCACTATTTACATGAATACTTCAATTAAAAATATAGCAATCTTCACGCTGGGATTATTATCTGTCCTGTCTTCGTGCAGTGGAGATTTTCTCGACAACAAACCTACGGATTCAGTAGATGCGGGCATTGTTCCTGTACCTTCCAATGCGGGGCGTATATTCAACGGTGCATGGTACAACTTGTTTGAGTACGGCAGCACGTATGCCAATATAGGTTATCGTGCCTTGATGTTACAGGACGATATGATGGCGGATGATGTAGTATCACGTCCTATGTATGGCTTCAACTCTTCCTATCAGTTTAACGATGTGGTGATGCCTGCCAATAACCGCACTGCATTTGCCTGGTATCTGATGTATAAGACTATTGACAACTGTAATACGGCTATTTCCATTACTGCTACCGGTGATGACAATACAGCCGATTTTCGTTATTCTCAGGGACAGGCCTATGCTTTGCGGGCTTTCTGCTATCTGCATCTGGCGCAGCATTACCAGTTTACTTATTTGAAAAATCCTGCCGCACCGGCTGTTCCGCTTTATACAGAACCTACCGCTTCTACGACAGAGCCTAAAGGCAAGGCCACTTTGGAAGATATATATACGCAGATATTCAAAGATTTGAATAAAGCTAAAGAACTTCTTGAAGGCTATGTCCGTCCGGATGATAATTCTAAATTCAAACCGAATTCAAGTGTTGTCAACGGATTGTTGGCACGTGCGTATTTGCTCACCGGACAGTGGAGTGAGGCGGCGGAAGCTGCGCTCGAAGCGGCTAAGGGATATAGTTTGATGACGGATGCTAAAACCTATATGGGCTTTAACGATATATCCAATACCGAGTGGATGTGGGGGCATCCTCAATCTGTAAGCCAGTCCGATGCCAGCTATAATTTTTATTATATTGATGTGGTGACTCCCGATGCGTATAACAGTTTTATGGCAGACCCGCATTTTAAGGATACCTTTGAATCGGGTGATATCCGTCTGGATTTGTTTCAGTGGATGCGTGAGGGATATTTGGGTTATCGCAAGTTCCGTATCCGTGCCGACCAGACCGGGGATATTGTCGTGATGCGTTCCGCTGAGATGTATTTGATAGCGGCAGAGGCATTGGCGCGCGATGGGCAGCCGGGAGAAGCCGTGAAACCGTTGAACACGTTGCGCAATGCCCGTGGGCTTGCCGACTATGATCTGACCGGCAAGACGCAAAACCGGCTTGTAGATGATATTTTGCTGGAACGTCGCCGAGAACTGTGGGGTGAGGGATTTGGCATTACCGATATTCTTCGCACGCAACGTTCCGTAGAGCGCGTGCCGTTGACCAAAGAGGAAGCGGAGAAGAAATATGATTGCTGGCAGCAAGGTGATACTTATAAAGAGTATAATCCCGAAGGCCATTGGTTTACTTCTTTCCCCGACGGAACGAAGTTTGTGCCGAACAGTGTGTATTACCTATATGCCATTCCTGAAAAGGAGACAAATGCGAATCCTAATTTATAAAAGAGGGTGTCAGAATGTAGTTAATGATTTTTTAAGGCATGGATTTGGCTTCTATCCTGCGTTTCACGAATTCAATCTTCAGGTTGGCTTCTTCCATGTTCTTCTTGATTTCTGTGATGGAAGACAGCAACTGTGCCAGTTCATAAACAGCCGCCACCGCTTTGCGGTCGTTCGGTGTCATGGTAGTAGCATAGGAGCGTTCGCCAAGATAGTTGATGCGGATGTTTTTATCCTTGTTCAAGTTGAGGAAAGCGATTACATTGCCGTCCTCTCCCAGCTTATAATCCGCTTTTTCTATCTTTTCTCCCAAATCAGTTGTTTCATAACTGTCTTTAGATGCGGGAGTCTCGGCAAAGCTGCCGTCGGGTGCGGTAACTTTTACGGCTAAGTGATGAATGTTGTACGGGCCGCAATAGATGGAAGTCATGCTCATAACGCCGGTTTCGTCTACTTGAAAACGCAGGTAAGAACGGTGCAGGTTCTTTTCTATTACTTGTGAGGGATGCAGGTAATTCCCTATCCGTTGATATTCGGCGTCTTTCTCGAAAGTGTAGTTCTTTTTGATGGCATCCACTGCTTTTTGCTTCTCTTGGAGCATACTGTCGAGGTAGGCAAGGGTCTTTTCCTGTTCTTTCAGTTCCACCTGTTGCATGAGTCCGATGCCCTCGCGGCGTGCTTCAAAAGCTTTCGGGTAGAGTATCTTGATACTGTCAATTTGCATTTTTGCTTCGCTGTAATCTCCGCGCTCGAAGGCTTCGCGGGCTGTTTGAAGTTTCTCACCTGCTTTTTTCTCTACATTGCTGCAAGAGAAGAGCGTGCAACAAAGGCACGCAAGGAATGCTGCTTTCTTCATAATTTTCATTCTTGATGTTAGTGGGGACAAAAATAAAAAATAATATCCGTATCTTTGCACCCTCAAAATGATTTATTGGCAAATGATTGAATTGACAACAGAAGAACTGAAGCAACGTTTCAGTGACGACATATTTAAACGTATTTCAGAAACGGCGGATGAATTGGGATTGGAATGTTACGTAGTCGGCGGCTACGTGCGTGACATATTCCTGCAACGTCCTTCCAAAGATATTGATGTGGTAGTGGTAGGTAGCGGAATCGTTATGGCTGAGGCTCTTGCCAAACGTTTGGGTCGTGGCGCTCATCTCTCTGTTTTCAAGAATTTCGGTACGGCGCAGTTGAAGTATCATGGAACGGAAGTGGAGTTTGTGGGTGCGCGTAAGGAGTCCTACACACACGATTCGCGCAAGCCTATTGTTGAGGACGGTTCGTTGGAGGATGACCAGAACCGGCGGGACTTTACCATCAATGCGTTGGCGGTTTGCCTGAACCGGCATCGCTATGGAGAATTGGTGGACCCGTTTGGAGGAATGGAGGATATGAAGGAGAAAACCATTCGTACACCGCTTGACCCGGACATCACTTTCAGTGACGACCCTTTGCGTATGATGCGCTGCATCCGCTTTGCCACCCAGCTGAATTTCTATATTGATGATGATACTTTTGAGTCTTTGTGCCGCAACAAAGAACGCATTTCCATCATATCCAAAGAGCGGATTGCGGATGAACTGAATAAGATATTGCTGTCTCCCGTCCCGTCCAAAGGATTCATAGATTTGGACCGCTCCGGCCTGTTGCAACTTATCTTCCCGGAGTTGGTAGCCTTGCAGGGTGTTGAGACCCGCAATGGCAGAGCGCATAAGGACAATTTCTATCATACGCTCGAAGTACTCGATAATATCTGTAAAAAGACCGATAATCTTTGGCTGCGTTGGGCAGCTCTTCTGCATGACATAGCCAAACCGGCGACCAAACGTTGGGAGCCCCGTGCCGGTTGGACATTCCACAACCATAATTTCATAGGCGAGAAGATGATACCCGATATTTTCCGGAGAATGAAGCTCCCTATGAATGAGAAGATGAAATATGTGCAGAAACTGGTAGGTCTGCATATGCGTCCTATCGTGATAGCGGATGATGTGGTGACCGACTCGGCTGTCCGCCGTCTGCTGTTTGAGGCGGGTGATGACATAGACGACCTTATGACGTTGTGTGAAGCCGATATCACTTCCAAGAATATGGAGCGTAAGCAGCGTTTCCTGAATAACTTCCAATTGGTACGTCAGAAACTGAAAGACTTGGAAGAACGCGATCGTATCCGTAACTTCCAGCCCCCTGTAAGCGGTGAGGAGATTATGAAAATATTCAATCTGCCCCCTTGCCGGCAGGTAGGCGCATTGAAGAGCGCCATTAAAGATGCCATATTGGACGGTGTCATTCCTAATGAATACGAAGCTGCCCGTGCATTTATGTTGCAACGGGCAGAAAAAATGGGATTGAAAGAACCGTAACTTTTATTATTCCTCCGCTTGGAACTTCCTGCTTACTTTCATCAGGTTGATAGAGTAAGTTACTATATTCTGTGCTTCCTGTATCATTGTCAGATATACCATGCTGACTTTGATACTGCCGGATTGGCTTTGAATACGTTGCAGTTCCTCACGTTTCAGGTGGGCAAGTTGGCCGTTCAGGTCATTGGCTTTGCGTATATCTTCCTCGAAGTTATTGTAATCGTTGTTCTCCAGTTTGTGACGGCAAACTTGAAGCAGATAAACAATGTCTTCCGTTACGTCTGCAAATTCTCCTTTCTGGATTGTATCCAGCGGCTTGAAGTTGTTGTCGATATGCTCCAGACACGGCTCGCAAAGACGTCCCACACTATATACCAATTCACTGGCGAAGTCATTGCCCTGATAATAGTAAAGTCCTTTTTCGAGCACCGTATTGTTGTCCAGACGGCACATGGCGAGTGTACCGGTACGCTTCATCTGCTTTATCAGTTGCTTTTCAAATTTCACGGAACCCATTGCCCGGCGCAGTCCGCGCAGGTTCTCGTGCAGGAAGGCGGTAACAGTGCGTTCAAAGTTGTCTTCTGTAAATTCCAGTATCTTGCCAAGCTCCTCACGGGTGTGTGTGCGTAGCAATTCCAGAATTTCCATATTGTCCGTGCTTTGCATCAGCTGCTTGATGGTGGCGTTGCCTTTTTCTTTCTCTTTGCGCTTCTTGTACATTACTTGGCTGCGTATCAACATGAATACGGCCAGACCGATAAGGGCGATGATAGCGATTGTTCCGCCGAAATGGATAACGAAGGTTACGAAGAAACAGATGGTGAATGCCGCTCCGGCAGTGATGAACCAGCCGCCGATAACACTCAGCACACCGGTAATGCGGAATACGGCAGAGTCGCGTCCCCATGCACGGTCGGCAAGCGAGGTACCCATTGCCACCATGAAGGTGACATAAGTAGTGGAAAGGGGAAGTTTCAATGAAGTACCTAAGGCAATCAGCAGACCGGCGAGTACCAGATTGACGGAGGCGCGCACTAAGTCGAATGCCGCACCGTCGGCAATAATGGCTTCATCCTTTTGGAAGCGGGTTTCAATCCAGCGTTTGCCGCTTTCGGGCATTATTCTGGAAAGCCCGTTGGCTATTGTCATGCTGAAACGTACCAATGTACGTGCTATGGGAGTGCTACCGAAGCTTTCTTCGCCTTCATCCTGACGGGAAAGGTCGACGGAAGTCTTGATTACATTATGGGCTTTCTTGGAAGTACAAAGCGCATAAACCATGATAGCGCCTGCACCGAAGAGGAAGTACCACGGTGTTTTGGCGGGGCCGAGCAAGGAGGTCATAAGGAAGCCGTCCGGACCTGCGGCAGCGCCGTTGGTCGTATAATCTACGAAAGAAGAGTATCCGGCAAGGGGCACACCGATGAAGTTCACCAAGTCGTTACCGGCAAAGGCGAGGGCAAGAGCGAAAGTACCCAGCAGCACCACTACCTTGAACACATTTACTTTGCACCAGTGCAATACTTGCATTAATACGGTAAAGAATACAAAGAAACAGCCGATAAGCATGGCGGTGTTGTCTTGTATCCAATGTTTGTTTTCCGGGGTCATGAAAGAGCTGTCTTTCAAACCTTTTATCAGCATGAAGTAGATGATGGAAGTGGCTGCGATACCGCCGAAGATACCGATGCTGTATTTCATCTTCTTGGTATAGTTGAAGGTAAAGACTATACGTGCCAACCATTGCACCAGCATACCGAAGAAGAAGGCGATGGCTACGGACACAAATATCGCCATGATGACGGATAATGCCTTGTCGGTGTTGATGAGGTCACCCAGTCCGAGGGTATCACTGCCGTAAACTTTGATAAGTGCAAGAGCGAAAGTACCGCCCAACAATTCAAAAACCATGGATACGGTAGTGGATGTAGGCATTCCCATTGTGTTGAATACATCCAACAACACTACGTCCGTCAGCATCACAGCCAACAGGATACACATGATTTCCGCAAAATAGAAATGCTCCGGCTGGTAGATACCATGGCGGGCGATGTCCATCATACCGTTAGATAGGGCGGCGCCGATAAATACACCGATACCCGCTATAAACAGTATCGTTTTGAAAGATGCTGCTTTTGCTCCGACAGCTGATTGTAGAAAGTTGACCGCATCATTGCTGACACCCACAACGAGGTCGAAGACCGCGAGGACGAACAGGAAGATGACAATGCATAAATAGATAGTTTCCATAACATGTATTTTATTTCTGGCTGCAAAGAAACGTTTTTTGTATTGCAGGGAAATGTCATAAATGTTACAGAAATGTTACAAGAGTCCTCCCGGCTCCCTGTTCCCATCCTCTAACTCTCAACTTTCAATTCTTCAAGTACTCATAGAAAGTATATTGCGACCGTATCTTCTCCTTTTGCGGACGCGCCGATTTCCAGCGGTTGCGCAGGTGGTCGTCTACAAAGCAAGCCTTGCGCTTGTCCGATAGCTGAATGGAAAGCATATCCGACAGTTCCCGTTTCAAATCCGGGTCCAGTATGGGCGTGACAGCTTCGATACGCCGGTAGAGGTTACGGCGCATCCAGTCCGGGGAGCCGAGAAACAGTTTCGGCTTTCCGCCGTTTCCGAAGTACCATACACGGGCGTGTTCAAGAAAAGTATCTACAATACGTGTTACACGGATGTTACGGCTGAATTTCCGTCCGGGAATCAGGCAACAGATGCCTCTCACGATGAGGTCTATCTTAACTCCCGCCTGTGATGCCTCGTACAGCCGTTCTATCATGGCAGGGTCCTGCAGGGCATTCATCTTGAGTATGATTCTTCCTTCTTTTCCGTTTTTTGCCAATTCTATTTCGTGTTCGATGAGGCGGTTTAGTTCGGGTATCAGATTAAAGCGTGCCACCAGCAGGCGGTGGAACACGGGATTTTCCTTACCCTGAAAAGTGCGGAACAGGTTGTGCAGGTCGTTTACAAGTACCGGATTGCAGGTAAACAGCCCGCAGTCGGCATAGAGTGTGGCGGTTTTCTCGTTGAAGTTTCCGGTGCTTATATAGGCATAACTGGGTAGTTTGTGTCCCAGCTTGTCACGCCGCAGTACAAGGGCCACTTTGGCATGCACCTTCAGTCCGGGCAGGCTGAACAGGATGTTGATGCCGGCGGCTTTCATCATTTCGGCGGTTGCCAGATTATTCTCTTCATCGAAACGGGCTTTCAGTTCCACAAATACGGTTACTTTCTTGCCGTTCTGTGCGGCGGCTATCAGGGTATTGATAACTGCGGAATTCTCGGCAACACGATACTGTGTTACCATAATCTCGCGTACGGTGGGCTCGTGTACAGCTTCGTACAAGAAGTGGATGAAGTGCTCGAAAGAGTGGTACGGGTAGTGCAGCAGCAAATCCTTCTTCTCTACATACCGGAAGATAGATTCCCGTTCGTCCAGGCAGTTCAGCTTCATCGGTTGTGGCTTGCGGATGGGGCGTACGGAATTGTTCGGATTGGGCAGATGCCGCAGGTCTTCCATGTTGAGGTGCTTGTCGCCCGGCACCAACTCCTGGCGGTTGATGCGGAAAGCGTCTACAAGGAAGTCCAGAAAATCGTCGGGCATGGCACGGTCGTACACAAAACGGCAGACTGCGCCTATCTTGCGTTTCTTTACTTTTGTCTTTACCTGTTCTATGATTTCGGATGTGTTGGCAGATTCATCTATCAGTATGTCCGCATCCCGCGAAATCTTGATGCAGTAGCTGCTGTCCACGTCATAGCCGGGGAAGATGGTGTCTATGTTGGCTTTGATAATATCCTCGATGAACATCAGGTAGTAGTTCTTTCCGTGCTTGGGCAGTTCGATGAAGCGTGGCACTTTGCTGTAGGGCAGCTTCATCACAAAATACTGTATGCGGTTGGGGTCATCCAAAGGTACGCCTTTCAGATACAGGCGCACGGCAAGATACAGACGGTTGTCGCGCAGAAATGATATGACCTTATCCTTGCTGACGGGCACGGGAGTGAGATACGGAAAGATTTCCTCGCGGAAGAAGCGTCTCAGGAACTCTTTATGGAAAGGCTCTACGTTGCGGCTTTGATAGAAAATAATGTGGTGTTGCCTCAGTGCGGGCAGTATCTTCTGTTCGTAGATGCGGATACGTTCTTCCAGCTGGCGGTTTACTTCTTCGTTGATTTCCGCCACCAGTTGCATGGCAGACTGCACACTCTCTTCATCGCTGTGTGCGGCTCCGGTAGCAATGGCTTTATGGTCGGCTACACGTATTTTGTAGAACTCCTCCAGGTTGGACGAGTATATGGATATAAAGTTGATGCGCTCATATAGCGGCAACGTATCGTCTTCTGCTTCCAGCAATACCCGGTAGTTGAATGACAGCCAACTGATGTCGCGTTTGAAATATCTGCTCTCCATAAGATTAGGTTTATTTTCCAAATATAGCTACCTTTGCACATATAAACAAAGGAAAAATGACAAAAGTTGGTTTACTGTCGGATACGCATGGATATTGGGATGAGAAGTACCTGCAATACTTTGAGTCGTGCGATGAAATATGGCATGCCGGTGATATAGGAACATTGGAAGTGGCGCAGAAGCTGGCGGCGTTCCGGCCGTTTCGTGCGGTATATGGCAATATAGACGGGCAGGACTTGCGCAAGCTCTATCCGCAAGTGCTCCGTTTTACGGTGGACGGCGCGGAAGTGCTGATGAAACACATAGGGGGCTATCCCGGCAAGTACGATCCGTCCGTACAGGGGAGCATCATGGTGCGTCCGCCCAAGCTGTTTGTCAGCGGCCATTCGCATATACTGAAGGTGAAGTTCGACAAGACATTGGGCATGCTCCATATCAATCCGGGCGCAGCCGGCATCTACGGCTTCCACAAGGTGCGCACTATGGTGCGTTTCACCATTGACGGCGGTGTGTTTAAGGACCTTGAAGTGATAGAGCTTGCCGGTTAGGGATTAGTGGTTAGTAATCCCACTTTTCTTCTCTTGAAATTTTGTAATTTTCTGATTTTTGTCGAACTTTGCACTCTGAATAGCAACGAGAGCCGTGGGGCATTGTCCTCCTTCTTATTTTATTCTACATTTGAAGTCAATCCAATAAAGAACTGAAATATGAAAGGAATTATTCTTGCAGGTGGCAGTGCCACTCGTCTCTATCCATTGTCCAAGGCTATCTCCAAACAGATAATGCCTGTCTACGACAAGCCCATGATTTACTACCCCCTCTCTACATTGATGTTAGCGGGAATACGTGAAGTGCTGATTATCTCCACTCCGCGCGACTTGCCTATGTTTCGCGATTTATTAGGAACGGGCGAAGAGCTTGGAATGTCTTTTTCTTATAAGGTACAGGAGAATCCCAACGGACTGGCACAGGCTTTTGTGCTTGGCGCCGAATTCTTGAACGGTGAGCCGGGCTGCCTTATTCTGGGCGACAATATGTTCTACGGGCAGGGTTTCTCCGCCATGTTGAAGCGTGCGGCTTCCATAGAGAAAGGCGCGTGCATCTTCGGTTACTATGTAAAAGACCCGCGTGCATACGGCGTGGTAGAGTTCGATGCCGACGGCAAGGCCATTTCTTTGGAAGAAAAGCCCGCACAGCCGAAGAGTAATTATGCAGTTCCCGGCTTATACTTCTACGACTCCACAGTGACGGCAAAGGCTGCCGCCTTGAAGCCCTCCGCCCGCGGCGAATATGAAATTACCGACCTCAACCGCCTTTATCTGGAAGAAGGCACGCTGAAGGTGGAACTGTTCGGCCGTGGTTTTGCTTGGCTCGATACGGGCAATTGCGACAGTCTGCTCGAAGCCAGCAATTTCGTGGCTACCATACAGAACCGTCAGGGCTTCCGTGTGAGCTGCATCGAGGAAATAGCATGGCGTAAAGGCTGGATAGACCTCGACCAACTCTACCGTCTCGGTGAACAACTGGGCAAGACGGAATACGGCAAATACCTGATGGAACTTGCAGACTCATACCGAACTAATTCATAATTCATAACTATATAAATATATGAAGACTTATCTTGTGACCGGCGCCGCCGGATTTATCGGAGCTAATTATATAAAATACATTCTGGCAAAGCACGATGATATAAAAGTGGTAATATTGGATGCCCTGACTTATGCAGGAAATCTGGGTACTATTGCCAAAGACATTGACGACGAACGTTGTTTCTTCGTTAAGGGTGACATTTGCGACCGTGTCCTTGCGGACGAACTGTTTGCGAAGTACAAATTTGACTATGTGGTGAACTTCGCCGCCGAAAGTCACGTAGACCGCAGCATTGAGAATCCGCAGCTCTTCCTGACGACAAACATTTTGGGAACCCAGAATCTGCTTGACGCTGCCCGTCGCGCATGGGTAACGGGCAAGGATGAATCCGGTTATCCCACTTGGCGTAGCGGTGTGCGCTATCACCAAGTATCTACGGACGAAGTTTACGGCTCGTTGGGAGCGGAAGGCTTCTTTACGGAAAACACCCCGCTATGCCCGCACAGCCCGTACAGCGCTTCCAAGACAAGTGCCGATATGGTAGTGATGGCATACCATGACACTTATAAAATGCCGGTCACTATTACCCGTTGTTCCAATAACTACGGACCGTACCATTTCCCGGAAAAACTTATTCCGCTGATTATAAAGAATATCCTTGAAGGCAAGAATCTTCCGGTATACGGTGACGGAAGCAATGTGCGCGACTGGCTGTATGTGGAAGACCACTGCAAGGCTATCGACCTTGTTGTGCGCAAAGGAGTAGAGGGTGAGGTTTATAACGTGGGCGGTCATAACGAAAAGACCAACTTGGAGATTGTAAAACTGACTATCGCCACTATCCGCCGCCTGATGGAAGAGAAACCCGAATATCGCGCCGTACTTAAAAAGCAAGTCAAAGATGCCGGCGGACAGATTGACATCAGCTGGATAAACGAAGATTTGATAACCTTCGTGAAAGACCGTCTCGGTCACGACCAGCGCTATGCCATAGACCCCGCCAAGATAACGGATGCCTTAGGCTGGTATCCCGAAACGAAGTTCGAGACCGGCATCGTGAAGACCATCGAGTGGTATCTGAACAATCAAGGCTGGGTGGAAGAAGTTACCAGCGGCGATTATCAGAAATACTACGAAAGAATGTACGGAAAGAAATAATCGTTACTGAATAAACGCAAGGCTTAGCAGCAAGCCGAAGAACAGCATATTACGTGAAGTCTCACCTAATATGCTGTTTAGTTTTTTACCGCTTCGTATAGCTGCCATTTTACGCCAAGTCAGCACGTGCAGGCACAGGTAGATGCAGGGGGCCCAGATAAAAGCAAGCGGTTCTATCTTGGCGGTATGGACAAACCACAGGCTTAGCAAAACGGCGGCTATGCCCAATCCCAGATACAGATAACGGCCGAAAGGCTCGCCGAAGCGGACAATCAGCGTGCGTTTGCCGCTGAGGGCATCCTGCTCGCGGTCGCGGTAGTTGTTCACTACCAATAAGGTATCTATTACCAGTCCGCAGATAAGTGACGCTATCCATACGTCGGCGGTAAGGGCATGGGCTTGCACATAGTATGTTCCGCCTACGGGGATGAAACCGAAGAATACCAATACGAGCAAATCTCCCCAACCTCGGTAGGAGAGGACGGTGGTATATAGGAAAGCGAATATCACGCAGAGCAATCCCAACAGAATCAGTTCCCAACCGCCATGCGGCAATTTTCCCCAACATTGTTGCAGCAGTGCGCACCCCATGAGGCAGGAGAATATAAGCATACCGGTAATTCCTCGTTTCATGGCTGCAGGAGTAATCCATCCTTGCGCGCAGGCACGTTCCGGGCCGAGGCGGTCTGTACGGTCGCTGCCCTTCAGATAATCGTATAGGTCGTTGATGAAATTGGCGGCAATCTGCATACCGCAAGCGAACAGTGCGCACAGCAATGCCGGGATAATGTCAAGATTTCCGTCAGCAAATGCCAGTGAAGAACCTATCAGTACAGGAATGATTGCTCCCGTTAGTGTCTTGGGGCGGGCGGCAAGTACCCATGCGCGGAATGAGTTGGATTTTATTGCTTCCATGTTGATTTTTTGGAAAGTTATAGCACAAAGATAGTCAAAGGATTTGTTATCTTTGCACTACTGTTTGAGTAAAATTATTTATTTCGTTAAAACAATAAAGACAAGCCTATGTGCCAAGTGATGTTTTATAGGGAGTTTAAGAGCCTGCTGTTTGTTTCAGCTTTGGCGGTGTTGTTTCTTTCTTCTTGTCAGTCCACACAGAATTTTACTTCGCCGCTTCCTGCCGAGTATTCCATTAGCGCCTCCAAATCGTCCGCGTCCGGATATAAAAATGTGAAGCGCGTCAAGCAATATGAGTTTGCGCATCGTGATGTCCCGGCTTCATTCGACGGTTGCCGGCTGGCTTTTGTTTCCGATTTGCATTACCGGAGCTTGCTGAAAGAGGAAGGTTTGGGAGATATAACCCGCCTGTTGAATGACCTGAAAGCCGATGCCTTGCTGATAGGCGGTGATTTGCATGAGGGTTGCGGATATGTTCCCGATGTGATAGCGGCATTGGGAGCTGTAAAGACGCCTTTGGGTACTTATGCCGTTCTTGGAAACAACGATTATGAGGCCTGCTATGATGATATTCTGAAAGAAATGGAGCGTCAGGGCATCCGTCTGCTGGAGCATAAGGTGGATACCTTAAAGCGGAACGGCGAACGGATTGTGATAGCCGGAGTGCGCGACCCTTTCAACCTCGAACAGAACGGGCAGTCGCCTACACTTTCCCTTTCTCCCGATGACTTCGTTATACTGCTGACGCATACTCCCGACTATGCCGAAGATGTTCCTATTACCAATACCGACTTGGTTCTTGCCGGGCATACGCATGGCGGACAGGTTACTTTATTCGGTTTGTACGCACCTATCATTCCCTCTCATTACGGACAACGTTTCCTCACCGGGTTGAAGTATAATTCTAATAACACTCCGATTATCATTACCAACGGCATCGGTACTTCCAACAAGAATATCCGCTTGTTTGCACCGAGTGAGGTGGTGGTGATTACGCTGAAACGGCTGAAGTAAGTCCGGAACTAATTTTTTTTTCCTATAATGATAATCTGTTTTGATGTACATCAAAACAGATTATCATATATATAAGAATAGAGGATTTTCTTGGATTTTAGTTTGCACCTGCATCCCTTCCACCCTCCTGAAACCTCCTATTCATGCGGGATAGCGGGTGGAACCGGCTTTTTGCTTTCCTAATGCCGCACCTTAGTCCCCCTAACCTCACACCTCAACTCTTCAAATGCCTGTGGTTTGCAAGACAAATGCCCGTGGTTAAGGGAGCTGAAGTGTGAGGTCAGGGGGACTAAGGTGTGTTGTCCGGGAAGCTGAGATACGTCATTGGAATTGTCGGGATGTGCAGTCTGCGATATGGGGTTCCACCCGCTATCCCGCATGAATAGGAGGTTTCAGGAGGGTGGAAGGGGAGGGGTGTAAAACAGTATTAGGTAGATAAACGGAGGATGTATCGGAAAGAATTGCATGATGCGTAGGGGACAAACGCATTATCGGTTAAAGCCAAACGCATCATGTATCTACTCGTAATACATGATGCGTTTGATTTGTCATACTTCTTGCTGAAGTCTGAGAATATGTAGGGAGTTTTTATACGTAAGGATTGACTTCTACATCCACTTCCGTGTCAGTTACCGTATTGTCTACTCCTATGTTTAAGTCGATATGTCCGCTGGGGCTGATTTTTACTTTCAGCTTGTACCATTTGGCGGCTTCAAGATTCACAGTGGTACCGGCTTTGCGTAGAATACCTTTATAAGTGCCGGATATCTCACATTTCAGAGTAGGGTCTTGGTCTATATTGAAAAATACGGCATCGTAAGCACTACCTCCTTGTGACGGAGTGTATTTGCCGTTGGCATCGAATTCTATTTTTCGGGCTTCATTCGAGGCTTCATAAACGGTTACTTTATAATCTGTGAAATACTTTGTAAACTCCTCATCGTACACAATGCTGACTTTGGCGTTTGCCATAGTGCAGCTTACGGTGACATCACTTGTGCTGCTTACCGCGATAGCGAAAGCGTCACTTGTGCCTGTGTATCTCACTTGACCTGCTCCGCCATTGGCTGTCTGAGCTTCCTCTTCCGTACAGCTTTGCGCCGCTACGGCATAACCTTCTCCGCTGGGAAATATAGGGTTGGTATTCATAAAGTTCAGATAATTCGTAGGCTCTAATACACTTTTGCCATTTTGAAGAACTTCTATCCAGTAGCCCTTAGCTTCATCTGTGGAAAGTATTTGGTAAGCACGGGTACTCACTTCTATTTCCGGATTCACAGTATTCCCCAAAGACAGATTTATTTGTCCATATCCCTGTACGGGCTCATCATTGCCGGTGCAAGCTGCTGCCATTAAAGCAATTCCTGCTAATACTAAAAGGTGTTTCATTATTATTGTTGAGTTTTTATTATTCATAAATTATAGTTTAAAACGACGTTATCTATTTTGAGAACACTGCCTACAATACGATCGTATTTAAATGGAGATGCATTGTAATCACCATTAATATGAGACATTTTAGATATATCTTTATCAGTGCCAGATTGGAAGAAAACTCCAATATATTGGGCTTTAGAAGTGATATTAGAATAATGAAAATATAGAGTCTGGGTAGTTGTATTTAGCTGTGTACTAGAACTAAAAGTTAAGGTCGCTGCTATTTCTTCTTTTTGTTTATTATATAATTTTGCATATGCAATACACTGATCTCCCGTAACAGGTTGGTAACTGTAATTAAATGAGATACTAAGAGGACGGGATGTATGGAGAATGCCTAACTCGTACGTATCATTACTTTTATCAAAATGTCCAGTAAATAAGTATCCTGGATAAACTGTTCCGTTATCTTGGGTATAGCTGAGTACTTCGCTACGATCCCAGATACCATAGACTCTCTCATTATAAAGAGCTAATGTTGATATTTCTGCAATCTTATTTGAATTTTCAGTGGTAGGGATGGTTCCGGAACACCATTTCCAATTTACGGCATAATTAGCTTTCGAGTTTATTATATTTCCATTTGCGTTGCCGGCACCATCTGTTGTCTTTTCATTTCGAGTATTCCAATTTCCATTTGGCTTATTACAATTTATGGCGGCACTAATAGCTCCACTCCCACTATATATTTGTGTACTGCTCCAGCTTTCCATATCCCCATTCTCCAACTGTTCTGCACCCTCCATCGTAACTTCCTGTTGGTTAGAGGAAATTACATTCCCAAAGCGTGCGCGAATGGTATATTTACTGGCTATCTCTTGTCCACTTTCATTTTTACTACTTGGTGTAAGTCCTTTTATCACAATTTTGCCATTATCATTTGTAGCTTCTACCCAATTAACTCCGTCAGAGGATGCTTCATATATAATATTGTTCAAAACCTTTTGTTTCATTTCGGCTTCGGAATTTATATTTTCAGCAGTCATAGGAGTTATATACATAAATGTACTCCACACATTTCCTTCTACTTGTTCCGGCAATGTAAAGGAAGGTAAATTGGGATTGCAGTTCAATGTGTAGCGATTTGCAACAACAATTTCTTTCAGATTCCAAGAATTGGATTTTTCTTCATTTATAGCATTTGTACCTGACAGGGTTAATATATAATCTTTACCGGACGGTACGAAATAGTCAGCATTGTTTGTTATCTCTTGTGTACTTGTTCCATCGGAGATTTCAATTTTGTAGCTTTTATACTGTTCGAGTAACTTATCTGCTATTGCAGGATGCACAATTGCACATGACAACTTTACTGAAATACTTTTCTCTATTTCTGTTGCCATTATTATTTGAAACTCTTCAGTGGAAGTATATAAGTAGGGAGTTGTTCCCATTGTTTCTTCTCCGTAACGAGCCTCCAATTTATAAAAACCTTCGTCTAACACCAAAGATGTGAGTTCACCGGACTGCTCGTATACCACAACTCCTGTTTGAGTATTAGTAACTTTGTACGTCAGTTGGTCACGCGTTGGCGCTTCATAAGTACTTGTTGTACGGGTAATTGCTTCAGCTGAGGCTTCTACCGAAATCTCTACATCCTTCAGTACAAGCCGTCCTTTTCCTTTGGCAGGTGATTGCAGAATGTCTTCTTGACAACCCACAATACCGCAAAGCAGGCATAGTATTAATATGTATTGTATTCCGTTTCTCATATCTTCTTATCCCTTTCAGTAATCATAATCCAAACTAAACGCATCTACGCAGAGAGTACTTCCGTCTCCTCCTACAAAGAAGTCCCCGTATTTACTTGCCGAGCAAACGATAATGAGGTAAGTAGGTATACGGTTGGTTGCACGATAATCTAATTCCAATTCAAATTGTTGATAGTCTGTCACCGTGCTTCCGCTGCTCATTTCGGCATATGCTATCACGTGTTCATCGTTCTTGTCGAACAGCTTGCGGTTGGTGGCACGGGTGCGTATTTCTACCGGTTCCGTCCAGTCACCTAAAGCGATGTAGATGAAACAAGTGTCCGGTACTCCTTTGTAATCCTTGAATCGTGCATAGTCCTGATGGCTTTCGTCAGGTATACTGGAAATCGGCGCAGTGGTATATTTGTAATATCCTTTCAGCTTGGTAGGGCGACCGGTGAAAGGCTGACCAAAATTCAGAATACCGTTTGTTCCGTCTATCTTGATGAAGTTGCCCACAAACAAGTTGCCGGCAGCAAATTTCACAATCACATTCTTGGAGGTCAGTTTGGCTGCTTTGCCTGTTCCGGTCGCCGTGTCGTCGGTAGAAACGGAGTTGCTGGAACTGGCGGTGGTGACACCCACGTTACCGGTATCCCAGAATTGTTGCCCGTTCTCTTCCCAAGGATTGGCAACTTTGCCGCTCATGTGCCAATAATCGAAAGACGCGTTCGGTAACTCTACCGCAGTAGTGGTAGTGAAAGTCTTTTCCGTACTGACGGATGTGCCCGAATAGGCGCGGCAAGCATAGGTCGTTGCAGCTTTCAGGTGAGGGATGCGCGCCGAGAAACTGCCGCCTGTGGTCTGCATATACGAGGCGTCCACTTTCTGCCATTCGTCGGAAGTAGCTTCGCGTATCTCAAACCCGTTGTCTTCGCCGGCAAGACCCTCGCCATACAGCCAAGCTACGTTGACCCAACCGTCTGCCGAAGTAACCCGTACAGCATCTGTTTCGAATACGTTCAGCGTCCAGTCTTCCAATACATCACGGTAGGTCACTATCACTATCTGCGGCTTGCCGCCCGAAAAGTTCATAACGGTGGAAGCGCCGTCATATCCGTGTATCGTAGCCCCTGTAGGCCCCAGTTTCAAGTCAGTAACTTTGATTTTCTCAAGATTCTGTTCTTTGCTGACGTAAGCGATGGCTCTATGCTCCTTTTCGCTGACATAGAAAACCGGTTCTCCTATCTGGCCTTCTACCGCAAAGCGGCGTTCGATGGGCTGCTTACCTATAATCTTCCAAGGGTAGTCTTGATAGAGAGACAAGATAACCGTTTGCGGATTGGTCAGGTCGAAAGTTGTATCCGCACGCAATATGCTTTTGGCGCCTGCCGTCATCTCCACCTTCTTGATATATACTTTCTTCATATTTACCGTATCGGCAAGGGTGACCGTCACTGTACGGTTTTCTGTGCTGATAACCGCTCCCGTGGTTTCCCCCTCTACCTCAAGTGCGGTGATATCGAGCTTTACGGTGGGGTAGGGCACATTGTTTTCTATGCAGGAGGTCAGCAGGGCTGCCAGCAGCATGAACAATCCGGTGATATATGTTTCTATCTTCTTCATTTATGTCTTACAAGCAAAGTGTAATTCCTATATTGATATTGAACAAATTGATTTTGAAGTTTGCACCGCTGGTACTTCGTTTACCGGTTTCGCCTTCATTATTCTTTTGTTTCTCTATTCTGTATTTGAAGCCGACAACTCCAAAGGACATCTCGGCGCATACATTCTCCATGATGAATACGGCTACACCGGGGTTTAGTCCCAAGTGTATTTCGTGTATCGTTGTCTCCGTGCGCTTCAGGGTTTCTTCCTTGCCGCGGCTGAATACGCTGCTTCCGTTGTTGTAGGAGAGGGAACTCTCATTGAAAAAACCGAAACGCTTGCCCCTGTCCAGTCCCACATAAGAACGGTGGAACAGGGCGATGCTATATGAGTCTTCCGAATAGCGTATGTCTTTAAGGTCGAAACTCAAATCATCGTCAATGCTCAGTGAGATATTTCCCAAGTCGGCTACGGTATGGTTATAACCGGCTTTCAGTCCCACTATAATGTTGTCTTTAAAAGCATAACCCACGAACGGCTTTACCGACAACGTACGGAAGTTACAGTCAAAGTCCTTTAGCAATGAAAAGAGCAGCCTGCTGTCTTCTCCGTCAAAATTCACGTACGAGAACGTCAGCCCGCCCACCCATTTCTTTTTGGGGATGAAGCGGTAGTTGATGATACCCCGGTCGAAACGTCCGATAGGCTTGGTGTAGATAATATCGGTACTGTCCACCGGTGAGGCTTTCGCTTCAGGGCGTTCAATGTAAATCGTATCGTGCACATATATTGTATGCACCTCTTGTGCGCCTGCCATTTCCGCTCCCGCTATAATGCACACTATATATATAAGTAACTTCTTCATCCTCTCTTACAAATAAAAGGCCAGTCCCAAGCCTATGGAAAATAAGTTTATCTTAAAATTGGCACTGCTGGACGAATATTCGCCCTGATACACCTGATTGGTGACCTGCTTGGTCTTGCTGAAGTTCAAGCCAAGTACGCCGATACTGACCTCTACGGCTGTATAGTTGTTGATGAAAGCCACAATGCCCGGGGCGGCTCCGATGCTCATGCCGGTGGTAGTGGCAAAGGTTCCGGTGACGGACTCGTCTTTTCCGTTTATCACCCTGGACTGGCTGCCCGACCATTCAAGCTGGGTCTCATTAAACAGCGCGAAACGCTTGCTCCGGCCCAAGCTGATATAGTTGCGCAGAATCAGCATGCCGGAATAGGTATGCTTTAACTGGTACAAGTCGTTGATGTCGAACTGGTTGTCATCATCAACATTCAAGGTCAGCCCGTCTATTTTCATCAGGGTACGGCTGTAGGCGAAGCGCCCGCCGGCTGCCATATTGTTCTTGAAAGCATAGCATATCAAAGGACTGACTTTGAATGTATAGCCGTCGGAATTGAATCCGTCGATAATCAGGAACTGATAATTGTCTTCGGTGTGCTCCGAATAGGATATGGAACTTCCTACGACCCATTGCCCTTTGGGTACAAAAGTGCTTTGCTCGATGTGGCGCTTGAACTCTTGTGCCCGGGCTTTACCGCCTGCAATGACAGCCAGAATCAGTACTATAATGATTGTTTTTTGTCTCACTTCCCGATGTTTTTTATTCGTAAACTAATTCTAAGTCGTCAAGCCACATGGTACTGCCTACCCCGCCGCTGAAATAATCACCGTACTTGCTGGATGAAGCTACGATGATGATAGCCGTAGGTTTCCGGTTGGTGTAGCGATAGTCCACCGGAATGGTGAACTCTATCATCCCTTCGCCTTCGGTAGAAGAGGTGAAGTCCTTTTCACCGTAGCCTATGATATATTCACTGTTCACATCAAACAATTGCGCACTGTTGATATTCTTGAAATTGGTCTTGACGATTACCGGCCAAGTCTCGCCGCCATAGCTTTCGCCGGGCCAGTTGCCCAGTACAATGAAGATACTGCCTATGTCGGGGTCGCCGGTATTGATATAGTCGCAATTGTTGTCGTTGTCTACCGTAGCGGATATATAGCGTACATAGCCATGTAGTGCTGTCGGGCGGGAATTGAACGGACGTCCCCAACCTATTACTCCGTTTCCGGTAACACCATCCATTTTGGTTTCCAAATATTTTCCGGTAAATATGTTTCCTGCGGCAAACTGTCCGATACCCAACATACTGGCGAATTTGGACTCCAACTTGGCTGCATAGTTGCCGCTGTGTTTCACCGCATCGTCCGAGGTAGTGATGTCCACACTTGCTTTCTTGGAACCATGATTACCGGTATCCCAAAACATCGTTCCGCCGGACTCGAACACATAAGCCGGCTTGGAACCGTGCCAGTTCTCGAATCCCGAATTGGGAAGCTGCGCCGCCTTTTCGGTAGTGAACTTGCAGACCACCGAGGATGCTTTCTCTCCCGCTACGGCTACGTACTCGTAGGTGGTGGCAACTTTCAGTCCGGTGACGGAAGCTGTCAGTTCTTTACCTGTCAGGGTTGCTTCTGTTTCCTCCCATGAGGACGAACCTACTGCCCGGTATCGGAATGTCAGCGGCTCGGCTGTTTCTTTCATCAAACCGCCTCGCAGGGTGGCTTTGGATGTCCATACTTCGCCTTCGAGAGCGTCTTTGGTCAGCACCGTTGCATCGGAAGCCGATATGGAGAGTAATCCTTCGTTGGTGCGTCCGCGGGCATCGGTGGCGTGTAGCACGATGTTGTATGTTCCTTCCTTGGCAGTGATTTGCTTCATCAAGTGGTCCGAGAAAGTTACCGTCATGGTTCCCATACCGCTACCTGCATTGTATACGGAGACGAATTCCAGCCCTTTGTCTTTCAGGCGTCCTCTTTCCATAGGCGTCAGTTTCATGAGATTCATTTGTGCAGGAAGTCCGCAGTCCGCCAATTGCCGGCACGACATGGAGAGCTCTTTCAGAAAGGCTGTGGTGGTTACGGTATATTCCAACTTTGTGCCTTGATTTATCTCGTAAAAAGCGGATGAAGTGATGTCAAAACCCACCCCTTGGAATATGGGACGCTGGTAGATTTGCACTTCTTCGGTTTCTGTTTTTATGGGTTCGGCATTGACGCTTACCTGTACCATACCGCCGCCTACTTCGTATTCCGTAGGTACAAAGTTGAAAGAGAGATCGTAGCGGTAGGCGGATTTCACATCCTTAATGTTTTCTTCTTTGGTATAGTTCTTACCGTCGGGAGTGGTTGCTTCCAACTTCCAAGACAGAGTTCTGTCGTCTTCGGGCAACATATAGTATCCTATGGAATCTTTGCTCTCCGGCAGGTAATTTAATGTTCCGTCCACGCTGGAAACCGTGACTTTATAAGTCTGGAAAACGGATCTCAATACTTCATCGTACTTTACGGCAACTACTGTGTTGGCAATGCCGCAGGTCAGGTTGAGATTGGTTACTTCTCCGCTGTTGATGTCGAATGGCTTTGCTTCTCTGTAGAATTTGGTCTCGAAAGATGCAGGCACCGAATCTCCGGCAATCACTTGGGCTGTATAACTTCCGGAAGAGAGGTAGAGTGCTCCGGGCACTTCGTTGACACCTGTATAGCGGCGTATCACTCCCTTGTCACTGAAAATGCTGATAGTACAATGTTGCTGTAAAGAGTCTTGCAGCTCATCGGACATCGCACGGGTAGTTACGCTTATCCGGTCGGTTACACCGACTTGCAGATGAAGTGTACCTTCTCCGTTCAGGATGTCTTTTTCCGTACAGGAGGTGAGGGCAATCACCGCTGCACATATTAAGCTGTATTTTATATATTTCCTTATCATCGAGCTTTAATTAATTTACTTTTAAAGTCAATATGGCGGAGGCTGTTTTTCCCGTATTGTCCGTAACCTTCAGACTGAACTGGTGAGTACCGGAGAAACCGGCCAGCATACCTGTGAATCCGCTGATGTCAAAATCCATATCAGTCTTTCCGGTTACTTGGTCTCCGTAAGGTAAACCTAAGCTTTTGATAGTTCCTAATATGTTCTCTGCCGGATTTGCCAAGTCAAAGTCCGTGAGGTGCAAGTCGGCAATAGCTCCGGTAAAGTCCGAGCTGCTGGATGTGATGCCTACTTCCAGTTTCTGGATGCTGTTTGGCGCTGCGATTTTTACAACAACCGGATAAGGATTCTCCGGGGAAGTCTCTGCCGGAATGGTAATGCTTTGATTGATATCGAAATCCTTACCCACGATAGTCGGTTGGGTCTGGTCGTCTGGCTCGTCCGGATCGGGATTATCGGGAATCAACTCTTCATCTCCCGGATCTATGGTGATGTCTTTTTCAACAATATCGCAGGTGACGTCTATTTGTATATTAATACCTCCCATCTCTCCATTTTCGCCGTCACCCCCGCTGTTTTCTTTCATTGAATATTTGATGATGCGCTCTTCTCCGGGTTGCACGTCGATGAATGCTTTGGACATCGTAACCTTTTCTCCGTTTACAGTCGCACTCAGGTCGGTTATCAGAATGTTTGTTTCGCCGATAGCTTTGAAATATCCTGCGCGTGTTTCATCTTTGGCATATTCCAGATGACCTTCTCCAAGAGAAACTCCCACTTTGGAATCCTCTCCGAGCAGGGCTTTAAGCTCATCGTCATACTCTATTCTAACTTTGATGTTGTTCAGGGAGCAAACCAACGCTTGCAGGTCGGTTACTGTATTTTCGGTTATTTCAAAATCTTGCTTGGCAAAATAATAGGGTTTTTCGAATTCAGCCGGCTGCACCTCGTGAGACATGGCAGTAATACTGTAATGGCTTACTTTGAGAGTGAATATTTCGGGCATTTCGCTATACTTCCATTCTTGCACCATTTTTCCTTCTTTATCCTTATCGTAGATGCGGATAATGAAATCATTCGTACTGACAGCACGGGTTACGGTGGAAGTACTCTCGTCAACAGAAACTTGGAGGGCAGACAAACTTATTTGTCCTTCAGCGCGATTGTCTACTTCTTCAGTGACTTTTCCGCTATTCCACGTTTCACGCTCGCATGAAGAGAATGCAAGTAATGTGAAAAACGCCAGGGTAAATATTGCTGTTAGATTCTTCATATTTCGTTGTTTATTTCTTTAATATTCTAATGAAACATTGTCGATGGTTAATATATTGCCGATATGACGGGAGTCACCGTATCCGCTAAACATTCCGCTATTACCCACAACAGCTAATGTGGAGGGAGAGTCGGATGCGCTCGACAAGAACATAATTGTTATATATTTGGCTTTTTTTGCTTCTGTATAGTTTATGTTAATAGTACCGGGCAGGTAATTGTTGGTAGTTGTGGAAATGATCAGTTCTCCTTTACCTATTACCGTTCTATTCTCATCTTCTAAAACCACATACGCTTTTGCTGATTCTCCATTGTATGAATAAAATGTATAATAGAAGTGAACGGCAGCCGGACGGGATTCAAATGAATGTCCCAAAGTTTCTGTTTGAGCCTTACGGTCGTATGTGCCGATAAATAATCTTCCTGCTGTTCTTTGGTCTGCATAGTTTACGCCGGTATCAGTTCCGGGTCCCCAGTTGTTTTTACCCCAACCGACTGTCGATAGCTCTACTGATACATTTCCATCGAAAGCTCCGGTATTTAAGCTCATTCCTTTATACGTGTTTAAATGCCAGCTTGCGGTGTGCATATTGGCAGCATTGGTTGGCACACTACCCGGATATGCGCCATAATACCATGATGCATCAGCCAACTCTTGGGTGGTCTTATCATTATATGTACTCCACCATCTGTCCGTATCTGTTGATTTGTAAGGATGGTAAGCATAGATAACTTGTCCGCCAATGGCTGAGCTTTTCTCCCATACTTTGCTTTCCGACCATTCTTCAAAATCGGAATTGGGTATTTGCAATTCTTCTTCCGTCTTGACAGAAATCTCATTGAGCACTTTGATTGTATTCGTTCCTTTGATGATTGCTTTGAATGTATAGTTAGTATTAGGTTCCAATCCGGTTACTTCAATTGCTTCTTTTACCTTTTTTTGCGTTGGAGAAGACCATGCACCCGATTCTTTTTTGTACTCTAAGGTAATGTCATTTACGGTTTTGAGGTATTCGGTTGTTCCTTCCGTATCTCCTACTAAATATATGGTAGCTTTCTTTGCCCATACACTCCCTTCCGGAGAAGATAATGAACATGAGGATTCTCCAATTCCCACGGTTACTATATTTTCTTTATCACCTGCGATGATTTTGATTTGTTGCGGGTCTTGTATTTCTTCGAACGGCAGGAAGATTTGATGCTTTTCTACATCACTTTCCACTTTTGCAGGAGTGAGCGACTGCCAATATCCGTATGCTTGATATTGATACCGGACTTTGCTGATGTCTCCTTTTAGAGTTATGGTCAGCTGTATGGAGGTACTTCCCCGCATGACGTTCATAGGCTGGGCCACATCAAAATCATTGGACAAGGATTTTATTTTGAGCACTAACGGTACTTCGCTCACTTTATTCAGCTTGTCTGTGGCAATAAGAGTAAAAGTACTTTCACTGTTCGCTTCAGAATAGGCTATATTAACCAATACTTTGGTAAAGTCCAGTATTGCCATCTTATCAATATTGGCACTCAGTCCTTTGGTTGCCAACCCTAATCCTTGCATGGTGGCAAGAACACTCGGGTCGGGATTAGCTAAGTCTATTTCGTCGGGCCAGCCTTTTTCTATGAGGGAGGGCGAACGGGTTATCAGTATGCACTTGGCAATACCGCCACGTGCCGTCAACAGGGTGGACAGTTGCGATTTGGGTTCTGTCCATTCTATTAATTCCTGTGCCACTCCCGACTCAAATCCTGTTGGAGTGAAAAAAGGCGGATACGTATTCAGGGCTTCATCCGAGATATTGATAACTATCGGCTCTCTCTCCGTTTCTTCACTGAAAGATATGTTCAGTTCGGTTCCGCCCGCATTTACATCAAATTTGATACGATAATGTGTACGCGCTTTTGCATCTTCAATGGGAGAGGACTCAAATGTTACCTTGTTTCCTTGTTGCTTGCTGCCTGTCATGTAAATGCTTACTTTTCCGGGCTTGACGTATGCCGCACGTGTTTCGCTCTTACTGAATGTAATGTCTGACCCTCCGGCCGGACGTATCTTAACGGAATAGTCGGTGAAGTATTTTTTGAAAGTTTCTGTATATTCAGTGGTGATTTTTACATTGGCGAGACGGCAAGTTACGGATACATCCGTGCTTTCACTTTTCTTGATAGAAAAGTCCTCTATCCCTTCATAATATGGAGCATCAAAACCTTGTGTCTCGATGTTTCCATAAGCTGCCTTCAAGGTATAATTGCCGGCCGGTATCTCTGTGCCGTCTGTAAAGTCGGCATATTTATCCCATGAGAGTTTTATGCTATTATTCTGAAGAACTGCAATAGTGAAATTGTTTATATCGGGTTTTGTACCTTCATCAGTAGTTGCGCGTGTGATGGTACTTTCCACGCTTGTATCGGCTGCCAATCTTAGATTAAGCTTGCCTCGGTTTGATATTTGTTCGTCATCCTGTTCACATCCGGATAATATGAAACATATAGTTGCAAACAGGGTCAGAATAGTTGTGTATTTTTTGCCCATTGACAATACTTAATTATCTTTTTTACCTATTAAAATCTAAAACTGGGGACAAAGATACTGTTTTTTGACGATAAAATAGCCCTGTAAAGCCTTATTTTACAGCGATAAATGAAAAATGGGACATCATTTGTCCCATTTCCTGCAAAAAAAGAAAAGTTGTTTAAAGTGCTTTTTAGCTTATTTTTGATTATGAATTGTTAGGGTTGGGGCAGTAATACCACTCCTTGTTTCTTCTTCCCGTCCATTTTGGCCGTTATCGGATGTTCGAAACGGACATGGCGCAAGTATTTGGTCTCATGCACAGCAGGTTGTGCATTCAGGAAGTCTTGATTGTATACACCGTCGTTCATAAACGCATTAATCGTAAAATAGCCTACTCCAAAGGAAGTAAGGTTCTGGAAGAAGTGCGTTCCCTGACTGGGATCGACACGGTAATTCGTCAGTCCGGCTTCCACGATGATACGTGCGGCACTGATATGAGGCCATTTCACGGGAATACCCAACCAAGTATCACTGCTACCCCAACGTCCGGGGCCTATCAGAATATAATTCTTTCCTTCATTTAAGAATTGTTGGTTCAGCTTTTCTATCTCCCAAGCAATTTCCTGATTGTGGGAGGCGCTGTAATCATCGGTCTTTACATAGATTACGTCCTGCAGTTCGTTCATGATGCCATGTCCCAGGGAGTTGTTGGAACGGAGCAGCAGGTTTTCATCGGGAATAGCCGTGAGGTCCTCATCGAGCATTTCCTTGCTGTCGACAATCGGACGGATTTGCAATAGGTAGAATGTGCCGGTCTTGTCTTTTTCCCGGCTCATGGTAGCTGCGAATTCAATCTCTACAGGACGGCGCATCTCCTGTTGCCCGTATTTCAATGCCAATTGCAGAATACGGGGCAGGGGGAATACATCATGTTGCAAGATGTTGGCGAAGGTGATGACTTTACGTCCGCCCGGATATAAACCGTCGCGGATAATCTGGTCGTACGGGTCGTAGGTGGAAGCTATGTAATTGAGCGAACCGTCTTTCTCGGCCTCTTTTACGTGCAACTTCAATAGGTTGAAGCCGTCGTCGATAGAGAAATCGTGACCGGCATTACGCAAATCGAGGGCGTAGAAACGTGTCTGGGTTTCTTTCAGCGCAATTTCCATTTCACTGGTTTGCAGCACCTGATTGGGGTGGTAGGGAGAGAAGCGGAGAGTCATTCCGCCATCTACGATATATTTACCTAAGCCGAGTGCCAGGTTGACAATGCCTTCTTCGGCTTTTTCGTCGCCGATGGGGTAGTAATTGAGCGAGCGTGCCACACCCGACATGGAAGGATAGTAACGGTCACCATATTGGTTGCCGACCACTTCTTGCAGGATAACGGCCATCTTCTCTTGGTCGATTACATTGCTTGTGGCCTGCATATAAGCCTTGGAGTCACGGAAATATACAGAGGCATAAACCCCCTTGATTGCATCACTGAGCATACGGAGCATTTCATACTTGTCATCCAAGTAGGGAATCATGTAAGTATTGTATATTCCGGCAAAAGGCTGGTAATGCGAGTCTTCCAGCAAGGAGGAGGAACGGATGGCGATAGGCGATTTTACTACATCGAAGAAAGTAAAAAAGTCTTCAACCAGACGGTCGGGCAGCTTGGCTTTCAGGAAATAACGCAGAATCACATCATCGTCTGCGTCAGAAAGGGCTATCTGATACAGATTGTTGGTTTCCATGAACTCGTCGAATACATCCGTACAGAGCACTACGGTCTTGGGGATGGCAACACGGGCGTTCTCAAATTCTTCGAATTCGGGATGGTGTTTCACCATGTTGTCGATGAATGCGAGGCCACGTCCTTTTCCGCCCAATGAACCGTCTCCGATGCGGGCGAAATTCGAGTAACGGTCGAAGCGGTCACGTCTGAATACCGCTACCACTCCCTGGTTCTTCATCTTGCGGTACTTCACGATTGCCTCGAAGATGATTTTGCGATGGGCGTCTACGTCTTGCAGGCTGTTCCATGTAATGGGCTTCAGGAACTCGCCAATGGGGAACATGGCACGCGAATAGAGCCAGCGGCTCACATGGTTGCGGCTGATATGGTACAGGAACGATTCTGCCGGTACTGCAAAGAGGATGTTCTGAAGTTCCTTCAGGTTTTTGACGCGGGCGATTTCTTCCAACGTATCGGGGTTGCGGAAGATGAAGTCGCCGAAACCGAAATTATCCGATACGATACGGCGTAAGTCCACGTCCATCTTCTTGGAATTCTTGTCGATGAAAGACGCATCGTATTTGGCGGCATACAATACGTTTTCCGATTCGGAAGATTGTATAATCAACGGGACAAACGGGTCTTCCTTGCGTATGGCGGCACATAACTTTATACCTGCAAGCGCGTCTTTTTCACCACGCTCTATGCGGGGAAAACGAACGTCTGTGATAACTCCCAAAATGTTGTTCTTGTATTTTTCGTATATGCCGATTGCTTCATTATAAGTACGTGCAAGGACTATTTTAGGGCGTCCTCTCATGCGGAGCGTACGTTGGTGGGCGTTCAGGGCTTCGGTAGAGAATTCCTGACTCTGTTTTAATACGAATTTATAGAGGTTGGGCAGGATGGAGGAGTAGAAGCGGATGCCGTCTTCTACCAGAAGGATGATTTGCACGCCGACTTCGCTGACATCATGTTCCAGATTCATTTTGTCTTCAATCAGTTTGATGATAGACACCAACAAGTCAGTATTGCCCAACCAGCAGAAGATGTATTCGAACGGACTGAGGTCTTCATTGGCAATGCGTTTGGTGATGCCATGACTGAACGGGGTCAGAATCACCATGGGAATATGCTCGTATTGTCCTTTGATATTTCGTGCCACATCAAACCCTTCATTGTCTCCTGTCCCGGGCATACATATAATAAGGTCGTAGGGCATGGAAGACAGTTGTGCCAATGCCTCCTCGCAAGTGGATACCTGCGTGAAACGTGGCGGATAGCGCAAGGAGAGCGAGGTGTATTCATTGAAGATTTTTTCGTCGATACGTCCGTCGTCTTCCAGCATGAAAGCGTCATAAGGGTTGGCGATTAAAAGCACATTGAAGATACGTCGTGTCATGAGGTTGGCAAACTGCGTATCTTTGAAATATAGCTGGTTCAATTTAAACTTACTAAGCATGGATTCTCATGGTTTATTAGTTCGGAGGACAAAAGTAGCAATTAAAATGAAGAATGAAGAATGGGGAAGAAAGATTTGCTTTGGCAATGTATTTGCATAGGACAGCTTAATTCCGGTTTTCTCATTATTTGTATTCTATGAAATCTGACGTTTTATTATTATTTAATCAAAATATTGTTGCAACGCTTAGGTATTTTGAAAAGTTTTCCTATATTTGCAGTGTTGTTTGTTGACATTTTGCTCAAAACAGCGTTAACTAACGAGGTAAGAACCTTTAAAACGTAATATTATGAATATCGAACGTATCATGTCCTCTTTGGAGGCAAAGCATCCCGGCGAGTCTGAATATCTTCAAGCCGTAAAGGAAGTACTTCTTTCTATCGAAGATATCTACAATCAGCATCCAGAGTTCGAAAAGGCTAAGATTATAGAACGGTTGGTTGAACCTGACCGTATTTTTACTTTCCGTGTTACGTGGGTGGATGATAAGGGTGAGGTGCAAACCAATCTCGGTTATCGTGTACAGTTCAACAACGCTATCGGCCCGTACAAAGGCGGTATCCGTTTCCACGCTTCCGTAAACCTCTCTATCTTGAAGTTCTTGGGATTTGAACAAACTTTCAAGAATGCTTTGACTACTCTGCCTATGGGTGGCGGTAAAGGTGGTTCGGATTTCTCTCCGCGTGGCAAGAGTGATGCGGAAGTGATGCGTTTCTGCCAGGCTTTCATGCTGGAGTTATGGCGTCATCTTGGCCCGGATATGGATGTGCCTGCCGGTGATATTGGCGTAGGCGGTCGTGAAGTGGGCTATATGTTCGGTATGTATAAGAAGCTGACGCGTGAGTTCACGGGAACATTCACAGGTAAAGGTCTGGAATTCGGCGGTTCACTGATACGTCCTGAAGCAACAGGATTCGGCGGATTGTATTTCGTACATCAGATGTTGGAAACCAAAGGCATTGATATTAAGGGTAAGACAGTTGCCATCTCCGGTTTCGGAAATGTGGCTTGGGGTGCAGCTACCAAAGCTACTCAGCTGGGTGCGAAAGTTGTCACTATCTCCGGTCCCGACGGCTATATTTACGACCCGAACGGTATCAGTGGTGAAAAGATAGATTATATGTTGGAACTTCGTGCATCGGGCAATGATATTGTAGCTCCGTATGCTGACGAATTCCCCGGCTCTACTTTCGTTCCCGGCAAACGCCCATGGGAAGTGAAAGCTGATATTGCTTTGCCTTGCGCAACGCAGAATGAGCTGAATGGTGAAGATGCACAGCACTTAATTCATAATAAAGTGACTTGTGTAGGCGAAATCTCCAATATGGGATGTACTCCCGAAGCTATCGACCTCTTTATCGAGAACAAGATTATGTATGCACCGGGTAAAGCTGTGAATGCAGGCGGTGTGGCTACCAGTGGTCTGGAAATGTCACAGAATGCCATGCACCTTAGCTGGAGCGCTGCCGAAGTGGATGAAAAACTTCATGCCATTATGCACGGTATCCATGCCCAGTGTGTGAAATATGGAACTGAACCTGACGGCTACATTAACTACGTGAAAGGCGCCAATATTGCCGGCTTCATGAAAGTAGCTCATGCCATGATGGGTCAGGGAATTATCTAAAGAAAAACTTTGTTTAGTTGTATTTGTATTTGTGGTTTGTGCTGCCCCGGCCTGCGAAGGTGTGGGCAGCATTATTTTTTTTCTTACCTTTGCATCTCGAAATTATAAATAACAAAGAGATGTTACAACCGGAATTGAAATTAAGACGTGATAAGATACGTGCTCTCATGGCACAGCAAGGCATTGATGCGGCTCTTATCACTTGTAATGTAAATTTAATCTATACGTACGGACGTGTTGTCAGCGGATATTTATATTTGCCGCTGAATGCCCCTGCACGTTTGTTCATAAAACGTCCTAATGACATTGAGGGCGAACATATCCACCCTATCCGTAAACCGGAACAGATTATTGAGTTGTTGAAAGAATGCGGTCTGCCTTTGCCGATCAAGCTGATGTTGGAGGGTGACGAGCTTCCTTTCAGAGAGTATAACCGCTTGGCTGCCTGCTTTCCTGAAACGGAGGTTGTACCTTGCGGTACTGCATTAATCCGTCAGGCACGAAGCATAAAGACTCCGATAGAAATTGAAATGTTCCGTCGTTCCGGAACTGCCCACACAAAGGCGTACGAACAGATTCCTTCGGTTTATCAGCCGGGAATGACTGATTGCCAACTTTCTATCGAGATAGAACGGCTGATGCGTCTGGAAGGTTGTTTGGGCATTTTCCGGGTATTCGGGCAAAGCATGGAAATCTTTATGGGAAGCCTTTTGGCAGGTGATAATGCGGCAGTACCTTCCCCGTACGATTTTGCATTGGGTGGTAAAGGTATCGACCCGTCATTGCCCGGTGGAGTAAGCGGCACTCTCTTGCAAGAGGGACAATGCTTTATGGTAGATATGGGCGGAAACTTCTATGGCTACATGGGTGATATGAGCCGTGTGTTTTCCATCGGTAAGTTGCCGGAACAAGCATATGCCGCACATCAGACGTGTTTGGAGGTGCAAGAGGCTGTTGCCGCAATGGCAAAACCGGGTACCGTGTGTGAAGATATGTACAACAAGGCTGTTGAGATAGTAACTAAAGCCGGTTTTGCGGACTATTTTATGGGAGTGGAGCAAAAGGCAAAGTTCATAGGTCATGGTATCGGGCTGGAGATAAACGAAATGCCGGTATTGGCTCCCCGCATGAAGCAGGAGTTGGAGCCGGGTATGGTATTTGCTTTGGAACCCAAGATTGTCTTGCCGGGCATCGGTCCTGTCGGAATTGAAAACTCTTGGGTCGTAACAACGGATGGTTTGGAAAAACTGACGTTGTGCAAAGAGGAGATTGTGGAACTGTGATAGATATTAGTCACTTCACCCTTCTATTCAATTGGTTATTAGCCTTGGACGGTTTCGATTTTCCGATTCTCTTTCCTGTCGGTTTGGCTTTATTGTTCCGGTTGGGATGTGATTGTGCTTTTTTAGTCTCCTTCATAATATTCACATAAATAATAGCGGGCGATAAAGTCCCAATTCTTGTGTAAGATTTCTTTGCCGTCGGGAAAAGGAAGTTGTACTTCCGGTAATATTCCTTGCCCCATTCCGTATTTTATTAAATCGAATGGGCAAGTTCCCGGACGGCAGAAAAGTTCGTAACCTTTGGCTGCGGCGCGTTCGGCGTTGTACATAGGATTGTGTGCTTCACGAAAATAGGCAGCTACATCAGGGGCTATCAGCATACCTTTGGCATTGGCGTAGATTACGAACTCTTTGTTATGCTGTAAGTCGGGCAGCAAAGAAGAAGGGGTGTCTTCCCATTTCAATACCTCAACAAAGAATTTGCAAAGCTCTTTATAGGTAGTAAAGTATAACAGGGGGTTGCCACTACTGTATTCCAGACTGTACTCAACATTCTTGCTCAGTCTTGTTTCCGGAGTAATTTCAGGAAGAGGAGTTGATGGGGTGTCTAATAGATTGGTCCCCGTTACCCATGAAGAAGAAGGCGTTTCGTTGATAGGAGCTTCTTCAAAATTCTCATCCATTAGTTTGTATATTTCTTGGGCTAAGGCCGATAAACTTTTGTCATGCGGATTGTGCAGGGCATATTCGTCCGGTTCATTGAGTGCGGGATGAGATTTTAATGTCCACAGTACGAAAGCTATATCTTCCGGATTGATTTCATCGGGGATGTAGCTGTCGGATAACTGATAGAAAGGAAGATACGTATTATATAATGAATGGTATGTATCGGAGAATATTTTCCAACCTCCTGTCCGGGCAATTACATCTTGAAAATACACACAGAGTGAGATTGCAGCATTTTTCTGCGCATTGTCATCCCCCTCGAATAAAGGAGACTGCTTTACTATCGGCAATATTTTTGCAGCAAAATCAAGATACCATTGGTCGCCGGATAGGATGCGTGTGCGTTTATTGGCTGCTAACCATTGTTTCATGAAAATAGGGGCTGTTTTCATCACTTGTCTGTTTTGTAGGTGATTGATGCTTATGAGGTTATAGCCTTTTTAGCGCCAACTTGATAACTTGTTCTACCGGTGCGCCGGCATCTTCCTTTAAAATGGCCATTACTACTTTTTGCGAGGGAGCTTGTGCAAATCCCAGCATGGTAAGGGCGGCTATGGCCTCTTCCTGTACTTGGGCGTTGGCAGGGGTAAAAGCCGGACCCGTCATGGCGTCCGCTCCGGCAGCCATTCCCGTGGTTTTTATCTTATCTTTTAAATCAACTATCACACGTTGGGCCGTTTTCAGACCGATACCCTTTACTGTTTTCAGTAAATTGGCATTTTCCGTACTGATGACATTTATCAATTCAGAGGGAGATAGGGCTGAAAGAATCATACGTGCCGTATTGCCTCCGATGCCCGATACGGAAATCAGTAACAGGAACAATTCGCGCTCTTGCTTGTCGACAAATCCATACAAGACATACGCATCTTCGCGGATGGCTTCATAGATGTACAGTTTGCAGGTCTTTTTCCCTTGTATGGCGGCGTATGTGTTTAAGGAGATATTTATGGCATATCCCAAGCCGTTGCAATCTATAATGGCGCTTGCCGGGCTTAGTTCGGCAAGTTCACCTTTAATGTATTCTATCATATCACATCACTCTTTCTTTTCTGCGAATGTAGGAATTATTATTGATTTTTACTCTCTAAAAAAAGAAAAACTCTGTGAAACTTGGGGACTTCTGTACTAAGATATAAATGAAAATGATTACTTTTGCGCTCGGAAAATAGAAAGATGATAACTAAAACCGATAAAAAGATGAAAAAAGTAAGAGCAGCCATCGTGGGTTATGGCAATATCGGACATTTTGTACTTGAAGCATTACAAGCGGCTCCTGATTTTGAAATTGCCGGAGTGGTACGTCGTGCAGGAGCAGAGAACCGTCCTGCGGAATTGAGTGAATATTCCGTAGTGAAAGATATTAAAGAGTTGAAGGATGTAGATGTTGCAATTCTTTGTACTCCTACTCGCAGTGTCGAGAAATATGCTAAAGAAATATTGGCATTGGGTATTCATACGGTAGATAGTTTCGACATCCATACCGGTATTCCGGCATTGCGTCGTACTTTGGATGCTGAGGCAAAAGCCCATAACACAGTGTCTATTATTTCTGCCGGTTGGGATCCGGGAAGCGATTCTGTTGTACGCACCTTGCTGGAAGCCATTGCTCCGAAAGGTATTACTTATACCAACTTCGGTCCGGGTATGAGTATGGGACATACGGTAGCGGTGAAAGCCGTTGAAGGTGTAAAAGCGGCTCTTTCAATGACCATTCCTACCGGAACGGGCATACATCGCCGTATGGTTTACATCGAACTGAAGGATGGTTATGAATTTGAGAAAGTAGCAGCAGCTATCAAGGCAGATCCGTACTTCGTGAATGATGAAACGCACGTGAAGCTCGTTCCCAGTGTAGATGCGCTGTTAGATATGGGTCACGGTGTAAACCTGACGCGTAAGGGTGTTTCAGGAAAAACTCAGAACCAGTTGTTCGAATTCAATATGCGTATCAATAATCCTGCGCTTACTGCGCAAGTGCTGGTGTGTGTGGCTCGTGCTGCAATGCGTCAACAACCGGGTTGCTATACAATGGTTGAGATTCCGGTAATTGATTTGCTGCCGGGCGACCGCGAAGAGTGGATTGCACATTTGGTATAAGAGCATAAAAAAACAGATGATGCGTTTACGTGAAATGCATCATCTGTTAATCTTGTACACATCATCTGTTTCATTGAAGCAGATGATGTGTTTTTTTATATCCTGTCGTCAGAAGAGGAATCGGAGTATATCGTTAAAGTTTGCCCAAATAAGCAAGCCGAACAGTAAGAACATACCTGCCATTTGCGCACGTTCCATAAACTTGTCGCTGGGCTTGCGGCGTGCCACAATCTCGTAAATAAGGAACAAGACGTGTCCGCCGTCCAATGCCGGAATAGGCAGGATGTTCATGAAAGCGAGGATGATGGAGAGGAATGCCGTCATGTACCAGAACTGATGCCAGTCCCATGTTGCAGGGAATATGCTGCCGATTGTTCCGAAACCGCCGAGCTGTTTGGCACCCTCTTTGGAGAAGAGGTATTTCATCTGGCTGACGTATCCTTTCAGCGTATTTACCCCCAAAGTTACTCCGGCGGGAATCGATGCGAAGAAACTATATTCTTTCTTGACAAAAGGCAACAACTTGTCGGTCTGTAACAATGCGGCAACACCGATTTGGTGTAAAGAATCTGTTGCCAGTGTTACGGTGTCTGCCACTCCGGCTCTTACATAGGTCAGGGTGAGAAGGCGGCTGGTACTGTCGTTAGCTGTCTTCTGACGGTTTTGCATTTCTTCTTGGAAGTCAAAATAGGCAATGTCGTGTCCGTTCAGTTGGGTGATGCTGTCGCCCGGTTGCAGTCCGGCAAGTGCGGCGGGACGGCCGGGTATAATGCTGTCAACAACAAACGGGTAACGGAATGATGCAAAGCGGACACTGTCGGCAAGCAGGCGTTCCATCATGTCTTCGGGGATATATACGGAAGCCTCCTGTCCGTTACGCAATACGGTAACTTGGCGCGCATCGACAATGTTTGTCAACATATCGCCTCCATAGCGTTCAAGGGGTACGCCGTCGGCAGATACCAATATGTCACCGTCGCGAAAACCGATTGCTTTGGCTGTTTCGTTGAAGTCCATACCCAACGGCGCTTTCTGCAAAGGTACATATTCATCTCCCCAAGCAAAAAGTATCATGGAATAGATGAACAATGCCAGCAAGAAGTTGAACAATACGCCGCCTACCATGATTAATAAGCGTTGCCATGCCGGTTTGGCGCGGAACTCCCACGGTTGCACAGGTTGTTTCATTTGTTCGGTATCCATAGATTCGTCTATCATACCCGCAATCTTAACATATCCGCCTAAGGGTAACCAACCGATACCATATTCTGTTTCACTGTTTTTAGGCTTAAATTTGAATAGCGTGAATCCGAAGTCAAAGAATAAACAAAACTTTTCCACTCGTGTCTTGAATAAGCGAGCAAAGAGAAAGTGCCCTCCTTCGTGGACTATGATGAGCAATGAAAGGCTCATTATAAGTTGTAGGGCACGGATTAAAAATGTTTCCATCTAATTATTTACTATTTTATGATTTACAATTTACTGTTTACTGTTTGATTTTTAACTGTCAATATCTGATTATATCAGCTCTTCCGCTATCCGTCTGGCTTCCGCATCAGTTGCTACATAGTCCTCGTAAGTAGGCTTCTGTATGAAAGACACGCGTGCCATTGTCTTTTCAATGACATCGCTCATGCCGAGGAAGGAGATTTCATCCCGTAAGAAAGCGGCTACCACCACCTCATTGGCTGCATTGACGATACATGGCATATTGCCTGCGCGGTGTAAGGCCTCGTATGCCAGCGCCAGATTGCGGAAACGTTTCGTATCCGGCTGTTCGAATGTCAGGTCTGTACACAGTTTGAAGTCCAGCCGCGGGAAGGATGCTTTCAGGCGTTCCGGATAGGAGAATGCGTATTGAATGGGCAGTCGCATATCCGGCATTCCCAACTGTGCTTTCACCGCCCCGTCTTCGAATTGTACCATCGAATGAATAACGGACTGCGGGTGTACCACCACTTCTATTTGGTCGGGACGCACGCCGAACAGCCATTTTGCTTCAATCACCTCAAAACCCTTGTTCATCATGGAAGCGGAGTCTATGGTGATTTTGGCTCCCATATCCCAATTGGGGTGTTTCAAAGCCTGTGCTTTGGTTACGGTGGCGAGTTGTTCTATTGTACAGGTACGGAACGGACCGCCGGAAGCTGTCAGTATTACTTTCTCAATAGGGTTGCCTACCTCTCCGGCCAAACACTGGAATACAGCGGAGTGTTCGGAGTCTACCGGAAGGATGGGAGTGCCGCTGAAACGTGCCAAGTCATTAATGAGTTCACCGGCTACGACCAATGTTTCCTTGTTGGCAAGGGCTATTACTTTGCGTGCACGAATGGCGTTCATAGTCGGCTTCAGCCCGGCATAGCCCACCATAGCGGTCAGTACAAGGTCAATAGGCGTTTCCGCTACAATCTGGCATAATGCTTCTTCTCCGGCATACACTTTAATAGGCAGGTCGGCAAGTGCGTCTTTCAGTTGTTGGTATTTTGTTTCGTTTGCTATTACCACTGCTTCAGGCTTGAACTTGCGGGCCTGGGCAATCAGATCATCTACCCGGTTGTTGGCTGTCAGCACATAGGCCTCGTATTGGTCAGGATGCTCCTCTATGACCTGCAATGCCTGTGTACCGATAGAACCGGTAGAGCCAAGTATGGCAATTTGTTTCTTCATCAGCTTTATAGTTTATGATTTCAGATTTTTATATCTTATATTTCATGCTTTACACCTCATATTTCATCCTCAAAATACGATATAAAGTTCCGGATTCACCGCCCTTCCCTTGTGCCACAATTCAAAGTGCAAATGCGGGCCGGTAGTCAGTTGTCCGGTGTTTCCTACTAACGCAATGGCTTCTCCGCCTTTTACGATGTCTCCCTCTCGTTTCAACAGAGAGCCGCAATGCTTGTAGACGGACACAAAATCTTGGTTGTGCTGTACTTCTATCAAATAGCCGGTTTCGGCAGTGTAAGTACTTAGAATGACTGTCCCGTCCAGAGTTGCCAATACACTCTCTCCCGGATTGGCGGCTATGTCTGTACCGAAGTGCTTCTTCTCTGCATTAAAAGGAGAAGAAATCATGCCGCGGGTGGGACGGTAGAATATCAATCCGTCTACTTCGGGGCGTGAGGTGATGCTTGTCAGGTTGTATTTTTCGGTTTCCTCGTATTGTTTGCGGAATTCGGCTTCGCGTTGCGTACGTTCCATGAGTGAATCTTCGCGTACGGTGGTCAGTGAGTCTATGGAATGGATGGTGTCGGCTTTTATCTTACCTTGAAAAATATCCTGAATGTTCATTATGTACAGGTTTTGCCTGTCCACCAGTTGTTGGAGCGAGTCTACACGCAGGGCGTTTTCTACAACCTGTGCGCGAATTTCACTGTTCATATATCCGGGCAGATAATTGCGCAGCGGGGTAAAAGCGACAATCAGGGAAGCAATCAGAAACAGTACTGTCAGTACGGAAAGCAATACGGAGATTCCGTTCAGCTTGGACACACGCAACGTGACAATATCCTCAAGGGTATTCTCGTTCGTAACTGTCAGTCTATACTTAAACTTGATATTACTCCAGAATGCTTTTCTTCTTTTCTTCTTCTTCATTCACACCTCTTCTGTATCATCCAAAGCAAGCAGTCCTTCCGGCAGATCTACCGTAATAACCTTATGCTTTTGGTCGATGTCTATAATAAAATCTTCCTGTGCCGGAATCAGTAATTCTTCTCCTTTATAATCTACCACGAATAAAGTATTGATGGTCGATGTGTCTACATCCGTAACTTCACCCAACTTGCCGTGATGAATTTCCTCCATACGGAATCCTATAAAGAAATCCCAACTGAGTTCTCCCGGCCCGGCTTCTTCGGCGTGCTTTACCGGGAAGTAGACTTCAATGTTGGTAAACATCCGTGCGCGTTCCGCCGTATCTACCCCTTCGAGTTTGACGAGAGCCGTAGTGTCCGAGCGAAAACGATATTCTTCCATAAAGAACGGTACGAATATCCCGTCCAACAGGCAAATGAGATATTCAGCCTCCACACGGTCGAATATGTCATCCGTAAAGGTGAATGACAACTCTCCATGAATGCCGTGAGGCTTGTTGAATATACCTATCTTATATACTTCTTCTTTGCGTATCATACCGTTTTATTCCCTTATCACTCTCTTATCATATTCTCGTTATTCTCGCTCCAAGTGCATTCAGTCGCCCTTCGATATTCTGATACCCCCGGTCTATCTGCTCGATGTTATGAATACGGCTGATGCCGTCGGCACTCATGGCAGCTATCAGCAAAGCGATACCGGCACGGATATCCGGTGACGTCATATTGCCGCCACGCAGCTTGAAACCGTGATTATGCCCGATAACTACGGCACGGTGCGGGTCGCACAGAATGATCTGCGCCCCCATATCTATCAGTTTGTCCACGAAGAACAGGCGGCTTTCAAACATCTTCTGATGAATCAGAACACTGCCTTTGGCTTGTGTGGCAACTACCAGCAATACGCTCAACAAGTCCGGTGTAAGTCCGGGCCAGGGAGCGTCGGCAATTGTCATGATGGAGCCGTCGATAAAGGATTCTATCTGATAAGTGTCCTGTGCAGGTACATAAATATCATCACCGCGTTGTTCCATTTTGATGCCTAAGCGTCGGAAACTGTCGGGGATGATGCCTAAGTTCTCGTGCGAGACGTTCTTGATGGTAAGTTCGCTCTTTGTCATGGCTGCCATACCGATGAAACTTCCTACTTCAATCATGTCCGGAAGAATCGTATGCTCTGTTCCATGCAGTTCGTCCACTCCCTCGATGGTGAGCAGGTTGGAAGCGATACCTTCTATTTTTGCGCCCATACGGTTCAGCATCCGGCAGAGTTGCTGTACGTAAGGCTCGCAGGCGGCATTGTAAATGGTCGTTTTGCCTTTAGCCAATACAGCTGCCATTACGATGTTGGCTGTTCCTGTGACAGACGCTTCATCCAGCAGCATATAGCTGCCTTGCAGTTGCCGGGAGGATATTTCGTAAACCTCCCGTTTTTCGTTGTAAATAAAATCGGCTCCTAAATTTTGTATACCGATGAAATGCGTATCCAGACGGCGGCGACCTATCTTGTCCCCGCCCGGTTTGGAAATCATAGCCTTACCGAAACGTGCTACCATTGGTCCTACCAACATGACAGAACCGCGCAGACTGGAGCATTTTTTCAGGAATTCATCGCTCTCCAAGTAGGCGAAGTCTATATTGACAGCCTGAAAGCTGTATGTATCAATACCTTTTTTCGATACGCAGACTCCCATGTCCCGCATCAACTGAATCAGGTTGTTCACATCTAATATGTCCGGTATGTTGTGCACCGTTACCTCTTCGGCTGTAAGCAGCGTGGCGCAGATAATCTGCAACACCTCGTTCTTTGCTCCCTGAGGATAAATATCACCGGAAAGGCTGTGTCCGCCTTCTATTATAAATGAAGCCATGGAATTAGTGGTTAGTATTTCCTTTTATTGTTTCTGTTGTTGTTCCTGTTGTTCTGGTTGTTTATCTTCGGACGATAATTCTGTTCAATCCGTTCGGACATCAGGCGCAGAAGGCTGTCGGTCATTTGCAGTTTGCCGTCGGACAGTTCTGCAAGGTCGTCCGCTATCTTGCGATCGTCGATGGTATCCTTGTTCCAAGCCATATAGTCTTTCTTCATATGGTTGCATATCAGCGCAACGAGGTTTTGTTTCTCTTCTCCTTCGGGGAAGTCGATGGCTTTCTTAATCAGCACTTCCAACGTGCGGCCGTAATGACGGTAGCGGATTTTAGTACTGGGATAGGGAACAACTTCAGGTTTGGTCCTCAGATTATCCTTGCGGATGATTTCGTATGGATAGTTAATGTCCAGTTTGAAATCGGCCATGATGGCAAGATGATCCCAAAGTTTATGTTTGAAATCGGGTACGTCTCGCAAGTGAGGAAACATATTTCCCATGATGTTGATAATGGTGTTTGCACAACGCTGACGCTCAGCGCGGTCCTCGATGGTCAATGCATGGTCTACCATATTCTGGATGCTGCGGCCGTATTCCGGCAAAGGCATCCGCTTTTGTTGAGTATTATATTGCATAATCTTTAATAGTTATAAAAGTTTTTTCGGTTGGCTTGCCACGAACTCCTTCAGGTAGAACGGTTCGAAATAGGCAACGTCCTTAAAATCCTCTTCGGCTATGGCTTTTTCCGCCAGCGGAAACATCATGCTTGCCAGCGGGCGGATGCCGTCGATGAAGTGCGCATTGGGATGTGCAATCTTTTCTTTGCACTTGGCTGCGCCGTCACCAAAGAAGTATACGGGGTGCTTGTCCAGATACTCCCGATATGAGTTTTCGTCCACTATATCGGCGGCAATTTCGCGTACGGGTTTCAAGGCACGGTCATAAACGGCTGCATATACTTCCATGCGCCGTGCGTCAATCATCGGACACAACAACGCATCTTCCGGCAACTCTTCGTGGTAAAGCAACACCGGTACACACTGCACTTTGAGGGTGGGCAGTCCGATAAGCGGCAGGTTGCGACCATAGCAGACTCCTTTTGCCATAGATACGCCGATACGCAATCCTGTGTAAGAGCCGGGACCGCAACTTACGGCAACGGCGTCCAGCGGCATGGCATGGCTGTCGGCAAACGACAGGGCCTCGTCCACGAATACTCCCAGTGATACTGCGTGTGAAGGACCGTTCAGGTCTTCTTTTTTGAAAACGTTCTGCCCGTCTTCGCTCACAGCTACGGAGCAGGCCGAAGTGGACGTTTCAATATGCAAGATACATGACATAGCTTCTATTCTGAATTTTATTGTGGCAAATTTACGTGATTATTTTCACTAATTAAAATAATCGTGTAATTTTGCGCAAAACTATAACATTATGATACAATCTATGACGGGCTACGGCAAAGCGACTGCCGAGTTGTCCGATAAGAAAATCAATGTTGAGATTAAGTCGCTCAACAGTAAAGCAATGGATTTGTCTGCCCGTATTGCTCCGCTTTACAGGGAGAAGGAAATGGAAATCCGCAATGAAATATCCAAGATGCTGGAGCGTGGCAAGGTCGATTTCAGCCTTTGGATTGAGAAGAAAGATGCAGAACAACTGGCTACTCCTATCAATCAGGAATTGGTGGAGGCTTACTATAAACGGATTAAGGAAATTTCAGCGACGGCCGGTATTCCCGAACCTGCCGATTGGTTTGCCACGCTGCTGCGTATGCCGGATGTGATGACTAAGAATGAAACTCAGGAACTGAGCGACGAAGAATGGGCGGTGGTTCATGCAGCGGTAGAAGAGGCAATCAATCATCTGACAGACTTCCGCAAGCAGGAAGGCGCTGCGTTGGAGAAGAAGTTCCGTGAGAAAATTGCGAATATCGCCCGGTTGCTCGAATCGGTTGCACCGTACGAGCAGGAACGGGTAGGCAAGGTCAAAGACCGCATTACCGATGCCCTTGAAAAAACGTTGAGCGTAGATTACGATAAGAACCGCCTTGAACAGGAACTTATCTACTATATCGAGAAACTGGACGTCAACGAAGAGAAACAACGGCTTTCCAATCATCTGAAATACTTCATCAGTACGCTCGAGAGCGGTAGCGGACAGGGCAAGAAGCTGGGATTCATTGCGCAGGAAATGGGGCGTGAAATCAATACTTTAGGCAGTAAGTCCAACCATGCCGAGATGCAGAAGATTGTAGTGCAGATGAAGGATGAACTGGAACAAATAAAGGAACAAGTCCTGAATGTGATGTAAGGAGCAGACTCCGAATGCCACACGGCAGAGTATTAAATAGTAAATTGTAAATCGTCAAATAGTAAATACCATCAATGGGTAAACTGATTATATTTTCCGCCCCCTCCGGTTCGGGCAAGTCCACGATTATCAACTATCTGTTGACGCAGAACCTGAACTTGGCTTTTTCTATCTCCGCAACCAGCCGCCCGCCACGCGGTACTGAACAGAACGGCGTGGAATACTTTTTCCTTACTCCCGACGAGTTCCGGAGCCGTATAGCCAATGATGAGTTTTTGGAATATGAAGAAGTCTATCAAGACCGTTTTTACGGGACGCTGAAAGAACAGGTGGAAAAGCAATTGGCTGCGGGACAGAATGTAGTGTTTGACGTAGATGTGGTAGGCGGTTGCAACATCAAGAAGTTCTACGGTGAGCGTGCCTTGTCTGTTTTCATCCAGCCGCCTTCCGTGGAAGAACTGCGCAAGCGTTTGGTGGGGCGTGGCACGGATGCTCCCGAAGTCATTGAGAGCCGTGTGGCAAAAGCCGAATATGAACTTGGCTTTGCTCCGAAGTTCGATACGGTAATTATCAACGATGATTTGGAGACGGCCAAGGCGGAAGCCCTGAAAGTAATCACCCGATTCCTCAATTCTTAATTCTCAATTAGCCAAGTGGACATAGGTATCTTCAGCGGCTCATTCAATCCGGTGCACATCGGGCATCTGGCCCTTGCCAACTATCTTTGTGAATACGAAGGGCTGGACGAGGTATGGTTCATGGTAACTCCGCATAATCCGCTGAAAGAGGAAACATTGCTGATGAACGATGAATTACGTTTGAGGCTGGTGCAACTTGCCATTGCGGGCTATCCCAAATTCCGTGCTTCCGACTTTGAGTTCCATTTGCCGCGTCCGTCCTATACCGTTCATACGCTTGATAAACTGAAGCAGGCTTATCCGCAAGATACTTTCCACCTCATTGTAGGTTCTGATAACTGGTTGCTTTTTCCGCGCTGGTATCAGTCGGAGCGCATTCTTGCAGAAAATCCTGTTCTTGTCTATCCCCGTCCGGGTTATGCGGTAGACAAGGATACTTTACCTCAAAATGTAAAACTGGCCTCTTCGCCTACCTTCGAAATCAGTTCTACCTTTATCCGCCGGGCAATGGAGGAGGGCAGGGATGTGCGCTATTTCCTGCATCCGGCTGTTTACGATGCGTTGAAACGCAAAGAATAGTATTGTTTTGCCTGTTCGTTGGCACAACCTTGCCTATCCGTTGGCACAACTGTGCCTCTTTGTTGGCAAAGTTGTGCCACTTAGGTGGCACAAAATAATTTTAGACTTTGCTCCGATTCTTATTCTAGGCATTTGTCAAGGTCGCGTATAATTTGTTCCTTATCCATATGCTGGCCGATAAATACGATTTTCTGCATACGGTCGCCGTACTTTTCGTCCCAGTCACGTAGTAGTCCGGGTTCTTGGCGCATCAGTTCGATTAAGTCTTCTTCGGGTGCTGTGGCATACCATAGGCCTGCTTCGGTCAATTGCTTTTGCGTACCTGCCTGTTCGAAGAGGTAGGACATATCGCGGTTGTGGCTGAAGTAGCATACACCTTTGGCACGAATGATATTCCGGCTCCATTTGGTAGCGATGAAATGGTCGAATTTGTGAATGTCGAAAGCCGGACGGCGATAATAAACAAAAGTTCCGATGCCGTATTCCTCTGCTTCACCCTCTTCATGATGGTGGTGATGTTCATGCTCTTCGTGATGGTGTTCATGTGCTTCTTTTTCCTCTTCTTCGGTGGCTTGTTTTTCTATTCCGCGAATCCATCCGGCCGATGTGGCTGCACGTTCAAAATCGAACATTCTTGTATGGATAATTTTTTCCAAATTTACATCCGCATAATTGCATTCGATGATTTCGGCGCCTGGCTGCAAGGTGTGTATAATTTGCTTGATACGTTGCAGCTCTTCGGGTGATACTTCCGCTGCCTTGTTCAGAAGGATTATGTTGCAGAACTCAATCTGTTGGATGATAAGGTTCTCGATATCCTCCTCATCAATTCCTTTCCGGGTAAGGTCGTTACCGCAGGAAAATTCGCTTTGCAGGCGCAAGGCATCCACTACGGTGGTGATGCAGTCCAGACGGCAAATGCCATACTTGGTATACATACCTCCCATGCGGGGAATGGAGCAAATGGTCTGTGCGATAGGTTCAGGTTCGCAGATACCGCTGGCTTCGATAACAATATAATCGAAACGTTCCATCCGCATGATTTCTCCTATTTGTTCTATCAAGTCCATTTTCAGCGTACAACAGATGCAGCCGTTTTGAAGCGCAACGAGACTTTCGTCTTTTTTGCCGACGACACCGCCCTTTTGAATGAGGTCCGCATCAATGTTTACCTCGCCTATGTCATTGACGATAACGGCGAACTTGATACCTTGTTTGTTAGAAAGAATGTGGTTCACTAAAGTTGTTTTACCGCTGCCCAGATAACCGGTAAGGAGCAGTACGGGAATCTCTTTTGTTGTCATATTGGTTTTGAATCTCTATCTTATTTGTTTACTTGTTTCTCTTAATGAACTGCACGATTGTATTCAGCAATGTGTCATTGACAGGTAATGACGGGTTATTGTACACAGCCATTTGTTGTTGGGGGTTGATGCTCTCACAGTCTTTCAATACATGGTTCATCTTGTCTATCAACTTTAACTCAGCTTGGGAAGATGCTTTCTTTAGCAGCGTTGCGTCCTCTTCCTGTACTTGAATGTCGTTTTTACCTTGAAGAATTAGTACGGGCATTTTTAGGGAGGCGATAACGGTCTGAGGATTATATTTGTACCACGAAATGAGGTAGGGCTGCACGGAAGGGCGGAACAGGGTTTGCAGATAAGGAGGGATTTGCGCTACTTCTTTTCCGTTCCTCAAAGACCGGTTGATGCCTGCCACTTCTTTTTGTATGGATTCCGGCGTCATTTGGGTAATGAGTTGCTTTTCTATGATTTCATATGCGGGACTGCCTGCACCTGCGATGGAAATAAAACTCTTCACTTTTGGCCGGTTTGTGCAGGCAAGCATTCCGATAAGTGAACCTTCACTGTGTCCTGCCACTGTTATGCCGGTGAAACGCTTGTCTTTGGCAAGAAAGTCTATCCAGCCCGTAACGTCGTTTACATAATCCTCGAAGCGTAACAGGGACTCTTCTTGACCGGCTGAGGCGCTGCCGGCTATACCGCGCTTGTCGAAACGGAGGGAAGCGATACCTTCCTGTACCAGTCCTTCCGCAAGGAATTTCAGTGAATTATTTTTCATCATGGGGTTATTTCCGTCCATGTCGGTGGGGCCGGAACCGGCAATAAGCAGCACTACGGGACAGGTTTTTGCATTGGCAGGCAACAGAAGTTTACCTTTGATATTTCCGTTGGCAGTATTCAATGTAACGGGATGTTCCTCGGATGTGAGAGGCTGTGCCTGGCAGTGAGGATTGGCAAACAGGACCAGGCTGAATAAGAGTAAGAGCAAATGTTTCATATGATTTGTTTTTGAAATCTCTTTAACAGGGAGTAAATGTAGACAATATTATTAAATAAAAAAATAGAGGCGGAAAACATTGTAGCTTTCCACCTCTATTTTTTATTATACTATGGCTGTCTGTTCTTACAGGATACCTTGTGCCATCATGGCCTTGGCTACCTTCATGAATCCGGCAACATTGGCGCCTTTCACGTAGTTCACGTAACCGTTTTCTTCCGTACCGTACTGTACACAAGCGGCATGGATATTCTTCATGATGCTTTTCAGCTTCTCGTCCACTTCTTCGGAACTCCAACCCAGTTTGATGGAGTTCTGAGTCATTTCAAGCCCTGATACTGATACACCGCCGGCATTGGCTGCCTTGCCCGGAGCATACAGAATCTTAGCTTCTTGGAATACTTTGATTGCTTCGGGAGTAGAAGGCATATTTGCACCTTCGGATACTGCCATCACACCGTTGGCGATGAGTTTCTTGGCGTCGTCACCGTTAATTTCATTCTGAGTGGCAGACGGCAAGGCAATATCAGCTTTTTCACCCCAGGGACGTGCACCTTCTACGTATTTGACGCCCGGATATTGCTCTGCATATTCGCGGATACGTCCACGATAGAGGTTTTTCAGTTCCATGATGTAGTCCAGTTTTTCACGGTCGATACCTGCGGGGTCATATATATAACCGTCAGAATCGGACATGGTTAACACTTTACCGCCCATTTCCAGTACTTTTTCGGCAGTGTATTGAGCTACGTTGCCCGAACCGGAAATCAAACAAGTCTTACCTTTGAGGTCAGTGCCTTTGGTTTTCAGCATTTCCAGCAGGAAGTAGATGTTACCGTAACCTGTAGCTTCGGGACGAATCAGTGAACCGCCGAATTCGCGGCCTTTTCCTGTGAATGTTCCGGTAAATTCGTGAGTCAGCTTCTTGTACATACCGAACATGAAACCTACTTCGCGACCGCCTACACCGATGTCACCCGCAGGAACGTCAGTTTCAGGACCGATGTGACGCCACAGTTCCAGCATGAAGGCTTGAACGAAACGCATCACTTCCGCATTTGACTTGCCGCGCGGAGAGAAGTCCGAACCACCTTTACCGCCACCCATAGGCAGAGTGGTCAGTGAGTTTTTGAAAGTCTGTTCGAAAGCAAGGAATTTCAAGATGGAGAGGTTTACGGAAGCGTGGAAACGGATACCGCCTTTGTACGGGCCGATGGCGTTGTTGTGTTGTACACGGTAACCCATGTTGGTCTGCACGTTACCCTTATCATCCACCCAAGTAACACGGAATTGGTAAACGCGATCGGGGATGCAAAGACGTTCAATCAGATTGGCTTTGTCAAACTCCGGATGTTTGTTGTACTCTTCTTCAATAGTAGAGAGAACTTCTTCTACTGCCTGATGATACTCCGGTTCGTTGGGGAACCGTCTTTTCAAATCTTCTAATACCTTAGCTGCATTCATAATCTATATTCTTTTATTTGGTTACATATTCGTATTATAAAGTGGTAATTGTCACCTTATCACTTTTTTCTTGTTTGCGGTTGCAAAAGTAAACATAAAAATGATACAAACAAACAATTTATAAAGAAAATGCGGGATAAAACAACAAAAATGTTGTTTTATCCCGCAAAAAAGGAATAAAAAGATATTATTTATCCTCTTTTAAGCGCTTTTATTACGGGAATGAATACTAATGCCGCCGAAATGACAAGGGTCAGGATGATTGGACCGTCAATTCGTTCGGCAGATGTTAGTACTATGTAACAAAGTGCCGCCCAAAGAAGCGTAATGCAAACTATTTGGAATTTGGATAATCGTCTTTTCATTTACCGGCTTTCTTTTTATCGACAATGGCATCAATAACTGCCACAGCGGTGATGTTTACTATATCGCGTACAGAACTTTCAAAATCAGTGAAGTGGATAGGCTTGTTCAATCCCATTTGTATCGGACCGATAAGTTCGGCATCCATATCCATGGCCTGAAGCAGTTTGTAGGCGGAATTAGCTGAACTCAAGTTCGGGAATACCAGTGTGTTTACATCCTTTCCTTTCAGGCGGGTAAACGGATATTTGGCATCGCGCAATTCACGGTTCATGGCAAAGTTCACCTGCATTTCACCGTCTATGGCAAGTTCCGGGTAGTTTTGCTGCATATATTCTACGGCTGTGTGCACGCTTACCGGACTTCCTTCCTTATCTGCACCAAAATTGGAGTAGCTCAACATTGCCATGACCGGCGTGTGGTTGAAGAAGCGTACGGTGTGTTCCGACAGCTTTGCGATATCAATCAGCGTTTCCGCATTGGGATGGCGGTTGATAAGTGTATCGGCAAGGAAATATGTGCCTTTTTTGGAGTTGAGGATGTGCATCGTACCGAAATGCTTGTACTCCGGACGGATGCCGATAACTTCTTTGGCAACTTTGATGGTATTGCTGTATTTGGTGTACAGTCCGGTGATGAAAGCGTCAGCTTCACCGGTTTCCACCATCATCATACCGAAGTAGTTGCGTTCGAACATCTTGTCATTGGCTTCTTCGTAAGTCACACCTTCGCGGGCGCGTTTTTCAGAAAGAATACGTGCGTAGCGCTCGCGACGTTCTGCTTCATCGGGGTGACGCAGGTTTACGATTTCGATGCCTTCGAGGCTGAGGTCGAGCTGTTTTGCCAACTTCTCGATAGCTTCGTCATTGCCCAATATAATAGGATGGCAGATGCCTTCGGCTTTGGCCTCAACAGCGGCTTTCAGCATATTGGGGTGAATACCTTCGGCAAAGACTACGCGCTGCGGGTTGCGGCGGGCGGTGTCGTAGAGCTGGCGGGTAAGTTTGCTTTCTTGTCCCATCAACTCTTTCAGGTGCTGGCGATAACCTTCCCAGTCGGTGATTTGTTTGCGGGCTACACCGCTTTCCATGGCTGCTTTGGCTACTGCCATGGAGACTTCGGTTATCAGACGCGGGTCAACGGGTTTCGGAATGAAGTAATCAGGGCCGAAAGTGAAATTGTTGACGTGGTATACTTCGTTCACTACATCGGGCACGGGCTGTTTGGCAAGTGCTGCAATGGCACGGACGGCTGCCAGCTTCATCTCCTCATTGATAGCGGTGGCGGCTACGTCCAAAGCACCGCGGAAGATGTAGGGAAAGCCTATTACATTGTTTATCTGGTTCGGATAGTCCGAACGTCCGGTTGACATAAGTACATCAGGACGGGCTTCCATGGCGTCCTCATAAGAAATTTCCGGTACGGGATTGGCAAGGGCAAATACGATAGGATGCGCTGCCATGCTACGTACCATGTCTTGTGTCAGGACGTTACCTTTGGAAAGGCCGAGGAATACATCCGCACCCCGTACGGCTTCTTCCAGTGTATGGACATCGCGGCGGTCGGTAGCAAAGTATCTTTTGGTTTCGTTCAGTCCTGGGCGGTCGCTGGTGATGACACCTTTGGAGTCGAGCATGATGATATTTTCGTGAGTAGCTCCCAACGCTTCATAAAGTTTGGTGCAGGAGATGGCTGCCGCACCGGCGCCGTTTACTACAATCTTCACATCTTCTATCTTCTTGCCTGCCACTTCCAGAGCGTTCAGCAATCCGGCGCTGGAGATGATGGCTGTACCATGTTGATCATCGTGCATTACGGGAATGTCGAGCTCTTCTTTCAGGCGGCGTTCTATTTCAAAACATTCGGGAGCTTTGATGTCTTCCAGATTGATACCGCCGAAAGTGGGGGCGATAGCTTTTACTGCCTCGATAAATTTATCGGGATCTTTTTCATTCACTTCAATATCGAATACGTCGATGCCGCCATAGATTTTGAAAAGCAGACCTTTACCTTCCATTACGGGCTTACCTGCCATTGCGCCTATATCGCCCAAACCGAGGACAGCGGTTCCATTGGAGATGACAGCTACCAAATTACCTTTTGCTGTATATTTGTATGCGTCCTGCGGGTTTTTCTCAATTTCAAGACACGGTTCTGCCACGCCCGGAGAATAAGCGAGTGAAAGATCGGTTTGCGTACTGTAGGGCTTGGTTGGCACTACCTCTATTTTTCCCGGTTTGCCTTGCGAATGATAGAGCAAGGCGGCTTCTTTGGTTATCTTAGCCATAATAGATTAGTTAAAATGGTTATAATTTGGTCGCAAATTTAGAGATAAAAGTTCTAAATTGTAGCTTGCGACTGATAATTTCTATTAGATTTATCAGTAAATAAACTAAAAATGCTTATTTTTGGCAGTATATTTAAGTATTACCCCCAATTTACTAACTTAACACAAGTGTTTTATGAAAATTTTAAGACGTCCTCTTGTAGGATTATTGTTTTGCACAGTGCCGTTTTGGGCAGGATGCGGAACGAGTGACAAACTTGAAGCACCGGTTTCCTTGACTTGGGAGATGGGTGCGAGTAACATTGAACCCGGATATTACGAGAACTCCTTTGTCCTTACAAACATTTCCGGTTCACCTCTCTCCAAAGATTGGACAATCTATTATTCACAGCTCCCCCGCTATGTGAAGCAAGAAGAAAATCCCGCCGTTAAAGTGGAAGCAGTGAACGGAAACTTCTTTAAAATGTATCCTACGGATAGTTTTAAACCGTTGGCTCCGGGTGATTCCATGCGTATCTCTTTCTTGTGTTCTTATAAATTAGATAGGAATTCGCATGCGCCTGAGGGTGTTTATTGGGTGGCTACCGTGGACGGTAAAGAAGGGAAGCCGCTTCCCATTGCACTGAATGCACTTCCATTGTCCTCGCCAGAGTCGCTTCCCGGCTATCCGGACGCTACTAACATCTATGAATCGAATCTTCGTTTGAAAAATGTTCCGGTCTTGGAGCAATCGGATATACTGCCGTCGGTAAAGAAGGTGGTATCTGCCGAAGGCTATGTTGTACTGGACGGTAAAGTCTCTTTGACTTATTCCGATGAATATGCGGATGAGGCAAGGTTATTGAAAGAAAAGTTGCACGATTTGTACAATTTGGAAGTAGACGGTAAAGCCCCTGTTATTATTGCTTTGGAACCCTTGTCCGACAAGGTGCAGGCTGTGAACGATGAGTATTATAATATGGTTATAGGCAGTGGCCGAATCAAGATTAGCGCTGCCACTCCGCATGGAATTTTCAACGGCACGCAAACTTTGCTGGCAATGCTGAAAAATAAAACGGCGCCTTATCAATTGAATGCCATGTCTGTGGAAGACTATCCTGACCTTTTGTATCGCGGACAGATGATAGATATTGCCCGTAATTTCACAACAGTGGAGAATCTTAAAAAACTGGTGGATATTTTTGCTTCTTATAAATTGAATGTGCTGCATTTCCATTTTGCAGATGATGAAGCATGGCGTTTGGAAATTCCCGGTTTGGAGGAACTTACTGCCGTGGGAAGTCGTCGCGGACATACTACTGACGAAAGCCGGTGTCTGTTTCCATGCTACGATGGAGGATATGATCCTGATGCCGCAACCGTTGGCAACGGATATTACTCCCGCGAGGATTTCATAGGTTTGCTACGTTATGCTGCCGAAAGGCATATTCGCGTCATACCGGAAATAGAATCACCCGGACACGCCCGTGCCGCTATTGTTTCCATGAAGGCGCGTTATAATAAGTATAAGGAAACGGATGTGGAAAAGGCTGTCGAATATCTGTTGAGTGAGCCGGAGGATACTTCCCGTTATGCATCCGTTCAGTACTACACGGATAATGTGATAAATGTCGCCCTGCCTTCGTCTTACCATTTTATGGAGAAAGTTATTCGGGAACTTGCGGCTATGTATAAAGAAGCCGGTGCAGCACTCACTACGGTGCACCTTGGCGGTGATGAAGTGGCACGCGGTGTATGGCAGGGATCTCCTAAATGCCGGGTGTTGATGAAAGAAAAAGGGATGATGAAGCCGCATGATTTGGCGGAGTATTTCATTACGCAGATGGCGGGTATTATGCAGAGAAACGGTCTGAAATTCAGCGGTTGGCAGGAAGTTGCTTTGGGACATACTGAAGAAGCACACCGGCAATTGCGGAGTCAGGCGGCAGGCGTGTATTGCTGGAACACGGTTCCCGGATATGATGAGGTGGTTTATCAGATTGCTAATAACGGCTATCCGGTAATCCTTTGCAACGTGGGAAATTTCTATATGGATATGGCTTACAACGGGCATCCTGACGAACGTGGACTGGACTGGGGAGGATATGTGGACGAATCTATATCTTTCTCCATGCTTCCTTACAGCATCTATCGTTCATTGCGCACGGACGGGGCGGGAAATCCTGTTGATTTGGAAAAACTGGAAAAAGGAAAAACAGCCCTGACAGCAGAGGGGAAAAAGAATATTTTGGGTGTACAGGGTCAATTATTTGCCGAGACTATCCGCAGTTTCAACGGTGTGGAATATCTTCTTTTCCCGAAAATCATGGGATTGGCAGAACGCGGTTGGAATGCTTGTCCGGCATGGGAAAAACTGCGAGGAGTACAGGAACGACAGGCTTTCGACAAGGCGTTGGCATTGTATTATGAAAAAATCAGTGATATGGAAATGCCTTATTGGGCAAAGAATGGCATCAACTTCCGCTTGCCGCATCCGGGACTGCAAGTGAAAGACGGTAAACTTTATGCCAATACGGCCATTCACGGGGCTGAGATACGCTATACGATGGATGGTTCTGAACCAACCGTACAATCCGCTTTATGGGAAGCGCCGGTGGAGTGTGATGCTTCGGTTGTTAAAGCCAAGACGTTTTATCAGGGTAAGGAAAGTTTACCGATAACGTTGAGAACGGAATGATATATTATAATTTTCACCACAGTGGAAAAGGAATACCACTGTGGTGAAAAACTTATTTGATTACGCATTCAGCGCTTGTTCTATATCTGCGATGATATCATCCGCATTTTCAATACCTACCGAGAAACGGATAAGGTCCGGACGGATACCGGCTTCCAACAGTTGTTCGTCAGAAAGCTGACGATGTGTATGGCTGGCGGGATGAAGCACGCAAGTACGTGCATCGGCAACATGGGTTACGATAGCCGCTAACTTTAACGAATCCATGAATTTGATAGATTCCTTGCGACCGCCTTTCAGTCCGAAGGAGATAACGCCGCACGAACCGTTGGGCATATATTTTTGTGCTAATTCGTAGTACTTATTGTCGGGCAGACCGCAATAGTTCACCCATGCCACTTTATCATTTTTGGAAAGATATTCGGCGACTTTTTGGGCGTTTCCGCAATGTTGCGGCATACGTAAGTGCAGAGTTTCCAGGCCAAGGTTCAATAAGAATGCATTCTGTGGAGACTGGATGCTGCCGAGGTCACGCATCAACTGTGCGGTAGCTTTAGTGATATAAGCCAGTTTGCCGAAAGCTTTTGTATAAGTCAACCCATGATACGATTCATCCGGAGTACAGAGTCCGGGGAATTTATCGGCATGTGCATCCCAGTCAAAATTACCGCTGTCTACAATTGCGCCGCCTACACTGGTGGCGTGTCCGTCCATGTATTTGGTAGTGGAGTGAACTACTATATCGGCTCCCCATTCAAACGGGCGGCAGTTGATAGGAGTGGGGAAAGTATTGTCTACAATCAAGGGTACGCCATGCTTATGGGCAATTCGGGCAAATTTTTCAATGTCGAGAACCTCCAGAGTAGGGTTGGAGATTGTTTCACCGAACAATGCTTTGGTATTCGGACGGAAAGCAGCGGAAATTTCCTCTTCAGGCGCATCCGGATTGACAAAAGTTACATCGACACCCAGTTTTTTCATTGTTACGCCAAACAGATTGAACGTTCCTCCATAGATAGTGGATGAGCATACGAAATGGTCGCCTGCCTGGCAGATATTGAAGATAGCATAGAAATTAGCAGCTTGTCCGCTTGAGGTAAGCATAGCGGCTACACCGCCTTCAAGGGCGGCTATTTTGGCGGCAACTGCATCGTTCGTAGGGTTCTGCAGACGGGTGTAGAAGTACCCGCTGTCTTCGAGGTCGAACAGACGCGCCATTTGTTCGCTGGTGTCATATTTGAAAGTTGTACTTTGATAAATGGGGAGTACACGAGGTTCGCCCTTTTTAGGAGTCCACCCAGCTTGTACGCACAGTGTCTCCGGTTTGAATTGCTTTGCCATAATGCTATCTGTTTTTAGAGTTTCTTTTCTTTAAAACGCGTAAGTTGTCGCAAAAGTAGGGAAAAAAATATAAATTTGTACGCGTGAATAGTAAAATGCTATAATTTAGCGGCTGAAAATTTGCAGCCGATATGAATAAATGACGAATAACGGGAATATGAAACGTATATTTTGCTTGCTGGCTATCCTCTTTTGCACTTTTCTTGTTTTTGATGTCTCGGCTCAGGGAGAATATGCCACACCCAAATCGGGTGAGGGTATCTCTGCTTTTTTAGAACGGAACAAGCGTCCGGGAAAAGCGTACTATAATGAGTTTATGAAGTTGAATGAGAAGCGTCTGCGTGGAAAAGAGGAATTGCGGTTGGGAGTGAAATATGTGTTACCCCCATTGAGGAAAGGGACTTCTGCCGCAGTTTCGTCCAAATTTGCCACTAATAAAAAAGAAACGGTCCGGGAACGTCTGTTCGGGAAAAAACTTGCTGATGTGAAAGTGACCTCTAACCGTTTGCAAGGGGCGTGTTTTTATGTCGTCAGCGGACATGGAGGTCCCGACCCGGGAGCTATCGGGAAAATAGGAAAGGTGGAATTGCATGAAGATGAGTATGCCTATGATGTTGCCTTGCGCCTTGCTCGTAACTTGATGCAGGAAGGGGCGGAAGTACGTATCATCATTCAGGATGCCAAAGACGGGATTCGCGATGACCGCTACCTGGCCAACAGCAAGAGGGAAACTTGTATGGGAGATGCCATTCCGTTGAATCAGGTAGCTCGTCTGCAGCAGCGTTGTGCAAAAATCAATGAGCTTTATCGGAAAGACCGCAAAATTTATAAATATTGCCGGGCTATATTTTTGCATGTGGACAGCCGCAGCAAGAGTGCGCAGACGGATGTATTCTTTTATCACGCTCCGAAAAGTGTGTTAGGGAAAAAACTGGCTGTTACCATGAAAGAAACATTCGAGTCGAAATACGACAAACATCAGCCGAACCGCGGATTTGAAGGGACTGTCAGTTCACGCAACCTTTATGTATTGCTGAAAGCTGCACCGGCTTCCCTTTTTGTGGAATTGGGCAATATACAGAATTCTTTCGATCAACGTCGTTTTGTCATCAGCTCTAACCGCCAAGCTTTGGCAAAATGGATGATGGAAGGTTTTATCGCGGACTATAAGCGGGCGAAGTAGAATCTTTTTCTTGAATTTTAAACGATATGCCGGAACCTATCTCTTTCATTGTTTGTTCCACATAATGGTTTGCAAAATCAATGATTAAAAGCGTACGTGCATATTAAATAATGAAAGGAAACCTTATGAGAAAGAATTTAATGTTTGTGGGAGTATTTGCGATTACCCTTATGTTGGCTGCTTGCGGCAGCGGCGTCCGGAAGGAATTTTCTGAAAAATATTCTGCTACGGAGGTGGAGCAGGCTAATCAAGTGATGAACTACTATACTACTTCACTCGCCTTATTGAAGAATTTGGTAGTGGAGAAAGATGTGAATTCCGTACTGGGATATATGGAACAAGGCGGGAATGCACCGATGTTGACAACTGTTGTCTCTCCGGTTTTCTCTCAGAAGGACTCGGCGTTGGCAGTCAATCCCGGTACGTATTTTAATGAAGAGACTCAGCGCAATCTGAAACAGAATTTTATGCAGTTATTTCAGGCAAGAAAGCAATTTTATACCGGTTTTAATCAGTATCTCTCGTTCTTGAAAGTAAAGGATAAGACTGCCGCTGATAAGCTATTGCCTGTTAACTATCGGCTGAGCGTTGAGATGGCTGAATATAAAGAGAATATTCTTGACATATTGTCACCTTTTACCGAAGGGGCGCAGAAAATATTGCTGAATGATAATCCGATGAAGGAGCAAATACTTGCCATGAACAGGATGTCTGTCACGATGCAGAGCATTCTGCGACAGTGTATGCGCAAGCCTGCTCCCGACATGGCTCGTCTGGATATGAAGATAATGAAACTGGTTATCCAGTTGGACATTGCCAAGCGCTTGCCGATGGTGAAGGGGCATCCTCAAGAGATGAAGGCTTTCCGGGACTTTCTGGCTAATGCTGAGGCATTCATAAAAGAAGTACAGCATATAAAAGCCCGGGGAAGTTATACGGCAGACGAGATGGCCGCATTGGGTGAGTATGGACTAAGCCTGAACTAAGGCTATTTTATTTCCGGATGCCTTTCTAACCACTTCACTGCATATGAACAAGTGGCTTTGGGGGTTAATCCTTGTTCCACAGCGTATTCATAGGCTTTTTTTACAAGAGCTGAAGCAATTCCCCTGCCCTCAATAGGCGGGGGAACGATTGTATGAAGGATGTCCAAACTGCCGTCATGGAGGTGATATTCTACATAGGCGGTATGATTCTCCACTTCGGTAATGAACCGGTGACGTTCAGGATTGTGGTTGATGATGTATTCCATATTCTTTTTCTTTATCTGACTATCGTTAGAGAGATAATTGTATTGTATGCAAAGTTACAAATACTAATTTGCAATCTTACGGCATTTACCTTAAAAAAATGGTAGCTAAAGCAAAATACAATTGCGGGTTCGTTAATAATCATTTCTTAGTTTGCCTGTGAAGATAAAATATGCGTACTTTTGTGCCGGGATTACATTGTATAAATAGCTTTTGAGAAGTATATGAAAGCAGCTTTACTTATTTTAGGGCGTGGAATAGGGCAGGTGATGTTTCAGAATAATGCACTGTCAGGGTTGTTAATGTTAGCCGGACTTTTTCTGAATTCTTGGCAAATGGCATTGCTGGCGATTGCAGGTAATGTTGTAAGTACATTGGCGGCTTATTTTTCAGGTTACAATCGTGAAGATATACGGAACGGACTTTACGGGTTTAATGGTACTTTGGTGGGAATAGCGATTGGGGTATTTATGCCGGTCACTGTAGTTTCCTTATTACTGTTGGTCGCAGGCTCTTGCTTGTCTGCTTGGATAGCTCGTCTTTTTAGTTTGCAACGGCTGGTATCGGGATTCACCGCTCCCTTTATTGTTTCTGTATGGATATTGTTGGCAGTTTGCAGTTGGATGACACCATCTTTGCTATTGCCTTCCGGAGATGCTGTGGCGGTTCAGACGCTTTCTTTTTTACAAGCTTTTTGTTTGAATATCGGTCAGGTTATGTTCCAGGGAAATACAGTATTGGCTGGATTGTTCTTTTTGCTGGGTATCATGGTTAACTCCCGCATCAATGGTTTTTATACTATACTGGGGGCATTGCTTCCCATTCCGTTCGCTCTGTTATTGGGAATGGATTATGCCGCTTTGAATGCCGGATTGATGGGGTATAACGGAGTGTTGTGTGCCATTGCTTTGGGAGATAAAACGTGGAGAGGCGGTGTGTGGGCTGTAGTGGCTGTATTACTGTCCGTCTTATTTCAGATAGGTGGTATGGAGTGGGGGATAACAACTCTCACTGCACCTTTTGTAGTTGCTGTCTGGATCGTGTCGGGATTGCAGAAGTTGGATAAAAAGAGTGGATATAGAAACTAAAAATAGAGGAATCTTATTAAAATATGACTGAGGGAATCCGATTACAACTCTTGGCATGGGCAAAAGAATACCATTGTGTCGCCTTTATACAAGGTGATCCTGTTCAGTTTCCACATAGATATGCGCGGAAACAGGATATTGAGATTAGCGGCTTACTTACAGCTATAATGAGTTTTGGAAATCGTAAGCAGATACTGAAGAAATCAGATGAATTACATCGTTTAATGGGAATTTCACCTTATGAGTATGTATTGTCCTGCCAATGGAAAGCGGATTTTCAGCCGACAGATAGCAGTAGCTTTTACCGTATGCTTTCCCATGCGGATTTTTATACTTATTTCTCTCGATTATATGCTGCCTATTCGCAGTTTGATAGTTTGGAAGATGCCTTGCTGGTCTATTCGGGTACACCAATGGAAAGATTATGTGCATTTTTGGAGGTTTCCGCCCGAAGTCCGCAAAAGAAACTGAATATGTTTCTGCGCTGGATGATACGGAAAGAATCGGAAGTGGACTTCGGTATTTGGGGGAGTTTTGACTGTCGAGATTTGTTGATTCCTTTAGATACTCATGTTTGTCGGGTAGCCTATCTTTTAGGGCTTACAGATACGGAAACATTCTCGTTAAAGAATGCACGGAACATAACAGCCGCTTTGGCGGAGGTCTTTCCGGAGGATCCTTGTTTGGGTGATTTCGCATTGTTCGGTAGCGGAGTGAATGGAGTGTTATAAGATAAAGTATTTTGCGTATTGCTTATGATTTTAAGGTAGCTACAACTTTCTCTATCATTGTCCGGATATTGTTTTCATCCTGGGCAGTATAGAAGTTTCCGTCTACTTCGGAAGAGTTGTCGGTTGCTTCCCCATTTTGGATAGCGGGCTTCGCCAACGGATGAACGGCTACTTTCTTGCCTTTAGTGATACCTGTAAAATCAAATATCATGGCGGCGGCACAGTGCCCAATCATAATTTTGTCTTTCTCACCGAATGTCTTGATGGTTTCCAGCATGGTAATATTGTACGGTTTGTCGGCATTCTGTTGAAATACGGGAACGGCGTCACCGCAAGCGAACACAAGCGCGTCGTATTCATCTTCATGTCCTTTCAGATTAGCGACTACATCATCGGTTATCAGGGCTATACCGGAGTTGGTCCTGATTTCCTTGTTTTCTGCTACCGCAAATACTTTATAAGAAATGCCATTCTCAAAAAAGGCCTCCAAATACTGGAATAGACCACATCCGTTTACCGGATTTACTGCTAAAACTGCAACTTTTTTTGCCATAATCATAATTATTAAGTGAAACAATAGTTATTCTCAGTAAGTTTATTACTTTTGTATTGCAAAGTTAGGATTCTTGTTGCTTGTAGACAAGAAGGCACTTGAATGTTAGATAGTTACAAGAATGTAACCATTGCTGGAGTTCAACCAATTAGTAAAAGTTAAAAAATGGAAAACTTTCATCATATAGGTCGTTGTCCGATACGGGACGTTTTGAGTAAGTTGGGAGATAAGTGGACAATGCTTATCATGGTTACATTAAAAGCGAATGGTACAATGCGTTTTTGTGACATTCAGAAAACAATCGGTGACATTTCACAACGTATGCTTACGGTTACGCTACGTTCGTTGGAAACGGACGGCTTGATTATCAGAAAAGTGTATGCAGAAGTTCCCCCGCGTGTAGAGTATTCTCTTACGGAAACGGGATATAGCTTGATGCCGCATATCGAATCGTTGGTCGGTTGGGCATTGGAGCATATGGCAGATATTATGGAACGGCGGGGAGTACGGGAAGAAGTGGAATCATAAGAACTGTACATATTATAATATACAAGAATTCCGATTCATCACGAACCGGAATTCTTTCTTTTTCCTTTACATAGGCTTCTTTTACGGAAGTTCCTTCGTAATCTTTTGCCAATGCCAGCATGATAGCTTGTGGCAACTCTGTTGGGGTTATTGTTTCTAACACTTATCATAGGACAAAGAGGATGCCAAAGAATGATGAAATAGATTATATGATTGATTTATAATGTAATAATTGCACGCTGTTACTACTAATACAGTACGTAAAAATATGGAAAGTTGTGGAATTGAGTATCACACATGAGGAATAATTACACAGAATCTTAACGGACTTCTTATTTATTCTTTTTAAATTTGCGGTACACTTAAAATTGATATAAGTATGATTAGATTGAATGTTTTTATTCAAGTGAGTGCGGATAACCGTGCTGCTGTAATGGAAGCTGCAAAAGAATTGGTAGCTTGCTCTCTGAAAGATAATGGTTGCATTGCTTATGATATTTTTGAAAGTGCAACTCGTGAAGATGTCCTTATGATTTGCGAAACATGGAAAGATGAGGAGTCGCTGGCTGTACATGAGAAGGCTACGCATTTTGTAACATTAGTTCCCAAGATACAAAATCTTGCCTCTATGAAATTGGAGAAGCTCAGTTTCTGATAATGTTTTTGTAGACATATAATTTGAAAAAGTCAACCATTGTGTTGACTTTTTTGTTTTATTACTTATATGACAAATGGTATGAAACAAATATTTTTTATTTTTGTAATGCTAATAAGTTGCCTGTCTTGCATCGGTAAACCGGCTAAGCAGGCAGAAAGGAGAATTGATATGAATCCGGTGAAAGAGATTTATCTGGCAGGGGGATGTTTTTGGGGAACCGAACATTTTCTGAAACAAATAGAAGGGGTGGAAGTTACCCAAGTGGGGTATGCAAACGGGAATATTGCCAATCCTACTTATCAACAGGTTTGCACAGGTACTACGGACTTTGTCGAAACTGTAAAAGTGCAGTATAATCCCGATAAGGTAGACTTGCCTTTCCTTATTGACCTTTATTTTAAGACGATTGATCCTACCAGTCTGAATCGTCAGGGCAATGATCGGGGTACTCAATACCGCACAGGCATCTATTATATAGATACCGCAGACCTGCCTGTTATCCGTGAAACCGTTAACCGTCTGGCGGCTAATTATACTCGTCCGTTGGAAGTGGAGATTGAGGAGTTGAAGAGTTTCTATCCGGCAGAAGATTATCATCAAGACTATTTGGGTAAAAATCCGGGTGGCTATTGCCATATTAATCCTGCATTATTTGACTTGGCACGTAAGGCGAAGATGAAAAAAAAGGTAGCGGCTTACAGTAAACCGGATGATGCGGCTTTGCGTTCGCAGCTTACTGCGGAACAGTATGCCGTTACTCAGAAAAATGCCACCGAACCGCCTTTCCGTAATGCCTATTGGGATGAACACAGTCCCGGTATTTATGTAGATATTACTACGGGTGAACCCCTGTTTGTTTCTACTGATAAGTTTGATTCCGGTTGCGGATGGCCCAGTTTTTCCAAACCGATTGACAGCAGGCGCATTCAGGAAAAAGTGGATACTACCCACGGAATGGTACGTACGGAAATTCGCAGTAAAACGGGTGATGCCCATTTAGGACATGTTTTTACAGATGGTCCTGCTGATAAGGGAGGATTACGTTATTGCATCAACAGTGCTTCATTGCGCTTTATTCCTAAAGACCGGATGTTGTCAGAAGGATACGGTGAATATTTGGAATTAGTAAAATAACAATCAATGGATATACTATTAATAAGTAATGAAGATACTTGCCGCAGTCGTATTGCGCAAGAGTTCCTGCATGCATTTGGCAGGGGAATGAATATTTTTACGGCAGGAGTTATGGAGGGAAATGGTGTTCCCGATGCCGTATGTAATGTGATGGAACAAAATGGATATAGCATATCCCGTAAGAAGCCCTCGGGTGTTGGGATGTATACACATCGGTCATGGGATTATGTTGTCACTTTATGTAAAGAAGCTGAGGAAGAATTGAATTTTATCACTTTGATTGCCAAGCGATATGTGCATTTTAACTTTGAGAATCCCTTTGAGAATCATTCTCAAAATAGGAGTGGCCATGAAAAACAAATTGCCACCCTTTATGAAGTGATGTATAGGCAATTTTATGAATTCTATCGCGATGAATTGAGTGAACAATTGTTGCCTCGTTGTATATGCGGTGCAAATACTTATTGTCGTTGCGAGTAGAGAATTTTTATAATAGACTGAAAAGCCAATTTGGTTATTGTGCTATTTGATGAACTTAATATTCTATTTCTCCTTCCCGTACAGGATGATGATTTTTTTCACTATAAACCTTGACATGTACTTTTTCCCCTACAAGGGAATCGGGGACGGAATAATGAACATTTTTCATGCTAATAGTCGACTACTTATCCACAATGTACTCATAGACCTTAAAACAGTTCAGGTTACCGGGAAGAGGCTTCAGCAATGACAAATCAGCTTCCAAACGTGATGATTTCTCCGCTGTTGAAAGACTGCCTTGCTCGTTGTTGACCTGCATACATATCCGGCTCAAATGTTCCTGCGCAGAACGTATATCACTGAAATGTTCCGTCAGGCAGAAAGCTTTCCTTCTGACATATTCCACGTGCCCTTTCTCCCATCCGATCCGTATATTACAGAAACGATACCCAGAACAATAGAAACCGGACATCTTCATCAGGGCTTCTGTAGGCTTCTTGTCACCACCGACAAAGCTCTTGACGGCTACATGCAGATCATCATGGCTGAGACATCATGTATATCCCTGAAGAAGTTACGGTGGAATTCCATGAAGGCAAGCGTATTCTGATGTCTGAAAAGATAGGCGTATCTGCCATTGCTATGCCCGAAAGTAAATACGGCCAGATAAAACTTGGTCTTGACACCGTCAATAAAAAGAAGGACTTCACCCCAGTCAAACTTGGCAATGCATCCCGGTTCATGGAACAACCGAATAAAGGCTTCGCCCTTTTTCTTCTCTTTGTATGATTCTATATTTTTTATATAACTGTATACTGTGGCATAGCTGATGGTATATCCTTGGGATAACAGAAACTGGTGGATATGCTTCTTCAATATGCGCTGTTTGCGAAGCCCCGTAGCTATCTTAACGGTATTCTTCTTCAGATAAAATCCTATCTCATCCTTAATCTCTTGTGTGAATAGGTGAGGGCGGTGTTTGGAACTGTCATACTTGGGCTGGATGGTAAGTACTTATCCTATGGTGGCGCACTTTTCAATTAGTATCTACACATTATCCCTTCATTGAAAGAGTTTGGTATTGTACCCGGTTCTTTTCTTTTAATTTGGGTTTAATTCTTTTGTGATATTCTATATGTTTGTCCAAAGCCTTCATGATACTGAAGAAGTGGTACATCTCACCCATCAGGTGCTGTACGGTCTTATGGTATATGATAGCCTCATGGTTTATTTCTGATACTCCTTCTTTTTACTCTCCTGAATTTTGTTTCGGCTCAGTTTCATTTTGGTCCGCATGGGATTTTATAGAAGATTTTTCTTTACACATTTATTTTGTCCTGTCCCAAATTTATTGTAGCTTTGTGACTTGATGGACGACACGACAATTTATTGAACACATTTTTTGTAACATGAAAAAACTATTTGCTACCTTACTATTAGTATGTGCAACCACAGGGGTAAATGCACAAGACAGACTGTATTCCAATGAGTTTCCGCTTTCACAAGTAACCCTTCTCGAAGGACCGCTGAAGCATGCCCGCGACTTGAATATCGGGACATTGCTAAAATATGACTGCGACCGCCTGTTGGCTCCTTATCGCAAGGAGGCAGGGTTGGAGCCCAAGGCGAAGTGTTATCCCAACTGGGACGGTTTGGATGGTCATGTGGGCGGACATTATCTTACCGCCATGGCCATTAATGCGGCTACGGGCAACGACGAATGTCGTAAGCGCATGGAGTATATCATCAGCGAAATAGCCGAATGTGCCGAGGCCAACCGTAAAAACCATCCTGAATGGGGTATTGGTTATATGGGTGGAATGCCTAATAGTCAAAATATTTGGAATAACTTTAGAAACGGCGACTTCCGCGTGTATAGCGGTTCGTGGGCGCCATTCTATAATCTGCACAAGATGTACGCCGGTTTGCGTGATGCGTGGCTGTATTGTGGCAACGAGCAGGCCAAGATCCTTTTTTTGCAGTTCTGCGATTGGGCAGTTAATATCACATCGCATTTGTCGGACGAACAGATGGAACAGATGCTTGGCAATGAACATGGCGGTATGAACGAGGTACTTGCCGATGCGTATGCCATTACTCAAGAACAAAAATACCTTGACTGCGCAAAACGTTTCTCGCACAAACGGTTACTCGTTCCGATGTCTCAGCGGCAAGATTGTCTTGACAATATGCATGCCAACACTCAGGTGCCTAAAGTTATCGGTTTTGAACGTATATCAGAATTGTCGGGTAATGAAGACTATCATGTGGCAAGTTCATTCTTCTGGGACATTGTGACCGGTGAGCGTAGTCTTGCTTTCGGGGGAAACAGCCGTCGGGAGCATTTCCCTGCCAAGGATGCTTGTATGGATTTCATCAATGATATTGACGGTCCCGAGAGTTGTAACACCAATAATATGTTGAAACTTACGGAATATCTCCATCGCCGTAACCCGGAGGCAAGGTATGCAGACTACTACGAACTTGCCACATACAACCACATACTCTCTACCCAGCATCCTGAACACGGAGGTTATGTGTATTTCACCCCTGCGCGTCCTCGCCATTATCGCAACTACTCCGCCCCTAACGAGGCTATGTGGTGCTGCGTTGGTACCGGCATGGAGAATCATGGCAAGTATGGGCAATTCATCTATACCCATGCGGGCGATGCCCTCTTTGTGAATCTCTATGCAGCTTCACGACTCGACTGGAAAGAACGCGGTATCACGCTACGCCAGGAGACTGCTTTTCCTTATTCCGAAAACAGCACAATCACTATTGCAGAAGGCAAAGGTGTGTTCAGCCTCATGGTACGCTATCCGGGATGGGTACGTCCGGGAGAGTTCAAGGTTAGCGTGAACGGACAGCCCGTTGACATCATAACAGGTCCGTCATCTTACGTCAGCATCAACCGTAAATGGAAGAAAGGAGATGTGGTAAGCGTTAACTTTCCGATGCATTCATCTTTGCGCTATCTGCCCAACGAACCGCAGTACATTGCTTTCATGTATGGTCCTATCCTTCTCGGTATGAAAACCGGCACAGAGTCCATGACCTCACTCATAGCCGACGACAGCCGCTTCGGACAGTATGCAGGCGGTCCGAAGTTGCCCATTGACAAAGCGCCGATTCTTATAAATAATGATATTGCCGCCATTCCGTCGCAACTTACTCCTGTGCCCGGCAAACCGTTGCACTTCACACTCGGTACCCGTATGGTAAATGGAATTGAAGGGGAATTACAACCGTTTTTCGAGATTCACGATTCTCGTTATATGATGTACTGGCTCGCTCTTACCGAAGGAAGCTATAAGCAGTACATTGATAACATTGCCCAACAGGAACAGGAACGTCAGGCGCTCGAAGCAAGTACTGTTGACAAAGTACAGCCGGGTGAACAGCAACCGGAAACCGATCATAAGATGGAGACTGACGAGTCGTACACGGGTAATACAAACAATGTCTTCTATCGGGATGCTCGTAACGGACATTACTTCAGCTACCTCATGCAAACCGACGGTCTGACCGACCTTAAACTGCGACTCAAGTATTGGGGCGTGGGTGAATGGAAGAGCCATGAGTTCGATATTTATATCGACGACGTGCTTCTTCGCTCTATTAATAATACAGGCAAGTATCGCATATCAGAATTCAAGTCAGAAACCTATGATATCCCGGCTACGTATCTGCAAGGTAAGAAACAAGTGCGTGTCAAGTTTGTGGCAAAACCAAATAAACAAATAGGCGAGATATATGAGGTAAGGCTCATCAAATAGTGGAATATCCTAGCTACTGTTAATAGGCACTATAAAATATTTTATAGTGCTTTTATTTTAAAGACCGGAGCTATTTTGTTGACCTGTTTATCAGGCATATTTATAACTAAGCCCTTCTCCGTACGTGTAAATGAAACTTTACCATATCCCAATAATTCCACTCTTCTAATCTTATCAGGGAACAGTTTACTCTTGCTGGATAATGATTTGATAAGTATTTGATTTTCTGCCGGCCAAGCCAAAACCGTAGCAAATAGGTCTTTTTTAGTTTGGGTGAAACGGATTTCTTGTGCTGTAGCCTTGCTATACGCTCCTTCATTGAAGCCTTGTGCATTAATCTTAATATCAGCTTCAGCTATTGGTCCTTCACCAAATATTTTCCATGGTCGTGTGTCAAAGATAGCTTCTTTATTAATATTCATCCAATTGCCGAATTCATTTAATATCTTTTCTTCCTTTTCATCAAAGGTTCCATCTGCTCTCAACGGAACGCTGAGCAACAAGTTACCATTCTTACTTACAATGTCAACTAACAGTTTCACAATATCAGCTGCTGATTTATATCGGCTATTCTCATAAATGGATGTATTGTAATGCCACCCTCCAATACATGAGCAAGACTGCCATGGTTGCTCCATAATCTTATTGGGAGCTCCACGCTCTACATCCCAAACCATGGCCTTACGCTGATTCTCATCCAATATTTTGCTTAACATGACTGCCTCCAATTTCCCTTTGTGAGTAGCAATATTATGATTATAAAAATGAGCGGCAATCTTTAATCCTGCATCACTGATGGGATAAAACGGAGCTACCGTCACATCAAAATAAATGAGATCAGGATTATAGCGGTTGATAGCATCTACTGTGCGATCATAAAAATTAGTGCAGTATTCTTGTGTTGGCAAACAAGCCCCATTTCCCCAAGCCCACTGGCTATGAATCATGCCATTCGCCCAACTGCCTTTACTCATCGGATGGTTTTGTGCATATAAATCCTGAGGATCATATCCTTCCCACCACTTGCCTTTACCGTCTGCCTTAGTCAATGTACCATCATAAGGAATGCCCGCTTTAGGGCCGTTCCTGTCATAGCGTTGAGAGGGCTCATACCAAGTCCAAGCATGATCGGCGTGAAAACTGATTCCAAACGGTAACTCGTACTTGCGCGCAGCTTTCTCCCATTCCGCTAAAATATCACGTTTCGGGCCCATATTTTTTGAATTCCATGGTTGGTATTTACTATCCCACAAATCAAAATTATCGTGATGGTTACCCAAAGCAAAGAAATACTGTGCACCTATCTTTTTATAGAATTCTACCAATTTATCCGGATTCCATTTCTCTGCCTTAAATAAAGGTATGATATCTTTAAAGCCAACCTCCGAGGGATGTCCGTAATGCTCTACATGATATTTATACTCCGCTGTTCCTTCCAGATACATAGAACGTGCCATCCAGTCGCCCGAACCTTCCACACACTGTGGCCCCCAATGTGCCCAAATTCCGAATTTTGCATTTCTAAACCATTCGGGGACTTGATAATTCTGTAGTGAGTTCCATGTAGGTTGAAATTTACCTTTCATCATGGGCTCATTTTTCTCCGATACCGGTACTTGATAGTCTTGAGCGGGCAATGTCCCTATCGAAAATACTAAGAAAGCTACTAAGAAGACTTTGGTTTTCATAGATATAAATATTATTTTTTATTATAATCAATATAATATTAAAAATTTAATTAACATATTGGTTGATTCATGCAGCACACGCTGCTAAATTACATAATTCTTTGACAAGTTTAGCATTTTTGATAGGCTTTATTATGCTAGCTACTGTTAATATAACTCATTGTATATATGTTTTTTAATTAATTATTTAACGAATTGTTTATTTAATATTAGTTATATGTGAATCCGTAGTTGTTTTTTGATTCGCATTATTAATAGTATTTTTTTTCATGGTAAGTATCTTAATTAAAGGTCTCTTTCTAAGATATCAGTATAAATAAAACATCCGTTCCATAAGTTTCCACTTTTCAGCGGAACTTGCACCGGGATTACACACTTGGAAAACAGCCATATATTCTTCCCATTCAGCTTGGCGCGGAAGTGTTGCCAAGTGTTGCATGGCGGTGTCCCAATCAAAATCCAACGGAGTTTCTACAATCATGAATAGCCGGTTGCCGAGGATGTATATCTCCATTTCCAAGATGCCGACTTTCCGGATGCCCTCCCGAATTTCTGCCCAATGTTCTGTTTCGCTGTGGCGTTTGCGGTATTCGGCTATCATTTCCGGATTATCTTTTAAGTCTAAAGTTTGACAATAACGTTTTACGGGCATATCATAGGAACGTACGCGATAACCTTGTTCCTTTGCTGTAATATTGTATTTCATAGTATCAAATTAATTATATAGTATTGAACTAAAAAAATCCCCTGATTTACATCTATCTTTATGAAGGAATGGCAAATCAGGGGATAAACACAAGAACTAAAATTCTACTAAAATTCGGAATACCTTTCCCGGATTTGCAGCCCATTCTTCCATAGCGTTCAAAGCTGTTTCCGGAGTTGCAATCCTGGAAATAAGTTCTTCTATCGGGCAGTTTCCCGATTTCATGTAGTTGATTACCGCACGGAAGTCTGCCGGCAATGCATTGCGCGAACCGCGTATATCAATCTCTTTCTGAACAAAATATTTAGTCTGGAAAGACACTTCGCTTTTGGCATAGCCTATACAGACAACCCGTCCGGTGAACCCGACCTCATTCACAGCCATTACGTACGTAACCGGGCTGCCGACAGCCTCTATGACAGCATCCGCACCAAATCCGTCCGTTATTTCCAACATACGTTCGTGCACATTCTCCGTTTTGGAATTAATGACATAAGCCGCTCCTACCTTTTTTGCCAATTCCAGTTTCTCGTCGTCCAAATCGACTGCGATAACTTTTGCCCCTCTCAGTGCTGCGCGGACAATAGCGCCGATACCAATCATACCGCAACCGATGACCATGACATATTCATTGTCATTGATTTGTCCTCTGGACACTGCATGGAAACCTACGCTCATCGGTTCTATCAAAGCGCAATCGCGGGGTGTGATATCACCTGCCGGAATAATTTTGGTCCAAGGCAACACGGCATATTCACACATTACCCCGTTGCGTTGTACCCCTAAAGTCTCGTTATGCTCACAGGCGTTGACGCGTCCCGAACGGCAGGATGCGCATTTACCGCAATTGGTATAAGGATTCAGGGTTACGTTCATGCCTTTTTTCAATTCCGCGGGTACGTCCGGACCTGTTTCTTCGATGACTGCACCCACCTCATGTCCCGGAATAACGGGAAGTTTCACCATTGGATTGCGTCCGGCGAATGTATTCAAATCGGAACCGCAAAAACCTACATATTTTATTTTCACTAATACTTCTCCGGCACCTGCCACCGGCTTTTCTACATCAACCACCCTCATCTTGGAAGGGGCTGTAATCTGGACTGCTTTCATTTTTATTGTATAGTAATAATTAGACATTTAATCAATGACTTTGTATTTCTTCCAACCGTAGTATGCACAGAAGAGGAAGCAAAGCATAGGGATGATATAGGCTATGTGATATATATCTTCGTTTACGTGCATAAAGTAGGCTGTCAATTGGGGAAGACAGGCGTTGCCGACGATAGACATTACTAAAAAAGCGGAACCGCTTTTGGTTTGGCTGCCCAGTCCGGTCAGTGCCAGCGAGAACTGTGTGGGGTACATGATGGACATAAAGAAAGAGATGAGCAACATGGCATACAGCCCTACCGTACCTCCGAAAATGACTACCACTCCACATAACACAATATTGATTATAGCGTATACCGCCAACATATCCTGCGGACGGAATTTCACCATGAGTCCCGTTCCTATCCAACGTCCCAGCAAGAAGGCGAGCATATAAAGGCCGAAAAATGTAGTGGCCGTATCTTCTGCCAAACCGGCATATGAACAGCAATAGACAAGGAAAAGACTGTTGATGGCTGTCTGCCCGCCATTATAGAAGAACTGTGCTATAACTCCCCAGCGTAGATGCGAGTGTTTCAGTACTCCGAAGTCTATCAGCTTTTCCTTGGGTACAGCGGCATCGGGTTGCGTTTCTTCGTCACCTATCTTAGGTAATTTGGAGAATACAAATACTACGGCTATGGCAACTAATAATAAAGCGAGTACCAGATAGGGGAATTTCATGGCATCCGTTTCCACCTGTATGTATGCCTGCCAACCACCCGGATAGTCCGTTGGAAGGGTTTCTCGTGTATAATGCGTGCCGCTGAGAATCAGTTTACTTAGGAACATTGCAGAAATGAACGCTCCGAGACCGTTGAATGATTGTGCCAGATTCAGACGGCGAGGTGCTGTTTGGGGGTCTCCCAGTGCAGTTACATACGGGTTGGCGGCTGTTTCGAGGAAGCACATACCGGTAGCGATGATAAAGAAGATACACAGATAGGCCCAGTATTCTTTCAACATGGCTGCCGGAAAGAACAGCAATCCGCCGCTTGCTGCCAGAAGTAATCCGAATATGATGCCGGCCTTGTAGCTGTATTTTTTCATAAACATGGCTATCGGTATAGGGAATATGAAATAGGCCAGCCAATAGGCAGTTTCGGTGAATGATGCTTCAAACGTGTTCAGTTCGCAGGTTTTCATCAGTTGCCGAATCATGGTAGGCAATAGGTTACTGCTGATGGCCCATAAAAAGAAAAGGCTGAAAACCAGTGTAAGGGGAACAATGTATTTATTTTTTTTCATGGTATTTTTCTTGTTTATTCGGACATATTCTTGATATAAGGCAGAACGGGGAGTTGGCTGAACCCGTAAAAGTTACGGGCATTTTCCCCTAAGAAAAGGGCTTTTTCCGCTTCTGTCAGCTCAGAGGACTTCGTTATGAAGTCATAAGACATCTTGTAGGTGATGGCGGTAATCGTGCGCGGATAATCCGACCCCCACATCAGTTTCTCCATTCCTACCAAATCTGCGGCTTCACGGATAGCTTTTACCGCTCCTTTAAAAGGGTAGAATTCTTCGTTGAAGAGCCAGGTGATACCGCCCGATTCAATCATTACATTGGGATGGCGCGCCAATAGAATCTGCTGTTTCCATTCGGGCAGGGTCACCATACCGAAATGTCCTATCGCAATCTTCAAGCGGGGATACCGGTCGATAATCTCTTCCATCTCGGCAATCTGGGTACTTCCTTCCGCCAAGTCTATGGACAAGATAATATTCCGTTCTTCCATTAACCGGAACATTTGCATCATCTCTTCACAATTCAGCATCACGCGTCCTTCCTTCAGCAACAGACGATGTGCGGGAATCTTAATGGCTTTGAACCCGCTGTCTATCAGCTGTTCGGCTTGCTTTAAGTATCCGGGTTTGCGGAATTCACACATTCCGCAAACAAAGAAACGGTCGGGATAACGGGTAGTGACTTCTTTCAGGTATTCATTCTGTATGCCGTCGATGAACTCTTGCGTGATTACTGCGGCGGATACTTGTGCATAGTCCATATTCGATAGGAAAACCTCGGCACTGTTCACTCCGTCCACCATGAAAGGCGGAACCATCTGGCGTATTTCGCCCATGAATAAAGAACGTCCGTTCTCCAGTGTCCGTATAGGCAGGCCGTCTACTGTCGTGTCCTGACGCAGCCACAGGTGGGCATGTGCATCAATAATTGTGTAGTCCATAAGAAACCGGTATTAAGAATTTGCCCAGCTGACGCGTTGTTGATCTCCGATAATCGTTTTGACCTCACGTGCCAGTTCTTCGTCCATCGGAGCCTCGATAAATTCGATATTGTTCTTTACATTTTGAGGGTTGGCGGTACTGAATAAGGTAGTGGCAATGCGTGGGTTGCTGACGGAGAATTGCATGGCAAGCTTTTCTATCGGATAGTTCTTGGCCTTGCAATGCAGCATGGCTTTCCGGCAGGCGGCGGCCAACGATTCGGGAGCCGGATGCCAGGCGGGGGCTCCGCGTTCTGTCAGCAAGCCCATGGATAGTGGAGAAGCGTTGATTATACCGATGCCTTTTTCTTCAAAATAATCCAGAAAGTCTGCCAGTTTATCATCGCAAAGGCAATAATGGCAGAAGTTGAGTATGGATTCCACCGTTCCTGCAGGTGAGTGGTCGATAACCCATTTCAGATTTTCCAACTGCAAGTCCGTGATACCGACATGCCCTACAACACCTTTTTCGCGCAGTTCCACCAGTGCCGGCAGAGTTTCGTTGACAACTTGGTTCAGATCGGCAAATTCTATGTCGTGCACATTTATCAAATCAATGAAATCTATGTTCAGCCGTTCCATGCTTTCGTATACGCTTTCCGTTGCACGTTTGGCAGAATAGTCCCAGGTATTGACTCCGTCTTTTCCGTAGCGCCCTACTTTGGTTGAGAGATAGTAACGGTCGCGCGGGATGTCTTTCAGTGCTTTTCCCAAAACGGTTTCGGCTTTGTAGTGCCCGTAGTAGGGCGATACGTCAATAAAGTTGATTCCTGATTCGATAGCGGTGAATACGGATGTGATACCTTCTTTTTCTTTGATGTTGTGGAAAACCCCTCCCAAAGAAGAAGCTCCGAAACTAAGGGAAGAAACCTTCATCCCTGTTTTTCCAATTTCATGGTATTGCATAACTTTGTGTTTTAAGATTATGCGACAAATGTATGCAGCAAATGGGTCGGGTAACTCTTACATGGTTCTGAAAAAGCACGTAACGGTTTACGTAAGAAATGTTTTTTAGAATACATTTATTTGCGGGAAATGTGTTTTCTTTGTAGAGCAAACCTAATGACAATCTTTGAATGGAACACAAAAAACATACTTCACTGAAAGATATTGCCGGAATTCTTGGAGTTTCCATTCCAACTGTATCAAGAGCCCTGAAAGACAGTCCGGAGATTAGCCGTGAACTTTGTGCGAAAGCTAAAAAATTAGCAAAGGAGATGAACTATCGTCCCAATCCTTTTGCCATGAGTCTCCGCAGGAATGCTCCGCGCATCATCGGGGTGATTGTTCCTGATATTGTAACTCATTTCTTTTCTTCTATTCTGAGCGGCATCGAAGATACGGCGGTAGCCAATGGATATTTTGTGATTATCACTACTTCACATGAATCTTACGAACACGAAAAAAGAAGTATTGAAAATCTTGTAAATATGCGTGTAGAGGGTATTATAGCCTGCCTTTCTCAGGAGACAACCGATTATCACCATTTCACAAGCCTGTCCGATATCAATATGCCTGTTGTACTGTTCGACCGTGTTTGTCTGCCGGAACTGTTTTCTACCGTAGTTGCGGACGGAGCCTGTTCGGCTCAGAAGGCTACGCAACATTTACTGGACAATGGAAGCAAACGGGTTGCTTTTATTGGGGGGGGCAATCATTTGGATATAGTGAAACGGAGAAAGCATGGTTATTTGGAAGCGTTGCGTGAGAATAGGATTCCTATAGAAAGAGAATTGGTCGTATGCCGTAAGATTGATTATGAGGAAGGCAAAATAGCAACGGAAACATTACTGTCCCTCCCTGAGCCTCCCGATGCTATTCTTGCCATGAATGATACGCTGGCATTCGCTGCAATGGAAGTTATCAAAGGGCACGGGCTCCGTATTCCGCAGGATGTAGCCCTTATAGGATATACGGATGAACGGCATGCCAATTATGTAGAGCCTAAACTGTCGGCTATATCTCATCAGACATACTTGATGGGTGAAACAGCCTGCCGTTTGTTGATAGAACAAATAAAAGGGGATAAAACTATCAAACAAGTAGTTATTCCTACCCATTTGCAAATCAGGGAAAGTAGTATAAAAGAGTAATGCGATTAATCTACTTTTTGTTTTTTGCCGCACATTCCGGGCAAAGCCCTTTCAGTACATAGTTGATGCTGTTAAGGGTGAATCCTTCCGGAACTTGTACTACCGGGGTAGGAATATTCTTGAAACAAAATGTCTTGTTGCATCCCTCACAATGAAAATGAGTATGAAGGTCGTTGACTTCGCAAGAGCAACTTGCACTGCATACCGCATATTTAAAAGAGCCTGTTCCGTCATCAATGCTGTGTATCAGGTGATGGGAGAGGAAAAGGGTGATGGTGCGGAAGATAGAAGATTTATCAACCGTATCCAGCATATTTTCCAAATCGAGCAAAGAGACGGAACGGCCTGCCTTTAGCATAGCTTGTAATACCAAGATACGTATGGCGGTAGGTTGTATTTCTCTTTTTGCCAACAGGTCTAAATAATCCTTTTCTGTCATAAGATTCAGCCTTTCTATTTTATCAGTTTCTGTATGCGTATAGCATTTACTATGGCAATGAGGGCCACGCCTACATCTGCAAAGACGGCTTCCCACAATGTCGCCAATCCTCCGGCACCTAATATCAGTACCGATAATTTAACTCCGAAAGCCAGCGAAATGTTCTGCCAGACAATTCTGTGTGTCTGTTTTCCGACACGAATGGCGGTAGCTACTTTCGAAGGCTGGTCGGTTTGGATTACAACATCAGCGGTTTCTATAGCGGCATCGCTGCCCAATCCGCCCATTGCAATTCCCACATGGCTGAGGGCAAGGACGGGAGCATCGTTGATACCGTCGCCTACAAAAGCTATCCGGTTATCTGCATCTTGCCTCAGTTTCTCTATGTGTTCCACTTTTCCGTCAGGTAGCAGGTCTCCGTAAGCTTGTGTTATTCCCAGTTTCTCTGCAAAGTTAGTGACAATCGCCTGTTTGTCTCCCGATAATATCTGAATATTATTGATATTTAAAGCTTTCAAATCCTTTATAGCTTTGCGGGCGTCTTCTTTCAGCGTATCGGATAGCAGCAGGTAACCCGCATAGGCAGAATCGATGGCACAGACTACCACCGTACCGGCAATCGTGGATAATTCCTGCGGATATTCCACGTTATATTTGGATAATAGGCGGGTGTTACCTATCAGTATGTGCTGTCCGTTTATCTTTGTTTCAAGACCATGGCCTGCAATTTCCGTGACTGCTGCAGCGGGAGCAAAGGGTATTTGCCTTTGTTCCGCGTAGCCGGTAATAGCTTTGGCTATGGGGTGCGTGCTGTTACGCTCTGCGGAGGCGATGATTTGTATCAGCTTTTTTTCGGATGTGCCGTGTTGTGTATGGCAGGCCTGTACTTCAAACGTTCCTTTTGTCAGTGTGCCCGTCTTGTCGAAGACTACCGTATTGACTTTGGTAATGGCATCCAGATAATTACCGCCTTTGAACAATACCCCCAAACGGGATGCAGCGCCGATACCACCGAAATATCCCAAAGGAATGCTTACCACCAGAGCGCAAGGACATGATATAACCAGGAATACAAGTGCCCGATACAACCAGTCGTCAAAAGTGAATATGAATTGGGTATTTGCCAATGAATAGAGAAAAGGCAGCAACACTATCAATACCGCCAGTCCGGTTACAATCGGCGTGTAGATACGGGCGAATTTACGTATAAACAACTCGGCGGGGGCTTTGCGTCCGGACGCATTCTGCACCAGCTCCAGTATGCGTGACAAGGCGCTCTTCTCAAAAGGTTTCGTTACTTCCACTCTGACAACCTTATCTGTGGCAATCATTCCGGCAAGTACTTCTTCGCCTTTTCGTATCGTGCGGGGCACGCTTTCGCCCGTGAGGGCGGAGGTGTTGAATGCGGCCGATTCGCCCAGCATTGTTCCGTCCAGCGGAACACGTTCTCCGGTTTTTACCTCTATAATGTCGCCTACTTGTACATTGCGGGGAGATTCAATGAAGGCTTCATTACCTCTGATAACAGTTGCCGTTTCCGGGCGTACATCAAGCAATGCGCTGATGTTTTGCTTGGCTTTGCTTACCGCTTTGTCCTGAAATAATTCTCCCAATGAATAGAACAGCATTACTGCCACGCCTTCCGGGTATTCCTTAATATAGAAAGCCCCTAATGTAGCGATGGACATGAGCGTAAATTCGCTGAAAATATCTTTCTGCAGAATACTTTCCCATGCCTCTTTCAGTACGGGTAAACCTACGGGCAGATATGCCAGCAGATACCAGACAAGTACGACGGTATCGTCTGAGAAGAAACTTAAATTCATCGCTTTCATGGCTATTCCGCCAAAAAGCAGAAGGGCTGAAAGCAGGATTTTCCAATATTCCTTTAAGAAACCGATATTGCCCGGTGCATTCTTTGGCTGTGCATTGTCATGCGCACAGCAACATGTACAATTATGATGTCCCATATTATCTTCTATTTTTGATGCAAAGATAGGCAATGGTAAATGCAACCAAGTTGCAAAGTTACCTTTGTGATTTATCCGGGTAACATTTTCTGGGCGTATACTCAGATAGTCTCAGTCGTATACTTAGATACCCCCTGCCTGAAAAGTACTGTGGAGCACAACAATTATCGGAGAAAAATCGTTGTAGACGTAAGAAAAAATTATATCTTTGTTCGTAGAGTCAGGTATTCATGAAGATTCTGAATCCGATTACGAACTTAAATTTATCTTTATGAAACGATTCTTCCTCTTTGCCGCTGTGGCTACATACATGGTGCTTGCAGGATGTAACGGGCGTCAAGACCGGGTTTCATCTCCTGTTGCGCAGGTATCGGAACCTGTCGATACCGTTGTGTCTGTGGTGGAAACGCCTTTCAAGGAGAAGTTGTTGACGGCAGCCGATATAACGCTAACCAAAGAGTTGCTTTACGATACATATACGTTGGAAGATACCTATCCGTACAAGGATACCGTGCGTTCGTTCAAATGGGATGTAATCCGCAATTGTCTGGCTTATATTGAGAATATGCAACGAGACAGTGTGAAGTGGGTGGTTTTGCAGAATTATAAGAATTTGAACCGGGAAGCTCCTTTGGTTCGCAAGTTTGTGCGTAACACCTATCGTCGTGTGGCGGACACTCTCGGAGTGGAGCGTTATCAGTCCGTTCCTTTGTACCTGCCGGGAGATACGCTGGTTCCCGAGCGTTATGGCAGAGACGGGACACTGGCTTATTTGCTGGGTGCGGAAGGCAGCTTCGACCGTATTCTTCCTATTACGTTAGAAGATGAATGGTTGGCTCCCCGCCGTTATTTGAAACAGCTGGCGGACAGTACCGTCTTTAACCATGCCATTTTCGTAGACCGTCTGGACCAAAATATCGCCACGTTGGAGCGTGTGGACAAAGGTGAATGGAAAATACGCAGCATGAATCCTGCCACTACGGGACGGCATGCACCGCCCTATGCGCAGGAGACACCGCTGGGTATGTATTTGCTTCAACAAAAGAAATCGCGCATGGTCTTTCTTAAAGATGGCTCTACGGCAACGGGCGGGTATGCGCCCTATGCCAGCCGCTTCACCAACGGAGCCTATATTCATGGAGTGCCGGTGAATGTTCCGCGTACGGCAATGATTGAATATAGTTGGTCGCTTGGCACCACACCGCGTTCGCATATGTGCGTGCGTAATGCTACTTCACACGCAAAGTTTGTGTTTGACTGGGCGCCGACGGAACATTCTTTAGTAGTTGTTATCGAATAACACCTGTCTTTTTTAACTATCTGTGTGATAGGTGTATGGGCGAAAAGTATTAACTTTGCTGCCGATATTTTCTCAGGTCAGATGTTTATGTTGCGATTTTGCTTGTCTTTTTTATTACTGTTTTTTCCTTGTTTCCTTTTCTTGGGGAGCAAGCCTTCTGCCGATGTGCCGGATAAGCCGGATGTTACGCTGGCGGTAGAGTCGGCTGCATATGCCGGTTTGTACCGTTCCATGCAACTGGAAGGAGTAGTAAGCTGGAAAGCTTTCCATCAGGCGGTAACGGGGTATCATAAAATAGCAGACCGTAAACGGGATGTGCTGACTCTGATAGATTTCTCCCGCCCCTCTACCGAGAAGCGTCTGTTTGTATTCGATATGAAACAGCGGAAGCTGCTTTTTTCATCGGTTGTTTCGCATGGGAAAAATAGTGGTGACAAGTATGCCACTTCGTTCTCCAACGAATACGGTTCTTATAAAAGTTCCTTGGGCTTCTATTTGACAGAGACAACCTATCAGGGTAAGAACGGTTATTCCCTTATCCTGAACGGGTTGGAAAAGGGCATCAATGACCGCGCCCGTGAGCGTGCCATAGTGATGCACGGAGCTGCCTATGCCAATCCTTCGGTTGTAAGCGAGGGAGGACGTTTGGGACGCAGTTTCGGCTGTCCGGCTGTTCCGCAAAAACTTACCCGTCCTATCATCGACGCCATCAAAGGGGGCAGTGTGATGTATATCTATGCCGAGGCTCCCGACTATCTGGCTCATAGTTCTGTATTGAAAGAAACGGACCGTTTGTAAGTAGCCCGAATCTTTTGATATGTATCAATTCCCGTAAACTTTTCTTTTACTAATTTTGCACCGGTTTTCGGAGGGATTAGATTGTATGGCAACATCAAGAGAAATGACGGAAGGACGGGCGCTTCCGCTGATATTCAATTTCACTTTGCCTTTATTGCTGGGCAATTTGCTGCAACAGACCTATTCTTTGGTGGATGCTGCAATAGTCGGTAAGTTCTTGGGAATAAATGCGCTGGCTTCTGTCGGGGCAAGCACATCGGTCATATTCCTGATACTTGGCTTTTGCAACGGATGTTGCGGCGGATTCGGCATTCCGGTGGCGCAGAAGTTCGGGGCACGGGATTATGTTACGATGCGCCGTTATGTGGCAGTCAGTTTGCAATTGGCTGCGGTAATGTCGGTGGTGCTTGCCGTAGTTACAAGCATCTATTGTGCAGACATCCTGCGCATGATGCGTACACCGGAAAATATTTTTACCGGAGCTTATTATTATCTGCTCGTTACTTTTATAGGTGTTCCCTGTACATTCTTCTATAACTTGTTATCCAGCATTATACGTGCTTTGGGCGATAGCAAGACACCGTTCTGGTTCCTGCTTTTTTCCACTGTCTTGAATATTCTGCTTGACCTGTTTTGTATCCTCGTTTTGAATTGGGGTGTGGCGGGAGCGGCAATCGCTACGGTCTTTTCTCAAGGGGTTTCGGCAGTGTTGTGTTACATCTATATGATGAAACGTTTTGAAATTCTGAAGACGACTCCTGCCGAACGTAAATTCGATGGTGCATTGGCACGGACACTGATGTATATCGGAGTGCCTATGGGATTACAGTTCTCTATAACCGCCATAGGCAGTATTATGTTGCAGAGTGCCAATAATGCGTTGGGTACGGCGTGTGTAGCGGCTTTTACGGCTGCCATGCGTATCAAGATGTTCTTTATGTGCCCCTTCGAGAGTTTGGGTATGGCAATGGCAACTTATAGCGGACAAAACTACGGTGCAGGCAAGCCTGAACGCATATGGCAGGGTGTCAAGGCAAGTGCGCTTATGATGATTATCTACTGGGCATTTACTTTTGTGGCGCTGATGTTTGGAGCCGGAACGTTCGCTTTATTGTTCGTAGAGGCTTCGGAAATGGAAATCTTAAAAGATACGGAACTTTTCCTGCATATATCTGTCTCCTTTTTCCCGATACTGGGTTTACTCTGTATTCTGCGCTACACTATCCAAGGGGTAGGTTACACCAATCTGGCTATGCTTTCGGGTGTTTCCGAAATGATAGCCCGTATTTTGGTCAGTTTGTTGGCAGTTCCGGCATTTGGCTACATTGCCGTTTGCTTTGGTGACCCGACTGCCTGGATTTTTGCAGATTTATTCCTTATTCCCGCTTTTATTTATGTCTATCGGCGCATACTCCGAATGAAGAAAATTTAGTGTATCTTTGTATCGGTAGTTGGTATGATGGTGACCGAACGGAAGATTATACATATTGATATGGACGCTTTCTACGCATCTGTAGAACAGCGTGATAATCCTGAACTGCGTGGCAAACCCGTGGCGGTAGGTCATGCCGAGGAGCGGGGTGTGGTAGCTGCCGCCAGCTATGAAGCCCGCCGGTTCGGGGTGCGTTCGGCTATGTCATCACAGAAAGCGAAACGGTTATGTCCGCAGCTTATTTTTATTCCGGGACGTATGGATACGTATAAATCGGTATCTTGCCGGATACATGAGATTTTCCATGAATATACGGATATCATAGAACCTATCTCTTTGGATGAGGCTTTTTTGGATGTGACGGAAAACAAACCGGGCATTCTCTTGGCTGTGGACATAGCTAAAGAAATAAAACGGAAAGTACGTGAAAGGTTGAATTTAGTGGCTTCTGCGGGAGTTTCCTACAATAAATTTCTTGCCAAAATAGCATCCGATTATCGCAAGCCGGACGGTTTGTGCACCATTCATCCCAATCAGGCTTTGGAGTTTATAGCACATTTGCCGATAGAAAGTTTTTGGGGAGTAGGTCCGGTGACAGCAAAGAAGATGCACGCTTTGGGGATACACAACGGAGAACAATTGCGTGCCTGTTCGCACGCAATGCTGTTGCGCGAGTTCGGTAAGGTGGGAAGTCTTTATTATGATTTCGCCCGTGGGATAGATCTCCGTCCGGTAGAGGCGGTACGCATTCGCAAGTCTATCGGATGCGAACATACTTTGGAAAAAGATATTAACCGGCAGGCATCGGTGATTATTGAATTATATCATACGGCGGTGGAGTTGGTGGGGCGTTTGGAGCATAAGAACTTTCGGGGGAATACGTTGACGCTGAAAATCAAATTCCATGATTTCAGCCAGATTACCCGCAGCATTACACAATCTAAAGAGTTGACTACTCTTGATGTAATCCTGCCATTGGCAAAACAGCTTTTGAAAGAAGTCGACTATGTGCATCATCCTATCCGACTGATAGGTCTCTCGGTGTCCAATCCTCGTGAAGAAAGTGATGAAAAAGGTGTTTGGGAACAGCTAAGTTTTGAATTTAGTGACTGGAAATTTAGTGAATAGGTAAGAAAGTATATTATCTTTGTAATGTCGAACATAAAAACGTAATACAATGGGTTGTCTAATGAATGTTTTATGGCTGATATTCGGTGGTATTTTTACTGCCGTGGAATACATGATAGCCAGTCTTTTAATGATGATTACAATCGTCGGTATCCCTTTTGGTATGCAGACAATGAAAATGGCGGGTCTTGCTTTATGGCCGTTTGGTAAGGATGTGCGCAGTGGAGAGCGTTCAGGCGGCTGTCTGTATATACTGATGAATGTGCTGTGGATTTTTCTGGGTGGAATATGGATTTGCCTTTCACATTTGGGGTTTGGCATATTGTTGTGTATCACTATTATTGGCATTCCTTTCGGTATGCAGCATTTCAAACTTGCAGCTTTGGCGTTGGCTCCTTTTGGCAAGGATATTGTGGAGGTGTAAACATATTATCTTACATGGGCAAGAAAATGATAAAAGAAGAGGGCAGGAAACTGAAAAATTTCCTGCCCTCGTTCATTTTATTTAAAGGTGTAATTTACATGGTCATAGCAGCTTGCTCTGCAAGCAGTTTTTGTAGTTTGCCATTTAAGGTTTGGCACATTGTTCCGTTACCCATTGCTTGATAGCGTTTGATACGGTACTGTAACATAAAAATTTCATTTGCATTCTTTTTCATAATCATCTTCTTTTTTGCTTTCCGCGTTTCGGAAAGCGATTAAACATCTTTTATTGTTTTCTCTCTTATTAACGCTGCAAAGATACAAAATGTTCGTGAAAAATATGTTTTATAACATAGAAAATTGCATTATAGTCTTTGTTTTCTTAAAAAATACGTTGTTTTGCTATCCGTGTATTACAAATATATTACCTATCTTTTCTTTTGCACACGATTTATGTTATTTTTGTACTCCAACTTCAATGATTGTACATTATGAGACACATCACCTTATTTTTCGGGATAATCAGCCTGTCGTGCCTGCTGGCTGCTTGCGGTCATTCCCATTTTATGACAGATGCTGCCTATCGTTCGCGTGTGGAGCAAGATTTTCAACAGAAAAGGACTTTGATGCCGCATGGAGATTTGTTTTCCATATTCGATGCTTCTCTCACTACTTATGAGCGTGAAGCATTGGAGTTTCTCTATGCTTATATGCCTTTGGCTGATATTGCGGATTACTCAGGGGAATTTCATTTGATGAATGTACGTGCTTCCCGGCAGGCTGCCGATGAAATGCCTTGGGGAAAGATTATTCCGGAAGATATATTCCGGCATTTTGTTCTTCCGGTACGGGTGAATAATGAGCATTTGGACAGCGCCCGTGTAGTATTCTATAAAGAGCTGAAAGACCGGGTAAAATCTCTTCCTTTGCAGGACGCCATTTTGGAAGTGAACCACTGGTGTCATGAGAAAGCTGTTTATATGCCTTCCGATGCTCGTACCAGTTCTCCTTTGGCAACGGTGCGCACCGCTTACGGCCGTTGCGGTGAAGAGTCTACGTTTTTGGTTGCCGCGCTCCGTTCAGTGGGGATTCCGGCACGTCAGGTATATACACCCCGTTGGGCCCATACCGATGATAATCATGCGTGGGTAGAGGCATGGGCAGATGGTAAATGGTATTTCTTGGGAGCTTGCGAACCCGAACCTGTTCTCAATCTTGGCTGGTTCAATGCGCCTGCCAGTCGGGGGATGCTGATGCACACAAAGGTCTTCGGACGTTATGAGGGGGTGGAAGAGATAATGTCCGTTACCCCCACCTATACAGAAATCAATGTGATTGGTAACTATGCCCCTGCGACAAAAGCAGCCGTAACCGTAGTGGATGCTGGTGGTGCGCCTGTGGATAGCGCCTGCGTGGAATTCAAACTTTACAATTATGCGGAATTCTATACAGTTGCTACCAAATATACTTCTGCCGGCGGTGTTTGCGACCTGACAGCCGGGAAGGGGGATATGCTGGTATGGGCGTCAAAGGACGGATGTTTCGGTTTTGCCAAAATATCTTTCGGCAAGCAGCAGGAATTGACGGTGAAGCTTGATAAAAAGGACGGTGATACATTTACCGTAGATATGGATGTCGTGCCGCCGTTGGAAACTGCCAATCTGCCCGAAGTAACACCTGAGCAACGTGCTTTGAATGACTTTAGACTGGCGCAGGAAGATTCTATCCGTGGTGCTTATACTGCAACGTTTATGACCGAGGATGCGGCGCGCACCTTTGCCCGTAAATACAAGTTGGATGAGGATGCGGTTGCCAAAATACTGGTTGCCTCCTGTGGCAACCATAAGGTAATCTGCGACTTCATGACCCGTCTGCGTTCTGAAAAGTCAAAGAAAGGGGGCATCGACCTGTTGCAGCGGATTTCGGCTAAAGATCTTCGGGATGTAAGTTTGGAAGTGTTGATAGACCATATGCTGTCCAAAGTGCGTACCGGTGCGGAGTATTTCCGTAAATACGTGCGTAATCCGCGTGTGAGCAACGAAATGCTGACTCCATACAAAGCTTTTTTCAAGAAGGAAGTTTCAAAAGAAGATATGGAAGCCTATGCGGCGCAGCCGATGAAGCTGGTGGAGTGGGTGGTAGAGAACATCCGTGTGGAGAAAGATTGCAACTTAGGCGGTGATCCTGTCTCTCCCGAAGGCGTGTGGAGGGCACGGCTGGCGGATGCACACAGCCGGGACATCTTTTTTGTTTCCATGGCACGCAGCATGGGAATACCTGCACGCATAGACGAGGTAACGGGCAAAGTGCAACTGATAAAGGAAGATGGTGCAGTGGATGTAGATTTGGATTGCAATCCGAAAGAAGTTGTGTTTATGGAGGAGTTAATACCTCTAAAGGGTAAACTTATCGCTAACTATTCGCCGGTCAAGTCGGTGGACGATCCTAAATATTATTCTCATTTTACTCTCTCTAAAGTGACTCCGCAGGGCAAGTTGCAACTACTGTCTTACAGTGAAGGTAATCCCGATACGGGGGACGGCACTACTTGGAGCAGCCTGCTGAAGAACTGTACGGCATTGGATGCCGGAGATTATTTTTTAGTGACCGGAACCCGCCTGGCAAGCGGTGGTGTGCTTTCACGTCTTGCGGGCTTCAGCATTAAACCGGGACAGACCACTCGTATTGAGTTGGTGATGCGCGAGAGCAGGGATGAGGTGCAGGTGATAGGTAACTTCAATTCGGAGTCTCTCTTTACTCCGCTTCAAGAGGGCGATTCCAAACAAAGCTTGTTGTCGGCATGCGGACGCGGGTACTATATTGTCGGCATTTTGGGAGTCAACCAAGAGCCTACCAATCATGCGTTGCGTGATATTGCAGCTTTCAAGGCTGATTTGGAAAAGTGGGGACGGAAAATGGTATTGCTTTTCCCGAATGAGACACAGTCCGAGAAATTCGTTCAAGAGTCTTTCCCCGACTTGCCTTCTACTATTATCTATGGTATAGATACGGAGGGTATCCAGTCCCAAATTGCAGAGTCCATGAAGTTAAGACATAAAGGAACCTTGCCTGTATTTATCATTGCAGATACATTCAATAGGGTGGTCTTTGTGTCGCAAGGCTATACAATAGGATTGGGCGAACAGTTGATGAAAACAATAAAAGGCCTTTGATAATTGAAAAAGAGGAAGACTGTAACTCTATCATTCTGATATATCTGTTTTCAACTTTTCAATTGTTTTCCTTACCCGTTCCTTAGTAGTTACGTTCCGTTCAAATTCATTGATTTGTACGGTTGCGCCCATAGGAACTTTGTCTTTGCGATATTGCATACGGCTTGTTACTGTTTCTCTTGCCGAGAAGTGGAACTCGTGAATACCTGTTTCGCGGGCTATGCGTGCAATATTAGTTTCATTTACTCCACAGCCGGCAAGCAGGGTGATGCGCCCTGCTGCCTGTTGTTGCAGTTCTTTCAACAGAGGAATGCCTATTTCGGCAGAGGGTTGCTGCCCGGAAGTCAGGATGCGGTCGCATCCGAGGCTGATAATATCTTCCAGCGCTTTTTGCGGATTGCGGCAGACATCAAAGGCACGATGAAAAGTCACCGATATATCTTGGGCAGCTTCCATAAATTGCTTCATTAGCGGAATATCAACTTCGCCGTCTGCCGTCAGGCAGCCTAAAACAACGCCGTCCGCTTCTAAGCGGCGGGCATTGTCTATGTCCTTCAGCATGATGCGCTGCTCTGTGGGAGAGTATAGGAAATCGCCGCCGCGAGGACGGATAATGACGTGTAACCTGGTGTTTTGCAAAGCCTCTCTTGCAATGACAATATCACCGTAAGAAGGGGTAGTTCCCCCTTCGGGTATTCCGGCGCATAGTTCTACCCGATCGGCTCCGCCGGCTTGGGCGGCCATACAACTCTCTACGGAGTTTGCACAGACTTCAAATAAATATTCCTTCATAGCTTTTATCTTTGCTTTGTACCGCCAAATATACGGAAACTCCGCGAACTCCGGAAGCGGATAAAATAAAAAAGGAGCGGATGGTTTGATACCAACGCTCCTTTTATGGTTTTAAGTCTTGTATTCTTTTACTTACTTGGCATAGCTTACCGCACGCGTTTCACGGATAACGGTAATCTTCACCTGTCCCGGATAGGTCATTTCATCTTGTATCTTTTTGGCTATTTCACCGGAAAGGTTTTCTGTAGCCTTATCGTCAATCTTGTCCGCACCGACGATTACGCGCAATTCACGTCCTGCCTGGATGGCGTAGGTCTTCGTTACGCCCGGATAAGACATTGCCAGTTGTTCGAGGTCGTTGAGACGCTTGATGTAGGCTTCTACAATTTCGCGGCGTGCTCCCGGACGTGCGCCTGAGATAGCATCGCATACTTGTACGATGGGAGCCAGCAAGCTGGTCATTTCCACTTCGTCGTGGTGGGCGCCGATGGCGTTGCAGATGTCCGGTTTTTCCTTGAATTTCTCTGCCAGTTTCATACCGTAGAGTGCGTGCGGCAATTCCGGTTCTTCATCGGGCACTTTACCGATATCGTGCAACAATCCGGCACGTTTTGCTTTCTTCGGGTTCAAACCGAGTTCTGATGCCATTACAGCACACAGATTGGCTGTTTCACGGGCATGTTGCAACAAGTTCTGACCGTAAGATGAACGGTATTTCATCTTACCGATGATACGGATAAGTTCGGGATGCAGACCATGAATACCCAAGTCTATGGTGGTACGTTTACCGGTTTCGATGATTTCCTCTTCCACCTGCTTGCGTACTTTGGCCACTACTTCCTCGATGCGTGCGGGGTGGATGCGTCCGTCCGTTACCAGCTGATGCAATGCCAGACGGGCAATTTCGCGGCGAACCGGGTCGAAAGCTGATAAAACGATAGCTTCCGGAGTATCGTCCACAACGATTTCCACACCGGTGGCAGCTTCCAGCGCGCGGATGTTACGTCCTTCGCGACCGATGATGCGTCCTTTGATTTCATCCGATTCGATGTGGAATACGGTAACGGAGTTTTCGATGGCGGTCTCTGTTGCCACACGTTGGATGGACTGTATTACGATACGTTTGGCTTCTTTGCTTGCCGTCAGTTTGGCATCGTCCATAATGTCGTTGATGTAGGATTGCGCCTGTGTCTTGGCTTCTTCCTTCAAAGACTCTACCATGCGTTCTTTGGCTTCTTCGGCAGAAAGTCCGGAAATGGCTTCCAGTTTTTCGATTTCCTGACGCTGCATATGCTCCAGTTCCTCTTTCTTCTTGTCAACGATTACCAATTGGGCTTCCAGATTCTCTTTCACCGCTTCGGCTTCCAACTTCTTGCGTTGAATTTCTTCCTGACGCTGGTTCAATACCAGTTCACGTTGCTTCAACTTATTCTCTGCCTGCTGTATCTTTTGGTTACGGAGCGATACTTCTTTCTCCAAATCGGCTTTCTTGTTCAGGAACTTTTCCTTTACTTCCAGCAACTTGTTCTTTTTAATTACTTCCGCTTCAGTCTCGGCTTCTTTGAGGATGCTGTCGTATTTGGACTTCAATCCATGCTTGAAGAACATGTACGAAGCAAATCCGCCAACGATGAAACAGGCAATGGATACTACTATTGTAACTACTGTCATTTTATTAATTTGTTTTTAAGTATATAAATAAAAAGCACTGCATAAAAGCCTGTCTGTTACCGAACGGGGCTTTTGTACAGTGCGCGATATTGTCTCTCTCGTAAAAACAGAACAGAAAATCGTCTCCTTATTCTTCTTTGAAATAGGTTTCCAATACTTCTGTCAGTTCTTTTATCTTGTCTGTATAGGGTTCAGTATCATTACGGTCTTTCAACTGAAGTGTCTCCAAAGCAAATTGATAAGCCACCATGGCTATAATCCTCTCTGAAGGGATATTCTGATAATGTTCCCGATACGCATTGACCCGGATATTTACCTGTTTGGCAGCTTCCCTTACTATTTCCTCATCTTCGCGGTTGATGGTGAGGGGGTAGGTGGCTCCTGCCATTTGCAGGTTTATCTTTATCTTATCGTTCATACATCCTCTTTCTTTTATTCATTCAACAAAGCGATGCATTTATCGACTTCACGCACTAATTTGGACAATCGCAGTTTCGTCTCTTTTACGTCACTGCCGTTAAGGCTGATTGCCGTAGCTGTTTTTAGGTTTGTGTAGTTAGTCTCCAGCTCTTTGTAATCGGCTCGTACCTTCTCGCATTCTTCCTCTTTTGATTCGAGAAGTTGCTTAAGTTCAGCATTTTCGCGCTTTAATTCATCATGCAGATAGATTAAATGCCGCAGTCTGGCTTCAAAAGTACTTAATAGCTTCTTTTCTTCGTCTGTCATTACTACACCAAAATTGTACACAAAAATACAATTAACTTGGAGATTACAAAAGCTTTTCAGGGAAAAATGTTCCGTATGCACTGAAATAAAGGAAAAATGGGACTATATAGTACGAAATTCTCTGTTGCTATGCACCAATTTTCTTTAATGCTGAAAATTAATCGTCCGACAGCTGTTTAATTATCGTCCCACAGTTGTCGGACGATAATTAAACAGCTGTCGGACGAAAGTGTAACGGATGTCGGACGATTAAATTTTAGTATGGTTGATATTAGTCCGTAATTGTGTAGGGAATAGTTTCTTTAATCACTTTCGGTTGATTTATCCATATGGATGTTGAATTTCTCATAAAATAATTTATAAAATAATTTGGTTTATAAAATAAACTACTTATATTTGTATCGGAGTTCGAACCCAAAGAAGTGATTGATTTAAGTTGCATTAAATAAAAGTGATGGTATGAAAACAATTAAGTGGGTTATGCTATTTGTGTTTGTTGCTTTTGCATATATGGCATCTGCACAGACTGGTTTGACGGTTAAGGTGGCGAATGTTCGTTCGGATAGGGGGAAAGTGATGATTGCCACTGATAAAGGGCAATATAACATGGTGGATGTCCGGAAAGAAGTGAAAAAATAAAGTGAGTAACGGATAAATAAAATAAGACTATGGAAGATAAAAAGTTAAGCGAGAAAGAGAGCTTGGAGCTCATCACTCAAATGATACAGAATACCCGTCGTAATCTGGATACGGGTAGCGGTAATATGTTTTTGTTGTGGGGGTATGTGTGCGCATTGCTGACTTTGGTTGTTTGGATTGGGGTTAGCCTGACGCAAAATCCTGTATGGATGTGGGGCTTTTGGGGAATTCCCGTCATAGGGTATCTGCTGAGCTATATTCTTATGCGCAGAAAGGAAAAACCGGTGAAATTATATATAGATAAGGTGCTGAATGAAGTTTGGCAAGTATTGGGAATAGTCTGCATGGGGGTTGTGTTGTGGGCCACGTACTTTCATCGTTTTGAGATAATCTTGCCTCTGTGTGCCATATTGATTTCGCTGGGCAGTCTTTTTACGGGCAGCATCATTCGTTATACGATATTTTCGGGATTTCCCGGTTTTGGTATTGCGTTGGGGGTGAAGATGTTGTTTGATGTCTTGGACAAGTCTTCTTCTTTGCAGGTGTTGCCGGAATTTATTTTGGTGATTATATTTGCAATGATTATACCGGGACATATCTTGAATTATAAAGCAAAAAAGGAAAATAAAAGGAAGTAATATGTTTAAGGAATTGAACCCTTTGCTCCACAGCGAACTGCGGCTTGCCATAATGTCGTTGCTCATCAGTGTTGAAGAAGCGGATTTTGTATATATCCGTCAGCAAACCGGTGCAACGGCAGGCAATCTCAGTGTGCAGCTGGATAAACTTGGTAAGGCGGGGTACGTAGAGGTGGCAAAGACTTTTAAGGGGAAAATGCCTTGTACGCTTTGTAAGATTACTCCGCAGGGTATCGACGCTTTTGAGGAATATGTGGAAGCGCTGAAATCGTATATTATAAAATAGGAATTGAAATAAGAACCAGAGAATATGAGAATTTTAGTTACTTACGCCGTTCAGGGTGAATTTACAGAATTGAAGTTTCCCGGTTTGATAGGGGAAGAAGAGGTGCAGGTAGGTTATTTGCGTACCGGAATAGGAAAGGTGAAATCGGCTTTTTATCTTACGGAAGCGATTAATCGTGCGCAGCCCGATTTGGTTGTCAATATGGGTACGGCAGGCACTGTTCGCCATCAGGTAGGGGATGTTTTTGTATGCCGTCATTTCGTAGACCGTGATATGCAGAATCTGACGGGATTTGATATGGAATGCGAGATAGATTCGGCGGAACTGTTGGCCCGGAAAGGCTATTGCCTGCATTGGCAGGGCGAAGGAATATGCAATACGGGCGATACTTTCCTGACGGAACTGTCGGATGTGACAGGGGATGTCGTGGATATGGAGGCTTATGCCCAAGCATTGGTGTGCCGTGCCAAAAATACGCCGTTCATCGCCGTGAAGTATGTGACCGATATTATCGGGCAGAATTCGGTGAAACATTGGGAAGATAAACTTGCAGATGCCCGTAAGGGATTGGGAGCATTTTTTGAAGCGCATTGCGATAAAGTAAAAATGTGATACTTCTTACCTGTCTATTGGCGAAGTGTTTTGAAAGAGAGGATGTGATAACTTGTTCCTACTGCAATCAGCAGCAATAGTATTCTCAGCCACCAGTAGGGGACTATGAAAAAGATGCAGTTGAGGATTGTTATCCATATCAGTGATACGGAAATTATTTTGGCTCTTAACGGAATGGCTTTATTCTCACGGAAATTACGGATATAGTTTCCCAAGTATTTCTGATGTAACAGCCAGTTGTAGAGGCGGGGAGAACTACGCACATAGAGGGCGGCCGTGAGCAGCAGAAATGGAGTTGTGGGCAGCAACGGAAGGAAAATGCCGATGATGCCGAGTATTAAAGAAAGTGTACCGAATAGAATATAAAGGGCTTTCATGCTGCAAAAATAGAATAAATAACTGTCAATTCCAGCGTTTTTTGTACTTTTGCTGCTGCATCGAGGTGACATTAGATGCACAATTTTATAAATGATATTTTAATTAGCGTATTAACAGTATGTACACAGTCATTAAACGAATGGAAGTTTCGGCAGCTCACAGCCTGAAGCTTTCTTACCAGAGTAAATGTGAAAATCTGCACGGTCACAATTGGATAATCACAGTTTATTGCCGTTCCAAAGAGCTGAATGCCGATGGAATGGTAGTCGATTTCAGCCATATCAAACAGGTGGTGAAAGAAAAGCTGGACCACCGGAATATCAATGAAGTTCTTCCGTTTAATCCCACAGCCGAGAATATTGCGCGTTGGATATGCGACCGGATACCGACTTGCTTCAAGGTAGAAGTACAGGAGTCTGAGTCGAATATAGCCGTTTATGAGGAGGAGTGACAAGACCGCTTATGAGAAAAATTAACGAGATATTTTATAGCTTGCAGGGAGAGGGATTTCATACGGGCACTCCGGCCGTTTTTGTCCGTTTCTCCGGTTGTAATCTGAAATGCTCTTTTTGCGATACGCAACATGAAGAGGGAGTGTTGATGTCTGATGAGGAGGTTTTGGCAGAAGTGGGGAAATATCCTGCGAGGACGGTGATACTGACGGGTGGGGAACCCTCGCTCTGGATTGATAGTGAGTTTGTAGACCGTCTGCATCGGATAGGAAAGTATGTTTGTATCGAGACTAACGGGACGCATCCGTTGCCGGATAATATAGACTGGGTGACTTGCTCGCCCAAGCAAGGGGCAAAGGTGGAAATCTCTCGTATGGATGAAGTGAAGGTGGTGTACGAGGGACAGGATATTGCCGTATATGAGTCGCTTCCTACCGGACACTTTTTTCTGCAACCTTGTTCTTGTAGCAATACCGCGGAAACTGTGGCGTGCGTAATGCAGCATCCTAAGTGGAGGTTGAGTTTGCAGACACATAAACTGATAGGTATTTCCTGAATGATAATTTTTGCGGAATAACGGTTGTATCGGATGTGAACACCGGGAGATAAATAAGATAAGGTCATGTAAATGCTAATTTACATGACCTTATCTTTGCACGGGAGGAGAGGCTCGAACTCCCGACACCCGGTTTTGGAGACCGGTGC
>ERZ791810.78-NODE-78-length-127911-cov-13.239418_pt1 | contig 127911 bp, 104 predicted proteins | sample MGYA00510304_ERZ791810 | MGnify/ENA primary metagenome ERZ791810 (study PRJEB30046, sample SAMN00791967) | human gut metagenome | study: EMG produced TPA metagenomics assembly of the A metagenome-wide association study of gut microbiota in type 2... | reverse complement strand
CATCCATGATATACCCACAGAACTTTGAACAGAAGATAGGTTTCGACCAAATACGCCAGCTGCTAAGAGAGAAGTGCCTCAGTACGCTTGGCGAAGAGCGAGTGACAGACATGGCATTCTCCGACCGTTTTGGTGAAGTGGAAGAGCGTCTGGAACAAGTTACAGAATTTGTACGCATACTTCAGGAAGAAGACAACTTTCCCGCACAATATTTTTTCGATGTACGTCCATCCCTGAAACGAATACGGGTGGAGGGTATGTATCTGGACGAGCAGGAACTTTTCGATCTCCGCCGCTCATTAGAGACGATACGTGACATAGTACATTTCCTTCAAAAAAACGAAGATGAGGAAGACGGCACATCTCCCTACCCTTGCCTCAAACGACTGGCGGGAGACATAACCGTATTCCCGCAACTTATCGGAAAAATAAACGGCATTCTCTCCCCCTACGGAAAAATAAAAGACAACGCATCGGCAGAACTGGCACGTATCCGCCGGGAATTGGCAAGCACAATGGGAAACATTTCGCGTTCATTGAACAGTATCTTGCGCAATGCACAGTCTGAAGGGGTTGTAGATAAGGACGTAACTCCCACAATGCGCGACGGACGACTGGTTATTCCCGTAGTGCCGGCCTTGAAACGGAAAATAAAAGGTATTGTACACGATGAATCTGCCAGCGGAAAAACCGTATTCATCGAACCTGCCGAAGTGGTGGAAGCCAACAACCGCATCCGCGAGCTGGAAGGAGACGAACGACGGGAGATTATCCGTATACTAATGGAGTTTTCCAATCTGTTGCGACCATCTATTCCCGATGTCTTGCTATCCTATGAATTTCTTGCTGAAATAGATTTCATACGTGCCAAAGCATTATTTTCCGAACAAATCACCGGGCTGAAACCCGCTTTCGAAAACAAACAGGTTTTAGACTGGACAATGGCTGTCCATCCGCTGCTGCAACTCTCCCTTGCCAAACATGGCAAAAAGGTAGTACCGTTGGATATAGAGCTGAACGGACAGCAACGCATCCTCATCATTTCCGGTCCTAATGCCGGCGGCAAGTCTGTCTGCCTGAAAACCGTAGGATTGCTGCAATATATGTTGCAATGCGGCTTGCTCATCCCGATGCACGAGCGCAGCCATGCCGGCATATTCAGCAATATATTCATTGACATCGGCGATGAACAATCCATCGAAGACGACCTGAGTACCTACTCTTCGCATCTGACGAACATGAAGATAATGATGAAGAACTGCAACGAGCGCAGCCTCATCCTGATTGACGAGTTTGGCGGCGGTACGGAACCCCAGATTGGCGGAGCGATAGCCGAAGCAGTACTGAAGCGTTTCAACCAAAAGCAGACGTTCGGTGTTATTACTACACACTACCAGAATCTGAAGCATTTTGCCGAAGATCACGAAGGGGTAGTAAATGGTGCCATGCTATACGACCGCCACTTGATGCAGGCTTTATTCCAACTCCAGATAGGTAATCCGGGCAGTTCATTCGCCGTAGAGATTGCCCGCAAAATCGGATTACCGGAAGATGTAATCGCCGATGCCTCGGAGATTGTAGGCAGCGAGTACATCAATGCCGACAAATACCTGCAAGACATCGTACGCGACAAACGATACTGGGAAGGCAAACGCCAGACTATCCGGCAGCGTGAAAAGCATATGGAAGAAACCATCGCCCGATACCAGACGGAGATAGAAGAATTACAGAAATCCCGCAAGGAGATTTTGCGAAAAGCCAAAGAAGAAGCCGAGCAACTGATGCAAGAAGCCAATGCCCGCATCGAGAATACTATTCGTACCATAAAAGAGGTGCAAGCAGAAAAAGAAAAGACACGTCAGGTACGCCAGGAACTGAATGATTTCCGCGAATCAATGGACGCTCTTGCCGCTAAGGAACAGGAAGAGAAGATTGCCCGCAAAATAGAAAAGCTGAAAGAAAAGCAGAACCGGAAAAAGGAAAAGAAAGCCAATAAAGGACAGGAAAATACACTGTCCGCCCAGGCATTGGCAGAGCAACAGGCGCGAAAAGAAGCCGAACGCCTGGCAGCAATCGTACCCGGCAGCAATGTCAAGATAAAAGGGCAAACTTCGGTAGGTGAAGTGTTGGAGATAAACGGAAAGAATGCCACCGTTGCTTTCGGCAGCATCAAAACCACCGTCAAGCTGGACAGGCTGGAGCGGACAAACGCACAGCCCAAGCAAGCAGACGTCTCTGCCAAAAGTACCTACATCAGTTCGCAAACCCAAGACAGTATGTACGAAAAGAAGCTGAACTTCAAACAAGATATGGACGTACGCGGTATGCGTGGAGATGAGGCCTTACAAGCGGTTACCTATTTCATAGACGATGCCATACTGGTGGGAATGTCCCGCGTACGCATCCTTCATGGCACAGGTACAGGCATCCTGCGCACCCTCATCCGCCAATATCTGCAAACTGTACCCGGCGTAAGCCGCTTTGCCGACGAACATATACAGTTTGGCGGAGCGGGAATTACGGTTGTAGATTTGAGTTAGTTGAGAATTAAGAAACAGAAGACAGAAAATAGAGACTAATAATCCGATAACTAAGTACTAAAATGAAATCAATCAAAGAACTCTATCGCATTGGCACTGGTCCTTCAAGTAGCCACACAATGGGCCCTCGTAAAGCTGCCGAAATATTTCTGGCAAGACATCCGGAAGCTGCGGCATTCAAAGTAACGCTGTACGGCAGTCTGGCCGCAACAGGCAAAGGCCACATGACCAACATCGCCATAACCGAAGTCCTGCAACCGGTAGCACCGGTAGAGATTATTTGGGAGCCTAAGATTTTCCTCCCCTTCCACCCCAACGGAATGAAGTTTGTTTCGATGGATAAAGAAGGGAGAGACACCGACCAATGGACGGTTTTCAGTATTGGCGGCGGCGCTTTGGCAGAAGAGAACGACGGAGCATCTTCGGTCAATACTCCCGATGTATATTCCATGAACAGTATGACGGAAATTCTGCAATGGTGTGAGCGTACAGGCAAAAGTTATTGGGAATATGTCAAGGAGTGTGAGGACAGCGACATATGGGATTACCTGCAAGAAGTGTGGAAAACCATGCAGGATGCCGTAAAACGAGGGCTGGAGCAAGAAGGTGTATTACCCGGTCCGCTGAACTTGCGCCGCAAGGCCTCAACCTATTACATACGAGCCAGCGGCTACAAGCAGTCTTTGCAATCCCGCGGACTGGTTTTTGCCTATGCTTTGGCGGTAAGTGAGGAAAATGCTTCAGGAGGTATCATTGTCACAGCTCCCACATGCGGTTCTTGCGGAGTTATGCCCGCTGTACTTTATCATCTGTCCAAAAGTCGTGAATTTAGCGACACGCGTATCTTACGAGCCCTTGCCACAGCCGGATTAGTAGGAAATATAGTAAAAACCAATGCTTCCATTTCGGGGGCGGAAGTTGGCTGTCAGGGTGAAGTCGGCGTAGCCTGCGCCATGGCCTCCGCAGCCGCCAACCAATTGTTTGGCGGTAGTCCTGCACAAATAGAGTATGCAGCTGAAATGGGTCTGGAACATCATTTGGGAATGACCTGTGACCCTGTATGCGGTCTGGTACAGATTCCATGCATAGAAAGAAATGCCTACGCCGCCGCACGTGCCCTCGATGCCAACCTCTACTCCTCTTTCACCGACGGTATGCACCGTGTATCTTTCGACAAAGTAGTGGAGGTGATGAAAGAAACCGGAAATGACCTGCCTTCACTGTACAAGGAAACCAGTGAAGGAGGATTAGCTAAGGATTATAAGCCGATGTAAAGTTACGGCCAATGCGTATCATCTTTATCTCCACTGACATCCTTTTGGTCCAATAGGTTACCGCTTTGGTCATAGAACAATTGGTATTCCATATTGCCTTTTTCCACTTCGATGACGTACTGTACAGGCTCCACCGGATATTGCAGCATATCAACATCCTCCCGTTTCCAGTTGGCATATTCTCCGGTATTGAAGGCAGTCTGTACAGCAGCCGGCAAACCCTCCCAAGAAATGTTTACTTCGGTCAATTGCCAGACAGCCTGAGTATCAAACCACACGTCCATTTCCCTACCATCCATCCAACAGTCGGCTACAAAGAAATTACCTTTCCGCTCCCATTCAACGTCCGTAGCAGCCGGATATTTCTCCTTAAACGCTTTAGATATCGCATCCGGGGCAGTTATATTGTCATTCTTATCATCATCGCTGCATGCGCTGAAAACCATTGCGGCAATAAACAACATCGCTAACATTTGAATTTTCATTTTCATACCTTACTGTAATTTTAAAGTTATACATTTAATGTAACAATCAATCATCCATGCTGACAAACTTTCCCTTGCTGTTGAATTTCAACGAATAGTCATTGGCAAGTTCCACTTCCACTCCGCTACGGTCTCGTTCAATCTTTGTAATAATCTCTTGTGGAAAATTCTTTTTTACATATTCCTTCACAGATACCGGAATCAATGCTTCGGGTACGGCAGCCTTCTTGCAATCCACATCCGTCCAGTTACCGTTACTGTCAAAATCAATTTCTGTGCGGTCGGTCAATAATACCTCATACTTTTTAGATCCCAATATTCCGGTTTCAATCTTGATATGAGAAATTTGAGGTTTGGTAAAATACTGGTTGATAAAGTTACGGGCAGTCAAAGGCAGCTGCTTGGCATCACGTGTAATGACATCGCCTGCAAATGCAAACTGTACGGCTACAAGAGCCAACACAAGAATAGATAATACTTTTTTCATAATCGTTATTTTTTTAATGTTACTAAATTGTTTTGTATCATTCACACTGCAAATAACGACAGAGAAATAGGAAAGATTTGGGAATAATCGAAGTTAACTGTTATTTTTGTTTTCTTTAACAAGCAGGAAACAATGCATCCCTTCCTGCCATTCGTACGTAAGCCTCAAGGAAGAAATCCGGGCAATGGAGCGGGCTATGGCAAGTCCCAGCCCCGTAGAATCTTTCTTTCCGTCAATGCTGTGATAGAAACGGCGGAACAGTTTCTCACCGTCCAGCGATGTATCTCCCGTATTCTTTATAGCCAGCGAAGCCGGAGTAGTGAGTATCTGCAACTCTCCTCCATCCTCATTATGGAGCAATGCATTCTTCACCAGATTGGAAACCAGAATCTGAGCCAACGAATGATTACAACGGATAATAAAAGGATGTTCTCCCCGCTCACGCACCAAGCGCACTTGCTTATGCTCGTATATATCCATCAAGTCCGGCAGAAGATTATCCAGAATTTCATCTACCGACACATCTTCCAATTCCGTATACTGCCCGTTCTCTATACGTGACAGCAGCAACAGGGATTTATTCAGCTTCACAGCACGTCCCAAAGTAGAATAGATTTCATCCAGTTCTTTCATCTGCTGTTCAGTCAGATTATCATTTTCTGCCAGCAGTTCCACCTTGCCGCGTACTATGGCAAGCGGTGTCTGCAACTCATGCGAAGCGTTTTCTATGAACTGTTTTTGTTCCTCATAGGCCTTGTAGCTACGGTTGCCCATATCTACTGCAGCTTCGCTCAGCTGACGAAACTCACGTATTTTCGTAGGATTTTCCAACACCGGCACCTCCTTTCCGGGCTGAATATTGTGCAGCCAGTCCAGCAGCTTATGCAACGGACGGAATACTCCTTTCAATATCAGCTGAATACCGGCAGACGTACAAATAAGAAGAAGCAAGAACAAAGCTCCCAAATACCAAAGCACCGCCTCTACCATATCGTCCCGTTCCAAAATGGAAATCATCAGGGTCAGTTCGTAAAACTGACCGTCGGGCATACGAAAAGCCGTACGCATCACACGTACCGGTTCGTTCTCATCCTCAAGTTCGATATAAACAGTAGAATCATAAAAGACCTCCTGATAATGCTTCCCCTCTTCTTCAGAGATAGGCAGGAATTTATAAAAAGACATCAAAGAGCCTTCCGTTTCAAGAATAGAAGGGTCATGAAGCGCATGTTCCATCAATATCCCGGCATAATTCTCCAGCGTATCGTCCGTTTCGTCAACAACTTCATCAATAATGGCATAATAAAACAGTACGCCCCACACCGCCATTAACACAAATAGCAGTAAGGAAATTTTACGGTATGTGTAGTACACCAGTTTCATAGTCCGGACAGTTTATAGCCAAAACCGTAGACAGCCTTCAGTTCGACGGAAGCATCGGCCGATTTCAACTTCTTGCGCAGGTTTTTCACTTGCGAATAAATAAAGTCCAAAGAATCGGCTTGGTCAATATTGTCGCCCCACACCGACTCGGCAAGGCTCATTTTATTGATAACCCGGTTGGCATTCACCACGAAGTAATACAGCAAATCGAACTCCTTACGGTTCAGTTGCAGGGGAGCGCCGTCGACTTCCGCCTGCCGCTTGTCCGGATAGAGCAGCAGGTTACCTACGGTTACAGTCACATCGCCTTGCGTTTGGCGGCGGCGAATCAAAGACTTTATGCGGGCATTCAGTTCTGCCAGATGGAAAGGTTTTGTCAGATAATCGTCGGCTCCGAGTTCCAGTCCATCCACTTTATCATCCAGCGAATCTTTGGCGGAGATGATAAGCACACTGTCCGTACGGTGCAATCGCTTCAACTCGCGCAGCAAATCCAGGCCGCTTCCGCCGGGCAGCATAATGTCCAGCAGGATGCAGTCATAGTCATAGTCGTTTATCTTATCCAAAGCCGAAAAATAGTCGGCAGCCGTTTCTACGACAAACTTCTCTTTCAGGAGCGAAGTGCGGATCGTCTCCCGCAAATCTTGCTCATCTTCTACAATCAGGATTTTCATATCAGCAAAGAAACCTCACAAATCTGGAATCATTCTGGAATAACCCGGATATCAGTTGGGAATAGTATCTTCCTCGTACACATCTTCCAACAGTTCTTCTTTCGCCATGGATATTTTACCGTCGGCGGAAACTGTCAATCTGAGAGGCACGTAAAGATCCGTTTGCGGATAGCAGATACTGGCAGCATAGAGAATGCCTTGAGGAGTAGTCTTGTCATATACCAATCCTTCCAGAATGGCATATTTCATAAACCGGGCATCAACCAGCGAAGCAAAACTCTCTTTTGTAAACACCTTGTCCACAATTTGCTTGCCGCCACAAGTAATACGCAGCGTGATGCTGTTGTCAACAAACTTCTCTCCCTGTTCATTCTTCACAACAGGCAAGCTGTCATCCGGACGGCGGACCACAGACGAGCGATATTCCTTACCTTTATAAGTAATAGTCACTTTTGTATCAGAAACCTGCATACGTTGTGGGGCAGACGTCACTGTGCTGTCCTTCATCAATACCTGCACATCCTCTCCGCTCTTGCTTCGGGACGCACAGGAAGCAATCAACAACGCCACTGCACAAAACACTATATAACCAACAGTTTTCATCGATTCTTTTTTTAATTGACAAGGGCAAAGGAACAAAAAGAGCGGGAGAAATACAAATGAAAGCCATAAAAACAATAAGTCAATCAAGGTTCATCCAAATAGTGGACAATGATGCCTACTTGCCTCGGCATAAATGTCCGTACCCTCACATGGTATCCTGTAAGGAGTAATTCCGCATACAATTCACGGTTGCGTTTAATCCAGCGCGTCAGTGTACGAATAGCGCAGCGCGCCGTAGCATTGGGGCAATACAAGCATGCCAGTTCTTTTTTCGTATACGTTCTGATACGAAAGCCATTTTCATTTTCCATAGTCTTTTGCAGGTTTATCATTTATGTGTCATTTTTAATTGTTGATGTAAAGATACAACATCCGGAAGGCGAAGTCAAGTAATTGGAGAAAAGATATGAACCTTTCCTGAGAAAAGTTCATATCATTCTCATACACTGTTATTTGTTTTCAGTCACTTCAGCGCATATTATCCCAACGGGTTGTTATCTTCCCCTCCATCGGGTATGGAATCATTTCCGGAAATGGTTTCCGAACTCTCCCAATTGGCGCGCGTCACGCTGACACGTGTCAGCATCTCCTTGAATTGTTGTCCCGGAGTGAAAATTATCTTTCGGCGGTAAACCGTATCCGACTTCACATCTTCCTCTTTATCCTGACTTTTAGCATTGATTCCCGGACGGAAGCACCCAAAGTCTCCCAATTGCACCGAGAAGCCTTTGTTTATATTCATATTCAGTGTATCTATCAAGCCGTCCAGCACCATTTTCACCACACCGCGCGGCGCCATGCCTACTTTAGTGACTTCATTACACAAATCTCCAAACTCCACCGTTCCCAATGTCTTCAATTGAGCCACATACTTTTCTGTTTTTGTCTTGTCAAAACCGAACACTCTCTTTTTCACTTCGTAATTTAAAGCCATAATCTTTTAATTTTAGATGATTAATAAATTTGTTTTTCGGCTTTGTTCGCTCGTCAGTTTGCAAAACCTGTTTCTTTGTGATCACGATGCAAAGATACAACAGGCACAAAACGGCATGGTGCTTTAATGGTCGTTTACATCACTTTCAAATCTATCAACCGGCATCTAATACAAGAGTAACCCACTGATAACAAAAGGAATAAAATAATCTGAAATTTTTGAGAAATAAGAAGTCCCTCCGTTACAATCTGCCTGCCATACTTTTTTTTAAGATAAGGGCGGATGCAATATCAGTCAACCTCATTCTTTATCCTCCTCCAACTGATTTTCAATATTTTCAATTTGTGGCAGTACAGAAGCCACATCTTCAAAGAGTTTTTCGGTTTCGTATTGTGCAATGCCCAATGGCTGGGTGATGCCACGCAGAGCAAAACGTGCTTTGGTGTCACTTTTTGAGCGGCATAGTAGTAAACCAATGGTAGGCTTATCTTCAGATGTTTTTACATATTCGTCCACAGCCGAAATGTAGAAATTCAGTTTGCTGACAAATTCGGGCACAAACTCCACAGCTTTCAGTTCCACCACCACATAACAATGTAGTTGCAGGTGATACATTAGAATGTCGATGTAGTAATCATCGCCGTCTACCGTCAAATGGTATTGCCGACCAATGAATGCAAAGCCTTTGCCCATTTCCAACAGGAAATTGGTGATACGTTGAGCGAGGTTCTTTTCGATATCAAGTTCACGCTGTAAAGCTACCGTTCCCAAGAAACTGAAGTTATACGGATCTTTGAAAGCATATTGCGCCAAGTCCGATTGGTAAGCGGGTAAGGTGTCCTGAAAGTTGGTAATCGCATTGCCCTTGGCTTTGATATAACCATTCGTTATCTGCGAAAGCATTACGTCACGACTCCAGCCGTTGGCAGCGGTTTCCATAATATAAAACGCACGTTCCGTATTGCTTTTTACCTTAGGTATTAACGAGATATGATGGTACCACGATATTTGGTCAAGTGGCACTTGACCAAATTCTTCATTCGGCTTTTTGATTTGGTCAAGTATCGCTTGACTAATTGGGAGCAACTCTAATTCAGCAAGTGGCACTTGTATAAACGGAAAATTAGGATAACTCAACGCAAATCCTCTCATATACTTTAAGTTGGTTACAGAGTACCCCCTATCATCGGGAAATCGCTTCGTGAGGTCCTTCGATAATTGCACAATGACTTTTGCACCCCAACCCTGCTCCTTTTGCTTGGTTAGGATATCGCTACCAATTTTCCAGTAAAGAGTAAGCAATTCTGTATTGACGCTAAGGATAGCCTTCAATTTAGACTGCTCAATCAATGAAATGATTTCTTTACGCCAATTATTGTAATTATCGGGAAGCATAGCTTGCCTTTCAGTCATTTGCGGTACTGTTATATCATTGTCCATTGCTAATTGCATTTAGACTACAAAAGTACTGAAAATAGCCAGTTTTCTATTAGGTCAAGTCAAGTTTTTAATGTGGCGTCCTATTTTCTCTTCGCATATACCACACTCCTCCCCATCCCATGCCTCATCAGCACGCCATCCTCAAGCAGCTGGTTCAGGTCTACAACCGCCTGCTTGCGGCTGCGTCCTGTGAGCCGGGCATACTGGGCGCGGTTGATACAGGGATATTTTTGCAGATACTCGTCAAGCAGATGCATCCGTTGTTCTGCGGGCAGGACGGTAGCGGCAAGGAAAGTGGATTGCGGATTGCGCTCCAGCTTCATCTTACCCCGCAACTCCTCACAAAACGGCTTGCTCAGACGGAAGTTCAGACCACGCAGAGACACCGAAGCGGCACGCACCTCATCTCTGTCCATAGCATGACGCTGAAAATTCAATGAAGGGGTGAAATAGCCGAGTTCACCCAGTTCCACACTCCAACCGTCGGCAAGGCAGTCACGCATCTCGTCCGTGAAGGCGGCCAGCGCTCCCTCAAGCACGCTGCGGCTGATGCCGGAAAAGAGATGGACACGGTCTATAAATTCTTTTTTATCAATAGTACCTTTAGGTACGAAACGGGCATAAAGGGGTTGTTGCTCACCGGTCCGGCGGATGTCGGGCTTCTCAAAAAGGTCATAATAGGCACTCATAGTAGTCTGAAGTTTGTTGCCGTCAATGCTACACTCAGCAACTTGCCCCTCGACGGTTAAGGGAGAAGATACCCGGAATAAATCGTTCCACCACGGAGAACACTGCGTTCCACCATGGAGAACTTTCCGTTCCACCGTGGAGGAACGAAAAGAACTCCACGGTGGAACGATTTAGTCTTAGGCAACAAAGGTACTAATCTTCCCCGGGAAAAAGCATAAGAATCGCTTTATTTGAAAATAAATTATCACAGCGCCTTCCAGAATTTCCGGAAATCCCGATACCGCCCGTAACACACCAGCTGATCTCCCGCCTGTATTTTATCATTATCCGGCAGTTCGTTCACCACATCATGCTCCGTAAAGGAGATGCCCAAGCAGTTCTTCAGAGTCTCGGCACGTTTCAGGGCAAGCAGCTTCAGCCCGAATTCGTTGTCGAGCTTCAGTTCATTCACATTGTAACCGACAAACCTTCCGGGCACTGTGAACTTCATAACGTAGTAGTTGGAATCCACGCGGAAAGTTTCAATATCCGCACCGAACTCCAACAGATGAACCAGTCCGCGAGCCGCATCTTCCTCAGGAGTAAGGATACGCTCCAGACCGAAGGCTTCGAGCACCGAACGATGCACGCCGTCGATGGCCCGGGCATAAATGCGCTTCACTTTTTTCTGCTTCAACAACGCCGCCACCCGGATGGAAGCGCCGAAATTTTCACCGATAGCCACGATTACGACATCAACGCTGTTCAGAGGGAGTACGGACAAAGCCTGTTCATCGGTCGCATCAATCACAAATGCGGTGGCTATCTTATCCTTTAAACTATCTACACGACCGGCACTCACATCGGCGCCTATCACCTCGTGCCCCAAGGCTGAAAGCTCTTCGGCAAGCACGTGGCCGTAATTACCTAAACCAATAATAATATATTTCATATTCCAACGAATTATATGAAGCCGCCCGCCTTCCGTTCTGCAAAAACGAGCCGCTAAAATCGTGGAAAATTACGATTTTCACCGCTATCTACCAAAAATACGGCTAAAAAACTCAGAACCAACCCAAAATATGAAAGTAAGAAAGAATTTTATTTATGAGAGCAGGAGGTCTGGAAGCAAAAAGAGCACAAAGTTCGGCAAGAACTTGGTCGGTTTACCACTTGTCTTTTGATATATATAATAAATGTATACATACATTATATAAACAAGCGATTTTTCCGCTCTTATTTAACGACACCTTTTTGGTATCTATGTAATTACACCTGTATTACGATTACAAAGTTATGTTTTTTTTTTGTAAAAATGGCATATACGGGATTTTTTTTTGCACCGTTGTCTGCATTTCGTCAAAATGACACTATATGCACCGAGGAAACATCATAAAGAGTGTATTTTTATAAATTTCGTGTCTATATAAGCAGTTGGAAGAGGTTAAAAAGCACTCTGTCACCCACACGGTTATTAAGTTAAATATAAAAATGATAAATATATTATTTTTAGTAAAAAATATAAAACTTACACAATTAAAAAAAAGCATAGGAATTTTTATTATGGTCTATTCTTCTTCCATTCCAAATACCCTGTTTCTTCTTAAAACAGAACCCTTCCGGAGTTTCTTGAAAATTTACCGTTACAGACCATTATAAGGCATATTTCAACTCATTACCAAGTTCTTGCCGTACTTTTCTTTTCCCTGTTAAAAATGTATTTTTAGCATTTCAGGCAGAAGAATGTAAAAAGAAAGACAAGTCTGTAAGAACTTTAAGAGAGATGAAAATTAAAAAAATATTTTAACGAATTTATACTAATAAAATAACAGATATGCTAAATATCCTATCATTATTAGGTTGTTACATAGCCTTGTTTTCTTTTTTGTTTTGCAATAATCGCAACCAAGAAAACTTGATTCGGTCATTATATCAGTATTACAATGCCAACTTTAATGACAACTTCCGGTTGTCTATCGTTCCTCCCTTCTGATTGATTTTTGAAGGGGAGAAATATGCTATCCCGCCTATTCTTAATCAGAGTTATCTCCCCCAATCGTATTCACAGCACTTTATGAGACTACATTGAAAAACATTGTCGGTCACAGACCCGGCAATATTATTCGTTCAATGTAAGTATGTCCGCGATGGAGTACAACTATTCTATTGATCCATGTATTTATTAAATAATTTAGAAAGAAGTTTTATGAAAAGAAAGATGGTGTTGCTGTTAGGGCTCCTGTTATTGGGAGTCGAAGCAATAACAGCCCAGACACGTAACGTTACGGGAATTGTAATTTCCGAGGAGGACAATCAGCCCGTTATCGGAGCTTCTGTTCTCGTACAAGGAAGTTCCAAAGGAACAATAACCAATGTAGACGGACAGTTCAACTTGGACGTACCCGCTTCCGCCAAGACGTTGCAAATCTCCTTTATAGGAATGAAAACCGAGGTCGTTCCCATAAAGCCGCAGATGAAAGTCGTGCTGAAAGCCGACACACAAATGATGGACGAAGTAGTGGTAGTAGGTTACGGAACCGGTAAGAAACTCGGTTCGGTAGTAGGCTCCGTGTCTACGGTGAACAGTGGCAAGATTGCCAACAAGCCGGTAGCCAATGCAGGAGATGCCCTGCAAGGGCAAGTAGCCGGCCTGCAAGTATTCACCCCCAGCGGCGAACCCAGCGGAACGGTTGTAATGCGCCTGCGCGGTGTCAGCTCTATCAATTCAGATACGGAACCGCTGTTCATTCTGGACGGTTCTCCTATCTCGTCCAGTGCGTTCACAGCACTGAACCCTAATGATATAGAGAGCATGACAGTACTGAAAGACGCCTCATCCACAGCCATTTACGGTTCGCGTGCCGCCAACGGCGTCGTAATCATGACCTCCAAGAAAGGCAAGATGGGACAGAAGGCAAGAATCAGCCTTAACGCCCAGTACGGATGGTCCAAGATGACAGGCGACAATGCAAGCATGATGAACTCCGGGCAATGGTTTAACCTTCAGGAGATTATGGACCCGGGCAAGCTGTACGACAGTGCTTTCCAAGAAAGAAAAGCCTTCTATGTAGACAACGGCATATCCACCGACTGGTCGGATGTATTCTTCGGCAAAAGTGCCCCCACACAGCAGTACGACCTTAATGTAGTAGGCGGTTCGGAAGGTGTCAATTATTACCTTTCTTTCGGACATTACGATGCGGAAGGCATCATGGACGACTCTTTCATGCGTCGTGAAACCCTGCGCAGCAATGTAGAAATGAATATCACCAGTTGGCTGAAGGCAGGTGTCAACCTGAACCTGTCTTATCAGAAGTACAACACCACCTCTTTCGGAAGCGTGGCAAACAGTGTCTACAACAAGGCCTATGCAGCCCGTGTCTACCGCCCCGACCAGACGGTGAACGAAATCCTGAAAGACAACGAAGGCAAATTCATCGGCTATGGCAAACGCCTTGACTACTTCTCGGACTTGGGTTTCTACAATCCCTATTACCTCTCCGAGATACAGCCCAACGAACGCAGCACGGCACGCATCAACGGAAATACATTCTTCAACATCAACCCCGTCAAAGGGCTGAATATCCGTGCCGCACAAGCCGTAGAAGCATACGACTACCGCAACAGCCATAAGGTATATCCCGTAGGCCCGTTCGACGGCGCCGGCGAAGCCAGCGAATCTTTCCAGCGTTACTACTCGTTTACGTACACCAACACCGCCGAATATAAATTCGACCTTGCGGGCAAGCACTACTTCACGGTACTGGCAGGACAGGAGTCCATCATCACCAAGAACGAGAACTTCACCGCCTACGCCACCAAGATACTGGACAAGCGTATGATGCTGATGAGCACCGGTGCAGACTCCGACGTGCCGTTGCATACTAAATATAATAAGGTGTTCAACTCCTACTTCGGCACTATCAGTTATAACTACGACGACCGTTACTACATCGACCTCGCAGGCCGCCGCGACGGTTCATCCCTCTTTGCCAAGCAGAACCAGTGGGCCACTTTCTACTCCGTGGGAGCCATGTGGAACATGAAGAAAGAGAAATTCTTGCAAGACATTTCATGGCTGACCGGCCTGCAGCTGAAAGCCAGCTACGGGACAACCGGTAACTCCGGAATCAGCCCCTACAACGCCCTTGCCCTGGTGAGCGGCGGTTTGATTTACGACGGCAAGGCAGGTATCGCCCCCTCTACCGTGGGCAATGACAACCTGACTTGGGAAAGCATGAAGACCCTGAACGTAGGCCTTTCCACCAGAGTGTTCGACCGCGTATCACTGGATATAGAGTTCTACAACCGTCATACGGCAGATATGTTGATGGCCTATCCCCTCTCCTTCACCACCGGTCACAGCAACAGCGTGGAAAATGTGGCAAGTATGCGTAACCGCGGTTTCGACCTCAGCCTTGCCGTAGACATCATCCGGAACAAGGACTGGAACTGGAGCGTATCCGGCAACATCAACTACAACAAGAATGAAATCACCAAACTGTTCAACGGACTGGACGAATATACACTGCCCGACACCGGGCTGAAAATGGAAGTAGGCAAAGCCTGGGGCGAATACTATTACGTACGGTGGGCAGGCGTTGACCCGCGCGACGGCTACAATATGTGGTATGACAAGAACGGCAACCTCACCAAAAACTACTCCGAAGAAGACGCCGTATTCGTGGGCAAACAACGCTACGCTCCCTGGTCGGGCGGTTTCGGCACACAAGCCGGCTGGAAAGGTATCTTCATCAGCGCCGATTTCTCCTTCATGCTGGGACAGTATATGATGAACAACGAACGATACTTTACCGAGAATCCCACTTTTGCCGGTTCCAACAACCAGACAACGAAGGTACTGTCCATCTGGCAAAAACCGGGTGACGTTACCGACATCGCCGTAGCCGATTCTCCCATGCAGTTTGATACCCACTTGCTGGAAAACGCGTCTTTCATGCGCCTTAAAAACCTGACCATCGGTTACAACCTGCCTGCACAATGGCTGCGCAAGACCGGTGTCATCAACAGCGCCAAAGTGTACTTCACCGGAAGAAACCTGCTGACCGTAACCAAGTACCAGGGTTACGACCCCGAGGTGGACAGCAACCTCCAGTTGGGTAACTACCCCAACACCAAGCAATACACTTTTGGTATTGAACTAACTTTCTAAACCTATTAAAAAGTATAAAGCCAAAATGAAGAAAATATCTATCATAGCATTTACTACATTGATGTTCGGGCTGAGCGCGTGCGACATGGACATGATGCCCTACGACTCAATACCCGCCGACGAGGCTCTTAACTCCATCAATGCTTTCGAGGAAGCACGCACCGGTATCTACGCCGCCTATATAGGTCTGGCGGGCGGCAGTTACGTCCTCGCCCCCGAATTTCAGGCAGACGGCTTTAATGCCACTGCCGACTTTTCCAATACCTACGGTGACTTCTACCGTTGGAACTTCCAGAGCAGCAACTCTTATGTAGAGGCTATCTGGTCTAACTGCTACGCCGCCATCGGACGCGCCAACTTCTTTATAGATTCTGCCAAAAAGATGGACGAAGGCGAGGAAAACGACCTTACCGACGTACAGAAACAACAGCTTGCGGTGTACGTGGGCGAAGCGTACTTCACGCGCGCTTACTGCTACTACTACCTCACCACGCTTTACTGCGCCGACTATAATCCGGCTACCGCCGCTTCCACTTTGGGACTGCCCCTGCAATTGGAGTACAAGCCCAAGATTTTCGCTTCCGAATATCCGGAACGTTCTTCACTGGAAGCTACCTACAAACAGATTACGGAAGACTTGGCGGAAGCCGACACACGCATCCAGACAGCCCGTTCAGGCATTGTAGACTATGACCGTTACATCAACGGCGCCTATGTCAACATAAACACAGCCCCCAAGCAACGCGGCAACTACATCACGGTAGACGTAGTGAAAGCATTGCGTGCCCGCGTGGCGTTGCAAATGGACGACTACAAGAATGCGGCTGCCTATGCGGAGTCCCTGATAGACTCGGACTTCTATCCGCTGCTGAACAATGAAAGCGGACTTAAAGATATGTGGCAAGAGGACGGCGGTACGGAAACCATCTGGCAGATAGCCATGCAGAGCGCCGACGACGCCGGTTCTCCGCTGGGAACACTCTTCATCGGTTATCCCACCACCAAGAAAGACTACATCCCTACCAAGACGTTGATAGACCTTTACGATGCCGACGACCTTCGTCTTGCCGTATACTACGGAGACTACAAGCTGAGCGTTTCTACCGGAACGGCTGCCCAAATCAAGTTCTTCAACAAGTATCCCGGCAACAAGAACTTCAATACGCTGGGCGGAACAACCCGCTACCTGAACCAGCCGAAGCCCTTCCGCATTGCCGAGATGTATCTCATTGCCGCCGAAGCCAATACGCGTATCGGTACGGCAAGCAGTCTGGAGAAAGCGCGCGGCTACCTGAAAACGCTGAAAACCGCCCGTATTCCCGGATTCTCCGGCGGAAACTACAACAACCAAGAAGTCCTGATGAACGAGATTATGGACGAGCGCGAGCGCGAATTGGTATGTGAGGGCTACCGCATGATGGACCTCAAGCGTTGGGGCAAAGGCGTGAAGCGCGGCCTGCCGCAAAATTCCGGTCTGGTATTGTTCCCCGGACAAGCCACTACCGACGGACTGAACAAACCCGCCGACGACTACCGTATGGTATGGCCCATTCCCAAGTCGGAAATGGATGCCAACACGTCACTTGCCGGACAGCAGAACCCCGGATATTAATAGATAGAAAGAGTAAACCATTAATGATAAAAAAGAGTAAGATGAAATACTTGAAGATAGCTACCCTCCTTCTGTGCGGTGTCCTGACAGTGTCCTGTTCCGAAGACGAGGCTACGCTCAATACGTCAGACGCCACCGTCAATTTCCAGAATACTGAAATGGAAGTGAAAGAGACTGCCGACCTGTGCAACATACCGGTGGAAGTGACAGGCGAACGCAACGGAGACATCAAAGTAACAATCAGCATCAGCAGCGAGAATGCCGCGGAAGACGAAAATTACATCGTGACTACCAAGACACTCGTTATCTCCGCCGATGAAGCTGTCGCCAACTTTGAGTTCAAACCCGTGGACGATGAAGAAATCAATGCAGACCGCATTCTCACCATCGCCATCACCTCGGTAGAGGGCGGACAGGCCGGTCAGAAAAGCAGCATGACCATGAAGATTCTCGACAATGACTCCAATTACTACGAAACGCTTGCCGGAACGTGGGCATTCACCGGAACGGCTTCGGGTACTTCCGTCATGGATATGCAGGTAGGCTTCTCCGTCAAAGTGAACCTCGCCGAAGAAGGTACGGAAGCCTACGGCAAATACTTGGTATGCTCCAACGAGAAAGGTTTCGACCCGGAAGGAGATATTGAATGGACCTTCAACTGGCGTATGCGCTACGAATATGACGAAGCCGCCAAGAAGATATACGTGTACATCATGCAGGGTGAAGACGTAGCTGCCAACGGCCCCTACACCATCCGTTTCCGTGAGAACGCAAGCAGCGTGGGCTATGAAGGCTACCGCGGCGAATACGATCCGGCAACCAAGACCATTACCTTCACGGGCAACACCCTGATAGGCGACCTTTACAAGGACGGCAAAGTGGCTACCATGAAATTCAATATACGCAAATGCGCGATGGAACGCATTAAATAATACTGATTATTAATTAAAACAAAGAACTACTTATGAAAACATTTATCACTGCCGCGTTATTGTGCCTGTCTATGGCTTGCACTACCGCATGGGCGCAAGTGCCCTCGGTCAAGATAGAGAACTCCAAAGGAGAACTCGTAAATACCGCCTCACTGGTTGATAATAAAACCCCGATGATTATCTCGTTCTGGGCCACTACCTGCAAACCCTGCATCCGCGAGCTGGACGCCATTAACGAGCTGATGCCCGACTGGCTGGACGAAGCGCAGTTCCGCGTGATAGCCATCGCCACCGATGACAACCGTTCCGCCGCCAAAGCCCGTTCGCTTGCCGAAGGTCACGGCTGGAGCGACTTCACCGTACTCTACGACAAGAACCAAGAGTTTATGCGTGCCATGAACGTGACGCTTACCCCGCAAGTATTCGTGGTGGACGCCAACGGCAAGATTGTCTACTCGCACACCGGATACACTCCGGGCAGCGAGCAGGAGTTGCTGAAAACAATCAAGGGTTTGAAGAAATAATTTATTTACTGACACAGCTAACGTTTCACGAGCATGAACAAACTATTTTTCCGGACATTAGCGCTGCTGACCTTAGTGTCGGCAGCCGCCGGAGCACAAGAGACGAAAAACAAAGGTTACCTGACCGGAAGTTTTGAAACCAATACCAATTACTACAAGGACGACAGCAAGACAAAAGCTGAATCTCCCGACGACCATTTCGGTAGCAACAACTACCTGAAACTGGACTACTATCACGGAAAGTTCACCGCCGGCATACAGCTGGAAGCCTACGAGCCCGCCCTCTACGGCTATCCTTCCGAATTGGAAAAAGCCAAGATGACCAATTACTACGCTTCATGGGTGGACAAGAATTTCTCTATCACCGCAGGAACATTCTATGACCAGTTCGGCAGCGGACTGCTGTTCCGCAGCTGGGAAGACCGGGCATTAGGACTGAACAATGCGGTAATGGGCGCACGCTTCACCTATAACTATAAGAATCTGGTGGCTTTCAAGGCTATCTGGGGCGCACCCCGCTTCGGTATGGAATTTTCCGACACGCAGGTACGCGGCGCCGACCTCAGCTTCTCCCTCTCCAACCTGCTGAACTGGCAAAGCACTTCGCTGGCAATCGAGGCATCCGCCCTGAACCGCTACGAGAAAATACAGATGGTGGACTTGCAGGAAGAAGGCGGAAAGCCCTATACTAACGGTTTCTCCGGCAGAGTGAACTTTGAGCGCAACGGCTTCACCGCCAAAGGTGAATACGTGGACGGCGGCAACAAGTTCTACGCCTTTGCCCACGATGACAAACAGTACGTCCGCAAACGCGCCAACGCGCAGCTGCTGGAGCTGGGTTACAGCAAAAACGGGCTGGGCATCAACCTGACCGGACGACGTCTGGAATGGATGGACAGCAAAATCATCTCCGACAACACCTCCACCTCCAACCTGCTGAACTATGTGCCTGCCATGTGCACGCAATACACTTACCTGCTCACGACCCTGCATCCCTATACCCCGCAGATAGGCAGCATGACGAACAGCTACACCAACAGCGGCGAGATGGGCGGACAACTGGACGTATTCTACTACTTCAAGCGCGGCACTGCCATCGGCGGCAAACGCGGACTGAAAGTACACGGTAATTTCTCTACCTACTATGCCCTCTCCGAGGAAGGCACTGCCAAGACAGGCAATATGCTGTTCCGTGATTTCAGCGTAGATGTAGAAAAACAGTGGACCAAAGAGTTCAAGATGAACCTGCTTTACTCCATGCAAGAGTACAGCCCCTCGTATGGCGCGACCAAGGTCACCAACCTCTCCAATATTTTCGTAGCCGACTTGCTGTACAAGTTTACACCGGACTTCTCCACCCGCCTGGAACTGCAATACCTCACCAGCCAAGAGAACGAAAAGGACTGGATGGCAGCTTTGCTCGAAGTGAACTTCGCCCCCAGTTGGAGCATCTACGGCAGTGATATGTACAATCACGGAGACACCAAAGTGCATTATTACAATGTAGGTGTCAGCTATGCCAAGTCACGCACCCGCATTGCCCTGAGCTACGGCCGCAACAAGGAAGGCTATGTATGTTCCGGCGGTGTATGCCGTCTGATACAGGCATATACAGGCGCCAACCTCTCTATCACGACTTCTTTTTAACAATATCAATTCCAAAACAGTAAGAGTATGAAGAAAAATTTAATGTTTTATGTATGCAGTCTGGCATTTGCCGGCTCACTCGCCTCATGCAGCGGTTCGTCCGACGAGGTGGACATCCCTACCGAAGTAACCGGCCCCATCACGCTGACAGCGGATAAGAACGTCATTGAAGCAAACGGCGAAGACATGGTGACCTTTATCGTGAAAGACGCCAACGGCATTGACTTGACCGCCAATGAAGAATATAAGAAAGAAATATATTTCCAAGATGTCACTACCGATACATATCTGGAAAGAAAGACCAAGACTTTCAAAGCAGTGGTAAACGGTACCCACTCTTTCAAGGCATATTACAAAGACTGGGTTTCCGAGCCTTTGGAAATCAAGGTGCAAAACCGCAAGAATTACGAAGTGTTCTATCGTAAGATTGCAGTATTCAAGATGACCGGAACGTGGTGCGTAAACTGCCCGCGCATGACTGCCGGCCTGCACGCCGTAGAAGAAGAGATGCCGGGCCGCATGGTTCGTATGGGCTTCCATGCTTCTTCCAGCGCCGCAGCCGATCCTTTCCACCTGAATGAAACCGGCAAGATAATGTCCGCCTTCGGCGCAAGCGGTTTCCCGACCTGCATCTATGACCTTATAGATATGTCAAGCAACAGCGGAAAGACTGTTATCAAAGAACTGTTCAACGAGCATATGATGAAATATCCGGCTACCTGCGGTATTAAAATCAACTCAGCCTACAATGCCGCAACAGGAAAAATTACGGTTAACGCTTCACTGAAATCAAACAAAGGCGGCACTTACGATTTGGTATACGCTTTAGTGCAAGACGGCTTGACCGCGCAAGACGCAGCCGAAGACGTTTACGACTATACGGTAATGGGCATTTCTCCGAACTATATGAAAATGAGCGATGCAAAATTCACGGTAGCAGCCGATAAAGAACACAATGCAGCCGAATACACAATTGAGGCAAAAGGCCTTGATGCTTCCAAAGCACGTGTAGTAATTTATGCGCTGACCCGTGTAGACGGCAAAGACCGTGTGGACAATATCACCGAATGTCCCATCAACGGCAGTGTAGACTATAAGTATAACGATTAACCCGCAAGTTTATGAAGAGATTTTATTTAAACGGATTCCGCTTTTTCCTGCCCTGCCTGCTGGCGTTTTTTGCCGCCTGCTCCGGCAATGACGGTGAAATAGAAGTGGAATACCCGGACGACGGCGCAGTGCGTATCAAGGCTGACAAAAAAAGTATTGTGGCTGACGGTGCGGAAACGGTGACCTTCTCCGTACACTACGGTTCAAAGGATATCAGCGAAGACCAGTCCATGAATCTGGTGGTAACGAAAGAATCGGGCGAGGAAGTAAATATGGCGCTTGGCGCACACGCATTCAGCACCACCGTAGCGGGCACCTACAAAATCAAGGCACGCTACTACTACGGCAAAGAGCTGTACAGCGATGAAGTAACGGTTACCGCTACCGCCATCAGTGGCGGCAAAGACTATTACCACAAAGTGCTTACCATGCAGTTTACATCCGTAGGTTGCACAAACTGCCCCACGCTGAGTGCCGCCCTGAAGAATATCCAGACTGAAAAGCCGGGACGCCTTGCCGTGGCATCTTTCCATATGAACTACGATATAAGCGACCCGATGGCTATTCCGGAAACCAATAAGTATAGAGTCAATGTACTGGGCAACTTCGGCGGACTTCCCCGTTGCTTCTTTAATATGCGCCCGGGAGGCGACATGATTAGCATACAGAGCCAAATCACTCAGAAGTTGGAGGAAGAACTTGCCAACTACCCTGCTACTTGCGGTGTAGCGATAGCCAGTACATACAATGCGGGCACTTCCAAAGTAAGCGTAACCGCTAAAGTAACTTCCAACACGGCAGCCAGTTACCGCTGCATCGTTTATCTGGTAGAAGACGGTATCAACTATATGCAACTCGGTGTGGACGGCGGAACTTACCAGCATAATAATGTGGTGCGTGCAGTGCTTTCCGCTTCCGGCTCGCTCTATGGCGACTTCCTGCCTGAAAAGCCTGTCAAGGCGGGTGAAGAAACAAGCATGACTTTCGACGCGACACTGAATGCTAATTGGAAAGCTGACAATATGCGCGTCATCGTATGTGCGCTGAACTCTTTGGACGGTGGCAAGAGTTATACTTGCAACAACGTGAATGAATGTAAATTGGGCGCATCAGCTGACTATCTGTATAACAAATAAACGAATTTTCTATGCTAATGAACCTTTATCAAACAGCAGCCCTGCTTGCCTTACTTGTAACGGCAGGCTGCGGGCTGAGCTCCTGCTCCGGCGCTACGGACGACTCTGAAACAGCGCTTGCCGTAGAGCTGGCTTACGACAAGGCATCCATAGATGCCGACGGAGAAAGCGCCGTAACTTTCACTGTGAAGCAGGGTGGCGTGGACATCACCGCCAAAGCAACCATCAGCTATACCTACGGCGAGGAGACAAAAGAACTGGCTCAAGCCACTTTCTCCACCAATGTAGCCGGTACATATACTTTCACGGCAACCTACGACGGACAAAGTTCCAAACCCGTTTCCATCACCGCCAATGAAATCACGGTAGTGAAATCGCAATTCGTAAGAAGAATTTGCGTCATGGAATTCACCGGAACTTGGTGCACGTTCTGTCCGAGCGGAGCGCTCCGCCTGCAAGATATGCTTGTGCGCAACTTCGACGGCATATATGACCTGATGGCTTTCCATCTGGACAAAGACCCGATGGCGATTCCGCAATCCTCCACCCTTATGAAGAAATTCAAGCAAGACGGCGCTCCCGCCTGTGCTGTGGATATGCGTGAGGGCATGGACATCAGCAGCGGGCCTGCCAAAGCAAAAAAGGCTTGTGAGAACTCACTGGAAAACTATCCCGCACACTGCGGCGTAGCCATTGCATCGGTCTATAACGAAGCGAGCAAGACAGCCGAAGTTACAGTGAAAGTAACCTCGGAAAAGACTTCCAAGTATCGCTTGGCTGTATATGTATTGGAGGACGGAATTGTCTATCCGCAGGCCGACGGCAGCATCACACGCGACGATTATGTACACAACCATGTGGTGCGCAAGCTGATAGCCGCATCCGGCTTGGTAGAAGGTGACGACTTGGGAGAGATAGCTTCCGGCAAAGAAGCTACCAAGACTTACCAAGTAAACATCGACAAAGCATGGAACATAGAGAACCTGTCATTCTATGCATTAGCGCTCGATGCGGAAAACCGGGTGAATAACCTGTCTGTCTGTGCTGCAAAGAACGGTAAAACAGATTACGAATACAACAAAAACAATTAATCCATTAATTAATCTTTTAGGCTTATGAAAAAGTACTTTAGTTTTTTATTGCTACTGGGAATGCTGGTAGCTGTGAGTCCAATCTTCTCGGGATGCTCGGATGACAACACAGAGACTCCGCAGCCGGAACCGGAACCTACTCCCGATGTTCCTGACAACCCCACCCCTATTCAATGGGATGAAATGGAAGCCAAAGCAGGAGAACGCGGCGTAGGTATCAAAGTAACCAACCTCAGCGAAAATGACTTCTCCTTTGAACTGACACCGGGCGCCAATGTACAGTCCTACCGTATGGACGTATATCCGGTATCGCGTATGTATAACTACCTGCTGGAAGAAGGCGGTAAAGGCGCTGATGCGGACAAGATAGAAGAACTGGTTCTTGCCGCTATCTATAATTCACAGGGTGCGGGCGGTTATACTTTCAAACCGAGCGTAAAGACTTTCGACAGCTGGGCTACTTCCAAGTATGCACAATCGGAAATCGTGCCGGATGCGGAATATATAATCATCACAGTAGGATGTAACGACGACAACGGACAATCACCTGCCGATGTGCATATCTGCCACCTCACCACTCCTAAAAAAGAGATAGTAGGCGACCCGCGTATGGACATTGATGTGACACCCGGATTTACTATGGCACGCATCACCTACAAGCCGAATGCCGACTGTAAATACTTCTATCAATATTGTGTAGCCTCTAAATATATAGACACCTACATCGAAGCATACGGAGAAAAGATGTACATTGATTTCCTCCGTCACACTTCCAAGAATGCACTGGATGCGCAAACAACCGAAGAGGATTTGACCTATTATCCCAATTTCGGCGAAACGGCAGATCCCAACACCCCGATTTGCGTAACCGCCATCGCTCTGGACGAAAACAAAACGGCCGGCAAATTTATGCGTAAAGACTTCAACCTGAATGCAATTCCTGATGAAGCCAAGCAAGCAAGTTGTACAATCACAATTGGCAGAGTAGGCTCTAACACCGTAGAGCTTAAGTCTGTAATGGACAAATATTGCAGAGCGGCATTCTACCGCATATTCAGCAAATCTGATTGGGAAGACGGTAACTATGAAAATAGCGAAGAAAACACAAAGGCGCTTATCGCACAGCTGTCCGACAGCGGTTGGGGACTTAAGAACCCGAACTACTCTACTAATGAGGATGAAAGTAAAGAAGGAGAAAAAATAGACATTCCGTTCGATGTCAACCCTAACACGGAATATGTGCTTGCTTATATTGCAAGCAACAGATACGGTCAAAGCTCCGGTTTGAAAACCGCTACCTTCAAAACTATAACGCAACAATATAACCCGGAAGCTGCTTTGGGAGGAGACCAAACAACAGTAGAATGTACATCAACAGACCGTACAAAGATTGCGCTGAAATACACTTTTGATCCGGATATGGCAGTCTTATTCCATCAAATTATTAACACAGTCAAGGATGACAAGGGAAATATTGTATATGATTTTGACCAAATGCTGAAACTTGGCACAGATGGCAAAACTTATGAAATCAAGGATGAAAAAGAAATAATAAAATACCTTCTCGACGATAGATTGAATAATGAATGGGATAGAAGCAAAGATGGCACATACACATATACACTGACAGGTATGTCCCCCGGCACAACATATGTCTACGCCTATATGACAGTAGACTGGCACGGTAATCTGTCACAGATTAAGCTGCTGCAAGCCACCACAGCGGCTATCCAAGGCGGTCCTAATCCGACCATGATATTAAGCGGTAAAACAGACCAGTACAACAGATTCGAAGTGGAATTCAAGATAGACAAGGATGTTTCCAAGTTCCGCTATATGATAACGAAAGATACATATTCTACAAACAGCCGATATAGCTATAAAGACTGTATGGAAGGATATAGAAGTGACGTTATGGGAGAAGCCGGTCTGGAAACAATAAACTCTACCAGCCTTAATTCTTCAGAAACCGTTGATAAAGTAGGCCGTTTCGTTGCATTATGTGTTCCTATCGGTAAAGACGAACAAGGTCAGGACAAAGTTGGAGATTTGTACACGCTATGGTATGACCAGAGCTTGGGCGGTGTTATCAGTGACCCTGCCAAGATATTCAAAGACTATGTAGCTCCTACGGCAAAATACAGCACAATTTCCGAAATGTCCAAAAGAGTACAAAAGATGGACAGAAGAACTCCCGCTTATCTGCTCACCCCGGAAACCCGGGATATGAAACGGGCCTCAACTGTAAGCAATATGGATGTGAAAACAATTGTGATAGACATGAAGCAATTGGGCACTCATCCGCATGCCAAATAATACCGGTTTCTATTCATTCAAAAATCAACCAAAGACTGCTCAGGCAAAAACAATCCGGGAAACCGGATGCCTGAGCACAGTTACTAAAAAAACATGAAGTTATGGAAAAGAAAAGTATTTTTTCCTGCCGACGCAACGGCAGAAGCTTTCTGTATTTATTGATAGCTTGCGTCACCATGTTTGCATCATGTTACAATGATGATGATCTTAAAAACTCTATTTCCTCATTGGAAGACAGAGTTGCCAACCTCGAATCTTCACTGAAAAGCGTACAAAGTGACATTGCCACACTGAATACACTGCTGGACGGAAACAAACAGATAAAATCTGTAGTAAAGGACGAAGAAAGCGGCAATTATACCATTACTTTCTCTGATGACACCACTGTCACTATTCAAGGTATCAATGAAAGTGCGGATGTACCCAACATCACAGTTATCAAAGAAGAGAACGGCATCTATTACTGGGGAATAGAAACAAACGGTAAAGCTGAATATTTAAAAAACAGCAAGGGAGAGAAAATGCCTGTCACGGGTTCCGCCCCCTATATCCGTATCAACTCCGAAACCTACGAATGGGAAATCTCTACTGACAACGAAAACTGGACAGGTACGGGAGTCATTGCAAGTGACAAGTCCAATGCCTGCTCTTTATTCAGCAGTATAGAGGATAAAGGTGACTACGTTATCATTACACTACGCAGCGGAGTTACTTTGGAAGTCGCTAAAGTACAGGATTTGAAATGTATGATTCTTTGCGGTAAATTATATTTTGAAGCCGGCAAGACACAGTCAGTAGCATTAGAGATGAACGGTATATCCCAATACATCATCACCAAACCTGACGGTTGGAAAGTATCTATTGCAGACAATAAACTGAATATTACAGCTCCTGCCACGGACGAAGCTGCACCTACAACTAAAGCGTATATAGTAGAAGCCGAGGAAAAAGGAAAAGTCGCAATTCTTGCAGTAGCCACAAACGGAAAGAGCGTCATTTCCGAGATTCCGGTAGAAATAGGTACTGCACCTATGACAATCAGTGCTAACAATGAAAACAGAACTGTCAGCACAACTTATGCTACAGGAACCTATGGTTGTTACTTAGGAGTGATGAAGAGCAGTGAATACTCTGCCGATAATGTCGTGAAATTACTAAGCGATGAAACGGTAAAAGCCAAATATCAGAAAAGAAGCGCCTTACAAGATGAGACGTTGGAAAGATTACTCAGCATCGAAGGCAGTACGATGGAAGATGGCACAACTTATATGATTTGGGCGATGCCTGTCGGAAGGAGTTCTGAAATTGTTGCGGATAATGTTATCGCAACAAGCATACAGTCGCCCGGCATAGTAGAATTGGCATCTTCGGACATCACGTTTGAGAGTGCAAACTTAACCATCACGATGAAAGGCTGTAATAAATATGTTTGCGGTGTATTGAAAAGCAGTGCTTTCAATGCTTCCCAGCTAATCGCTTCCCTGAATCAAGATGGAATAAATGACTACGTCACTAAAACATCCGATTACAATGGAGGATTGGACAAACTGGATACTTGGGCTGTGTCCAAGATTGTTGCAGGAACTAAATACACTGCATGGGCCATCCCTGTAAGTACGACTTATGAAGAAAAAAGACTGAAACAAATAGAAATTGAAATTCCGGCTATTACTTTCGATGGCACAGCAACCATTAGCATCGGAGATATTATCGCTGACTTCAGTAGCGTAAAAGCAGACATTACACCCGGAACAGATTGCTATAAGTTCTATTATAATTACTTCAGCAAAGATTTATTAGATACCAAATATACTACAGATGAAGCCATTAGAGATTATCTACTTCAAAGTGGAGCATCTTCAAAAACGGTTGCCACCTGCAGTAAGACTTACATGAATCCGGGTGATAAAGGCTCTATTTGCGCCATTGCAATTGGAAAAGACGGAAAAGCAGGTAGTTTGGTTAAAAAAGAAGCTAATGTCAAAGAAGTAGTATATAACAATATCAGTTTAAGCATAGCAACAACTGCCGCTCCCACTTCCCTGTCATACAAGATTACGGCAAGCAATGGAACTCCTACAGCATATCGTTATTTAAACTTGACGGATGATGATTTGAAAGGCTATGCATATGGCAACGATGAGAAAAAAGTGGAAAATGCTTTAGTTACAAAGAGCGGTAGAGTAACAGAAATCGCAATAGCAGATTTGAGTGAAGGTACATTGAAAATTGAAAATCTGCCGATAGAAACACAATACAACTTCTTTGTTATGGCTGTAGATGCAGAAGGCAATGTATCTAAAATGTTTAAAGCGACTAAAGAGGAATCGATAACTAAATTTCCGGATTTCTTGGGTGAAGAGGTATGTAATGCCGCAACCTATCCTACGGTTACCGTAACAAAATGGAGCGAGGAAGTAGTAGGTTCGGCCAGTACATATAAAAAACTTACTTATAGTGTTTCTATGCCTGATAATTGCAAAGAGTATTATGTATATTTCGATAATGCACAGATAACCGGAGTGTGGGGTGATAAAGCCAGAAAAGTACTGAAAGAACAATACAAATATACACAGGTTATTAATTCTAGAACAACCACTGTCTATAAAGATGGAAGTAAATATTTCTATATCCTGTGGATAGATAAAGATAATAATTACTATAGAGTAAAGGAAACCAAAATCGACTACCCAACCGATACAACTCCGGCTAACTTATAATTTATATTACAACAACTTTTGAAGATTACCCGCCTCCGGCGGAAACATCGGCAGGCGGATAATCTTCTTTTTTACTTACTAATATTTTAAACAACAATTTTTAATGAGAACAATTCAAAACATTTTCCTACGCACAGCATTGTGCATTATGTGTGTGTTTGCCTCAACAGCCTGTTCGGAAGACGAAGAAGGCGCAGGAGGAGGAGGCGGTCTTGATAACACCGGTATTACCGAAAGCGCCACCGAACTGGAACAAACCGTGTCTGTATACGGTGAAACCAACACACTGTCTTTTACAGCCGCTGCCGCTTGGACAGCTGCACTTGCCGAAACCGTAGACTGGGCTAAAATATCCGGAACAACAGGTAATACCGCTGCCGGAAAAGGTTCAGTCAGAGTAACTGTGGAAAAAAACACCACCGGAAAAGAACGTACCGTATCAGTCAACATCAAAGTAGAAGGCTATACCAACATCGCTACTTATAAGATTACGCAAAGTGCAACAGCAAGCGGTGCAGATGTATCTACTACAGACATGGAACTGAACGAGAAGATGCACAACTATCTGAAAGAGCATTATCTCTTTAAAGATGAATACAACACACTGACCGTAGCTACCGACAAATGTCCGTACGGTGAGTTCCTAAACCAATATCTGCCGGGTATGAAAACCAATGCAGAAGATGGCGGTATCTACCGTGAATATTCTTCTTATGCAGGCGAACGCTACATTTACTCTTATATAGAGAAAGCCGGTAGCGCCACTCGCGGTGCAAATACACGCGCCACCACAGTAAGCGGATTGGGACTTGGAACATTCTTCTCCTCTTATATTGACAATGCTTATACTAAAATCGGTCTTGCTATCGGCTACGTGTATGAGGACTCCCCTGCCGCAAAAGCCGGCTTACGCCGCGGTGATGTTATTAATGGTGTGAATGGAATGACTTTGAACAAAAGCAACTACAACAGTTATATGCAGGAACTGTTCTACGCCACCGGCGGAACATATAAAATTGACTATCTCCGCTACGAACCTAATGAAGATCTAAAGAAATATGAACTTATACCGCATGAAACAGAAGTAACAGCCGCCACCTATACTAACAGCCCGGTACTGACTTCATATGTAATCAGTGAAAAAGATAAACCGGAAGGTTATAAAATCGGTTATATGGTATATCAGGCATTCGACTTGAACTTCACCAAAGAACTGGAATTCACCCTTAACCAGCTGAAAGAGGCTAAAATTACAGATCTTATTCTGGATTTACGTTATAACTATGGTGGTTCGGTACCCGTAAGCTGCTACTTGTCCAGCGCCATTGCCGGAACAGCCAACAATGGTAAAGTATTCACCAGCCTCGAACGCAGCACTACCAAACAACGCGAAGATATCAAGTTCGGTACAGACTATGAACTGGGAGTAAGCCCCGTTGACTTGGGTCTGAATAAAGTAATAGTTATCATGTCGGAAGAAACAGCTTCTTCCAGCGAACTGTTGATAAGCTCTCTAAAAGGCATTGATTTCGATGTTTATACAGTAGGTAGCAAGAGCGAAGGTAAGAATGTGGGTATGGAAGTACAGACATTGACTGCCGGAGGCGGAACTTATGAGTTTGCACCCATCACGTTCCGTACGTACAATGCCAAAAACTGGTGTGACTATGCTGACGGTATGATGCCGGACTTGGTAATGAATAATCAGAATACTTCTTACAAAGACGACATCGATGATCTCTTCCCATATGCTTTCGGTGACTGGACAAATATGGACTTCAACCTCCCGTTGTGGTACTCTTTCTGCAAAATCGCCGGTTTGGATCCTGAAACAGGGGAAAAGCCAGTAGCTATAACTATCAATCTGAAAGCTCCCGCAACAAGAGCTGCCAGCACCATAGAACGCACTGGGTATCGTCCTGACATCAACATCGTTCCATTGAAATCCGCTCCGCTGAAACGCCCGTTGGGTACTTTCGGCTCATTGATTTACAATCAGGCGGAAACTGAAAAATAATTTTCTTTTTTTTTCTCTAACACTCTGACAGGATGCTTCCCGCCAATGCTGATGAAGCATGAAACGGGGGCATCCTTTTTTATGAAACAAAAAGATATGAGAAATCTACTAATATTATGCCTTGTATGGTTTGCTGTCGGTTCTGCCCAAGCGCAAATCAAAGAACCGGTAAAGTTCAAGACCGAACTTAAATCGCTCTCCGATACAGAGGCCGAAATCGTATTTACAGGAACAATTGAGGAAGGCTGGCACGTGTACTCCACCGAATTGGGTGAAGACGGCCCCGTACCTGCCACCTTCAATCTGGATGTATGCACCCATGCGGAAACCGTGGGCAAACTGCAAGCCGTGGGCAAAGAAATAAGTACCTACGACCAGATGTTTGAAATGAAAGTACGCTATTTTGAGAAGAATGTCCGGTTTGTCCAAAAGGTGAAATTCACCGGAGGCGCTTATGAGCTGGACGGCTTTCTGGAATTTGGCGCTTGTAATGCGGAAAGTTGCCTGCCGCCCACCAAAGTACCTTTCAAGTACACAGGCAAAGTGGCAGGAGCTGCCAAAGACACAGCAAGCGAGGAAAATGCGAAAGCCGACGTACCCCTTCCCTCCTCCGCCACCGCATTGGAAAACAACCTCTGGACTCCCGTCATAGACCAGCTGCAACAGCAGGACGATACGCACGACACCACAGACAAATCATGGCTCTACATCTTTGTCACCGGATTCTTGGGAGGACTGATAGCCTTGTTCACTCCCTGCGTATGGCCCATCATCCCCATGACAGTGAGTTTCTTCCTGAAAAGGAACAAGGACAAGAAGAAAGGCATTCGTGACGCCTGGACTTACGGCGCTTCCATCGTAGTGATATATGTGGCGCTGGGATTGTTCATCACTCTGATATTCGGAGCAAGCGCCCTGAACGCCCTCTCCACGAACGCCATATTCAACATCTTGTTCTTCCTGATGCTGGTGGTGTTCGCCGCTTCTTTCTTCGGTGCATTCGAACTGACACTGCCCTCCAAATGGAGTAATTCGGTAGACAGCAAAGCGGAATCTACCAGCGGCCTGTTAAGCATCTTCCTGATGGCTTTCACCCTGTCGCTGGTGTCTTTCTCGTGTACAGGGCCTATCATCGGCTTCTTGCTGGTGCAGGTCACTACTACGGGAAGCGTTGTTGCTCCCACTGTCGGTATGTTGGGGTTCGCCATAGCATTGGCGCTGCCGTTCACACTGTTTGCCCTGTTCCCGTCGTGGCTGAAATCAATGCCTAAATCGGGCGGCTGGATGAACGTAATCAAAGTGACACTCGGTTTCTTGGAACTGGCATTCGCCCTGAAATTCCTGTCGGTGGCAGACCTTGCCTACGGCTGGCGCATACTGGACCGCGAAACATTCCTTGCATTGTGGATTGTCATTTTTGCCCTGTTAGGCTTCTACCTGTTAGGCAAAATCAAGTTCCAACACGATGATGACAACGACAAAGTAGGTGTGACACGTTTCTTCCTCGCACTCATTTCACTGGCATTCGCCGTATATATGGTTCCCGGCCTGTGGGGTGCACCGCTGAAAGCTGTCAGCGCGTTTGCTCCACCGACATCCACACAAGACTTCAACCTCTACTCCAACGAAGTGCATCCCAAATTCAAGGATTATGACGCAGGTATGGCATATGCCCGCGAACATAAACTTCCGGTTTTGGTGGACTTCACCGGGTACGGTTGCGTGAACTGCCGCAAAATGGAAGCTGCCGTATGGACGGATTCCAAAGTAAAAAGCATTATCAACGATAAATATGTGCTGATTTCCCTCTATGTAGACGACAAAACCCCGCTACCCCAACCCATCAAGATTATGGAAAACGGGACGGAACGCACGCTACGCAGCGTAGGCGACAAATGGAGCTACCTGCAACGCATGAAATTCGGAGCCAATGCCCAGCCTTTCTATGTGCTGCTGGACAATGAAGGAATGCCGCTGAACAAGTCGTATGCCTACAATGAGGATATTCCGGCTTATGTGGAATTCTTGCAAAAGGGGCTGGAAAAGTATTAGAGTTGAAAGTGAAAAATAAAGAGGTGTCAAAATACACCTGATGATTTCTTTCGGGCACGGATTACACGGATTTCACAGATTTACTTTATCCTTTTTTCCGCGAAATCCGTGTAATCCGTGCCTGAAAAGAAACAAATAGAAAACGTTTTTTTGTTTGGATTCAACCCCCTCAACTTAATTTATTATGATTTGTCCGCTCGGATACCGATACTTCGTATGTTTCTTCTGCTTGATAATGCCGAGCATTAATGTTATCAGCCCCACACGACCTACAAACATCAAAAGTGCAACCAGCAATTTACTGTCGTCGCCCAACAAAGGGGTGGCATTCAAACTGGAACCTACCGTACTGATGGCGGAAACACATTCAAAAGTAATAGCCAGCAAAGACAGATTAGGCTCCAAAATACTGATAATGAATATAAATATAAACAATACTCCAAAGGACATCACCACCGTAGCATTGGAACGACGAATGGAGTCGTAGGACAGTTCCCGCCCGAAGACCTCTACCCGCTCCGTTCCGCGCAATACAGCTACAAGATTCAAGACCACAACCGCAAAAGCATTCACTTTGATACCGCCCGCAGTGGACTGTGAACCACCGCCAATCCACATAAGTATGAGATAAACCAACAAAGTCTGTACACCCAGCCCGGCTAAATCCACACTGGAAAATCCCGCCGTACGGGGACAAGACGCATTAAAAAATGCCTGTGTCCACTTATCGGCAACCGACATACCCGCAAAAGAAGCATTCCACTCAAAAAGAGCGATACTGACCGTACCCACCACCAACAACAGAAAGGTGACAATCAGCACGATACGCGTATTCAGGTTATAAAGGTGGTAGAACCTGCGTCCCTCCCATCGCCAGGTATGCAGAAATCTCCAGAAACGGCGTACGTGATACAGAATAATATCCTTGAAATTCACCAATATCGGAAAACCGATACCGCCGAGAATTATCAATAGGGAAATATATACGTAAAACGGATTATGCCCTCCTGCCATCAACAACGGATTGCCCAAATTGCCCGGCAAAGTAGAGAAACCGGCATTACAAAATGCCGATATGGAGTGAAAAGCAGAAAAAGCCAGTTCTTCGTGTATATCCATACCCATCGTACCGTGAATGTCACTCCAAATAGCAAGCATCCCCACTCCCTCTATCGCCAACGTAAAAGCAAGGATATAGACTAATGTGGACAACAGCGAATTCAAGGAGTTGGAACTCACCATATCACGCACCACCAGCTGGTTGTACAGGGAAGTATTTCCCATGAAGAACATGGCAAAAAAGCTCGTCAGCGTCATTACTCCCAAACCGCCAATCTGAATCAGCAAGATAATGATAACAAACCCCGTCGTCGTAAAAGTGGATGCCACATCTACCGAGGTCAACCCCGTAACACACACCGCACTGGTAGAAATAAACAGAGAATCAACCCACGAGATACCCGCCACCGTAGAACGGGGAAGCATCAGCAATCCCGTTCCTATAAGTATAATAATAAGGAAGCTGACAGCCAGAATAAGCGAAGGGTTGGTACGCCGTCCCAACAGACGCACCAGGCCATAAGATAAATTCAGGAAAGACAGCACCAACAGCAACGCAAGATGATACATCTTGCTGTTCAGGATATCCCAAACAGTCTGTATAGCCCCTTCCACCTCCGGACGATGAAAAATAACCGGAATCAACGTCGAAAACAACAGAAAGGTCAATATCCACGTCAACTTGCTAAAAGTCTGCCTCGTATCTTTATATTCCAACAGGATATGCAAAAACATATCAACCAGAAAAACAATCCATACCGCATGATACAGGCGTTGCAGCTGCAGGGCTTCCACCGGAGAAATTGTAAATCCGTGTTCATATACCAAGCCGACAATCAACAGGATAGACGCCAAATAGGTCAAGGTTGTCATAACCCCCAACGCCACACGTATATAAGGATGAATCCATTTATTTTGATACAAAAGAAACTTGTGGTAAATCTTCATAAATATATAGATTAATGAGACGTGGCAAACTTAGACAAATCTACCTTCATAAACAAAAAACAATGGAAAAAAGAAATTGGTTTAAAAATAATAGCTACATTTGGACACTGAATTACTTTTAATTTATTAACCACTATGAGCAACAAGACAAAAAGATTTATTCTTCCGGAAGACGAAATTCCACGTTACTGGTATAACATACAAGCCGATATGGTGAACAAACCTATGCCGCCGCTTAACCCCGCTACCAAGCAACCGTTGAAAGCTGAAGATTTGTATCCCATTTTCGCAAAAGAACTTTGCCAGCAGGAACTCAACCAAACTGATACTTGGATTGAAATTCCCGAACAAGTACGTGAAATGTACAAATATTACCGCAGTACTCCGTTGGTACGCGCCTACGGACTGGAGAAAGCCCTCGGCACACCGGCACATATATATTTCAAAAATGAAAGTGTCAGCCCGATGGGTTCGCACAAGCTGAATTCAGCCATACCGCAGGCTTACTACTGCAAGCAGGAAGGCGTAACGAACGTCACTACCGAAACCGGAGCCGGACAATGGGGAGCCTCACTGGCTTATGCCGCCCGTCTCTTCGGACTGGAAGCCGCCGTATATCAAGTAAAAATCAGCTATGAACAAAAGCCCTACCGTCGCAGCATTATGCAGACATTCGGTGCACAGGTAACTCCTTCACCGTCTATGTCCACCCGCGCCGGAAAAGATATTCTGACCGCCCACCCCAATCATCAGGGTTCATTGGGTACGGCCATTTCCGAAGCCATCGAACTGGCACGAACCACTCCCAACTGTAAATATACGCTCGGTTCCGTATTGAGCCACGTTACTCTGCACCAAACCGTCATCGGCCTGGAAGCTGAAAAGCAAATGGAAATGGCAGGCGAATATCCTGATACCGTTATCGCCTGCTTCGGCGGCGGTTCCAACTTCGGCGGTATTGCGTTCCCATTTATGCGCCATACCATCCTCGAAGGTAAGAAAACACGCTTTGTCGCCGCAGAACCTGCTTCCTGCCCAAAACTGACACGCGGCAAATTCCAATATGACTTCGGCGATGAAGCCGGATATACCCCGCTACTGCCGATGTTCACACTGGGACATAACTTTGCCCCCGCCAATATCCATGCCGGAGGTTTGCGCTATCACGGCGCCGGTGTCATTGTGTCGCAACTGCTGAAAGACGGCTATATGGAAGCCATGGATATCAAGCAACTTGAATCTTTTGAAGCCGGTTGCCTTTTTGCACAGGTAGAAGGTATCATTCCCGCACCGGAATCCTGCCACGCCATTGCAGCTACTATCCGCGAAGCGAACAAATGCAAGGAAACAGGTGAAGAAAAAGTTATCCTGTTCAACCTTTCCGGTCACGGCCTCATCGATATGGCATCGTACGACAAATACCTTGCCGGCGATTTGCAAAACTATGAATTGACCGATAACGACATCCGGAAAAATCTGGATGAAATAGGCAATCTGGCTTAATAGATATTTGCCATACTGACGAGCGGTTCATAGAGTTTCTCTATGTCCTGCGAATCCATTTCAATCTGCACCTGATCCCCCGGAATCAAACTTGTTTTCGCAGGGATCAGGTTTTTTCCATCCCTATGCACATTGATAATGACACAACGTTCGGGCAAGGAAAGTTCACTTACAGACTTTCCATCGAAGTAAGAGCCGGTCATAACCTCGACAGACAACGTATAGCGTTTCTCTTCCTGAAAGTCGGGAGAATTAATCATATCTTCATATAAGGTCACATTGAAAGGCTTCATCTGGAGTAGTTCCGTAAAATAGTAAGTCAAACCGCCTACCACCACCGAAGGATAGAAAACCTCAAAATGCCCGGTTATCTCCGTTATCAGGACAATAGCCGTAAGCGGAGTGCGCTCAATGGCCACCAAAAAGGCGGACATGGATATCAGCATGACATAAGTGATATTTTCGTACCCGATAATGCCATATTTCACAGCAATCAGTCCCACAAGTCTCCCCAACAGCCCGCCCGTCACCAACGTAGGAATAAAATTTCCACCCGGAAGCCCGGAAGAAACAGAACACACCGAAAAGCCGAAATGCAGCAGCATAACAGCCAGTACCCACATTATTTCATTACTGCCGTTTTGCGCCTGCTCCAACAGAAATTGTTCGCCGCCACCCGTCAGGTTCACCTGCATCAATGAGATAATGTAGGCAACCAGTACCAAATAGAGCATCTTGATATATACCGGAGACTTGACCGTGGAATATACCCGCTTAAACGAAATCATAAGTACAGAGTATACTTTACCCGCAATGGAGACTATAACAGCCACTATAAGGAAATACTTCATCTGGACGAAAAAAGCCAAAGTCGGCTCCGACACTTCAATCAGATGATAAGGATTGACAGGAAAGACCAAACTGGCAATTGCCCCTGCCACTACACCTGCCAACAATGTAGTAATAGCCGTCTTGGGAGCATCGAAACGCTCGATGGACTCGATGACAATAAGTGAAGAGGCCAGCGGCGCCGCAAAAGCCGCCGCAAGCCCCGCTCCCGCCCCGGCCGCCAACAACTGCTTGCGCTCTCCTTGCAGGATGTGTGTCCACCGGGAAACAAGGCTGCCAATATAGGAACCAATCTGTACGGAAGGCCCCTCTCGCCCCAATGACAACCCGGCGGATACAGAAAGGATTCCACCCGCAAATTTAGAAACCAGTTCTATGAACGGGTGCTTGTAGGTTATCCTCCCATTGATTACCCCGCGTGTTTGCGGAATACCACCACCACTGATAAGAGGCATTTTAATAACCAGACGGGATACAATTATCAGAATTCCCCAAAACAACAGGAACAATGGAATATGCCAGTACCATGCAGGACAGGATGCAAAAAACTCACTACGGATATGCAACAGATAGTAAAGCAGATAATGATAAGGAACCGCAATAAGCCCTGTCAGCAAGCCTACAATCATACTGACAAAATAAAGCCGCGCATCTACTAACTTCAACTTCCAGATATGCCAGCCACGAACCGTTTTCCAATTCTTTATTTTCTGAAACAACCGCATGGAGTATTCTTTGTTATCTGCATTCCCCTACAACAAATTCTCCCCGGTGAAGTTCTAAGCCGGCACAGGATTATATTTATTTCACCGTACCGGATGTTTATGCTTTCCTTGCACTACAGCCTGTTTCTTTCTACGGTCAAACTCTTTTTTCAGCTTATTGGCATTGTTCTTCTCCATCTGATATATTTTCATAATCTGTTTGGGAGAAAGTATTTTCCTGAACTCATTATAATATTTTTCACGCACATCCAGTATCTTTCGGCTTTGCGCAAAACGCCCTTTTATCTGCTGCTCTACTTCGGCATCGGTCAGCAACGGTTTAGGTTCAGGCTTCATGCCCGGCACTTCGGCTCCTTGCTTTCCGAAAGAGGACTTACGGTTCATTATTCTGCATTCGCGAAGTTCTTTTAAATAGTTTTGATAAACCGGAACGAATTTGGCAGTGGCGGCATCATCCAACATCAATATTTTTACCATTTGGTTAGTCTGTCGCTCCACAAGTTGTTCCGGTGTCTGGCGTTTCTTTTTATCTCTGTTCGTCGGGGTTTGAGCTGAGATACCAAGTTGGCTGCCTACCATGAGGCACATCAAAAATACATAAATAAATTTTGCTTTCATAATTCTTTCTTTTTAAGACAATACTATTAATTTAAAAATATATCGTTTTCGGAGAAGCTGACGAGCTCTTCCAGCTCCTCGTCCGACATTTCACGAATCCATTTATCAGCCGGCGCTACCGCTGTACAGTTTTCCGTATCCAGTATTGGCAAATCCGAGATTCCCCTATCACCTTGCCAGAAATGGGACGGTATAAACAGGAAACCGACCAATACCGCAGCTATGGCAGCACTTGTAGAAAGGGTTATCCATAAGCGATGCCCTGCCGGCTTATTGCTGCAAGTACGCTCCTGCACCTTACGCTGCATCTCGTCAAAGAAACCTTCGGGTACACGATAGGGTGTCTTTTTTCCTATATCATCAAAATCAAACTCTTTTTTCATAGTCTTAATTATTTAGTATATATTCTTTTATCTTTTCTTTTGCATAATGATAATTCACTTTAAGCGTGTCAACCTTACTATCAAGAATGCGGGCTATTTCCTCATAATCAAGTTCGTCATAGTAACGAAGATTGAATATTAACCGCTGTTTTTCCGGCAATCTCAATATCGCCTCCTGAAATTTGACAGCCAATTCATTTTCATAGTCCACATAGTCCGAAGCCTTTAACTGGGCAATCAGGGTTTCCTGAACATCTTCAGTTGCAAGGGTTTCCCTCCTTTTACGGTTATTCAGCAAGCGGAGGCTTTCATTCGTCGCAATCCGATAAACCCATGTACTCAATGAACTTTCATTGCGAAACTGCTCCCAATACTTGTATATCTGGATAAAGACTTCCTGCAATACATCTTCCGCATCTTCATGCAAAACCACCAAACGCCGTATATAATAATATATCGGTTCCTGAAAATATTCCACCAACAACTTAAACCCTTGCTCACGATTGGATTTATATACTTGCAGAATTTTGTTTTCGTTAATCATCAGTTCATCCGGTTTTTACAGGTTAGAAAGGCAAAAAGCAAGAAAGTTAAACGAGGAAGGACACATTTGTTGTTTATTAACAAAAAGTTGGGGCTGCATCTTTCAAGACACAGCCCCAACTTCTCTGTTTATTAGTATACAGCGATTACCAGAACCTGTTTCGTGCAGGGTTATACTCAAAACCCACCGTTTTCAGTGTCCGGACAATTGCCTCTCTTTCTACATTCATATCCTCACAGAGTGCATCGAGTGAAGGATAAAAATCACGCAACTTCATGTTGATGAAGCTATACAGCATCATCGGATCTTCAGGTAATTTCATAGTCACAATCTTTGTTTAAATTAAAAACTAATACCGGGCGCAAAAGTACAATAAAAAATAATATGAAAGAGCATTATCCTTTGAAATCTGCAAGGCGTCTATGCAAACGATTGAAATATATTTATCAGGATAATCCTATCTTTCCTCTATCAGTTAAAATGCTGAGGATTTCTCTGACTTATAATAACATAGATAATTACCGGAGCTCCAATAATCGGTGTCACCGCGTTCAGGGGAATAATACCGGCCTCACCGGGCAGGACACATATCAAATTGCACAGCAGAGCCACCGCCCCACCGCTCAAAATAGTAACAGGCAACAAGGAATTATGATTGGCAGTCCTCAATATCATGCGAGCTATATGAGGCACAGCAAGACCGATAAATGCAACCGGTCCACAAAAAGCGGTAGTTATGGCAGTCAGCAAACCGGTAACAACCAAGAGCCAGTTGCGCACACGACCGGTATTAACTCCCAAGTTTTCGGCATAACGCTCTCCCAACAACAAGGCATTCAGAGGTTTTATCAGTAATAACGAACCGAATAATCCTGCAACGGTGACCAATGCAAAAGCAGGCATCTGCTGCAAAGAGACCCCTCCGAAATTACCCAACCCCCATATCATATAAGATTGTACCCCCTCTGCCGTAGCAAAGAAATTAAGCAAAGCAATGGCGGATGAAGCGATATAACCTATCATGATACCTGTTATCAGCAACATGATATTACTTTTCAGCAATGTAGAGAAAAAAAGGATAAGTCCCATTATCAACATGGCTCCCACAAATGCCCCCGCCAATACGGAAAAGAAACCGGACAGACTGAAAGCGCCGGCCGATATACTCCCGCCGAACAACAGCATTACAAATGCCACTCCCAAACTGGCACCGGAGTTAATACCCAAAATAGACGGTCCTGCCAACGGATTCTTAAAAGCAGTCTGCAACATCAGCCCGCAAACTGCCAGCGCACTTCCACAGAGCAGTGCCGTCAAAGCTTGGGGCAGACGGGACTCCCACACAATAAAACTCCAGCTCGCCTTCTCGCCCTCGCCTCCTATAAGTATATGGAAAACATCGGATACAGGAATCGCAACCGATCCTACCAACAGATTAGCCATAAACAGTAATGCAATTACTATCCCTAATCCGACACCATATTTCCACCCTTTACTCATTTAGCTTGCAAAAATAGCGCAAACCGCCTAAATCTCCTATTTCAGGATGCAGAATTTGTATCAAGTCCGCCAATAAATAATCCGGACGGAAAGGCGTTTCTTCATAGAAAGGAACTTTCGCCGTATTGCATCCGTAAATATTCCGTGTTTTGAATGCTTTGAAACCTGTATATCCAATATAATCGGCTTCCATATCAGAGTAGGTCATGTCGCGGTCGCGGTTATACTTGATGAGCCAAACATCAGCATCACCGGCTTTATCGAAAACCGTTTCAAAAGCCAAAGGAATGGAGCCGCTATGCTTATCTTCCGCAAAAACATATCGCCCGCAGGCATCATCAAATAAACGTCCCGTTGTACTGCGTCCGCCCGGCACATACCATGCCGAACCACTTTTCAGTTCGCTGACGACAGACAGAGACACTGACGAAAGCATCGCGCGCCTTTTAAGCTGCTCATAGCTGTTATCCACTTCAGTAAAAAGGCTGTCGGCCTCCGAAGCAACTCCCCAAAGTAATCCGTAAAAGCGCATCCATTCGGCACGCCCTAAGGCGGAAGTCTCCATATAGTCCGCACATTCAATAATGGGAATATTCAGTTTCTCAATGCGCCCATAGCCACCGCTATTCTCAAAAGGAGAAAGCAAAATAGCATCAGGATGCAAGTCGATAATCTTTTCCATATCCGGATTCATACCATCGCCGCAGTCCACGATAGTTCCCCTACGGCATCCATCTTCTACTGCCGGAAGTTTGATGTACTTCAGGTCGCAAACGCCACCTATACTGCTTGCGACTCCCAATTCATCCATAAGGCTGCAATGCACCGAGGAATAAACCAACGATTTACGAAGAGGGGTACGAACAACAGTACCTTCCGGCAGGTGAGCCGGCAATGATTGGGATGACGGAACCAATATATACGTATGTAGTATTTTCAGGGTATCCCAAGGGTTGCGCAAAGTGGCAACAGTGTAGTCGGGATAGGTTATCAATGTAAGGTTGTCGGCATAGCGCAGGGGAATAGTGTCACCAGCCGCTAAAACAAAAGCAGTTTTACTTCTTCCCCCGCAAGAAGAAAGAAGTAAAACTACTAAAAACGAGACTGATAATGCAAGCCTTCTCATTGCCGCTGTTAATTAAAGAATACAGCAGAATTCGGGTTTTGCCCGCCACAATCAAATTTTTCCATATATGTACCGTCATTTTTGAAACGGTAAATATCACCGTTAACATCACTGTGTCCTGTAGTACCGATATAAATATCACCGTTACTATCGTTGACCGCTATCATGTAAACAACTGCCGTGCCAAGTTCTTCAGGAGCATTTTTCAAGAAAGATCCGGAGCTTTTGGTACCGGCCTTCACATCATAAGTGTAAAATGTATTGACTGCTGCGACTTCCGGCCAACTGCTATAATCTACTCTGGAGTCTACACAATACAATTTATCGTTTTCAGCGGCTACATGAGTGGCATATCCCAAATTGGTCACCTTATTATTGTTTTTTGAATCTATCATTTGCAATACATAGCTTTCAGCACTATAGTCCCAAGAAATAAGGAACGCTTTGTCATCATCTTCCGTTAATTTATTAGGATTTGAAGCTACCGTCAAGGTCTCTTTAAAAGAAAATGAATTCAAGTCAAAGACCAAAACTTCCGTATGATAAATATAGTTTACGCCTTCGTTCTTATAAGCATTGGCTACATAAAGCATATCATTACAGATGGCAACTCCCTCCAGATTATCACCATGTCCGGTCAATTTCTTTTCCACTTTCAATGTATTGGCATTGATTTTGGCAACCACACCACCATAGAAAGACGCATAAATATAGCCGTCATGAGCCGCAATAGAACGGACACCCGCAGATAAATCGGCATCATCAATAAAAGAAACACGAGCCTGCTCTACACATGCCGCATTCAGTTTTGCCAAATAATTAGAACCATAAACAGAAACATAGATACAATCTTCATACTCTATCATATCCTGACCCGTATCTCCCAATGAAGCCTTATTCTGCGCTTTATAAATATCACCGATAAAATCTTTGTCTTTATTCGGGGCATAAAATGCTATACCGGCATTATTCTGTCCCATAGTTCCTTCATTCAAAAAATAAGCACGGACATAAGGCAATTCAATTTTCGAACCGCTATCATCCCAACTTTGCTCATCATCACTGCAAGATGAAAATGAAACACTTAGTGCCAACATACACAACACACCCAATAATAAACTTCTTATTTTCATAACACTTTATTAATTAAATTGATTAAATTGATTTTAAAATTTAAAAGTTCCCGTCACTCTCCATGAACGTCCCGGCATAGGATAATATTTTATCACATCATACTGTTCATCGGTCAAATTGATGATTTCTGCCTGAAGCTGTAATTTGCATTTCTTAAAAGCAAACTCTTTAGAGATGCTGGCCGTATGCTCCATATAACCTGCTATCTCATTTTTAGGAATGTTTTGTGACAGGCAATAACGTTTACTTACGCCTACAATGGAGTAACCTATATTGAGCCAAGGCATTTCAAACCTCGCAGCTACATTGCCGCTATGCTTCGGAGTATAAGGCAACTGTTCCTTATAATTCTTGGCATCTGGGTCTGTAAGGTCAATCGCTTTCTGCAAAGTATATCCTCCGGATATAATCAAATCTATATTTTTAACTAACGGTGCCGACATAGCCAAAGTAGCATCTACTCCTGTGGCACGAACGGTTCCATAGTTTGCCATACGCCACGCATAAGTAGTGGGGAAAGCTACAATTTTATCAGTCACATCATTGTAATAAGCATCAAGCGTCGCAGAGATATAGTCCAAGAAAAACAAAGATGAACTGCTCCACGTAACTCCCACATTATATTCATTCGCCTTCTCCGGACGTAAACTCCGGTTGCCCAGTCTATAATAATATAAGTCGTTGAAAGTAGGTGTACGAAAAGTGCTTTTGTACATGAAACGCAGAAAAAAAGATTCTTCCGCCCAAGGCCGTATGCTTACGGAAGCTGAAGGAGCCAAACGGTGGAAATCCTCAGGAGCTTTCCCTACCTCCACTTTTTCAGTGATAAAAGTATGTACTAATGATCCGGAGGCGGTGATTCTTTCAGACTGATAACGAACGTTGAAAGCCGTCAAAGATGTGTACCGGGTAGGAAAAGGACAATCTTTCAGATTACTACGCAATGTATTTACAGCTCCATCTTGAGCCAAAGACAGGGATAGAGCTTTGAATGGACGGTATAAAGCCGTTGCGGATAAATAATATTCATCCTGTCTATGTACAGCACGATAGTATCCGTCAGCATATTCCTTGCCTTTATCTTCATATCTGTTCCAACCATGATTATACTTTGCTTGTGCCTGCAAACTCCATTTCGAAGAGAATCGTTTCTTATAACGTGCCTGCACAAAGGTATTCTCGTCCCAAAGAATTTCGTCGGATATCGGATTATAGAGAGTGACCGCTCCCGGAAGCCCGCGACGAGAGTTGAAATAATAGCCTTTCACATCCAACTCGCCACCGTCTTTAAAGGTATGGTAAAGAGTCGCCTCTCCCTGCCAGGAATAGATAGTTGAATTATTGCGTTTTTCTTCTGTCACATACTTTCCATTGACCAAAGTAAAAGGGTAATTCCCATCAGCACGCATATAATTAGCGTTCACAGCAAAGCGAGTACGGTCGCCTACCTTCTGCCACCAACGCAGAGATGGAGTAACGTATCCGAATGAACCGCCACTTACCCGTGCCTGAAAAGCCACATTACGTTCCTCATCAAAATGCGGCTTTTCCGTTTCAATACTCAATACGCCTGCCGAAGCATACAAACGTGCTGACTGCAACATATCGTCAGATTGCCCTATCGCCAGTGAAAGGGCAGAAACATTATCAAGTGAGAAACGTCCTATATCAATTTGCCCTGCTTGGGAATTACTTACGACAACACCATCATAACTGACAGCCGTATGCGCCGCTCCGATATTTCGTACGGAAACTGTTTTCAATCCGCCAATGCCTCCGTAGTCTTTTACATTAGCACCCGCAAAACGACGCACGGCATCCGCCATATTCTGTATGCCGAGACTGCTTATATCTTGCTGTGACAATGTTTGTACAGGTACAGCCGAAGTAACTTTATTAGGCATACGTCGTGCTGTAACAGTCACTTTATCAATCTGATGCACTTTTCCTGTAATCGTGTCCTTTCGCGCTACTTCTTGTGCAGAAAGAATTCCTTCCATACAAAAACAAGCGATGCAGAGTAACCGCATCTTCATTCTCCACACCATAAAAGAGTAAAGATTATCTTTAAAACATACACACTGTCCGCTTTCCTCGAACGGGCAATTTTTTGACTTCGTTTTGCAGGTCTTCTGACTTATTTCTAATGTATCGCCTTCCCATCCTCAAACCAAAGACAGTGGCACAAGAATGATACATTCATAATGAAACTTACAGCAGCGGGACTGTTCGGGAGTTTCACCCGATTCCCTTTTCATCCGTTCCCTGAATAAGGAACCGGAACAAAACGCCGACAAAGATAAGAATATAATATAAATATCAACCGACTCTTTACAACAGTTTCTGCAAAAAAACATTTATTAATCTATAAGGAGCAAAATTTAAAGCTTTCTTATAGAAAGGCAACCGATGAAAAGAGAAACAAGCGCACACACAAGAGCATAACGCTCCCATAAAAAATAAGAAACCGGTAGACATCCTGATATCTCCCATACCTACCAGAGGTGATACGATTCCGCCAAATGCAAAACCTATCGCCCCCAAAAGGGCTGAAGCCACCCCGGCATTTCTGCGTTCACAATCCATTGCTAAAGTATTGGAGGCTGTAAAAGACATTCCTACCATTGAAAGCAGGCAGAAAATCAATATCTCATACACCCAGAAACTGCAATTCAGGAAAAATGCGGCGGAGACTAATATGGAGATAAGCAGCATACCGTGATTTCCTACATATAACGCCCGTTCCATTGTGGAAAAACGAACCGACAAAACGGAAGATATAACCATAGCGACCGCATTGACCCCAAAACAAATACTGAATAACATAGGTGAAAGTCCATAATGCTGCTGCATGATGAAAGGAGCTGAAGCTATATTGGTAAACAAAACTCCCATCGTAAACCCATACTGTAAAATATAGCGTACATACTGACGGTTATGCAGAACTACGCCAAAACGACGGTACATATCCCCCCACTTGAAGTTTTGCCTTTGCCCGTTCGGCAAGGACTCTTTGAAACGTATACTTCCGATAATCAAAAGAGCGCCCAATATAAATAAGAACCAGAAGATTCCATGCCAACCGCTGAAATCGGCCAGCATCCCTCCCCCTATCGGAGCAACCACCGTAGCTATCCCATTGATGGCGCCGATAGTGGCAAGCATCCCCGCAAGTTCATGGGCAGAATACTTATCAGTAGCAATGGATCGGGATATGACCACTCCCCCTGCCCCGGCAACACCCTGCACAAAACGTAACGCTACAAACTGTGAGATATTCCGGGAGAAGATACAACCGACAGTGGAAATCAAGAATAGAGCCATAGCTACCAACAACGGAGAACGACGGCCATATTTATCGCTTAACGGACCAAAAACCAGCTGTCCTATCGCCAAGCCCACCATACTCGTAGTAAGCCCTAATTGCACCCTTGAAGATGTGGTCCGAAAGAAATCCGACATTGCCGGCAAAGTAGGCAGGTACATATCCATAACAAACGGACCAAAAGCGCTCAACATCCCCAAAAACACCAATATAAAACCTTTTGAATTTTGTCTGCCTGTCATCACTATCCTTCTTTTATAAACCGGCGGCAAAATTACCCTATATTTACAATACCGGCTATGGCTTATCTTGCACAAAACGTTTCATTTTAGGAACAATATACATTATTACCACAAAATATAAGTACATTTGCTGCGCAAAACAGAACTTTATTCATATGTACGAACCGCTATTGCCCGATACATCCTCCATCAAATATGAAGAAACGGATTTGTCATACTTAAACCAACGTCCATACCGCTTCAAATGCGGCATCTACTTGATTTGCACACAAGGCAAGAGCATCATTTCCACAGGAGTACAGCAATATACCGTTGACGAACAAACCGAACTCATATTTCTTACCGGCAGTCTTATTCAGGTAAAACAAGTCTCAACAGACTTCAGGATACGTATGCTGTTATTCCCGAAAGACGTTTTCCTGAAAGCTATATTGCCGATTGACACTCCCTACTTCAACTATGTTCACGAACATCCGCACTATCGCCATACAGCAGATGAAAGAAGTCAGAAAACATGGCGGGAAATCGTATTGTGGATGGATATGGCGCAAATGCTGTTCAGAGACAACACTCTCCAGTTCAGAAAGCAGCAGGAATTCAATTTCCTGCAAAGCATGTTAATGTGGCTATTCAACACTATCCCGGAGAAACTGGCAGCCAACAAGCAGTATAGCAGGAAACAGATGCTTTGCCATCAGTTTATGCAACTGATACGCGAGCACAGTGTATGCGAACATCAAGTTCCGTTTTACACGGAGAAACTTTGCATTACTCCCCGCTATTTATACGAAATCACCACTCAATACATGAATAGAAAAACTCCCAAGCAATTGATAGACGAACAGCTGATAGCAGAAGCCAAAGTTCTCTTAAATGAACCGCACCTTTCCGTTACTGAAATTGCAGAACAGTTGAACTTTACCGACCAGTCTTACCTGAGCCGTTTCTTTAAGAAGAATACCGGCATTTCTCCTAAAGAGTTCCGCCAGCAGAAACTGCTATGATAAGTTTAGCCAAAATAAATTAAATCCAGTCGTTTTAACCGCCATTTTGCTAACTTTGTTAGCATAACCAAAATCGAGTCGCCATGAAATATAAATTATTAGTTCTTGACGTAGACGGAACACTCCTCAACGATGCAAAGGAAATCAGCAAACGCACTCTTGCATCTTTGCTCAAGGTGCAGCAAATGGGTGTGCGTATTGTATTGGCTTCCGGCAGACCTACCTATGGGCTCATGCCACTGGCCAAAACGCTTGAACTGGGTAACTATGGGGGCTTTATTGTTTCCTACAACGGTTGCCAGATAATCAATGCGCAAAATGGAGAAATCCTGTTCGAGCGCCGAATCAACCCGGAAATGCTGCCCTATCTGGAAAAGAAGGCACGCAAGAATGGTTTCGCCATATTCACTTATCATGATGACACTATCCTGACAAACAGTCCCGGCAACGAACATATCCATGCCGAAGCCAAACTGAACAATCTGAAGATTATCAAGGAAGAAGAATTCTCCACAGCAGTAGACTTCGCGCCATGTAAATGTATGTTGGTCAGTGACGACGAAGAAGCATTGACCGGACTGGAAGAACATTGGAAAAGACGTCTGGACGGTACTTTAGATGTCTTTCGTTCGGAACCCTATTTTTTGGAAGTCGTACCTTGCGGAATTGATAAAGCCAACACGTTAGGTGCTTTACTCTCACATTTGGACATTACCCGCGAGGAAGTAATTGCCATTGGAGACGGTGTATGTGATGTCAATATGCTACAGATTGCCGGTTTAGGCATAGCCATGGGCCACTCACAAGACTCTGTAAAAGTTTGCGCCGACTACGTAACGGCTTCCAATGAAGAAGACGGTGTCGCCCAAGCCGTAGAGAAAATGATTTTAGCCGAAGTTCACGCCGCAGAAATCCCACTTGACCTGTTGAATGCACGGGCACGCCATGCGCTAATGGGTAATTTGGGCATCCAATACACCTATGCCTCGGAAGACCGTATAGAAGCGACCATGCCCGTAGACCACCGTACCCGCCAGCCTTTTGGCATTCTGCATGGCGGTGCAACCCTTGCGCTTGCCGAAACCGTCGCCGGACTCGGCTCTATGATAACCTGCCAACCCGATGAGATAGTCGTAGGTATGCAAGTCAGCGGAAACCATATATCTTCCGCACACGAAGGAGATACCGTGCGAGCGGTGGCAACTATCGTGCATAAAGGACGTTCATCACACGTATGGAATGTAGATGTATTCACTTCTACCAACAAGCTGGTATCTTCTATCAGGGTGGTGAACAGCGTATTGAAAAAAAGGTAAAACAGGAAACCGACCTTCCCTATCTTAGCAAGGTACAAAAGGTAAAGTCAGCAGAAAACGGCATCCGTCTTTGTACGTCTTGTCCAACGTCAGGCTTCCGCCCAACCCGTTGGCAATGATACGGCAGAGCGGAAGCCCCAGACCCGTACCTTGTGTAAAGCTGTCTACCTTGACAAAACGCTCAAATACGACCTCTTGCTTGTCTTCGGAAATGCCAATACCGGTGTCGGTCACCGAATAGATAATATTCTTATCTTCAATCTTATAATTCAAAGTTATTTTTCCCCGCTTAGTGAATTTAGCGGCGTTATGCAGCAACTTGGTAAGCACCTGCGCCACACGTACAGAGTTGGTTTTAATTATCAACTCGGGATGCGTGGGCGTAAACTCCAGCTGCACCCCTTCCGGTATGGAATAAGCAACTTGTTCCATGCTTTGATAACACGCATTATTAATATTCTCGGAAACATCATAGACAAGGGTATTGTTCTGATCGAGAGCCGAAATCTCCAATACGTCATCCACCAAACGCAACAAGCTGAAAGTGTTCTGCGAAATAATATTGGCAAACTCCCTCGTTTCCTCATCTGCACTGAAATGAGTGTTCAGCACCTGAGAGAAGCCTACAATCGAATTGAGCGGAGTGCGTATCTCATGCGACATATTACGAATAAACTCCGTTTTCATCTTACTGGCCTGCTCGGCACTCTCTTTAGCAACCCGGAGGTCGGATTCCGATTTCTTCAATCGGCTATTCAAGCGATAAATACGAAGGCATACAATCCATCCTGTCACTAAAAGCACTACCAGAAAGCCGATAATCAGATAAGTGACGTATAATTGTTTTTTCTGCACCGCCATCTGCAGGATATTTTTTTCTTTTTGCAGCAACTCTACTTCGAGAATCGTATTGAACTCACTGACCGAGTTTTGTAAAGACTTCGTATTCAACGTATCCTTACCTTCTATATATGCGCGATATTCTTGGGCGGCAAGCCGATATTCGCGATTCTCCATATAAATGTCAGCCTTCTGCTTCTTGAGACTGTTAGCCAAATAAGCCGTACAGTTGTAGCAGGCTTCATTTTCCAGAAAATGGAGAAGCGACATTGCCTTATCCCGCTGACCGGTAGCCTTGTAGTAAGACAGACGTGTATCATACAAATCACCCGTGAAGTTATCCAGCCTTGTATTTTCCTTAAACAGTTTTTCTATGGCGGCATATTCTTCTTCGGCTTTAGCAAAGTCTTTCCGATAGAGGCAAAGGAGCAGGTTAGCTTTTTTAATGACAAAAGTCTGATAGGGGTCATTCTTCCTGATATGCTCACGACCTTTCTCTATGGCTTCCGCAGCCTTATCGGGCAAATTGAGTTCTATGGCACATTGTGCCAACGTGGAATATTCCACAGGCAGATTGAGATAATCAATACCCGCTTTCTCATATACGTCAATCTCTTTCTGGTAATACTCCATCGCAAGTCCGAAGGCAGACTGCGACAAGTAAATCACGGCAAAGGAACGGAAACATTCCGCTATTCCCGGTTGATAATTGTCAGCTTGTGCCTCCTGCAACATCTTCTTTATTTCATAGAGGGCAATGTTTATCTTATTCTGTTTGATGTAGAAAGTTATCAAGCGGTTTCCCCAAACAAAGTAATAATAGTAATAGTTCTGATATGCCCTGCACAGCTTTTTCACAACTTCCACCTGATTGATTATCTGCTGCTCATCATTCTTGAAGTAATAACATTCCAGCTTTATAGCCGCCGCATAGATTTCCACATCATTATTATTCGCTTTCCTTGCCATATCGGCAAGTGTGTCACACATCTGCGGAGCTTGTGGAAGGGAAATACTTTTCCGACAAAGTGCTGAATATTCTTGCAAAGCAACATCTTTATCTTTTTCAGCTAAAACATGAAGGGGAAAGCATCCAATAAAGAATGTGCACAGTATCAGAATGTATTTGTTTCCAGGCATAATATTTGTTTGCATTTGAGTTGCCTGACAAAGATACTTCTATTTTTTTGTATTTATCAAAAAAGACAAAAAAAGACGTGTAATCTTTTACACGTCTTTTTTGATTATTATTTATCGCGATTAGCAACTATCTTACTTCACTTCCTCAAATATAATATATATTGATTATAAGCAATTTATAAATCTATGGTACAAATAAGGACAATTTTATAAGCGACACACAAAAAGCATAAGGACAAACCTGGCTTTATGTAGGTCAAAGAAAGATTTATATTTATTTAACTATTCATTTCTTATTTGCAGATGTTTTCATTTTTTCATCGGTATTTTCTCTTGTTATGCTCTTGTTTGCAAAAACACCATAAAATGAAGTTATTGCCTCTTTGCTGCTTATTTTTGGCTTTCGTTTTTTATGGAAATACATTATACCTTTGCAAGACAACCATAGATAAAAATAGTTATGAAGCAAAGGCAACATATATTCCAATCGTGGGCAATAGAAGTAGTAACAGTGCTTCTGGCATCCACAATATCATTTCCAGTAAGTGATGCTTTGAATGTGCAGTTAAGCATTCTCCCTTTTGTCATGGTAGCTTGTTATGTTGCTCTAAAACTCATTTACCATTTATGCCTCTCTCTGTCGGCACATATAATATCTCTTGCTTTTTTAGTCCGCCATAAGCCTACGAAATCTGACCGACAAACTAAAGATGATTGCACTTTTGCAACTGCTATATCTACGGTTGACAATGACAATATTCAAATGAAACGGATGGAGTTATTCCATTATGAGTACCAGCACAAAGAACGACAATACCTACAGCAAAAAGAAAGAGAAGAAGATGAAAAACTACAAGCCGTATTGCAATACACTCGAAATACATTCAGGCAGTTTGATTTTAGCGAAGAAGAAATTTTCCAAATCTGCGAATGTGTCCGATACTTTGTCACCAATCAGCAAGCTCTTAGCGTAAACATCCACATCAAACGGCGTACAGCTGTTACCCAAATTTCATTAAAGAACTTCGCTTGGAACATTGCTTTCCAATATAACATCAGCCGGGATGTCACGGCTCAATTCGTTATACAAACATTCCACGAATGGTTTGTCAATTCCACCATTGATACAATCAGAAAGAATTTGCGAACAACAACTGGAAATCATAAGATTAAAATAGATGAGCAAATTATCAAACACCCAACCATATCAAACTGAGAAGAAAAGACATCAATAAAACAAATAAGGGAAATACTTATTTTCATAAATTGCGATATGATGTTAATGCAAACAGATTCTATAAAGTTGATGTTGAAATTGATCTCTTGTTAAATTATCCTTTTCAATCTTCCAAAATTTTGGTAATTCGACTAAATTGCCTAATTTTGTAAATTAAAGAAAATAAATTCATTATGAAGCAGGCTGATTACATCAAGCAAATAGCAAAATTTGCCTTAGCAAATGACAATGCTCGTTTGCGAGATTTGTTGTATCAGTATGTAGAATATTCTCAACAAAATAACAGAGGCAAATTTGCAACTGAAATCCTATCTATCATTAAAGATTCTGATAGAGAGAATTCATTGGGAAAGCTAAAAGAATATCGACTAAATAAGCATTTTGACTACAAAGCTGACGAGTATATTTTACAGACAGTAACGTCTTCATTTACAATGAAGGATTTAGTTTGTACGCAAGATGTTCGTGAGGAATTTGAATATTTTATCAAGGAAAGACAACAAACTGAGGCTCTTGTCCAAATGGATATTCCAGTATCCAATAAGATATTGCTTCATGGCCCATCAGGATGTGGAAAGACATTAAGTGCCTATGTATTAGCTGGCGAATTGAATCGTCCACTGATTATAGTCAATTTGGGTACAGTCATTTCATCGAGACTAGGAGAAACAAGCAAAAATCTCACTCAAATATTTAAGACTGCAGTTCAGGAAAAAGCTATTGTTTTGCTTGATGAGTTTGACAGCTTAGGGAAAATAAGAGATTACGATCAAGATCATGGCGAAATGAAACGGGTTGTAAATACCATATTACAACTATTTGATTTTGTAAGTCAAGATACTATCATCATTGCAGCTACTAATCAATTACAAATGATAGACGAAGCCCTTATTAGAAGGTTTGATTTATCTATTAAGATGGATTTACCAAACTCTGAACAGGTACATGCTCTTATCCAATATACGATTAAAGATCGGTTCGTCTTTGACGATGAACAAGTCAAAGAAAACATTATCAATAGCGAATGTAGAAATTTGTCCTACTACGTTATAAAACGCGCTTTGCTTAATGCAATCAAACGGAATATATTAGATGGATATAATGACAATATTATTCGAACTAATATTTGGAAAAAACTCTTAAACGATAAAAGGATTAGCTAATGCCAATCCTTTTATCGTTTAAATTTAAATTATAGTTCTGCTTCAAGAGCAGCCTGAGCAATAGCTTCCACTATATTGACTTGCTCCAAACTATCGTATAAACTGTTCCCATCCAATTCTGCAGAATGTTTTTGTTCAATCGTCAGCACAAATGAGAATGGATGATTTGTGCCTTCTAAATACTCACGACCTGTGCATCGAAAAATAATAGATATCTGATTACGAATCTTTTCGATTTCATCACGGCTAATATTTAAACTCATCTTCTGTACATTTGAGAACATTTTACTTGATACAGGGTAAAAATCATCAGACCATGAACCTACGCTAGACTTTATTGCCATTCTATCCTTATCGTCAGAGGCTCTTTTACTTGCATATTCCTCTGCATTCTTTCTTGGTTCATCATGATTCATACTATTTCCAAAGTTAAAAGCAATATGAATTGGGCAATAAGATAATACATCAGCCCGTTTAGGATTAAACTTATAGCAAAGTGTAGCAGTTAAAGTTAATAATACACCTTTCTTTGAGTATTGAAGTAAATAATTAGGGATATTCAGATTAACAACCTTGTGACTATCGAAAGCTATTGTATCTTCAATAACAAACGTACAACGATTATCGTCTGAATCTATACACTTAGAAATGTTAGGCACACCATGACCAGAAATATACTTGGATAATCGTTCTGCACTATACTTTTTGGATAAAAGAGTTTTCTCTTTACTATCAACATAGGGATATGAATTATTATCCAAAAATTTCAATTCATCGATAATCTCTTCGAGATAATACTTTTTAATCGGTTCTGCACTATTAATCATCAAAGCCTTCACTGATTGCATATTTATGTTAGGATATTTACTAACAATCTTAGCTGCAATATTAGCTGCTAATGGAGTTGCGTAACTCGTTCCAGAGTTTTGTTCTATTTTCAGGCCTGTTCCATCTATTCTCGGTGCTAAAACTAGCATGCGTGACTCAACATCCAATTGGTCACCACCAGGCATAACAATATCTGGCTTAAAGAGATTCTTATTTTTTTGGTTGTTCTTGAAACGAGTGCCATTAATCAACGAATTGTAGTCTATGTGGTATTTACGCGAATAATAAGCAGGAAACTCACACCCCAAACTCAATCCATGATTACCGTGATTAATATTATAACTTTCAGCAATAGCACCAACAGACATGTTGTTCATGCTTTCACTAGGTTCACAAAGATTCATACACTCGCCGTCGTGACACTCTGTTTCTTCTATCGAAATGAAGGGATTATAATAATGATTCGGATATTTCAGAAAACGCTTAACTCTTTCACTCGTATTAGGATTAGCAGCAACAATCTGCATATTCTTAATATCCTCTTCACTAAGATTACCAACGGAAATAAAAATCAGCAAATCATATATGTAGGCTAATTCGTCAAGTATATATGCATAAGTAGAAATATCCTCATTATAAAATTTTCCACGAACGGACATTGAAAGATTAAAGATACGAATGCCATAGTTTTGATGAGCTATAGTGATAGCCTCTTTTATGTCGGCGATGTTCACGAGTCCAGTTTCGCCTCTCTGTACTTTGATAGAAAAGATTTTGGCATCAGCATCAACTACGTTAGCATCCATGTTACGATAGAAGTTGTTTCCGAATGCAGCTAATGTTGCAACAGTTGTACCATGACTTGAATCGGACCTTAAATCAATCTCATACGGATGCGGGGTATTCTTATCAACTAAATCAAGTCCATCATGTTCCAATATGGGATCTAGTACGGCCAGTCTTTGAACACCTGTATCAATTACACCAATAATTGGTGCTCCTTCCAGCAAATTTAAAGTTGCATCTGACACCCTTTCCAAATCACCAAAAGTGTTAGGACGTACACGAGTAGTGTACAAAGATTGAATTCTTTGTATCACATCAAAATTATCCAATAAAATAGCCAAATCATCTTTAGAAATGAAGTTTATTTGGTATATTCCAGATTCTATCCTTTTATAAAGAATCTGCTTCTGATCTAAATACTCCTCCATTGCTTTCACTATAGCTTGATGTTTCATCGCTATTCTAGGTGAACTCTCCACCAACTCTAGAAGTACATCATGAGCATCATCGCTTGTAATACCAAAAGGCTTCATCGAATCACTATCCCAATAACTAAAACCGGCCATCAAAGTCAGTGGCTTATATTCTGTACTTTCGTTATTTTCTTCCGTTGAAAAGGAATCAATTTGAGTTATAAAAACATCATTAAATCGATCTTCGTCAACTATAGCGAATAGGACAGTCTGATTCATGTTGGAATAATTAAGCTCGGATAATCCATAGACTTGGCAATATTGTCTTGTTAAGGTGCTATCTGCAATTTTCAAAAAATCAATAGACAGCATATCAAAATGTTCACTTACCACATCTTGTCTCCGTAAGCTATGGCGTTCTTCTAAGGCTTGCTTAAAATTAATTCGGCAACGATGAAGCTTTTCTCTCTGCCGACAATAATTCTTTTCGTCTTCCGAAGTTTCTTCTTCATCATCTCTGCCTCTTGTTCGGTTAAACTTAAGGCAGATACCAAATTCGTTCTTTAAAAACAGATGACTTTTACCCATTGTATCGAACCATTTAATAAATACAAAACATTCTAAACTACAAAATTAGCAACATCTTTTAAAATAATACCATAAATTGCAGTTGATTTAGCACAAGAGACTCTTACGCATGGATAGAGGTCGTTTTACCACACCCATCTTAACACTGTTGATAAATGTTTTATTAAGGGGTGAGCAAGGATGGATGTGATATATTTTCACACATATGTGGATAAACACGTTAATATTAAAGCGCATCCTGTAATTTCCATCAATTTATTGTGTATTTCGGTAGTTAATGTTAAATTGCCACTCCAAATTGAAGAAAACTACATATTATTTCTTTTATTAAGATGTAATTTAGTAAATTTGTGTTCAACGTTAATTTATTAAATATGGAAAATCCCCAAAAACTAAATCGACTGAAAGCAGTTCTCGCAGACGCAGGTCAAACAAACAAGTGGCTTGCTGAGCAACTTGGCAAGGATCCTGTTACCGTCAGCAAATGGTGCACGAATACCTCACAACCAGACTTGCAGACGTTAGCAAAGATTTCAGATTTGCTTAAGGTTAATATTAGAGAACTTTTGGTTGAACGCAATAATTGATAAATGTTATGAGCAAAATATCAGAACACATATTTGGACTATACAGTCAATTGGTTGGAGACGAAATACAACCAATTGACGAAAATGTAGTTGATGAGGCGATGGGCGTAATCAATAAAATAAATGTCACAGATGATAATTCACTCTTTTATTTTCTATCTGCTATTAATTTACTCAATGCTGCTATTAAAACAGAAAAATATAAATCCAGATTGTTTTATGAATTCATAAAAACAAGAGTTTCTGCAGTTGCAGATTGTGTACTAAAGAATGCAACAAGTTTCTATGATTCAAAACTATATTATGATAAGAACCAAAAATGCCTGTATTTTGAAGTATACGGGGTTATTTTTAGTTTTCATCAAATAAAGGAGACAAAACAGATTTTGATAGTAGCTGCTAATAACCCACCTATCACATGGACTGGGGTTAGGTTACAAAGGATTGCCCAAAACATTTTTTTATTTGCAAAAGAACAATTAAATACTATTCAGATGCAAGATCAAAGTCCATCTATTGCCCCAATAAAAGAATCAAAAAATACGGAGTTATTGAACAAACTTGTCGAATGTCCAGATTGTGGAAAAAAAATATCAAAATCCGCATTTATTTGTCCTAATTGCGGCCATATTCCTCTGTACAATATTATAACTAATAGCTATAAGGTTGGCGACAAGGTTCAAATATCCTTTAACACAAATAAAGTGTCTGGTGAAATCGTTAACCTGACACCGGTTTTTGCAACAATCAAAAAAAGGGACGAAACTATAATAACGGTTCGTCAAACTTCCATAGATAGTATTCAAAATATTTTAACCACAACTGAGGTAGAAAATAATTTCAGAGATGCAGATAGTTTGTCTTCTCAGAAAGTGCTTGATATCTTTGATCTATTATTGTTAAAAATATTTCCAATTTTATCCATAAACAATAGGACGCTAATACCTACTAATGCAACTATCGTAGATATTAATGACAATGGTATAAATATAACAACTGATTCTGGATTATCGGAGACGTTAAGAGGGAATTTTGTCAATTTCAAGAAAAAAAGTTGCGCTCCTGGTTCTCGCTTATATTGCAACAGGATTAATGAGAATTCAACTATGTTTTCATTAATTGAAACATCATACCATGATGTAATGAATCTTTTTAGAAAAGCTCTTGTATATCGCAAAGGAGTTACAGCTAAAAGAAAAAAAACAATGCTTGCTGTTTTGAAGTTCATGATGGATGAAATGACTTCCAAAAAGGAAGCTTATATAGAAATAGAGAAATTCCAAAAAATTATCCTTTCGTATGTAGGAACAGATCCAGATATTTTTGATGATGAAGCGGAAGAATATGACAAATCAACCAATACCCCTGAAGATCAGTCTATAAAAGCCATCCATCCAACAAATGTAGAACTATACAAAACCGAGTCGGAAAAAATATTAGAGAATGGAGGCCTTCAACTAAAAGTAATGGGCAAGGTCGATTTAGATAGTATTCCATATAGTAAAAGAACAAGATTTCCAAAAATCATAGAGACTTCTCACACAGATAATGATTCATCGCAAAGAAAATTGGTTAAGCCTACAATTTTATTTTCAAATGAAGTAACGGCTTTCCTAAGCAAAAAAATGCCAAACTTGAACGAATCAAAGTGTAAGCAATTAGAGAAGGAACTGGATACTTTAATTCGAAATGGACAGAAAGAAGAATGTCTTAAACGTTCTTATCAAATTATAAACACAAGTCGTCCAACCCCTAAATACTTAAGAAGTTATCTTGATAGAATTGTGAATACAGAGATTGCATTAAATCATACAACTGAAGCTTTGCAATCCCTTGCATATCTTATTGTTCTAACTGAACAACAGAGTGACGTTAATGTAAATAGCATTGGCCATTTGTATATAACAATGGCAAGATTGTATCAGAAAGATAATAATAGAGAAGAGGCATTAAAAGCAATATTATATGCAGAAAGTGTTAAACCCAATAATAATGCCATCACAAAGCTAAAAGAGTCCATTCAAAGGATGGATTCCAATGATATCAATAATCCAGATTCTTCAAGCGATAGTATCAGCAAAATGCTTCTTGAGGATGTGTGCCAAGAGGCTAAACGGCAGGAACTACTTCCTTCGAATGAAATAATTCCTGCCGAACAACTGTTTGGTAGAGCTCAAAACAAACGCAATGACGACACGGAATCATTTGAGGGTAAGGCTCAGTTATTTTTAGAGGCAGCTGGTGCTTATTATAACACCAAACAGACATCTTCAATTATGTATAAGATTTCTGTTGCTAACTATGCAAGAATGAAAGGGCATGGAATGTATGCTCGATTTGCCAACTTAATAAGAAACAATACTGGTGAATTTGCAGAATTACAAGCTCTTTGTGATTGCGCTTGTAGCTATTATATTGAAGCTCTAGGTATATTTAATAGTTTAGGAGAGAAAAATCACCTCCAAGAATTACTATTAAAGTATTTACAATTACATTTCGTTATTTCGCAATTAGAAGGAGGAAAAACTCCCGACTCTGATTGGGAAGATTGGACTTTAAAGGCAAAATTGCAAGAAATTTTGTTTGGGGATAGCAATGAAGAACAAAAAGTGTTCTTCCGATCATGTATCGCAATAGGAGCATCATCTGAAAATTCGTGGAACACTTTAAGTGGTTCACCAGACGGACTTATGCCGATGTTCTCTGCTTTCAGAGATGATGATAATCTTAGAAAAAAATGTTGTAATCTAATTAATTCAATAGAAAATGCGAATGTTGACAGTAAATTAACTTCGGGTACATTCTTAAAGAGAATTATTCAGCATCGTCGAACAAGAATCACGAAACTTGAAACGTGTCTTCATGATTGCCTAGAATGGAAATTTGACCAATTTGACATAACAACTTTCGTTTCATTATGGAATTCGGTACTAGAGCACTCGGCCTTAATGACAAATACTGATACAAATTCTCAAAACATCGTTAAAGAGGTTCTAAATACTCTCGCTAATTATGCTGGACATAGAGAGAATGAAAGATATAGAAGCTTAGTTACATCTCAGCAAATTCTTCTCAATGGTCAGAAATCAATTACAGAAACGACCACAAATTATGGTAGAACATTCTTTTCTCACTTGTTTAACAATTGGCTGGAGGAAATCGGGCGACAAATCAAAGAAAAAGAAGCACGAACATTGCCTGTCTTGAGTATTTCTTGCGAACCTGCTTTTATCACTAAAGATCTTAGTGGTAATGGCTGTATCAGCATTGTTGTAACAAATAATGGTGACTCTACTGCTGAATCTTTCGTTGTTACCGCATCAATTAATGGCAAAAAATACAGTATAACTCATAATGAAGAGTTATCCGCAGGAGATTGCTGTGGAGAGAGATTTATTTCTCCTGACTTCTATGAAATCATATCTGCCAATGTGAAGTTCGATTTAGTAGCTAAATATCAAGGTAAGGAATTACAACCAAGAGAATATGAAGCTACATATGAAGTGGAAAATGAGGATGTGCTGTCGGACGAAATTGATATTCCTTGGACAATATCCAACACTCCAGAGGAACACATATTTAAAGGTCGCGAGAAAGAGTTGAGGACATTGATCGATCACTATTTGTCAAAAGATCGTTCTTTGACTTATATTCTTTATGGATTAACTCGTACAGGTAAATCTTCAATTTTGGATTATCTGAGAAATCGAATTGATGGTCAGATATTAAAAGAAGACTCTTCTAAACACATTTTAGCTTTCAAATGGTATTTAAACGAATTCCCATACAAGAATTCGACCTCTGCCCAATTTTGGACTTGGGCTTTGGAAACGAATATATATGACAAGTTAACAGATGAATTGGCCGATAAAGTTGAAGCAGCCTATGGTGAAGATGGTCTTCCTCCTGCAGAAAGTCTTTCGCAAATTGATTTTTGTAAGGTAATCGATGTCCTTAACGAGAATAATGTTATTCCGCTTGTTACAATAGACGAGTTCTCATTTGTTCGACTTATGCTCAAGGAGGGTTTAATAGATGCGACATTTATTTCTACATTAAGAAATTTGGCGTTGACTGGAAAAGCTTGCTTTGTTTACTCTGGTACCTACGATATAAAGGAACTTCCAAAGGAAAAAGAGTATATTGCAGGTCAAATGAATAATACTTTGCCAATGCCTATTAACCAAATTGAGGAGCAATATGCAAATGAATTAATCGATGCATGTCCTAAAATAATATTTGACGAAAGGGCAAAAGCTTATATCCGCGCTTTGTCTGGTTGTGTGCCATATTGGATTCAATGGATATGCTTAGCATGTGGTAAGTATGCTGTCGCTAGCAAACATAGACATTTAGGATTCAATGAGGTTAATGATGTGGTTAGAGTATTAACCGGTGAAGTACAACCTGGTAAAGGAGATACTTGGGAGTCTTTGGATGAAACTAATTTCCATAATAATCAGATTGATCCGGAAAATATTGCCGAGCATCAATTGATTTCATCTATTTCCTACCTTAATAGAGAAAGTACTCAAATTGAACGCGGCATAAGTATGGATGAACTTAAACGCTTATGGGATAAGTATTCTGTAAATGAAGAAAGACGACTCAATATGACAAGAGCTTTGGTGAGTTTAAAAGATAAGAAGATACTATATTCATTTACAGATGAAGGTAGAGAGGTGTATCGTTTGAGCGTTGACTTGTTTAGACGTTGGTGGTTTGTTCACCATAGAGATTTAGATTTAGAATTTTCACTTTAACAATCAATAATATGGAACCTTTCATTGTAGGTATTGATATTACCTCTACAAAAGATTTGTTTGGTAGAAATAGAGAAATCGAGACATTGATTTCATGTGCCAAAAGAAAAGGAAACGCAGGAATAATTGGCGCCAGACGTTTTGGTAAGACTTGCTTAATGAAGTCTTTGGAAACATATTTGGTTAACAATAGTAGTATTGGGGCTTACCCTTTGTATTTTGATGTAAAAACTCAATGTGGAGTTAAGAAAAATACTCCTGCTGTATATAGATCTATGGCTTCGCTTCTTGCATCAAAAATGTGTTTGGATAATTTGTTGCCAGAAGGGGAGCTGAAAATATCTAGAAGATGTTCTTTAGATATTTCTTGCGATGAACTCGACATGCGAGTACAAATGGAAGAATGGAATCCTGAATATCAAAAGCAAGTGCTATTTACACTTGCAAACAGCCTTGCAAAGAACAACAAATATTTGTTGTTGCTTCTTGATGAAATTGATTATCTCCTTTTAGAGGCATTTGATACTCCGTCTGACTTTTCAAGAATAAGAGGTGCTGCTACTTCTCCAGAGTCTAATCTGAAATTTTGGATTGCCGGAACCTCAACATGGAGTGCAATATGCACGAGTGTAGGCTCTCCAGAACTTAATTGTGGATTGGAGAATGTGACGATTACTTCAACATCAAAGGAGGACTTCACCTCTCTTTGGCAACATGAATGCTCTTTGATTGAAGAAACTTTCTTAAGACAACAGTATTTGGATTTATTGTCTCCTTTGTTTCAGAAGACAGGAGGCGTTCCATATTATGCTAAGTTTGTAGCTTCTCATATGTATACCAATAGAAAGGTTGCTCTGCCTGAATATGATGTAATTCGAGATTATTTATGTGAGATAATTAATAATCGGTTTGTATCTGAAGCAGAGCGTTCCACAATGTTCTTACTTTCAAAAGGACCTAAGAATTTTGAAGGAACTATACCAGACGGAATAACGAGTTTAAGGTCTAAGGGTCTTGTAAATAGCATTTCTGAATCGACCTTTTATTTGCCGATTGGGTATTTGGAAGATTATTTGCGTGCATGTAGCCATGACAAGGAAGTTGTGGATGTTGATTCCATAGAGCAAGAAGAACTAAATGAGCTAGTAGGTCAAATAGAAAGATTGCGAGTTGGCGTAAATAAACGGTATATTAATGTTCATGAGGTATTTATTCCTTCTCACGAAGATCCAATCGAATTTGGAATCTTAAGAAAGCGATGCTATGATGAAGCTTCAATGGATGCATTTTCGGGATCGTTGTATAAATTATACTATGAAGGAAGTAATAACGGAAACAATCTTCCTGATAAATCGTCCGAATTCGCTAATTTAACTCGTGCATTAAGGCATCTATATAATCATAGAGAATGTGTTCCTTCGACAATGCCGGAGGAGCGTTTATTGATGATTGTCAATAATGGTAGTCGCCCGATTTATGATTATGAGTTCGCGAAGATGCAAGTTAGAATTCTACAATTATGTCGAGATGAATTATGTGGCATGCAAGTTCCAACTTCTCCTTCTCGCACTAATACAAATACCTTTACAACTGGGTCGGACAGCAGTTCTGCTTTAAGAGGAAAAATTAATGGTGACAGAAACAGAATTCTTGTAGATAATCATCCTGTATACATTATTGACAATAGAAAGGGATTTGCACCAAACAATTCCCCTCGAGAATACGACTATTCTGAAAGAGAGGAGGTTTTGTTTGAATTAAAAGAAGGAACGAATCCAAAAACGGGAAAGCCTATCTTTTTTGCAATAAACGTAAGACCGGCAAATGATTAATAATCATGCAACGCAAGAACCTCTTTGACGGAGATAGCTATAAGGCACAATTTGCTTTGATAACCTATCGGTGGCTTATGAGTCACCGATGGGTTAGTTATGCAGATATCATGGCTGATTATATTGGTGTGACAACAAAAGAACTTCCTGCTAATTTGTCAAATTGCGATGGGTATGGCGAGTTGAAGAAGGTGGTTGGCACACTAAAGAAAGCTATAGCCGATAAGCTTGAAAAGGACGTTGGCGAATGCTTTGAGGAAGAAGGCAACAACCGCAATAAGCGCTTTCGATACGTTGGTAAGGATGATGATCCACTTGCAGACATGCGTAATGCCAAGGTCATCAATAATCTTCGTCAGTACTGGAAGTTTTGCCAGGACTCTGCTGGATTCTTCCCTAAATCGTGGTTGGAGTACTTCTTCCATGATTGTCAGGATTTGCTCGACATGAAGGCTAAGCGCCGGAAAGGTGAGCAGGTGATAAGTTCAAGCCTTGACCGAATATTAACCAATATAGAATATCTCCCTCAGCTCTATGAAGCTATTACCAACAAAACGGTGATGGAGATAGAATATAAGCCATACGACAATGAACAAGTAACCTTACTATTTCATCCGCATTACTTGAAAGAGTACAATGGACGATGGCATTTATTCGGTCATGCAGAAGGTAGAGAACCGGAATTCGGGTACAACATTGCTCTTGACCGCATACAAGAGAAACCTCGTGAGAGGAGTAAGGTGGACTATGTTCCTGCACCGGAGCACTATTATGATGAGTTCTTCAAGGACATCGTGGGCGTGAGCCACATGAAGGAGCACCCGAACAAAGAACACATCGTTATACGCGCGCACGAACATTATATATTTAAATTAATAGACACAAAGCCTCTGCATCATTCATACGAGGTTGTGAAGCCTTACGGATTATACGAAGATGGAGAGTATGCTGAGTTCTCTGTTGATGTAGAGATGAACAACGAGTTTATTGGTCGTGTTCTCCAGATGGGTGCAGGACTCGAAGTTATGTCACCGCCAAGGATACGTAAGATCTTCGCGACAAGAGTGAAAGACATAGTTTCACACTACCTTGAACCTGGAGAGAAACTTCAACGAATGGTTCCAAATACGGAGGAACCATTAGAATCATAAGTTCTTGATTTTATCACAAGAATAGTTATTACCTTTGCAGAGTCAAACTTCGAAAACCGCCACGAAGTTGACGCTGCAATTCGTTGGTGGAAACCTAAAACTGATCGCAAATGGAAACACAGCAATCTCCAAAAACAGAAACGCCCATGACAGAGAAAGATCGTTGGTTGCTCGCAGCAGCTATCTGCTCGGCAATCGGTACTGCTATTACTGTTTTTTCGCAGGAAAGAAGTAGTTGATCAGAGAGACAATGGTTCCAAAATGAGAGGAACTATTGTTCAGACAGAAACATTATTCAAATCCGAAATCAAGTAGTAATTTTGCACTCGAAATCAAAAACGGACGACTATGAAACAGATACCAAACAACAACAAGGCAACCATGAATAACAAGGTAACAGCAAAGCAGACAAAGAAGCAGAGGAAGGCAGAGGCAGATGCTCACAGAAGAACCAACAAGCGTTGGGAACGTGTTGAGACATCTAATCGCTATCGCAAGGCAGCTACCGAAGAGCTCTGCAATGTGACAACAAACAAGATTGAGATTGAGGTACTTGACGGCATCCTTCTCAACTTGAACATCAGAAGTAAGATGAAGCCTTCAAAAGTGCAGGACAGAATTCTCCGTCGCATCATAGAGAAACGTCAGGCACAGGCAAACCACAAGAAGCATGGTCGTTCAGAAGATTTCACCTCAATGCACATCACCCTTGCATGCACAAGCAAGTGCATGAAGGATATCAGAAAGAAAAGATACGCTGCATGAACTTTCAAAAATGAGTGTGATTGGTTCCAAAACGGAAGGAACCAATACTCATGTAAAAAAGCTTGCATGCCCTATACTAACATAGTAACTTTGCATCACAATTCCGAGAGAGTTGGTTTTGTTTATACATTATTTTATTATTACAAACAACAGAGGTGGCGGCCTATTCCGCTAAACAAAAACCAGATGTACGATGAACACATCACTCGCACTCATTGCCGCAAAGGCACTCCCAGCCCTCTCGGGTAGTTCTCTCACCTACAACGCAGAGAAGAACGTGTACCTCACCCTCGGTTACACCAGCGCAGCTGGCAACACCTACTACCGAGCAATCCGCCTCTCTGACCGATTGGCAGTTTACTACCACATCGGACAAGGTTACGCCCACACCTTCCTCAACGGCATCACGCTGTTTGCATGGAACGGACAGAAGGCAAACATCATTGCCCAGAAGTTCTGGGGCGGATGCAACTGGCGATGTTTCAACGAACGAAGCGCCAAGGAAGAGAGCATCCTCATGCTGAAGGACTTCCTGAAGGGACAAGCCAAGACAATGGGCAGCATGGTGGCAGAGAGTCAGCTCCTTGACTTCTCGCGAAGCATGATAGAGGCAACTCATCAGAAGTGCTTGGGCTAACCATCATGCCCAATCAAAGAGAGAACAAACAAAAATCACAAACCAAGAAAAACAAAACGACATGGCAAGCTTAACAAAAGCGATCAACAAAGATCTGTTCGACAGCATCCTGCCGACATTCGGAAACCAACGAGTTCATATTCCTGTATGGGACGAAGGACAGAAGATGTTCCTCTGCGAAGAGTACGAGAGCGCAAGCGGAAACCGCTACTACAAGGGCGTGAGGTTCTGCGACCGCATCGTAGTTGTCGAGAAGGTGGGACTCTACCACAACTGGACCTACATCGACGGCATCGAGGTTTACGCCTTCAACGGTACACGCCTTGAACTTGTTCAGAAGAGAGACTACGACAAGGTGCATCGCAACGAGGAGTTCATCCGAAAGGAATTAGAAATCATGGTGCGCAACTTCTTTGAAGGAGTACTCAAAGCCCAGAGAAGCTGCATGCCACAGGAAGAACTCGAAGAGAAGGCGAAAGGCATCATCGATGGATGCTACAAGAGTTTCCTCGACAGCGACTACAACACACGTCTCACCCAAATCCTCCCACAAATCGAACAGAAGTAGGACATGCAGAACACACAGATAGACCCACACAACCACGAACAGCAGCTTGCATACGAGCTTGTTGCCAACACAAACTCCAGTTTCTTCCTCACAGGTCGTGCTGGAACAGGTAAGACAACCTTTCTTCACAACGTACAGAAGTTGGTTGGAAAGCAGTTCATCACCCTTGCCCCAACAGGTGTGGCTGCCATCCTCGCCGGTGGCGACACAATACACTCCTTCTTTGGCTTGCCAATGGAGGTGTGTACGCCAGGAACATGCGGCAAGATGAACGAGGCAAAGATTCTGACGCTTTTACATGCAGACACGATCATCATCGATGAAGTGTCGATGGTAAGATGCGACATCATGGATGCCATCGACTACACCATGCGTAAGGCTCTGCGCAACAACATGCCTTTCGGCGGCAAGCAGATAATCTTCGTAGGCGACATGTTCCAGTTGCCACCGGTGGTGAAGCAAGGTCCTGAGAAGGATATGCTGAAGGATCTGTACCAAACGGATGACTTCTTCTTCTACAAATCAGACGCCATCAAGCGCATGCGACTCGTGAAGATTGAGTTCCGCAAGGTGTACCGTCAGGATGACGAACACTTCCTGCACATTTTGGAGAACGTGCGCCTGAACAAGGTAACACCAGAGAACATCATGCACCTCAACGATCGCGTTCACATTCCGACCGCAGAAGATGGTGCTGTCATCACGCTGGCTTCCATCAATAAGACGGCAGACAAGATCAACCTTCAGCGACTAGAGGAGATTGAGTCGGAGGAGTTCGTCTATGAAGGAACCATTGACGGCAAGTTCGAGGAAAAGAAGTTCCCGGTGGACATGAAGCTTCGCCTCAAGGTTGGTGCTCAGGTGATGTTCACTCGCAACGACCAGCAAAAACGATGGGCAAACGGCACTCTCGGCAAGGTGAGCAAACTCACTAAGGACGAAATCAGCGTGACGCTCAACAACGGCGAGACATACATTGTGCCATGCTGTTCATGGGAGTCGTACAGCTACGACTACAACAAGGAGGAGCGCAAGATGAAGAAGGAACTCATTGGTACATTCACCCAGTACCCTCTGAAACTTGCATGGGCAATCACCGTCCACAAGAGTCAGGGCATGACCTTCGACAAACTCTCGCTCGACCTCAGCCGTGGCATGTTCGCAGCAGGACAGCTCTACGTAGCTCTGAGCCGTGTTCGCAGCCTTGAAGGTCTGTACCTCTCGAAGAACGTCATACCTCAGTATGCTCATACGAGTCGTGAGGTGCTGACTTACGCAAGCGAGTACAACAACGAGCAACAGATTGGCAACGAGATAGAGAGCGGAAAAGCTGTCTATGGCGCACTCCAGCACAACGACTACGACGAAGCGGCACGTCAGTACCTGCTCCTCGTAGCGAAGAAGGCTGAGAACGGCGACATCAAAGAAGCCATGCAGCAAGCAAAACGCTTCCTTGACATACTCGTGTGCGACGAGCATCTCTATGGTTCGATAGAGTCGGTACCAGAGTGTCTGACAAAGGCAAGCCATTGGGCACCGAAATTCCTTGCTTCGTTGCTCTGCCTCTATGCAGAGAAGTACGAGGAAGCATTGGCGTACGCTAACGAGGTACTGGCAACACACCAATGTGCAGAAGCCATGTACATCAAGTCGCGTGCCTTGGCAAAACTCGAACGCTACACAGAAGCTGACGAGACCAACTGCCAGCTTGCGAACGTGTTCGAGATGGCAACACCAGACGCAAAGGTGCTCTTCATGATTGCCATGCTCAACGAGATGCACATTGGCGATCCAGGACTTGACTTGATGCGCAAACTGGTAGAGGCACGTCCAAAGTACGACCTTGGCATCCTTGCCCTTCGCACTTTGATGCAATGCCACAACCTAAAGCTTGACAAGCAGTCGGACAACAACTGCGAGTTGGTGGACCTCTTCAACTCAGACGCTACCGAGGAGGAGTTCCTTGCTCAGCTGAAGGTCTGCCGAGAGAAGGCACCAAAGGCTATCGCTTACTTGATTCGCAGAATCAAAAAGCAAGAATTCAACGAAGAACAGCCTGCAGCATAAAGCAGGTGGCTCTTCCAAACAAACAAAACCAGAAAAAGATGAAGACAAGAACTGCAAAACTGAGAGACATAGAGCAAGTGGGGTTCCCTATTGTGAAAGCTGCATTCAAGGGAAAGGATGGAAATGTGTACGTGGGTGCTATGATGGTTGATAGCGGTTCCGTACATTGCATACTCAACAAGTCGGTACTTTCATTGATCGACGAGTCAAGTGTAATAGACGGCAAGACCATGGACATACACTCAGTACAAGGAAAGGGTGTAAAGTGCCAGGGTGTATCATTCAACTTCAAGATAGGATGCGGAGAGTACGATACATTCTATGTCAACAACACTATCGACTTCAATGCCATGTTTGATGGCGTGTTGATTGGTAACGACGAGCATCCAACAGAACCATGCACATACCGCAACTACTACAACAGTTTGATGGCGAAACTCGACATCCCTAAATTGAAATATCACGGCCTGCGCCATAGCTTTGCCACCCGTTGCATTGAAGCCGGATGCGACTATAAAACTGTCAGCGTATTGTTAGGTCATTCCAACATTTCAACCACGCTCAACCTTTACGTTCATCCTAACATGGAGCAGAAGAAGCGTTGCATTACCAAGATGTTCAAATCATTGGGCAAGTAAAAGTGTGTAACTCATCTTTTATATATAGCCCATAAAATTACGGCAAGATAACTAATCGCCAGTACGACCAAAGTAAATATAAGCCAAGAGGTGGAAAGCCAAACGCCTTCATTGTTCTGGAGGTGTTTGGCCATTTTGTCACTATGCCTTTCCAATAGATCTTCTTCGGCCTTAATATGTCGGACTGTGCATTGATGCACTTTTGCCAACTCATCTGTGCTGATTTTGGCACGGAAAACTATATTTTGTTCCGCTTTGACAATAGCACGGCAAATGCCTGAAATAATGTTGTCGGCACTATCCGTAGCTGTTTTGAGCGCAAAAGTAACTTCTTCCATTTTGCGGGTAGCGGCTTCCAATTCTAAACGTACATCCTTTAGTTCTTTAATTTTCTGTTCAAGTTTACTTTCTTCTTGGGCTACTTTGTTTTCATTGCCTACACCTTCTATAAGGCCGTCAATGTCTATCTTGTCAGATTTCCCTTTTCCTATTCCCATATTCATTGATTTTGAGTGAAACAATTATCTGTGTAAACCCCTCCTGCGCTTGCAAAGATGATTAGCCATTTGAGCGCATCGCCTTGCCCATTCGCGTTCATCCTCATCTTTATCCTTTCCCCAACCGCTCATGTCAGAACCTCCGCCGCCACTGGATGCAGCCATGCTCGTTGCACCGTCAAGGTATTCAGCAAAAAGGAGCAAGGCGGTTTTCTGTACATCTTCTATAGTTGCTAAGGGATTGTCATCCGGCACGGAACATTCCTTGCAGATGATTTCGTCCGCTTCTTCCGGTATGGCCACATGGTAATGGTGATATTCATCCGTGGAAATGTCGTAGTGCTTAATAACTAGAGCCGGACGGTTTGTCTGTGGCATTTCAGTCGAAACGGTAGCTGGCCGTATTTTCTGTTCGGTATTTGGGATTAGCGAAGATTTCCGCTCTTCATGAAGCCTTGCCCATGTCGCTTCTATCTTTGAAGGCATGAGATGTCGGCCTTTACCGAGAATGGAGGATTTATAACTGGAGTTGCCCGACAGAATAGAATAGCCTCGTACATTCCCCTTGTCATCCTCTTGCAAGTGTATGCCGTAGCCGTGTGCTTTTAGTCCGGCCTCATAGCCTGACCAACTGAAATTCGGCAAGGAGCGAAGCACGTCCATGCAAGTGCCAGCAATCTCCAGCCTGCGTTTCTCGTAAATATCCTCCGGCTGTACCCATCCCCGCCGTTCATTGATAATGTACGCAGCCGACATTGCCCGTTCCGCTATTAAGTGGTCATCGTTGACTTTTCCATCCATGTCCACACGGTTCACATCTATGTGCAGATGAGGTATGCCACTCTTTGCATCATGATGGAGAGCAACTACATACTGGCTGTTCTTTACGTTGGTGGATTTCGCACTGGTACGTTTAGTCTTTTTCGAGAGGTCAATGGAATCGAATACTTGGATGTACTCGTTTGCCAATCTGACCCAATCGTCCAGCGTCCAGCCTGAGGATTCTTCCTTAGTTGGGGATATTTCCATTCTTATCACATTCCGTTTGAGCGGTCTGCCTTTGTTGATTGTATTGGCAAATTCTTTTTGCTTGAGTACCATACGTTGGTACATGGCTTCAGCCGATATGTCATCGGGCAGAAAGTTCACTTTCACGATCTCGGCCTTGTCCTTGTTGACCGAATAGCGGACGGCGTTTCCGCCGTGGCTGATGGTGGCCGCTTTTGCTATCATTTGGTTGGGAATTTATTGGGTGATGTATTCCTGAATTTCATTCCAACGGGCCATAAGGGGAATGGCTGCACGCATCCACTGCTCCACGAAACGGGTGTCTGCGAAGTATTGCGCCCGATGGCTGCCCTGTATGGACTTGACGGCTGCCGCTATTCGCATTAGTGCGCCCCGTGCATCAGAGAGACTGCAAAGGGCTTCCACCTCCTTGTCGGTAAGCCGCCGCCTCGGATGCTGCCCCAAAGCACATTTTCGAATATAGTCGCTCAAAGTCAAACCGCAGGTCTCGGCAAGTTCCACGGCTTTTGCGTATTCTTTTTCGGTCACTCTGGCCTCCAACCGCTTTGTGCGCTTTATATCCTTTTTCTTTTCGTCCTTGTTTTCTTCCGTTGTTGTCATATCTAATGATTTGTAATAAGGTGATACGATAAAATAAATAAAACTGGTCAGCCCGGTGCGAGCTTGCGAGCGGCTGTAACGGCTTATGTGGCATGGAAGCGCGGAGCGTTTTTGTGCGACATAGGCAATTCTTGTAACAGTCCTGACACGAACTTTGGATATATCATGACTCACAGAGCGGGCAGTTTGTCCGAAGTCTTTATAAACGTCTAAAACAAACGTACTCCGCTACATTCATTCCTCAAAAAAGTGCTTCCAACCGCTTCATAAGAACAAGTCCCAATTCCGCCATAAACCAACGCTTTTCCAAAAGGTCACAAAATGCAGCGTGAAAGGCCGTGTTTCGCATTGTAAAAAGCCATCTTTTGAAAGCCAATACACGGCATTTTGCAACGGTCTCGGTTTCATTAGGTTTTACGCTCCGTTTCCGTCATGAACATTATTGCCCAAAATAAGGGATAGAGACGGCTGTTCACTGTTACAACAGGCGGAGGTATCCGACTTTCCAATTCCATCATTTGGCGTATTGGCAGAGATACCATCTTTATCTATACCATTGTCGCCAATCTCTCCGACACAATGGTGCCGCTCTTTCACGCTCACGTAATACGGATTGAGTATCTTTTGATTGTCCGTATACCATGCCGACACACAATGCACGGTGTGTATGCTTGTGCGGTTGGTCTGTTCGGATGTGACAATCCCCAACTCGGCCATTTTGTCAAGTAACCTCGAAACAGTCTTCTTGTCATAGCCTAAACGGGTAGCCAATTCAACTTCCGAAAGGGCGGCTTGCCCGATATGCAATGTAACGGCAAAGCCTTTCTTTTCGTACTTCGTTTCCTTAATGACCACAGCGTCAATGAGGCATTTCAATACCTTCATGCGGTCGATGCCGTACTTGCTTCCTGCCAGAAAATCAAGCTGGCTGTCGGAAAGCACTATGCAATAATAAACGTCTTTCTTCATTTTCATTTCTATTTATTGTTCAACTAACTCTAACTGAAATTGGTCAATGAGCGTTTGCAAACTCGGACATCGCTTTATCATTTTTTGAAGCGTCATCATGGGAGTGTCCGCCATCAGCAGAAAGTCAGCTATATCTAATCCTTTTTCCCTTTGTTCGTTTGTAGCGCACTGCTCCAGTTTTTCACTGAAAACCACCTTAGAGCAAACGGAAGAAAGCAACTGCACTTTCTCCTGCCAAACCATTTTCGCTCCCAAATCAGGACAAAGAATTACGGCATGGTTCTTTAATACGCCAACGGTGTCAGCCTTGAAACAGCCGTGTATTCCTCCAGTTGCCAACCATACAAAATCAGGCATGAAGTGGCTGGCCACTAAAGCGGATTTCTCACTCTCCACAATGGCTACAGCTTTTGTTGGATAACCAGCTAAAAGATGTTCGCCAAACAAGCATTGCTTCATGTTAAAGTGTTCAAGTTCCAATTCCGTATGCACCCAACTCACATAGCTTCTCGGTTCTTTTACCCGATGTCCTGTTGTCGGATTATACAACATTATCTTTCCTGCTCGTACTTTTCCTTGTCGGTCAATCTGCCAGAACACCGTGGAGCCTCCCCATTTCTTGGATGTCCCGACACAGTATAATTTGAACAGCCGGGATGTTTCTTTCTCACCCAATACACCCGAAAGAAAGATGAATAACGGATTCAGTTCGTAGTTGGCAAGCGAGCGATGCATAATGTCACGATCAATGTAATCTGTTGGCTTGGGCTGCATAACTTTTGCTTGTGACTTCCACGACTTCCTTTCTTCCAATGCAACGGGATTATCCTTGAAATAATCCGATGGCTTGTAATGGTATTGGCACGAATGTTCATGGTCACATCTGCCTACATAATCGGGAAAGGCAATCTGCCCTTCCGTATCAACATATTTGACAAAGCATTGCTTCCTTCCGCATTTAGGACAGGTCAGCTTAGAGCCTCGCTTGTATTTTTGGAGCGTAAATCTGTATTCAGTCATAGTTCCTCCTTTTTTATAAATGCAGTTCGTGCAGTTTGCAGTTGTTGCAGTTTTGCAGGTTACCCATGTCTTCTGAACTGCAAACTGCAAATACTGCAAGGTGCAAACCGTGTAGCTCATTGCAGTTTCTCATATTCTCCTCTTTTGATTTTCCTGATAATCTTGCTCGTTGTAAGGTTGACCAACATATACATCACAGACCTTTCGGACAGGCCGACTTCTTTTCCTGCTTGGATGGCTTCGGTGGTAGAAAACAAGGCTGGTACGTTGTCAAGCAATTCTTTCTTTTGCGGTTCTATGCTCTCCATCAACATGAATCTTTGTATGTTTGAATAACAGTCTTCAAAATAGGAACTTAATCTGATGGCCGATTTAATGGAATCTATATCCACGAAATCCTTGTGTACTTCGCCACAAGCCCATCGGAGTATCTGAAATACCAAAGCCAACCGTGCAGCAATCATGGGTATTTTCATTATCCGACTGTCAACCAAGCCGTCATCCTTTATTTGGTTTACCTTATGAATTAGGCCATTGCGCCAGTTGGTAAAATAGGTACCAGCCTCTGGAGAAAAATTCAGTACGTTCTGTAAAGCGTAGTCGTTATTCTCATCCGTTATAAAACAAATCTCGCAAATACGGTTGATTACATCTTCCCACAAGGCAGAATACTTCTCAAACGATGAAGCTGTGAAATCTTCGTCAATCGGCCAGTCTGATATTTCCTGCGACGAGGGATATACGAAAATTATCCTATCCAGCAAGCCATTGTCCTTGTACCCCTTATCGACCAGTTCATGCACACGGGTAGTCTGCATCGTGCCGACTATGTTTATAAAAGGTCGCTCAATGTGAATAGGTATCGGCATACTGCATCTTGACACATCAAGAGGCTTACCGCTAAAAGCCGTCAAGAGCTGTTCTATCAGTTGCCCCTTGCTGTATTGATTCACGGCGTTGAACATTCCCATTATTTCATCCACATACACGGTCACACCTCTTGGATTATCGTTAAGTGCACGAATAAGAGCCTCAGGGGTAAAGTCCGAAATGATTGTTCGCTTCAAAATCGGCTTGGGCGGCAATGACGGCCTTTCATCTTTCTTGCCCTTCTGACTTTCTAGTATGGAATTGTAGTTTTCCATATCTATCTTGAATTGCTTAATGACTTTGGCATCAAGCTTTCGGATGGGGCGAAAAGCAAAGTCAAGCGGTGGTGTTTTACCCATGCCTGGCCGTCCGATCAATATCATGTATAGAATTGGACTGCTAACCCAGCCGCCACGGATGCGGATGTTGACCGCATTGCCGATGGCCGTTGATGCTGCTGCAATAAGGGATGCCATTGTGTACTCAATGGAATAGTTCTCTTGCCGTGCCAATGCCAGAACCATGTCCTGCAACTTGGCAGGAAACACGTCCAAAGGTATCTTGTTCTCTACGATACCCTCGAACTCCATTCTGATGCTGTTGCACAAGTCAAGTGAATCCATTAGAACGGTCTGTTTCGTTTGGCATTAATGAATTGTGCAGCTTCTTCCGCCAGTTCCTTCTGTGATTTCCGTTTGCCGTCATGAAGCCATGCGTCAATCTCCGATTTGAGGAACATGATGCGCTTGCCTCTCTTATGAAATGGAATCTGGTGGCAGCTCGTCCATCCGTAAACGGTCTGTTCCGCCGGATGGCTGGGCAGGTATTCGCACAGTTCTTTCAGGTTCATCCACTGGTCGGCAGGCCGTATTTGCGGGATATTGTTCAGACCGTCAATCTTGGAGTCAAGTTTATTCAACTTGTCCATCATCCATGACATTGCCTTGGGCAAATCTTCAAATGTAATGTTCTTGTCTTCCATATCATTATCAGTTGATTTTGCCGCAAAGTAATGGCAAATCCCAATACTGATTTATGGGTGACAAATATCACATAAAGAAACATCAGCAGGTCATAAGAATCATAAACAATATGCACTGATTATCAGCATCTATAATGACAAATTCCATTATTAGATTTTTTCGCTTATGCCTCTCGGCATAAGCGAATCATCATTGAATCATAAGGTTGTGAAGATAAAAATGCACAGAAACAGAAAGCCACCCACATGAAGATGCAGATGGCTTATGACTTAAATGAAATGATATAAGAGGTTATTCGGTCATTGGCAAATCCAGCTTAATCGTCTTGGTTGCCTCTTCCTTTTTGGCATCAACGACCTTGGCATAAATTTGAGTTGTACGGACATTCGTATGACCAAGCATTTTGCTGACCGTATAAATGTCTGTTCCTCCGGCGAGTTGCAGGGTTGCATACGAGTGCCTAAAGCAATGGTAGGTGATGTGCTTCGTTATTCCGGCTTCTGCAACCCATTTCTTAATTGGACGGTTAATCCATGACGGGTCGGGAAGTCCTGCAAAAACAAGTTTCTCACCGTCTTTCCTTTCGCCGCAAAGTTGGTATGCCTGTTCGGATATGGGCATATACTCAACACCTTTGGTCTTTTGTTGGGTAAAGTTCAAGCGGTAACCGCCATTAAATTCTTCAACCTCTGACCACTTCAATTTTTGTATGTCGCAATGGCGAAGTCCTGTCAAGGCTGAAAACAGCGAGGCTCGTTTTAATAATGGGTCACATGGAGTTTGAGCCAAACGGTTCAGTTCCTCAACCGTCAGATATTCCCTGCGGCTCTCTTTCCCCTGAATGCCTTTGACCTTTGCCGAAATATCAACGGTAAGATAGCCGTCAATAAAAGCTTGCTTCAATGCTGCCTTGAATATGGAGAAATAAGTGGATGCCGTGTTTTGAGAAAGAGTACCATTCTTTGTGCCTCCTTGTGGGGCGTTCAATATAAATTGCCGGAACGATTCTACAAACTTTAGATCTATCTGCAAAAAAGGAATGGTATTGCCTTTTGAAAAAATCTTCAGCAGCTCATATACACGGTTCCAGTTGGCGATGATAGAATCAGAACTGTGCGCATGACGGGTGCGCTGCACATGGTCAAAGTATTCAATAAAGTTGTAGCGTGAACGTTCCAGCTGTTCTGCTTGTTCTGCATCTGTTTCAGAATATAAAGAAGCATTATCATATTCCTTCTGCCGCAGACTTCTCACTTTGTCGGCATAGATACACGATTCTTGGTCTAACTGTGACTTGCATTGAATAATACCGTTCAAATCACGTTTAGGCTTATAAGTGGTTTTGCCGTCCTTGTCAGTTCGGGCGTTCCGCGACTTATCCCAAATGGGAGTGGTGATAGTACGGTTTAAATATTCACGCACTCGCTGAGGTGTAGGCTTATCGGCTTGAAAAACCGGATAAGCCTCTACATACAAATACCATTCTTCACGGTATTCTGATTTGCGAAGTTTTACTGAAACTCGCGTATTGGCCAGTGCTTTTTTCATTGCTTCGCTCCTTTATATAGATTGTCAATTTCTTTCTTTGGTACATAAACGAAGTTACCTATCTGCCGGGTAGGGATAGAGTATTTGCGGATATGCTGATAGACCGTGCTGTCGTCCAAATGGAATTTCTTGGATATTTCGCCGATGGTATAACAGTCCTTCGGTTCCAAGCTATATAGTTTGGCAACGGGCTTTGGTTTTGTCAGAGCTTTCTTCCGCAGAGGATAGAGTTTCAGCAGTTCTTCTTTGCTGACTCTTGTTTGTCGTTCGCCTACGTTTACACTTGAAATGACACCTTTACGAATCAAGCGATATAGGGTTTCTTTGCTAATCCCGAACAAGGCATAGGCTTCAGGAACGGTGATATAGTCTTTGGACTTCGGTATCTTCTTCACAACCTCATCCAACTTCTGCATCCTTAGCTCCTCGTCCTTGTTTCTCTTCCAAGCAATTTTAGAACATCTTGGAGAGCAATACCAAGATTCAATGGTCTTCGCTTTGAACGGTTCTCCGCAGATCTTGCATTTACGTACTATCTCGAACTTTGCTGCTGGCATATCTGTCTTTGAAACATAAGTTATTCACTATCACCACCGACAACTATATAAGTTTCACATTATCTACTTCTAAGTGTCGGAACAAATATGGTACAAATATACAATAAAAATCCGAGAAACAAGCAAATCAATCAGAAAGTGCTAAAAACAAAATAGGGCGTAACCAATTGAGTTACACCCTATTTTACTATCGTTAGTTATCGTTATTTACCGATACTTACTTCACTTCCTCAAAGTCAGCATCCTGTACATTATCACCATGCTTGCCATTATCCTGAGCTCCGCCCTGTTGTCCGGCATTCATATCAGGACCGGCCTGTGCGCCGCCTTGAGCACCGCTCTGAGCATACATTTCAGCACTTGCAGCTTGGAAAGCAGTATTCAGTTCAGCCATTGCAGAGTCAACAGCAGCCAAATCCTGTGCCTTGTGGGCATCTTTCAGTTTCTGCAGAGCAGCTTCAATCGGAGCTTTCTTGTCGGCTGGCAACTTATCCCCCAGTTCCTTCAGTTGATTTTCAGTAGTGAAAATCATTGAGTCGGCTTGGTTCAGCTTGTCAACTTTCTCACGTTCTTTCTTGTCAGCTTCGGCATTTGCTTCGGCTTCTGCTTTCATCTTTTCAATTTCTTCCTTGCTCAAGCCGCTGGAAGCCTCGATACGGATGGCTTGTTCCTTACCGGTAGCCTTATCTTTGGCAGATACTTTCAAGATACCGTTGGCATCGATATCGAATGTTACCTCGATCTGAGGAATACCGCGACGTGCCGGAGCGATACCTGTCAGGTTAAACTGACCGATTGACTTGTTCTGTGCAGCCATCGGACGTTCACCCTGCAATACGTGGATAGTAACTTCCGTCTGGTTGTCGGCGGCAGTAGAGAATGTTTCGCTCTTCTTGCAAGGAATAGTCGTATTAGCGTCAATCAGCTTGGTCATTACACCACCCATAGTTTCGATACCCATAGACAGCGGAGTAACATCCAGCAATACAACACCCTTGATTTCGTCCGTCAAAACAGCACCCTGTACGGCAGCACCTACGGCTACTACCTCATCCGGATTCACGCCTTTGGAAGGAACTTTACCGAAGAAGTCCTCAACCAATTTCTGTACAGCCGGTATACGTGAAGAACCACCTACAAGGATAACTTCATCTATATCAGAGTTGCCCAGACCGGCATCGCTCATAGCCTTCTTGCAAGGTTCAAGACAAGCCTGAATCAAAGTGTGAGCCAAAGCTTCGAATTTGGCACGGGTCAAAGTCTTAACCAAGTGCTTGGGTACACCACCTACCGGCATAATGTACGGCAAGTTGATTTCCGTGCTTGTAGAAGAAGACAATTCAATCTTGGCTTTTTCGGCAGCCTCCTTCAAACGCTGCATAGCCATCGGATCCTGAGTCAGGTCGGCGCCTTCGTCGTTCTTGAACTCTTGAACCAGCCAGTCGATGATAACTTGGTCGAAGTCATCACCACCCAGGTGAGTATCACCGTTGGTTGACAATACTTCGAACACACCGCCACCGAATTCAAGGATAGAGATATCGAATGTACCGCCACCGAGGTCGAATACGGCAACCTTCATATCCTTATGTGCCTTGTCGATACCGTAAGCCAAAGCTGCGGCAGTCGGCTCGTTCACAATACGCTTTACTTCCAGACCGGCAATCTGACCGGCTTCTTTAGTGGCCTGACGCTGAGAGTCGGAGAAGTAAGCCGGAACGGTAATAACAGCTTCCGTCACTTCCTGTCCCAGATAATCCTCAGCGGTCTTTTTCATTTTCTGCAGAATCATTGCAGAGATTTCCTGCGGAGTATAGAGACGTCCGTCAATATCCACACGCGGAGTATTGTTGTCACCCTTCACTACTTTATAAGGTACGCGGGCTATTTCTTTCTGTACCTGATCCCAGTTCTCACCCATGAAACGCTTGATTGAGAACACTGTTCTCGTCGGGTTTGTGATAGCCTGGCGTTTTGCAGGGTCACCTACCTTGCGCTCGCCACCGTCAACAAATGCCACTACCGAGGGAGTGGTGCGTTTGCCTTCGCTGTTTGCAATTACTACAGGTTCGTTTCCTTCGAATACGGAAACACAAGAGTTTGTTGTTCCTAAGTCAATACCAATAATTTTTCCCATGATCGTTATTATTTTATTTGTTATTATTCTGTTTTGGTGTCCGCCTCGTTGGCAGACGCCAATAAAAAGACAAACGCCGTGCCAAATTGTTCAAAGAGGAGGCAGATTTATGAATGTGACAGTTTGTCTGTCAGTTTGGCAGAGTGAAATATATTTTTTCTGTCGGAAATTACCATTTGTTAATTCCTATCCCGCTCAAAAGTCCTACTTTTGCCCCCCGAAAAAGAAAAGACAAAAAATTGTTTGGGACATTTAGGAGGGCGCATCGCTAACATTCTTTCGTTCCACCGTGGTGGAACGAAAAGTACCCCATGGTGGAACAAAAGGTTCTCCACGGTGGAACGAAAAGTTCTCCATGATGGAACGAATAAGCATTTGCCATCAAACTTCTTAAAGAAAGAGACAGGCAACAATAAAACATACATAGAAGACTGAAGATTATGGAAAAGATGAGAGACAGCATTGACTTTAAGAATATGGACATTGCGGCATTGTTCCGCAAATTATTGCTTCCTACCGTACTGGGAATGATATTTTCCGCATTATTCGTCATTACCGACGGTATCTTTGTGGGAAAAGGTATAGGCAGCGACGCCCTTGCTGCCGTCAATATCGTGGCGCCGTTATGGCTGTTTTCCACCGGCATCGGCCTGATGTTCGGTGTAGGGGCATCTGTGGTGGCTTCCATCCACTTGTCACACAATAAACCCAAAGTGGCACGTATCAACATTACACAGTCTGTGGTGGTATCTTCCTTATTGCTGGCATGTACCTCTACCCTGTTCTGCTTGTTTGCGCCCCAAATAGTGCATTTGTTAGGCGGTTCGGAACGTCTCGAGCCTCTGGCAGTGGAGTACATGCTCTGGTTTGTACCTTTCTCCGCTTTTACAGCTTTGCTGAATTCAGGAATGTTTTTCTTGCGGCTGGACGGTTCGCCCAACTTTGCCATGCTATGCAACATAGTTGCCGCCGTCCTGAATATCATACTCGATTACCTGTTTATCTTCCCTTTCGGATGGGGTATGTTCGGCGCGGCTTTTGCAAGCGCCATAGGGACAACGGTAGGAGCGTTGATGATTATCGTCTACCTTTCACGGCGCAACTGTGCGCTGCGTTTCTATCCGGTGAAGCTCAGCCGCAACAGTATGAAGCTGATGAAACGCAACATCGGCTATATGTGCCGGTTAGGATCGTCTGCTTTTCTGTGTGAAGCGGCGATTGCCTGCATGATGTTTGTAGGCAACCTTGTGTTCATTCATTATCTGAAAGAAGACGGTGTGGCGGCATTCAGTATTGCCTGTTATTTCTTCCCGATTATATTTATGGTATACAATGCCATTGCACAGTCGGCACAGCCCATTATCAGTTTCAACTACGGGCTCAACGAGACACTCCGCGTACGCCGTGCCTACCTCCTTGCCTTAAAAACAGCCATCGGTTGCGGCATATGCTTCGCCCTGGTTACGATATTCTGCAGCAAAGACATCGTAGCCATGTTCATCGACCGGAGTTATCCTGCCTATGACATAGCGGTGGAAGGCTTGCCACTATACGCATGCGGTTTCGTATTTTTCGCTATCAACATCGTCTCCATCGGCTATTTCCAAAGTGTGGAGCGTGCCAAATATGCCACCTTCATCACCTTGTTGCGCGGTTTTATTCTGCTGGCCCTTTGCTTCTACGGGCTTCCCTTACTATTGGGCAAGCCGGGAATATGGCTCGCTACGCCACTGGCAGAGCTATTAACCACTCTTTTCATACTCATTATTTATATAAACAGGAAAAGGAAGGAGAAAGAAAAAAACATATCTTTGCAGCATGGAAATCATGGTGAAGAAATTCTGCAAAAAGTATAAACTGCCTGAGAAAAGTTTATTTGATATACTGTCCCACATGGAAGAAGTTTCTTTTTCCAAAGGAGAGCTCATAATCAAGAAAGGAGAACGGAATTCTAATTTCTACCTTATAAGGAAAGGCATATGGCGGGCATATTATCTGGCAGACGGCACGGAAAATTCCTTGTGGTTTGTCGGTCCTGGCGAGGTTGCATTTTCTTCATGGGGCTATGTGGACGGAGAACCGTCACAAATCAACATTGAGTCCGTAAACGGCAGTACGGCTTATTGTATAAGCAAAGCCGAATTGGAAAACCTGTTTTCGCACTCTATTGAAATGGCAAACTTCGGCAGAAAGATTTTTGAGCGTGAAATACTGTCGGTGGATTCCTCGACATTAGCTTATGGAGCGCCGCCTACCGCTAAGGAGCGTTACCTTACATTGATGGAAGAAGATCCGGAGCTATTACAGGATGTACCGCTGAAATATCTGGCTTCATACCTGTATATCACTCCGCAATCATTAAGCCGGATACGCGCCGGGCTGAGAAAGAAGGAATAAAGAAGGCGGTAAACGCCCGTTATTTCTTTACCAGCACCATTACCAAGTTGTTGTCCGTATCATAGAAGCCCATACCGCCGCCTGCCAGCTTACCGAAAGACTGGACAGCGTTCAACGCCTTCAATACCCGGCCTTCCACTTCCATATCCGGGCACGCCATCATAGTGCTGATGACCCGCTGAAAAGAGATAGCAGTAGGATTCGTATCATCCACATCAAAAGAGCCGTTGATGATGTTACATCCCGCATTGCCATGCAGGCGTTTCCCGGCAATGTCAAACTCAATGGCTGGCTGTTTTTCCATTCCCGACGGAATAGCTTGTCCGTCAGCCTCGCTAATTATCCATTTGCCGTTCAAATCAGACAACTTGGAAGCGGCTTCTTTCTTCTGCAATACGATAAGAGGACGGTTGGAAGAACCGCACAAAGCCATATTCTCCTTGCCCAGTTGCTTATACTTCTTTACTTGTCCCAAAGCAGCCAGAACATTTTTCTCGACTGTCATGTCAGGACACATCATGCGGGTACTTCCCAGCGCGCCAAGGTCTATCTGTCCGGGCTTGGCATTCACGTCAAAAGAGCCCATCAAACGGTTGCAACCGCTATTTCCATATACTTTTCCGGTCTTTGTGTCAAAACCGATAAACGGGAATTCCTGATTCGGAGCAGGTACAACCGCACTGCCGTTTATTTCAATAATATTCCACTCGCCACTCAAAGAAGAGAGAGTCGCGGCATTTTTAGTCGAAGCGCACGATGACAGCCCCATCAGAGTAGCCGCCATACAAAGGGAAACAAATACTTTCTTCATTGCTATTTTTTTGTTTAAGTTAATTTTTACGGAACAAAGATATGTAAAATAACCCAAAAGCAAACCCTTTGTTTAGAAATAGCAATATTTTCCCCAAAGTATTTAGCAGGATTTTAATGTTTATCTGAGAATTAAGCCTTATATTTGCTCTTCGAAAAAATGATAATCATATTTAAAACTTTTGTAAGTAGAAGAAATGGGTAAAGTTCTTATTATCGGTGCAGGCGGTGTAGGTACCGTTGTTGCGCACAAAGTGGCTCAAAATCCGGATGTGTTCACAGAAATCATGATTGCCAGCCGCACCAAATCCAAATGTGACGCCGTTGTAAAAGCAATCGGTAACCCTAACATCAAAACCGCCCAGGTAGATGCAGACAGCGTGGACGAGCTGGTGGCGCTCTTCAATAGTTTCAAACCTGAAATCGTCATAAATGTGGCTCTCCCTTATCAGGACCTCACCATCATGGAAGCCTGCCTGAAAAGCGGAGTGAATTATCTGGATACCGCCAATTACGAGCCGAAAGATGTCGCTCACTTTGAATACAGCTGGCAATGGGCATACAAAAAACGTTTTGAAGATGCCGGACTGACTGCCATCCTCGGTTGCGGTTTCGACCCGGGTGTAAGCGGCATATATACCGCCTACGCAGCCAAGCATCATTTTGATGAGATTCAATACTTGGATATAGTGGACTGCAATGCGGGAAATCATCATAAAGCATTTGCAACCAACTTCAATCCGGAAATCAATATTCGTGAAATCACTCAAAACGGACGTTATTACGAAAACGGCAAGTGGGTAACCACCCAACCGCTGGAAATCCATAAAGATCTCACCTACCCGAACATCGGTCCGCGTGACTCTTACCTTCTTTATCACGAGGAATTGGAGTCTCTGGTAAAGAACTTCCCCACCATCAAGCGCGCACGTTTCTGGATGACATTCGGACAAGAATACCTGACTCACCTGCGTGTTATCCAAAATATCGGTATGGCACGCATTGACGAAGTGGAATACAACGGCATGAAAATCGTTCCGCTGCAATTCCTGAAAGCCGTACTCCCCAACCCGCAGGATTTGGGCGAGAACTACGAAGGCGAAACCTCTATCGGTTGCCGCATCCGCGGTTTGAAGGACGGCAAGGAACACACCTATTATATATACAACAATTGCAGCCACCAGGAAGCTTACAAGGAAACAGGTATGCAGGGCGTGAGCTACACGACCGGCGTTCCTGCCATGATTGGCGCCATGATGTTCCTTAAAGGCCTGTGGAAGAAACCGGGTGTATGGAACGTAGAAGAATTCAATCCGGATCCGTTCATGGAACAGCTTAACAAGCAAGGATTGCCTTGGCATGAGGTTATCGGCGGAGATTTGGAACTTTAGTTTAATGAGGAATTAAGAATGAAGAATGAAGAATTTAGTTGCACAATATACGCCGTATGGTAATTCTTCATTCTTAATTCTTAATTCCTCATTCTTAATTTTTAATTTATATGAACGTAGGAGATAAAGCGCCCGAAGTACTGGGTATCAATGAAAAAGGCGAAGAAATTCGCCTGAGCGATTATAAAGGGAAAAAGGTAGTACTTTACTTTTATCCCAAAGACTCCACCTCAGGTTGTACGGCGCAAGCCTGTAATCTGCGCGACAACTATGCCGACTTGCGCAAAGCCGGCTATGAAGTCATCGGAGTCAGCGTAGACAACGAGAAGTCTCACCAAAAATTCATCGAAAAGAACAATTTGCCTTTCACCCTGATTGCAGACACAGACAAGAAACTGGTGGAGCAATTCGGCGTATGGGGCGAAAAGAGTATGTACGGACGTAAATATATGGGCACTTTCCGCACCACCTTTATCATTAATGAAGAAGGGGTGATTGAGCGCATCATCACACCTAAGGAGGTAAAGACTAAAGACCACGCCGCACAAATCCTGTAACAGTGATTGATTATCAATCACCGGGCATCAATCATTCATCATGCAAATCGGTCGTTAAAGAAGTTGAGGGCTGATTTGCATTAACCACTAAAATAATGGCAAAGAAAGACGAACTAAATTTTGAAAACGGAAATAATATGGCAGCAAGCGAAAAATTAAAGGCACTACAGGCTGCCATGGACAAGATAGAAAAAAGTTTCGGCAAGGGTTCCATCATGAAGATGGGCGACGAAAGCGTCGAACAAGTAGAAGTAATCCCTACCGGTTCTATCGGACTGAACGTAGCATTAGGCGTAGGCGGTTATCCCCGCGGCCGTATCATTGAAATCTACGGTCCGGAATCTTCCGGTAAAACCACACTGGCAATCCACGCCATCGCCGAAGCGCAAAAGGCAGGCGGCATCGCAGCATTCATCGATGCAGAGCACGCTTTCGACCGCTTCTACGCGGCCAAACTCGGTGTAGATGTAGACAACCTCCTGATTTCGCAACCGGACAACGGTGAGCAGGCATTGGAAATTGCAGAACAGCTGATTCGTTCTTCTGCCATCGACATCATCGTAGTGGACTCCGTAGCTGCTTTGACGCCGAAAGCTGAAATCGAAGGCGATATGGGCGACAACAAGGTAGGCTTGCAGGCACGTCTCATGTCGCAAGCCCTGCGCAAGCTGACATCTGCCGTAAGCAAGACCCGTACAACTTGCATCTTCATCAACCAGCTCCGCGAAAAAATCGGTGTAATGTTCGGCAATCCCGAAACAACCACCGGCGGTAACGCATTGAAGTTCTATGCTTCCGTACGTCTCGACATCCGTGGAGGCCAAGCTATCAAAAACGGAGAAGAAGTCATCGGCAAACAGACCAAAGTGAAAGTTGTAAAGAACAAGGTAGCTCCTCCTTTCCGCCGTGCCGAATTCGATATCATGTTCGGTGAAGGCATCTCACGTGCGGGAGAAATCATAGATTTGGGTGCAGAACTGGGTATCGTTAAGAAAAGCGGCTCTTGGTTCAGCTATAACGACACCAAAATCGCACAAGGACGTGACGCTGCCAAACAAGTTATCTTGGACAATCCGGAACTGGCAGAAGAACTGGAAGGACTTATCTTTGCCGAACTGAGAAAAGACAAGTAAAATAAAACGACAAGATGATAGGATGATAAAGTGATAGAATATTATCACTTTATCATCCTATCATCTTTTTATTACCTTTATACAGAGGTTGACTGAATGAGAACTAAAATTTCTTTTCGGACAACCTCTTCTTTTCTGTACAAAATCATTTTTGTACGAAAATGTACTCCGTCTGTACTATTATAGAAGAAGCATTTTACATATATTCATAACTTTGCCCCGAAGAAATTAAAAACAGCTAAGATAATCTTACTTTTGATAATATGAAAAGAATCCATTTCGTGAGCCTTAGAAGAGCAAGTTCTCTTTTACTCTTTTTGCTGCTTTCGCTGACTACGCTGCAAGCACAAATCAAAATTACAGGTACGGTTACCGACGAAACCAAAGAAACGGTTATCGGAGCCAACGTTACTGTAAAAGGAACAACGATCGGTACTATTACAGATGTAAACGGTAAGTATTCAATCGAAGTTCCCGACCAAAAATCCATTCTTGTATTCTCTTTCATCGGATATACCACCCGTGAAATTCCGGTAGGAAAGAATAAGGTGATTGACGTCATAATGAAAGAAGACGGCGTAATGCTGAACGAAGTTGTAGCCGTGGGGTATGCCACCGTAAAGAAAGGCGACCTGACAGGTTCGGTCAGCAAAGTGGATATGGACGACCTTACCAAAGCCCCTGTCAATTCGTTCGACCAAGCGCTGGGCGGACGCGTGGCGGGTGTACAAGTAGTGAGCGGTTCGGGACAGCCCGGTTCGGAAGCCAACATCGTTATCCGCGGCAGTAACACCATTTCAAACAATGCCGACGGTGCACCACTCTACGTCATTGATGGTTTTGCCACCGATGATCCCAACGCCGCAGCCTACAATCCTAATGACATCGAATCCATCGACGTGCTGAAAGATGCTTCCGCCACCGCCATTTACGGTGCCCGCGGAGCCAACGGTGTCATCATCATTACCACCAAACGCGGTAAGGAAAGCGCTCCTCGCGTCACGTACGACGGCTACGTCAGTATGCAGATGCGCCCGCAGTACCTCGACATTATGGACGGCAGCCAGTTCGTGGCACTGCAACAGGACATACTCTCGGCTTCGGATATGGAAAAAACTTACTTCGGATATAGCGAGAACCTGGGACGCAACCGTACGTTGGAGGACTACAAAACACTGCCCTACTACAACTGGCAGAAGGAAGTGTTCCGTGTAGCCCCCATGACAAGCCACCACGTATCTTTGTCCGGCGGTAGCAAGAACACACGTTACAGTTCCAGCATATCCTACTACAACCAACAGGGTGTCATCATCAACTCTTCCTACGAGAGCCTGAAAGCCCGTCTGACGTTAGACCAGAATATCACCAAAAGCTTAAAATTCGGTGCTACAATGAACTTCGCCAACAACGTTTCCGTAGGTTCGGCACCCTCACAGAGCGGCGGCGGAACAGCACAATACTTCCTGTATCAGGTACTTGCCTACCGCCCTATCGGATATAGCGAAACGGACGACCTCATGAACAGTGACACTGTGAACGATGACGGTACATATCCCTACAACCCGCTAAAGACCATCGAAAATCAGGTAGACCGCACCAAGAGCCGTCAGCTCAACCTGAACACCTACCTGAACTGGGAAATCATCAAAAACCTGACATTCAGAGCGACCTTTTCATATAGCTGGCGTACAGACAAACGCCAACAATTCAACAACTCCGATACATACCTTGGCGACCCCCAATATTCCGCCAACGGTGTGAACGGGCAATTCTCCGTCAAGGAGTGGGACAGCTGGTCTAACGAGTACACGCTGACCTATAAGAAACGTATGGGCAAACACAACCTCACCGGAATGGTGGGTGCGTCACTTTCCAGCCAAAGCATCAGCGTACTGGGTGCGCAAGCCGTGCAAGTGCCTTGGGAAGAAAACGGTTTCTGGGGCATCCAGAGCGGTACTCCCCGCACCATTACCACCACTTGCGTGGAGAACAGGCTGATGTCCTACTTTGCGCGTGCCAACTACGACTGGCAGTCACGCTATCTGCTCACCGCCACTATCCGTGCCGACGGTTCATCACGCTTCCCCTACAACAAATGGGGATACTTCCCGTCAGCATCTTTCGCATGGCGTCTGTCCGACGAACCGTTCATGCACTTGGAGAACACGCCGATTTCCAACCTGAAACTGCGTGTGGGCTGGGGTGCAACCGGTAACAACAACACCAACAGCAACTATCCGTCGTCACGCCTGTACGCCACCAGCGACAAGTACGCCTTCAACAACGCACTGAACCCCGCCCTGTACATCACGCAAATAGCCAATAAGGACTTGAAGTGGGAAACGACTTACCAGACCAACATTGGTCTTGACTTCGGACTCTTCAAGAACCGTATCAACGGTGAAATCGATGTCTACAACAAAGAGACAAAAGACTTGCTGCTCTATGCCGAAGTGCCCGCCTCACTGGGTTTCTCCTCCGTACAGCAGAACATCGGCAGCGTACGCAACCGCGGTCTTGAAATCTCCATCAATACCGTAAACTTCCCCGGCGGACGCGGCAAGTTCAAGTGGACCACCAACTTCAACATCGCATTCAACAAGAATGAGATTACCGCCCTTTCCGACGGGCAGGAAAGCCGTTTGGTAGGTTTCAGCAGTCCCAACGTGACTAATGCCTATATTTGTAAAGTGGGACATCCGCTTTCCGAAATGTACGGCTACGTTTACGACGGCGTGTACCAGTACGAAGACTTCAACGAAATCTCCCCCAACGTATTCGTACTGAAAGACAACGTCCCTAACAATACACAAAAACGTTCCACCATACAGCCGGGAGACGTCAAGCTGAAAGACATCAACGGCGACGGCCAAGTGACCAGCGAAGACCAGACCATCATCGGTCACGGCCTGCCCATCCACACCGGCGGTTTCACCAACAACTTCGAATGGAAGAACTTCGACTTGAGCGTATTCTTCCAGTGGTCTTACGGCAACGACGTTATCAACTACAACCGTGTGAAGCTGGAATCTCTGCGCGGCAAGCACATCAACCAGCTGGCTTCGGCAGCCAACCACTGGACACCCCGCACGGACAACGGAGACGGTACGTACACAGACGGTAACTATACCAACTACCTCTGCGCACCCAACCGCAGCCTTACCAACATCAACACCAGCCGCGAAGTGGAAGACGCTTCTTTCCTGCGACTGAAAACCGTACAGCTGGGTTACAACTTCCCCGCCAAACTCTTGAAGAAAGCACGCCTCAGCTCGCTGCGCCTCTACGTAACCGGACAGAATCTCTGGACTTGGACCGGATATACCGGATACGACCCCGAAGTCTCCACCCGCAACTCTGCCATGACGCGCGGATTCGACTACTCGTCTTATCCCAAGACCATGTCTTTCACTTTCGGCGTAAAACTGGGATTATAATCATTGACTATTGAACTTTAAAGATACAGTAATATGAAAAAACTGATATACATACTCCTGCTCGCGGTAAGTTTCACTTCTTGCAACTTCCTCGACACCACGATATACAACAATCCGGAAGGAGACCAAGTAATAGACGATGAAAACGGCTGCATGGCAGGACTGACAGGTATCTACGACATACTGGGCAACAGCGCCCTTTACGGACAAAACCTCTGGGCTGACCTTGATGCAGGTACTGACATCATGTACTACAACCGCGATTACGGCAAAGATTACCTCTACGTATGTATGTACAATTACAACAATACCGAAGAACGCCTCAACGAAACATGGAAGGCCCTTTATACCGGTATCGACCGTGCCAACGACTTCCTCGCACAACTGGCAAACCTCACCGACAGCCAATGCGGCGGAGCCGCCAAGAAAGCCATGTACGAAGCCGAAGCACGTGCACTGCGCGCACTTCTCTACATGAATCTTGTGGCATACTGGGGCGAAGTACCCTTGCGCACCACTCCTACCAAAGACCTCACCACCCAACTGCTGAAGAAGTCGCCGCAAGCGGACATCTACGCACAAATATTTGAAGACCTCCAATACGGTGCGGGTATAGTAGACGAAAACGGTAAAGTCATTGAAGAAGGCCACTGCCTGCCCGCCAATGAACTGAACGCTCCGGGACGTATCTCACGCACCACCGCCCAAGGCTTGCTGGCACGCGCCTACCTGTGGTATTCCGGTTACCCCGTAGAGGGTAACACGTGGAAAGAAGCCCGCGGCTATGCCAAAGCGGTCATGAACAGCGGACTTCACGACCTCAACAGAACAAGTTCCGACTCCAAGTATGCCAACGGTTACCCAGGACTCTTTATCAAGATGTGCTCCAACCAGTACGACCTCACCGCACGCGAAAGTATGTTTGAAGTGGAGTTCTACGGCAATGGTCTGGACGCTTCCAACGAAGCCGGAAAAGTAGGCCTGTACAACGGCGTAACGCAAAGCGCCACTTACGACCCCGACGTACCTTTCGCTTACGGCTGGTACAATGCCACCCATATCCTGCTCCGCCTCTACGACAAGAAGTACGGCGTTGTAAGCAAGAAAGATAAGGAAACAGGCGACCAGCGCAAATGGTGGAACCTTGCCGACTTCACTTGGAAGAAAGATGAGGCTAACAAGAAAGTCTACAAAGAAATGCTGACCGAAGCCCAAATGAATACCGACAACCGCAAAGCCTGTCCCGGCAAGTGGCGTGCCGAATACGACCCCATACGTCCGTGGGCACGCAACAACTCATCTATCAACTTCCCCATTCTGCGTTACAGTGACATCCTGCTGATGTTTGCCGAAGCGGACAATGAAATAAACGGCCCTACCCCGGATGCCATCGCCGCTATCAACGAAGTGCGTACACGTGCCGGAGCAAGCGCCATTGCATCGGGTGAAGTTCCGCCGAAGAACAGCGAAGAAACAGTAGACATCAATACACCGGAAGGTATGCGCCAATTCATCTTCGAAGAACGCACCCGCGAACTCTGTTTCGAGACACCGCGCCACATGGAGTTGCGCCGTATGGGTAAGGATTTCTTCTACAACCGCATCAAGCTGCTGGTCAGTACAGACGTCTACGCCAATGGCGACAAGCACATCATCGGCTATCCTTTGGACGATGTGGCTTCCGTACCCGCCCGCAACATTGATACAAGCAAGCATATCTACCTGCCCATTCCGCAATGCGAGCTGAACACCAACACCATCTGCGGACAAAACGAAGGCTGGTAAGTGCCGAGAAACCAAGAAATATGAACAGTAAGAATACCATAAGACTTAAAGAATATGAAAATAAATAACCTTATACTGAAATATGTCTGGATGCCCCTGATAGCAGGTACGTTTGCATCTTGCCAGACTGACAACGTAGATGACATTGAGTTTGGTGTAAGCGCTGACAAAGCCACTGTTACCGTCGGTGAAGCTGTACGTTTCCGGTTCGACGGCAATCCGGACTACATCTCATTCTACCCCGGAACCAAGACCTGCAACTACGCCAACCGCGAACGTACCCGCATTGAGGGAGTGGACAGCGTAGGCATGTCCTGCAAGATAGAGCAGGTATATACCGAACTCAAAGCCTATAAAGACCAACAGTTGCTCACTGCCTGTGTCTCTACGGACTTCACAGGAGTATATACTCCGGAAAACATAGCGGCAGCTACATGGAAAGCGGTAGAGGGGCTGAAGATGCCTGTTTCTGCCACCGCCAATGTAACCATAGAATATACCGAGGCCGACCTCAGAGAGTATCTGGATAAAGATTTCTACGTAGCGTTCCAATATAAGGCAGGTCCCAACACCATCAAGGAGAGTAACTACGGCAAACCCCGTATCCAAATCAAGCTTCTGACATTGGCTAAGCGCGACCCGGACAAATACGTCTACAAAGACGAGGATGTAGCCTACGGTTGGGGGTTCCAAACCGTACTTGTACAGACCCAGCCTAAAGGTGAGAAGTACGACATCACAGAGAGTATGCTCTCCTTCTTCCCCGATAAGGACACGGAGAAGGACAAGGATGTAGAGGTTTGGATGATAAGCAAGAAGCTCAATGCCGCAACTATCGAACCGGACCGCGGCACACCCATCAAGAGCACTAATGCCCGCCTGCCCTACTACGAGTTCAGGTACGACCGTCCCGGCACTTACAAAGCCACATTCATTGCCACCAACGCCAATATGTGGAACTCAAAGCAAGCTGTGCGCGAAGTGACTATCACCGTGAACGAGACAACCGCTGAATAATAAAGATATAAAATTAAAACCTTAAGTTTATGGCTAATAATAAATTTATCCATCTACTCCTTGCCTGCGCCCTGTTTGCTGCGTGCGACGACAACGACACTCCCGTTGACGAAAGCAAATCCTACCCTGCCGTTATCATGGCAGAAGCATTCGACTACGGCAGCGAAACCGGGACTACTTGGTTTAAAGGAGAAACCATTGGCGTATATATGCTGAAAGGCGGTACGGACGACATTGTTGCTCCTTACAGCAACCTGCGCTACTATGCCAACAGCTTCGACAATCAGGACTACTTCCTGCCGGGCAACAACGACTCTATCCCCTACTTCCCCGCTACGGGCGATAAAATGGACATTGCCGCCTACTACCCGCAAACTACCGTACTGGCAGACAGTCTCGTTGCCATCCACTTGATTAATAACTACGAGTACGCGTCGCAACTGCTCTTTGCCCGTGTAGCGGATTTAAACAAGGACAGCCGCAAGGCGGAACTCCCGCTAACTCCTGTGCTGACAAAGCTGACTTTCCAGTTCAAAGTGGGCTATGGCATGACGGAAGCCGATTTGAAAGGTCTTTTAGTCACCCTGCAAGGACTGCCCGTTTCCGGCAACTTCAATGCCACCACCGGCAAAATAAACTTCCGTGATGTGACAATCGGCGAGGACATCAAGCTGACTACCACAGAGCCCAAGAAAGAGAAAGCCTCCACCCGTGCCGAAGATGACAAAGAAGATAATGAAATCCTCATTACCGCGCAAGGTATGGTGTTGCCTGCCAGCACCACAGAAGGCTATAAAGTAATAATAGAACTCCCCGCTGCCAACGAAGGAACCGGAAAAACATACGAATATGAAATTCCGAAAGCTACAGACCAGTTCGAAGGCTCACAAGAGTACACGTTCGATACCACCATCAATAATGAGAACCTGATTATTGTTGTTGATAAATCACCCATCATCAACTGGGGACAAGGTGGAATCATCAATGGCGACGGAGAAGAAATAAAATAATATAAACCTCAAATTATAAGAATTATGAAAAAGAACATTAAGTATTTCATGATGGCTGCCGTAGCGTTATTGTCTATGAGCGCATGCAATAATGAAATGGACGAACAAGACCCTGCAAACAATGGGAAATTACAGCCTGTACAGTTCCAAACATCTATAGCCGGAACCCGTACGAGTACTACTCCAGACCATGTAACGACTTTTGCCAATGGCGATGAAATTGGCCTGTTTGTCTATGCAGAAAATGGTGTAATAGGAACTGATACTCCTATATATTCTAACGTAAAACTTACATATTCAGATGGCACATGGACTTCTGAAACTCCCATCTATCCGGAAGTTGCATACGACTATTATGCTTATTACCCATATCAAGCTAATACACAGGAAGGAATTAATCCTACAAAAATCGCCATTAACGTAAACCCCAATCAGAATGTTGTGAACAACTATAATGTCAGTGATGTATTAGCAACCGATAAGATTGCAGCAACAATCAATGCAACAACTGTAAATTTAAGTTTCAAGCATGCATATGCCATGATAGAAGCAAAAATTTCCGGAAGTTTGGTTAGCGCAGCTCCAACAAGTGTGGTCTTGAATAATGTTAAGACAGAAGCATCCCTCACACTTGGAAGTCCTTCCGCTGGCGTTGCTGAAGGAGCAGCAGCCGATGTAACAATGGGGTCTATCAACGAGGACGCAACAAGCAATATTTATACTTATCGTGCAGTAGTTCCTGCACAAGATATTGCAGGAGGAGGAACTTTGATTACTGTTACTTTAGCCGATGGAAAGAAATATCAAATGAAAGCCGCTGCAAGTGGAGCCAAATACGTAGCCGCTAAATATACCCTTTTGGATGTAAATATCGGTACAGCTAAACCTTCTGTGAATGTAACGACTAATGACCAAAGTATCTCTGCATGGGAAGGGAATGGAAGTATCGCTGAGAACACTACGGAAATAATTAAAGCAGTAACCTCCCTGACCGATTTTGGACTTACAACCGGACTTACAGTAATCAATAAAGGAGCTTATAGCAATAGTAATCAATTAAAAGGAGAAGAAAATGGTTGGTTTGGAAGATATGAAGAAGGTAAATCAACGATTACAATTGGAGAAATTGCTTTTACAGAGCCTTCTAATGGACTAACCGTTACATTAACATCAGATGCAGCAAATGGATGGAATAAGAACGCATTCTGCTATCGTTATACAAAGCCCTTTGAACAAGCTGAATATATACTTACCATAAAAGCAAAACCAACTGCTGGAACAACTAGTGTAGCCGGAGGTGTTTTAATTAGAACTGCCGATGACAGCCATTGCTTTGGTATTAGTATACCAAATGATGGTGGCATCAAAGGAGTTAATACATTTACTCTTTCCGAAGAAAAAACAATGACTGTAAGATTTAACCTGCTTAAAAAAACAACTAAAGTTTCAGCCCAACCCATTACTCCAACATCAGATATTGTGGATACAACATCCGATGACGTACAAGCAATAAACATCTATTTTTATTGTAATACTAAAGGTAGTAGTTTAGACATCACTCCTATCAGCTTAATAAAGGTTGCAAACTAATATTGCCTATCATACCAAGTTTCATAAAATGGAAATTGACATACAAAACTCATAATCCTACAACCCAAAATAGTAAACGCAGTAACAATAACCTAACCTAAATCTATCTCTAAAAAACGTGAATTAATGGGTTTGAATCCCCCGTCTCCTTCTTTGGAGCGGGGGATTTTGATATACTTCCTATTCTGTTCTGATGTACATCAAACAGAATTATCGCCATAGTCAAAAAGGTCTTTTACGCTACTAAGAAAGAGACATTATCTGTTTTCACTCATACCCCTTCCACCCTCCACACCCGCCTATTCATGCAGGATAGCGGGTGGAAGGGACACTGTATCCGAAACCACGCATCTTAGCGTCCGAAACCACGCACGTTTACACCCCAAATGCCACAGCTTAGCTCTATAAAGCCCTGAGGTTTGGGAAGCAAACGTGCGTGGTTTCGGACGCTAAGATGCGTCAGTTTGAAAAGTATAGTGCAAAAAAGAGCCCCTTCCGCATCCCGTTCCTCGTGAGCGAAGAAACAAGAACCGCGAAAGGGGCAAGGAATACCTAAAGAAAACCAGTTATTTCTTCAACCGGAACTCTACCGGCTGTCCGTGTTGGCAGATGACGGTAACTTCCGTAACGTCTCCTGTAGAGCGGACTTTTACTTTTTCGTTGGGCGCTGCCAAACTCCAATTGCCTTTCAAGTGCAAAGTCTTGAGAGACGGGGCACTGGGTTCGGGCGTAGTGTAGGTCTTTTCCTTGATATGCAGGTCGGGGTCGCAGACGCTGACTATCAGCATCCCGTCCTCTGCCGTACGGCGCATCACCATCGTTTCGGGAGCGATATCCGCCACCACTTCATCCTCCGGCAAGCTGACCGCCTCGAAAGCCGCATAGCCCGTCACACCCGAAGCGCGGTCGAAAACAATGTGTGCCTGCCGGTCGCGGCGAAGAATGGAGTAACCCGGATCTTTCTGCGCTGCGGCAAGTTCTTCGGCAGTGGGCCGGATAAGAACGCTGTAAACATAAGTAGCGTCTTTGGGAGCCAGACCATGCACAATGTACGCACTGGCAAATGTACCCTTCGTAGGAGATTTATCCGTATCTTTGGCACTCTGCTGCTCGGCTATCTGCACACGTACAAGGCCTTCCAAAACCAGATAATGATTGCCGTATCCGTCGCGCAACCAGCAGTTGGGATTACCCGCCAGCTTTGCGCCGAATGCAGGTTTGTCTATCTCCTTGCCCATCATGGAGATGGCAGCCTTGCCCGGACGATACTCGCTTTGGAAAATAGTAGTCTCCGTGGGGTACTGCGCATTGCTGTTGCTGATACCCGTTCCCAGACAGACTATACGGTTGTCGAAACAGAAAGCGGACTTGCGCGCTACAAAGTCGGGAGTGAAATTCTTGTAATCGGCCTCTTTCAGCTTCATGGCAAGCATACCGTTGCGGCCTTCCAGTGAGGAAGTTCCGGCAAAATTCTCGGTGGAACGCGCCATTAAAGTACCGGCACGCGGGTTGTCCAGCAGTTCCAAAGGCAGATGGATGGTGGTCGTGCCCGGCAGGCGGTTCCAGTCCCAGCCCTCTTCCACATATCCGCTCGCCTTGCGTGAGGGATAGCCCATTATCTGGACAGAGCCGTAACTTTGGTAACGTCCGTAGCGGTTGTCCTTTGCATAAATCTCCGAACCCCATACATTGCTGTTGAATGTTTTGAGCGTCACCATCCAGTTGTCACGACGGTGAATGCCGGCAGCGCCATAATTGTAGACGAAGAAACCTTGCGGAGCCTCGGCAGGATGAACACCTTTCTCCTTAAAGAGACGGGCTTCGGGACTGTTCTTGCCGTTCATCAGGCGAAGATAGTCGGCAGCCAGCAAGCGGTCGAAGTCACCGCCCTGTCCGGACAAGTCGCCGGAGAGCGCCAGTTGTGCGAATGCTTTGATGTCCGCCCCACCCATTTTACCACCAAAGGGATGACGTCCGCCAAGTCCGGTGCTCCACTCTATGAGGTTGGAGTAATTGCGCATGGCAGTGAATGCACTTGCCAAAAGGCGACGGGCTTCGAGCGAAGGAACAAATTCCGTTCCGCTGGTCATAGCCACATAATCGCCCACCGTAGCGAGTGCGCCGGTGGTATAGGCGGGGTAGAAACCGCCATGATGGAAGGTTGTGCCGTCTACTTTGATACCGCCAATCGTACCCGGCGTACAGTTGACCGACCCGGATACCCAACGGGATAAGCCTTGCAATGCCTGCGCACGCTCACATTCGTCGGGAATCATCATGGCAGCTATCAGCTTGGGTTGCAACAGGGTATTCCAAGAGTCGAGCATCTCATCGCGTATCTCTGCGCAAGGGCGTCTCGTTTCCTGCAAGGCAGACCAGAAGAGCAATGTCTTGAGGATGTCATCTCGACGTGAAGATTTCAGAATGGCTTTACGCATCAGCCAAGCCGTGGTATATATCTTACGTATCTGGTAGCCGTAGTGGTGGTTAGTACCCATGCCGCTGCCATAGGCAAAGCCTTGGTCTATGGCATAGTCCCATACGGCGAAGTAGTTGCCCTCGGCTTCATAGGATTTGTTGCAATAGGCGTCGTAGGCAAATCCGGTAAGCATGGCTTCGAGGTCGTTCCATGATAGTTCGCCTTTATCACGATGCAACTCGTCCGGAGCAAGCAGGGGCGCACCGGTAAAGCCCGAACCCGACGGATAGATGTCGGCTTTAGTGTAGGTTGCCGTAGCTTTCTTCACTGCGGCTGCCACGGTTGAAGCGGCAGGCGGTGTCAGGGCATCGCTCAAACGGTCTTCTATCATCTTGAGTTCCTGACGCTGTTTCTCCGTGAGTTTGGCAGGACGGGGAATGTCGTATTCATACTGTTCCCATTCCCACACACGGCACCAGTGCCAAAGGTCGCGCCCCACGGCAAGGCTGTTGTAGTCTATCTGCATATCGGGGGTGGTACGCAGGTTCATCGCCTTTTCGGGGAACTTCCAACGGTCAAAGAATACACGGCCTTTACGGTCGGGAGCCACTACCCGGTAAGAGGCTATCGTCTTGTCTGCCTTATCACCGCGCATACTCTTGAAGCCAATCCAGCAGGCACGCCACCCGGGCGATTGCAACCGGTAGGTGAACCAATAGGACACCTTACCCTCTGCATTGAGAAACTCAAAACGCAACGAATCGGGCTGTGACTTTTCATTATATATCCACAGCGTGATGCCATGCGTGTTCTCTGTCTTGTTGTTCAACGCCAACGGGGCGTCTAACGCAACATTCATTACTGAACCGGGACGGAAATCCCATTCAAGACTCTTCTTGCCTTCTTTATAGTAACGGTTTGACAAGGACAGGGATTTCTTGTCGGGAGAAGTGAAGCCCGCCGGAACCTGCTCCTCAAAGCCGATAACCTGCTGCGCACTCAAAGGGAGCGCGCAGAGGAAGGCGAGGGATAGTAGGAGATGTTTCATATGATAAATGGTTAAAATTAGTTTGTACCATTGATTATCTGTCATTCAGAGCGCAGCGAAGAATCTATTCTCTTTTATATGCACATAGGGAAGAGATTCTTCGCTGCGCTCTGAATGACAGATTGTATAAGATATCAAGCGTATATGTTTATACTAAATGGTTGTAAGCAAAGATACTAAAATCCACGAGATTATTGTGCAACAAGGGTATATTCTTGCAGTTTAACATCCTTGACATATAAAGTCGAGTTCAACTGATTATTATAAAAATAGATATTAATTCCCTTCACATCTTCATCGGTAGTTGCCGCCTCCTTCGCATTGTAAGTAGCAGCAGTAGATGTCATAGCCGTTGAAGCATACCCGAAGTCAAAGATTAAAGCTACTTCCTCCCATTCAGATTTCGTTTTGGGAGTAGTCACATTTCTTTCCCAATTTATGGTTCCATCCTGTTTTATCATGCGGAAACCTCGAGTATCATCAGCGGTTCTGATTCCTATACCGATAGAACCCTCTACATTAGACTTAGCTTGAATAGTCAATTTGTATTTTTTAGTTTTATCAAAAGTTGCCGTACTATGGAAACCAAAAGAAGAATTATTCCAAGTACCTTTAGAATCGGCTACAACAGCCTTCACTGCAATCTCTGCATTATCTACTGAAACAGTAGTAATCGCATCTGTCTGGCGTTGGAACCAAAAATCAGTATCTCCTGAAAGATGAGTAGCCGCAATTGACTCAGAGAATTTTTCAATAGAAGTAAACGAAGTAGTTGCTGCGAGCGGAACAATCAATTCTGTTAATGGTCCCGGAGCAGGTGTCGGTTCATCCCCTCCTCCCGTCTCTACCTCAATCGGATTCACCTGCATCTTGGCAAGCGTAGCGAAGGTTCCTTTGAAAGCAAGGATAGAAATATCTCTTGTATTATCAGCCACCGCACGAGTAACAACCTTTCCTTTCGGAGCAATCACCGTAAGTTCCGCTATATTCTGTGCATTAGGAGTCCCCAATGTTGCTTTCCATCCCATAGGAGCAGTAATGATTGTTTTGTCCGCACCTTTAATATACACCTCAAACGTTTTAGTCTCACCCGGATTGATTTTCTGCTCACCAGTAACATCTTTAAAATAGCACTCAAAGTCAGACACAATAGGAACTTCTACCACTTTATTGCTACCGTCAAAAGTTATTTTTAGAACTCCATTTTCTTCCGTAACCGATTGAAACAGGTTGACAGATGAAGAACTTGCATCATACACAGCTGCTACCGGATTACCATTCTCATCCTTTACTACAGTATAATTCGAATCGCCGGTAGTAGATACTTCCCAATTTCCTTCGGCATTAATCCGAAACTCCGGAGTATACCCGTCCTTACCAACTGCATTTATCGGAGTATTTCCCTGTAAGATAGGCGTATAAGTCTGCCCATTGTCATAGCTGACCTGCCAATAACCTTCACTGCTAATATTAACCAACGGTACATTTGCAAAGCTATCGGTTCTTTCCGCCAGCTTCAATTTGGTTCCATCACTGAGCGTAAGCGTATAAACACTTTGTTCTGCATCATGCTCCACCTTAGAGATAATCATGCCATCCTGACACAGGATATTCAAAGCTTTTATATTGCCATTCAGCATCTCTACTTTACTTTCCAATGCAGCCACACGCTCCTTAAGAGAATTAATATCAGCTTCCAATTTATCTGTATCTTCACATCCTGCCATAAACAGAGCAAATAAGATAAATGTATAGTACCAAATCTTTTTCATAATCGTATATAGTTTTAAAGTTATTATTTTAATGCATTTAACCAAGAGGGCACTTCACCCAAACGTTTCTTCAACTGTGCCTCGTAAAGAGAATTGGGGGTAACAGCTGTGCCATTACTTTCCAAACGCTTCACTTGTTTTGAATTATCCGCAAATTGTACTTGTGCTCCATGGAAACCTACGATAACAGGCGGCAAATTCTTCCACCAAATATTATTCTCATCCCACCATACAAAAGGATTATTATCTAATGCTTTTGTCTTTGTGGCATTCATGTTCCAAATAACCAAATCATCCAAGTGATTAGGAAGTTGAGTCAAATCTCCACCTTCGCGCCATTGCATGAATCCGCCGGTACAACAATCTATCAGTGTGGCACGCGGTTGCGAAGCATGGGACTCGAAACATGAATCGTCTCCCCAATGTACATTCCAGATTACAGCACCTAAACTCTGCTTAGACACACCGCAAGCATGGTACTGTCCGGCATTTTTCATAAAGTTCCCCAATTCATGTCCACCGCTATCTTTCAATTCTTTACCATCACTTCTATCCCTAACCTTGCCTATAAACACACGAGAAGAGCCTTGTGAACGAACTGCTGAATGCCCCCGCTTGCCACTAATATCTATATCGTAAACAGATACATTCGCACTATTGACAACAGACAGAGCCTCACTGACACTTATAAAATTAACTCGGCGCATCCAAGAATTTGTGAGCCGTCCGAAGTCTATCAATTTAAAGCCACTATCATCAGCTGCTGATGCGTGATGTTTAAAGTCTTCTTTGGCATCACCTTGAAAAGTTATGTCTTCTACTCCTACATTTTCGTAATGTGGATATTTTTGTATTTTCCACTCATATTTAGCTTCCACTGAGTGCATAAGCGGCTCGTAGAATGTAATGGTATTGCCGCTGACCGACTTCACTTGATGATAATCCAATACTTCCACCCCATTGGCGACAATGGACGGCACATCATTCTGGGTACTCAAATCAGTAGCCGCATATGGCGACAATTCCTTGCCTACCAATTCCGTGTTATTGTTTTTTAAATAAAGTCGCACCCAACTTCCGGCAGTAATACCGGTGGCAGCCCCTACCTTTACAGAAAAAGTCCCCTTTGCGGCATCTTCCGTTACCGGTGTCATGTCTGATGCGTCTGTATAATGCTTTATTTCAATCAAGGTAGGAGTAGTCCACATTCCGGCACCAGCCGGTTCATTCTGCTTATTCATTCGGATAACCGTTTTATTTCTTCCCGCACCTTTAATTACAAAATTTCCCATAGTAAGATGTATACATTCATTCACCTTATCTTCTACACCCTGCAAAACGAACTCTCCTTCGGGGAAATAGATAATGGCATTTGCCTTATCTTTACTAACACGAATATTATTATCTTTAGTTATCGAACGAGTAACTCCGGTAGCCGCTTCCAATGTCTTGACAAATGCTTCACGATCTGATAGTCCATCATTGGGAACAGCCCCATAATCTACCACATTATATATCTTATAGCCTTGTGCTTGCAAGGTTTCCACACTTGGCGGTTCTTTTTCGCCATGTTCATATCCTGCATACGAGAAATCAAGCAACACATTATTACCTGTATTACCTTCAAAATCCAACCAAGTTTGGCTTGTACCGTAAGAATTCAGTAATTTAGCCTTAATCGTAACTACACGTATGAAGTTTTTAGGAGACGTAATGATTATATTTATCTCTTCCGTTTTCTCCACATCTGTTACTTTAGGAGAAGTGATAGATAATTTAGCCTCTTCAAGAATCACATCCCAACCTTCCGGTGCTTTAATCACTGCCTCTTCCACATCCCCCTGCTCCACGGTATAAACACGCTTCTCAGCTAAAGGAAAAATTTGTTCATCGGCTTCGGTTATTTCACTGCCGTCATCCGCCAACACTTTTAAATAAAAGGTACTGATTACCGGAAAAGTAAATTCCTTTCCGTCAGCTGCTAATCTGAGAGTGATTTCCGGTTTACCTTTTTCATCATAATGCACACGGTCGAAAATAGAATTCGAACTGGTAACTTCAACCAACGCTGATACCTTGCGCCCATCACTTCCTACTAAGGTTTCATACGTTTCTCCACCGTCATAACTCACCTGCCAGTACCCGTCGGACGAAACCCGCATCTGAGGCGATACGATACGACCGCCATCCTCATTGACAGGATAAACGCTCAACGGCTTGCCACTTCCGTCAGTCATAGGGGTATAGTTGGTTCCGTCCACACTATACATCCAGTAACCTTCATCACTGATTTTAATTAATGGAAGTAATCCGTCCACATTCTCACCGGTTACAATATTAAACGACTGCCCGTCGGCAAGTTCCAGTTTATATCCTTTATCAATAGCCGTAACTCCCACTACCGATGTACCCGACAATAAATACTGTAAACCGTTTACGGATTCATTTATGTGCTCAACCGCCTTTTCAAGTGTGGCGACACGTTCTTTCAGAAGATTTGCCTGAGCCTGCAAATCATCTACATCATTACAAGAATGTAACGGAAATAACAAACAGCAAATACACCACAGAAACAGGTGTCTAATGTTCTTGTTCCTCATAAGATTATTATTTCAGGTTATTCATATTTTAATATGACAAAAGTAACCGAAATAGAAAAAAGGGGTTGGAAAGAATAGTTCATGAATAGGCAAAAATCATACATTTACATAAATCTGCAGCACGTTTGTCTAAATTATTTATGAGATTTTTGTTTTATCAAGTATTTTATAATATTTTTGCTACACATTCAAACAAATCATTATATCACAATAGTATGACATTGATTGTTTACATTCTTATTGCAATCCCGGTATGCCTGTTGGCTATCGCTTTATGGACTTATTTGGATTTTAGGAAATACAAGAAAAAGAATTCCTGTATTCTTCTGCTATTTCTTTTCTATCCGTTTCTGTCGTATGCGCAGTACACGGACAACGAGCACTGCAACATCTCATTTACTTCATACGAAAATCAGCCGGGAAAATTGGAACACACCAAAGACAATATGATTTTTCAATTCGTTCCGGCCGATGATGCGTGGCAAATAATCATCAAGAACAACGCAGATGAAGATATACGGGTAAATTGGGAAAAAGCCAGTTTCATCATCAACGGGAGAGCATCCGGCGTCAGTTTCCATCCTTTCACAACCGATGAGACTCCTACAGACATTATTAAAAATAATTCTGAAATAGCCCGAACCGTTACCGCATCCAATCTGATTGTAGAGAAGAAAGTCAATAAAATATATAATAAGCTGAATTTAAGAAAAGGCGGAAGGACCTCTGTCAATATCATTCTTCCGGTAGGCATAGGTAATAAGCCCCAATTCTTTCATATATTCAACTTTATAGTAACACACGTTGACTAACTATGACTTCACAATATATCATCGACCACTTGGATAAACCACATACCTGGTATGTCGTACTAACCGGACCGCATGGCGAACTGACTATCAAACAGAAGTTGGAACAACAAGGTCTTATCACCTACGTTCCATTGAATTCAGTGCGGCGGCATTGGGCCGGACGTATAAAAGAAATACACATCCCGGCAGTAGCGAGATGTGTATTTGTATATGCAACCGATAATGATATTCAAAAAGTACAAAGGGAATATACCGTCCTGCCGTTTCAAACCATCAAAGCTCTGTATCAGAAACAATAGCTACCGGATTGGAAGGCTATGGATTATTTCAGCACATCGGTAATTCTTTTTTTCAGATTCAGCCTTGCCAAATCTTCCGGCTTTAATTCCAACTCCACCAATATCTTAGCTGTAGCCACATTATATGCGGCTTCTTTCATATCACAATTTGTCTGCCCTTCACGTAAAGAGTATAGCATGGCAAAATCATAATTCAGTGCTCGCGAAACATTATACAAAGTATCAGTATCAATACTTTTCCGTGTCAACATATAATCGACACTTTGAGGCCTAACACCCAGTCTCCTTGCGAGTTCAGCCTTAGTAACCTGATTATCAGCCATGACATTCCTGATAATCTCGCCAATATATATATTACTCTTTTCCATTTCTATGAAGGTACGAATTAATTAGCCATACTAAAACTACTTGAATAATAATTTATCTGATTATTTGTTTGATTTAATTCATAATTTATTTGTTTTATCAATTAATTTATGATATTTTTGCCACGTATTCATATTAATAAAAAGATAATACATATAATGTTATGACATTAACAGGTTATATTCTCATTGCAATTCCTATCTGTATACTGACTATCCTTATATGGACTTACTTTGACTATAAAAAATATAAACGGGAACACCATCTCATCATTATATTTTCACTTTTGTTTCCTACCTTATCTCATGCACAATATATTGACAATGAAAACTGCCGCATTACATTCAGATCGCATGAAAATCATCAAGGAAAATTAGAACATATCAAAAATAATGTGCTTTACCGTTTTATACCGAGCAGTAGTGCATGGAAACTTATAGTCAGGAACAATAGCAATGAAGTAGTACAGTTGAACTGGGAAAAAGCCAACTTCATTATCAATGGAAGAGCATCAAGCGTCAGCCTCTCCCCCTTTACAACCGATAAAGTTCCGATGGAAATCATTAAAGACAATCATGAAATAAACCGGACCATTACTGCATCCAATTTGATTACAGAAAAAGGCATCAATAAAATATACAATAAAAGAAATATTAGAAAAGGAGAAAGAACTTCCGTCAGCATCGTTCTCCCGATAACTATCGGAAACAAGCCGCAATTCTTCCACACTTTCAATTTCACAGTAACACAAGCTAACTAACTATGACTTTTCAATATATTATCAGTCAATTAGATAAACCGCATATGTGGTATATCGTACTGACCGGTCCACACGCCGAGCTGAATACCAAAAAGAAACTGGAACGACAAGGGTTTATCACCTACATTCCATCTGATTCAGTTCGGCGAAGTTGGGCGGGACACATAAAAGAAATACACACCCCGATAATAGCGAGATGTGTATTTGTATATGCAACCAATGAAGAGATTCAGGGGATACGGAAAGAATATGCCATCCTGTCCCCTCAAACCATAACAGCTTTATATCAGAACCAATAGATATAAGCCAACGTACTGAAACTGATAACCACCCACAGCAGTATACCTTGTACAAGCGGCTTGACTCCTACAGCTTTCAAAACGTCACGTGACAAGGAAGCTCCGATAAAGAACAGAGTTATTGTCAAGGTCTTACGAGCAATACTGTTGATTCCCGCACCAATCAAAGCACCGGTTTCTGAAAGGCTCAGCACGTAGGTGTTGACAATCATTGCCAAAACAAAAAAGAAGATGAACCAAGGAATACTAATCTTCTGCCCTTTGCTTTTGAAAATAAATGAAGTAGCAATTGCCAACGGAATAATCCAAAGAGCGCGTGTCAGTTTAATAGTAGTGGCAACTTTCAACGCTTCTTCACCATAGGCGGCTCCTGCACCCACTACCGAGCTGGTGTCGTGGATAGCAATGGCAGCCCACGTACCAAACTCATGCTGGCTCATGTTCAACGCATGGCCAATCATAGGAAATATAAACAAAGCTATCGCATTCAAAATGAAGATTGTACCCAATGCCACAGACATTTCACTATCTTTCGCCTTCAAAACAGGACCTACCGCCGCAATAGCACTGCCACCGCAAATAGCCGTACCGGAACTAATCAAATAAGAAGTGTCGCGGTCTACTTTAAGAAACTTACGACCGATAACCCAACCGATGAGCAATGTGCCTACCACGGAGATAATCGTAAACTCCATACCTTCCTTGCCGGAAGCAAGCGAGGCCTGCAAATTCATACCAAACCCCAGACCTACTACCGAGTATTGCAACAGGTATTTAGAAGTCTTTTTATTAAACTTAGGATGAGCCTGCCCACACAGCAACGCAAACGCCAATCCAAGGAATAAAGCTACCGGAGGAGTGACCCATGCAGAATAAACGTGCATTCCCGGAATATAATCGAGAAATAGGAAGAAAGAAAGAATAACAAGAAGGGAAACGTAAATAATTTTGTTGTTGTTCTGTAAGAAAGACATATTAATGCTTTTCGCAGATGCTTGAGTTGAAGCCATACCTTTTTATTTTTATTAATTTGTTTTCGGGCGCAAAGGTAGGCTTCTTTTCCCAATCACGCCAATCGTTTCTGCTTATGCACTATAACTTATTGTTATTATGTATGGCAAACTGCATGAATACTTGGGCCAAACCGCTTTCTTGCCCCTGAGGCTGTGCAAAACTGAAATCACGCAACATAGGCATTCCCTTTATTTCAACAACACGCAACTGTCCTGAATATAATTCACGCGTAATAGAACGAACGGAAACAATACCTAAACAATCCGTATGTTCCAAAAACAATTTGATGCTCTCCGTACTCCCCAAATACATCAGAACCTGCAAAGAGGATAACTTTATATTATGTTGCTGCAAGGCACGTTCAAAAACATCCAACGTACCCGAACCTCTTTCACGAAGCACCAAAGGCAGGTGCAACAGTTCTTCCGGGGTTATCTCCTCCCCTACGGCAAGTTTGCTGCCTGTACGAACCACCGCTACCAATTCATCTTCCAGAAAAGTGGTATATTTTATATTAGGTAAACGAAATACTCCTTCCACAAACCCCAAATCAATACGATGCTCTTGCAGAGCGGCTTCTATCTCTCTGGAATTACCATTCAACAACGACAAATTAACTTGTGGAAATTTGCCTATGAAACTGGCAAGCAAAGGCGGCAGTACATATTGGGCAATAGTGGTACTGGCACCCAACTTCAAACCACCGGTGTACTCATTGTGCAACAAGTGCATTTCGTACTCCAGTCGTTTATAATCTTCCAAAATCCGCTCGCAATGCTCCAAAAGCAATTTACCGGATTCCGTCAATGAAATCCTACTCCCCTGACGGTCGAACAGACGCGTCTGATAAGCGGCTTCCAACTCTTGTATATGCTTGGTAATGGCAGGCTGGCTGACAAACAACTCTTGCGAAGCCTTCGTAAAACTCAGGTTCTTCGCAACAGCCTGGAACACTTTTAAACGAAAATCACTCACGGCATAATGAATTAAAACGATTAATTATCCTGCAAATCTTCGCTCCTGATACCTAATGCCGACATCAACGGATAACCCAACATCTCCCAATGACAAACAGCAGGTACAGCCGGTTCTTCCATACGGAAATAAATAAATTCCTTTGCATCTCCCGGCTTGCCGGCATTTTCCGCAACAGACTCTTTCAGCACCTCTTCAACTTCCTCACCATATTCTTCGCTAAAAGGTACAACAATCAATTTCTTCACATCGGCTGAGTTCAGGACTATATGCAGCAAATCAAGATACAATTCTCCACGGGACACAAAGCCCTCCGAAGGTACAGCCATAAAACTAAACTCCCCCAAAGGCCCTTTAAAAGCCACCCCATCCAGTTCACTCTTCAAATCGGAAGGCAGGCAGTGTTCCAACTTTCCGGATTGTTCATCATACACCAAAAGTATCTGTACATTATTCTCCCCCTCTTTCATTCCGGCATCCATTGCCAAATACATAGTAAAAAGTCCCAAGTCTACTGTCTGTAAAGAACGTCCCAGCAACGGTTCAAAATACTTCTTTAAATCATTGATAACAAAATTCAAGTAGGCAACGTCTATCACCATTACCGTTTCGGAAAGTTTTATTTGGGTATTTTCCATAATTATATATTAATTGAGGGGGTAAAGGTACAAAAAGTTTTGCAGATAAAAACGATTTGTCGCAAATCAGCCATTTTGACATTCATTCTCTTCTATTAACTGAAATTTTGTCTCATTTCTGCCGCTGGCAAATCTTTTGCGCCCTTTGAAGTGTTATGAATCTGATAAAAATAGAAAGGAGAACAAGATATGAACTTTAACAATTTTACCATCAAAGCGCAGGAAGCCGTACAAGAAGCCGTGAACCTGACGCAAGCACGGGGGCAACAAGCCATTGAACCCGTACACTTGCTTCAAAGCGTGATGAAGGTGGGCGAAAACGTTACCAACTTCATTTTCCAAAAGCTGGGTATGAACGGGCAGCAAATCGCACTTGTGCTAGACAAGCAGATTGATTCATTGCCGAAAGTATCAGGCGGTGAGCCTTATCTGAGTCGTGAAACGAATGAAATTTTTCAGAAGGCCACCCAGTACTCCAAAGAAATGGGAGATGAATTCGTTTCATTGGAACCGATTCTGTTGGCTTTGTTAAACGTAAAAAGCACTGCCTCCACCATCTTGAAAGATGCCGGAATGACGGAGAAAGAATTGCGCAACGCTATCAATGAATTACGAAAAGGCGAAAAGGTAACCTCACAATCCAGTGAAGACACTTATCAGTCATTGGAAAAGTACGCTATCAACCTGAATGAAGCAGCCCGAAGCGGCAAATTGGACCCTGTCATCGGACGTGACGAAGAAATCCGCCGGGTACTGCAGATTCTGAGCCGCCGTACAAAAAACAACCCTATATTAATAGGTGAGCCGGGTACAGGTAAAACAGCCATCGTAGAAGGTCTTGCCCATCGTATATTGCGAGGTGACGTTCCTGAGAACCTGAAAAACAAACAGGTTTACTCCTTGGATATGGGTGCATTGGTTGCAGGAGCCAAATACAAGGGTGAATTTGAAGAACGTCTGAAAGCCGTTATCAACGAAGTGAAGAAGTCGGAAGGAGACATCATTTTGTTTATCGACGAGATTCACACGTTGGTAGGAGCCGGTAAGGGTGAAGGCGCCATGGATGCCGCCAACATCCTGAAACCCGCCTTGGCACGTGGTGAGCTGAGAAGTATCGGGGCTACCACCCTCGACGAGTATCAAAAGTACTTTGAAAAGGACAAAGCTCTGGAACGTCGTTTCCAGATAGTCATGGTGAATGAACCGGATACGTTAAGCACCATTTCCATTCTTCGCGGTTTGAAGGAACGTTACGAAAATCATCACCACGTACGGATTAAAGACGATGCCATCATTGCCGCCGTAGAGCTGAGCAACCGCTACATCACCGACCGTTTTCTGCCGGACAAGGCTATCGACTTGATGGACGAAGCCGCAGCCAAACTCCGTATGGAAGTGGACTCCGTACCGGAAGAGTTGGACGAGATTTCACGTAAAATCAAGCAGTTGGAGATTGAGCGTGAAGCCATAAAACGCGAAAACGACCGTCCCAAACTGGAACAAATCGGTAAAGAACTTGCCGAACTGAAAGAACAGGAAAAGTCGTATAAAGCAAAGTGGCAAAGCGAAAAAACGCTGGTGAACAAGATTCAGCAAAACAAGGTCGAAATAGAGAACTTGAAGTTCGAAGCCGATAAAGCGGAACGTGAAGGTGACTACGGAAAGGTTGCCGAAATACGCTATGGCAAACTCCAGGCGCTGAATCAGGAGATTGAAGAAACGCAGCAAAAACTGCACGAAATGCAAGGTGACAGCGCAATGATTAAAGAAGAAGTCGATGCCGAAGACATTGCTGATGTAGTTTCTCGCTGGACGGGTATACCGGTAAGCAAGATGCTGCAAAGCGAAAAGGATAAGTTGCTGCATCTGGAAGACGAACTGCACCAACGCGTAATCGGTCAGGATGAAGCCATCGAAGCCGTTGCCGATGCCGTACGCCGGAGCCGTGCAGGATTGCAAGACCCGAAACGCCCTATCGGTTCGTTCCTCTTCCTCGGTACTACCGGTGTGGGTAAAACAGAACTTGCCAAAGCACTCGCCGAATATCTGTTTGATGACGAAACGATGATGACACGTATCGACATGAGCGAATACCAAGAGAAACACAGTGTTTCCCGCTTGGTCGGAGCCCCTCCGGGATACGTAGGCTATGATGAGGGTGGCCAGTTGACGGAAGCCGTACGCCGGAAGCCGTACTCAGTCGTACTGTTCGATGAAATAGAAAAGGCACATCCGGATGTATTCAACATCTTACTGCAAGTTTTGGACGACGGACGTTTGACGGATAATAAAGGCCGTACCGTAAACTTCAAGAATACCATTATCATTATGACTTCCAATATGGGTAGCGGATACATTCAAAGCCAAATGGAAAAACTGAACAGTTCCAACAAGGAGGAGATTGTAGAAGAAACCAAGAAAGAAGTAATGAATATGCTGAAAAAAACAATCCGTCCGGAATTCCTGAACCGTATCGATGAAACAATCATGTTCTTGCCACTGACAGAAAAGGAAATCAAACAGATTGTTGTACTCCAAATCAAAAGCGTACAAAAGATGTTGTACGGAAATGGAGTGGAACTGGTATTGACCGATGCTGCCATAGACTTCCTTGCCAATGCAGGGTACGACCCTGAGTTTGGCGCCCGTCCTGTAAAGCGTGCCATCCAGCACTACTTACTGAACGATTTATCAAAGAAGCTATTAGCCCAAGAAGTAGACCGTAGCAAGCCAATCACAGTGGATGCCGATACAACGAAAGACGGATTGGTATTCAGAAACTAAAAACAAGACCTTTTCAGGAAGTTAATATCGTAACTGCAAGAAGTTAACTTTGTAGACAACACGAAGTTAACTTTGTAAGAAATAATAAGTTAACTTTGTAAGAGACAAGATATTAACTTAGTAAATGGGGTTGTGTCAAAATGTAAAAATCCTATCATTCTGTCATTCTGAACGCAGTGAAGAATCTCTTCTCTGCATACATAAGAGAGGAGATTCTTCGTCGCAAGCTCCTCTGAATGACAGAATGATAGGACTTTTACATTTCGACACGCCTCTACCTTAAAAAGGGAGTATAATTACTCTGCAGTTTCTTCTTTCACTTCTTCGGCAACGGTTTCGGCCTCTTCTTCAAAGTCCGTCATGCCGCTTGCAACCAACAGGTTATACCAAGAAATCAGCTTCTTAATATCCGATACATATACGCGGTCACGGTCAAAGTTCGGCAACACTTCCGCCAAATAAGCCTGAAGTTCTTTTGCAGAAGCCTTTTTCACATCCAATGTCACAGCCACGCCGTTCTCTTTTTTCTTCATTGAAAGAAGCACATCCTTCAAAGGTACTTCTTCTTCGTCCGTATACATGGCAATATCGCCTAAAGAAATAATCTTTTCATTACCGTAAGCGGGGAAACGCTTCTTATCAACCAGTGACTCTACAATCAGCATATTCTTTCCCTGAGAAATGAGTTTATACAATCCCGGCTTGCCGGAAATAGACAAAATAGTCTTCAACATAGTATATTCTGTTTTGTAATTAGTAGTTATTTTTTCGGTGGGCAAAGATAGGTATTATTTTGAGACAGGAAAGTGATTAAAGCTAAAACCTGTGGAATTAACGGTGTTTCACCATCATTCACTATTACAAAATCCGCCCGACCGCGCTTTTCTTCATCACTCATTTGGCTGCGGATGCGTTTTTCTATCAATTCGCGCGAGGAAGCATCCCGCTTCATGGCGCGTTGCACCCGCACTTCTTCGGGAGCATAGACCATAACAACTACATCCACTTCGCCCGCAAAACCCGCCTCTATCAGAATAGCCGATTCGATGCCTGCTATCGGACAAACCGCATGATGCCGGAGCCATTGTCTGAAATCTTCTTTTACTCGCGGATGAATAATACCGTTCACCTGCAGAGCATGTTCGGGGTTGCCAAAAAGATAAGAAGCAAGCAAAGGCTTATTCAGCACTCCACCGGCATAGACTTCATCACCCAACAAAGCAACCAACTCCCTGCGAATGTCAGAGTCTGCCAACATAAGCCGCTTGGTTTCCACATCAGAAATATAGACAGGAATCCCCATCGCTTCCAACAGTCGGGACACAACACTTTTTCCACTGCCAATACCTCCGGTTATGCCTATCCTGACGGTCATAATGAAGAAGGAATTTGTTCTATAAGGAAATCAACCTGTTCGGGATTAAAACGCACTTGAGTCACTCCTTCCGGAATATTCCTTAGCTTTACAGTGTACTTGTCCGAACCCAACCGCAGCAGTTCCTCATAGGAAACATTGATATGAAAATCATCCGCGGTTATTTGACGGAAACGGCTAAGTCCTACTTGAAAAGTCACTTGAACTTTAGACGGGAAAGCACGCAGTACTTTATTAGCCGGGAAGTTTACTCCATGTAATGGTACTTCTACTGTCTTTTCCGTATAAATATCTACAGGAAGCATCATTTCAATAGAAGCCGGTACAAACTTCACCCCCTTCTGAGTGACCAAAGCCACCTGCCGCCTCAATGTATCAGAAATATTCTCCAGCTTAATATGTTGCGTATAGGCAGCGGTTATTGTATCCAGTACCCCTTCCGGTGCATAGGCCAAAACTGAATCCGGACTAAAAACCGTATCCGACAAATAATATTGCCGTCCGGCACTGACCGTGCCCGATAGTTTTACAGGGACCAACTTAGACAATCCCGTCGCATAAATATATTCCAGTGTATCCGGCTTTATGGATAGCAGGCGCGTAGAAACGTTCAACTGACTAAGAACCTTCTTCTCGAATTGAGAAGCATACACACGTACATGATTGTTGACACCTCGATAATCAGAAAAGTCAAGTGTAATCGGATAGAAACTTTTTCCCAACATATAATTGAGCAAGACAGTTCCTTTATCCTTCACCTTGATGCGAAGTTCGGAAGCAGGCTCTGAAGTAATCATTGTATTATTGGGCACACCGCGCAGACGCACCGGAACAGAGAACTCCGCTTCATAATCGTTGTTCAACGTCTGTAACAGCCAGAAACCGCCGGCTATAAAAAAGAAAAACAAAAAAACAAAGAACTCCCTGCTCTTATCGCTAAGCAGAAAGTCCTTTGCTTTTCCGGTTATATTTAAATAAATACGTCTTATGTTCCTACGATTCAACATAGGCTCACATCTACTTATTTAGAAGCCTGGCTACTGTTTGCATCAGCAGCTGCGGCAAAAATAGAATTCTTATCAATATGGATTTTAACGTTAGAAGCAATTTCAAGTACTACATCATTATCGTTAATTTCCTTGATGATACCGTGAATACCACCGGCAGTGATAACCTTTTGGTTCACTTGAAGAGACTTACGAAAGTTCGCAATTTCTTTTTGTTTCTTGTTTTGAGGACGAATCATAAAAAAGTACATGATGGCAAACATAGCTATCAGCATAATCCACATCATGCTTCCGTCCGGGCCTGCGGCAGGAGCTTGCAGGAAGAATACAGTCATTAAATTCATAAATATTCCGTTTTAATTTTTATTATTCAACAAAGGTATCAGTTTTTCGACAACTTCCCTTCTTTTTTTAATTCCTTAACTATTCCATCTAATGTGCCATTTACAAAGCTACCGCTTTTAGCAGTGCTGTATACTTTGGCTATGTCTACATACTCATTTAACGAAACACTAACGGGAATGTTCGGAAAGCTCAATATTTCCGCCAACGCACACTGCATAATAACCACATCCATGAATGCGACACGATCCAAATCCCAATTACGCGTATTTTCGCTGATAAGATGACGATAGTAATCGCAATTCAATATCGTGCGACGGAACAAACGGCGAGCAAACTCCTGATCCTCGTCATCCTTAAATTCGGGTAGCAAAGACTGATTGGCACCATTCTTCTCTTCAAAACGTTTAATTGTTTTCAGAACGAATGTGTCAACTATTTCTTTATCATCATTCCAATAGAGACTTTGATCCTCAAGCAATACATCAAGATCTTCATTGTTGAAAATAAATGTTTTATAAAGCTTTCGCCATAATTCGCGGTCTTCCTCATAAGTCTTTTCAGAAGAAGCCATATATTCTTTATATATATCGGAAGCGATAATCTTTTCAAACAATCCTTTGACAAAATCCTCGTCATTCGCCCAAGTGCGCTTCTGATTGGAGATAAAATCCATCAACTGCTTGTTTACTTCTAACTGGGAAATGAATTTGTTTTCTACGAATTTCATGTTCGGATACAACTCTTCGGCCGTAGGAGCCAATTTTGCTTTTGCCGCATCAAGGCGCTTTTGTGCGTAGTTCGTCAATGCTATCATCAGCATGAGCAGGTAGTTGTAGAGATCATATGCTTTGGAAAGGCTGAAGAACAATTCCTTCTCTGCAGCATCTAAATTTTTACTACCATTCTGATAATAAGCGTATACTATTTGTATAATCTTAAGACGAATAAGAACTCTGTTTATCATAACTAAAGTAAATACTGGTGTTTTAATGAGGGGCAAAAGTAGATATTTTTAATGAGTTTACATAAATAAATCACATTTTTTAATGCAGATAATCATTATCCGGGCTTTTTCTTTTGACAGTTTAAAAAAAATCGTCAATTTTGACCCCGATTACAACAAGATAGCTAAAATATGGAAGACTTAAAAAAGAAAAGTGGGCTGGATGTGAACGACAAAGAGATTGTATTTTCCCAATCCATCAAAGCAGGTAAGCGCATCTATTATTTGGATGTTAAGAAAAACAGAAAGGATGAAATGTTTCTTGCCATTACCGAAAGCAAGAAAGTAGTAATGGGTGAAGGAGATGACTCGCAAGTAAGTTTCGAAAAACACAAAATCTTTTTGTACAAAGAAGATTTTGAGAAATTCATGAACGGTCTGCAGCAAGCCATTGGCTTCATTCAAGAGCAGCAAGGAAGTTATGTACGTCATAATGACAATGAAAACTTACCCGACAGCGAACAACCGACGACAGAGCAGGAGGAAAAAGGCTCTCCACTTGACGGGGAAATTAAAATAGATATTGATTTTTAAAGGGCAACCTTTTGATAATTCAAAAAGAAGCTGTACTTTTGCACCGCTTTTTGCAACATCGTGTGGTGAACCACATCGTGTGATGGTGAATTAAGCAATAATCTACTTAATTTAGAGTAACACAAAATTAAAAAAAATGAAATCAATTGAAGTAAAAGGAACTGCAAGAACTATTGCAGAACGTTCTTCGGAACAAGCAAGAGCTTTGAAAGCTATTCGTAAAGACAACGGTGTACCTTGCGTACTCTACGGAGCAGGTGAAAACGTTCATTTCACTGTACCGGCAGAAGGTCTGCGCAACTTGGTTTATACTCCGCACATCTACGTGGTTGACCTGATTATCGATGGCAAGAAAGTAAACGCTATCTTGAAAGATATTCAATTCCACCCGGTAAAGGACACTATCCTGCACGTTGACTTCTATCAAATTGACGAAGCTAAGCCTATCGTTATGGAAGTTCCCGTACAAATGGAAGGTTTGGCAGAAGGTGTGAAAGCCGGTGGTAAGCTGACTCTGCAAATGCGTAAACTGAAAGTTAGAGCTTTGTATAACGTTATTCCTGAAAAGCTGATTGTCAACGTATCTCACTTGGGATTGGGCAAAACAGTAAAAGTAGGTGAATTGAGCTACGAAGGTTTGGAACTGTTGAATGCAAAAGAAGCCGTTGTATGTGCTGTTAAGCTGACTCGTGCTGCAAGAGGTGCTGCGGCAGCTGCTGCAAACAACTAATCAGTGCTTTCTTAGTAAGAAAACAAGATATTCCGGAACGCGGATTAACGCAGACAACGCAGATTTCATATCCGCGGACAGCTGCGATAATCCGCGTTCCTCTTTTATCCGAATTATCATCATAGTAAGAATATAAACAATGAAATATCTAATTGTCGGTTTAGGCAATATCGGTCCCGAGTATCACGAAACGCGCCACAACATAGGTTTCATGGTAGTAGACGCCTTAGCAAAAGCTACCGGAGCGACCTTTAACGACGGACGTTACGGTTTCACCGCCACGTTGTCAATCAAAGGCAGGCAGATAATGTTACTGAAGCCGTCTACCTTTATGAACCTGAGCGGAAACGCCGTACGCTACTGGATGCAGAAAGAGAACATTCCATTGGAGAATGTATTAATAGTGGTAGATGACTTGGCATTGCCTTTTGGCACTCTGCGGCTGAAAGGAAAAGGAAGTGATGCGGGACACAACGGTCTGAAACATATCGCAGCAACATTGGGTACTCAAAACTATGCCCGTCTGCGTTTTGGCATCGGCAATGATTTCCCCCGCGGCGGACAGATAGATTTTGTATTGGGACATTTTACAGACGAGGATTGGAAAACAATGGACGAGCGTCTGGAAACAGCCGGCGAAATCATCAAAAGTTTTTGTCTTGCCGGTATCAACATTACAATGAATCAGTTTAATAAGAAATGAGCGAAGCAAGAATAGACAAATGGATGTGGGCTGTACGTATATTCAAAACACGTACCATTGCAGCCGAAGCCTGCAAAAAAGGACGCATCAGCATTAACGGTGCACTGGCAAAGGCTGCCCGAACGGTAAAGCCGGGAGATGTCATACAAGTACGCAAGCCGCCCGTCACCTATTCTTTCAAAGTACTACAAACAATAGAAAAGCGCGTAGGGGCCAAGCTCGTTCCCGAAATGATGGAGAACGTAACCACTCCCGACCAATATGAATTATTGGAAATGAGTAAGGTTAGCGGTTTTATCGACCGCGCCAAAGGGACCGGACGTCCCACCAAAAAAGACCGCCGTGTACTGGAAGACTTCACTGCTCCGGAATTCATGGATGACTTTGATTTTGATTTCGACTTTGAAGAATAATTATATATAAGTATGAGCGAGAAAATAATAAAATGGGGATTCATTGGCTGCGGAGAAGTAACCAAATACAAAAGCGGACCTGCTTTCCAGAAGATTGACCACTCCGAAGTAGTGGCTGTAATGAGCCGGGATATTGCCAAAGCCAAAGCTTATGCTAAAGAAAGAGGCATTGCCAAATGGTACAACGATGCGCAAGAATTGATTAACGATGAAGAGGTGAATGCCGTGTATATCGCTACTCCACCCTCCTCCCACGCCACATATGCCATAATGTCCATGAAGGCCGGCAAGCCTGTCTATATAGAGAAACCAATGGCAGTGACCTACGAGGAGTGTTGCCGCATCAACCGTATCTCTCAGGAGACCGGTATTCCCTGTTTCGTAGCCTATTACCGCCGCTATCTTCCTTACTTTCTGAAAGTAAAATCATTAGTGGAAGAAGGGGCTATCGGGAACATAATCAACATACAAATCCGTTTTGCCCAACCTCCCCGCGACTTGGATTATAACAAGGAAAACTTGCCTTGGCGTGTACAACCCGACATTGCAGGTGGCGGTTATTTTTACGACTTAGCCCCGCATCAGATAGACATATTGCAAGATATGTTCGGCTATATTCTTGAAGCTAACGGATATAAGAGCAACCGTGGCGGTCTATACCCGGCAGAAGATACCCTCAGCGCCTGTTTCCAGTTTGATAGCGGACTGGTAGGCAGTGGTTCGTGGTGTTTCGTTGCCCATGAATCCGCACGGGAAGACCGTATAGAAATCATCGGAGATAGAGGTATGATATGTTTCTCTGTATTTACCTATGACCCCATAGCCCTACATACCGAAAAAGGAAGGGAAGAAATTCCGGTTGAAAACCCAATCTATGTTCAGCAACCGCTCATCCAAGCTGTTGTAGACCATCTGCTTGGCAAATCTACCTGTAGCTGTGACGGCGAAAGCGCAACACTGACAAACTGGGTGATGGATAAGATACTAAATAAAATATAATTTATAAAAATGAAGAATGAGGAATGAAGAATGAAGAATTACCTTGCGGCATAATAGCGCAGCTAATTCTTCATTCTTCATTCCTCATTCTTCATTGCTTTTAAAGGTTCTTTTTCACTGCCTCAATCAGCTCTTGGTATTCAGCATCTGTCAGGTACACTTTTCCCGGGTTCATTTGGAAAGTACCGCCATAATCAGGACCATCTACATATTTCGGTGCTAAATGGAAGTGAAGATGAGACAATTTATCTGAGTATGCACCGTAATTAATCTTCTCAGGGTTAAAGGCTTTCTGCATGGCGCGAGTCACACGGGCCACGTCTGCCATAAAAGCATTACGTTCTTCGTCAGTCAGCTCGTTCAAGTCATTCACATGGTCTTTGTAAGCCACAAGGCAACGCCCACGATAAGTCTGCTCCTTAAAAAGGAAAACACGGGACACACTAAGCTGTGCAATCTCAATCATCAGATTATGCAAGGTCTCATTATTCTGGCAATACAGACATTCTTTCGGATCACTTTTCATGATATTCTTTTTTTAGTTTATATTTATAAAGCAAAGATAATTGTTCTCTTAGCATTACAGGTCGATATTTTCATCATTTTCGCCAACCAATTTATACACATCCACATTTTCACCGACAATCCACACCACATCCCCCTCGGCGAATGGTTCATGTACGTCGGGAGCGTGCAACACATCTTCCCCCCGTTCTACTCCGGCAATCAAGCAATGGTATTTCTCCCGGATACCCGCTTCCTTCAAAGTCTTGCCCAGAAAAGGAGAAGTGGCATCTATACGCAGTTGACGCAGTATCATTTCACTCTTTTCCACCGCATCCGTGGCTATTGCAGAAAACTTGTCCATTTCTTCGCCAAACGCATTCAGTTCTTCATCGGTGGCAATGACCTGTATCTTATCCTGAGGGAAAAGACGTACCGAAGCGCCGGGAATATTTATCCGCTTGCGTCCACGAAGAATGGAAACGACATGTACCCCATAGCGCTTGCCAAAGTTTAACTCCGCCAATGTCTTTCCCGCCCATGCCGATTCACCGGGAATCTCATAATCCGTCAGATGCAAATCGCGGGAAAGCAAACGACCGGCATACTCAGGCTTCTTCTCACCCAAATATTCCGCCCTCATCTCCCGCGAACGTAGATTCTGAAAGAAAGTACGCTCAATCATTATAGACTGACGTTTCAGCTGCCGGGAGAGTATCATCACTATAACCAGTAAAACCGCAACGCCGAAAACCAGCCCGACCGACAACTTAAACAGCCCGGCAATGACAAACATCACGAAAGAAACCGCCAACAAAATCCGCAGTACGATAGTGGCCACCAACGGAGCACGATTGCCACGGCTATCACGCCACAACGTAACGAACTCTACCGAATGGTTCTTCTTAATCATAATAGCCCGCAAAAAAGGAGATATGAACAGGATAATGACCAACGCAGACAACAAAGCCCCCCAAATACCCGGTAGGCTTTCTTTAAAAAACGGTACAAGAAAACGGAATGCAATAGCTACCACCGCAGCACTCACAATGGAATAAACCACTGTAATACGCAGCAGGGCAAATATCAATTTCTTCCATAAACTTTCATGATTCACTGTTTGAGAACCGGAAGCGTAATGCAGCAAAAACTTCTGCCACCTCTCCGGCAGGTGCGTATCGACGAAGTTGGAAGCCGGTTCGGCAAAACGAATCATATAAGGAGTAAGGAAAGTGGTAATAACAGATACTGCCACCACTATAGGATACAGAAAATGACTTGTCACGTGCAGGGACACTCCCAAAGAAGCGATGATAAAGGCAAACTCACCAATCTGTGTCAAACTGAAACCACATTGCATGGCCGTTTTCAACGGTTGCCCCGCAAGCAATACTCCCAACGTACCGAACAAAGACTGTCCGATGATAACCGCCAGAGTGATTACAATAATAGGTCCGGCATATTCCACTATCATCAAAGGGTCTACCATCATACCTACGGAAACAAAAAATATGGCGCCAAACAAATCTTTCACCGGCTTAACCAGACGTTCAATACTCTCCGCTTCTACCGTCTCAGCAAGGATAGATCCCATGATAAACGCACCGAATGCAGCCGAGAAGCCGGTATGGGCGGCAAGGACAACCATGCCGAAACAAAGTCCGAGCGATACAATCAGCAAAGTCTCCTCACTCATCAATTTGCGGCATTTCTTCAGCAAAACAGGAATCAGATAAATACCGACAACAAACCATAATATGAGAAAGAAAAGCAACTTCGCTATACTGCCCAGCATTTCCGTTCCTTCAAAATTATGACTGACCGCCATAGTGGACAGCATAACCATCAGGACAATAGCAAGAATATCTTCCAGAATCAACACGCTAAGCACCAAGCCTGTAAATTGTTTCTTGCGCATCCCCAAATCATCAAAAGCCTTATATATAATAGTAGTGGAGGACATGGCAATCATACCGCCCAGAAAGATGCAGTCCATCCGCTTCCATCCGAAAGCCGTACCGACCGCTACACCTAATAATATCATACAAAATATAATAGTGCAAGCTGCAATAATAGCGGCGCCTCCCACCTTTACAATTTTCTTAAAACTAAACTCCAGCCCCAAGGCAAACAACAAGAAAATAACGCCAATATCCGCCCAAGTCTGTATATTTGCCGTATCCATTACCGAAGGTGTATAAGCCATATGAGGACTTGCCAGAAACCCTGCCACAACATATCCCAAGACCAACGGTTGCTTCAGTTTTTTAAATAATAGCGTCATTACTCCGGCGCAAATCAGTATCAATGCCAAATCGGCAATCAAAGGAGCTAAATGTGACATAATATTTGTCCGATTGTATTTCTACTGACAAAGATATAACAAAAATTACAGCGGTCAACAGCAATCATAAAATCATTTTAAGAAGAAATACCATTATAATTAATTGGCGAAAAATTTCTTTATTCAAGTAGAAATATCTTTCTTTGTACTGCTTATTTTAAAAATTAGGAATTGAATACCAACATTAATAAAAACTGTTATGAAGATTTCACACATTGAACATTTGGGTATTGCCGTAAAAAGCATAGAAGAAGCCCTTCCGTACTACGAAAATGTATTAGGTTTAAAATGCTACAACATTGAGACCGTAGAGGATCAAAAGGTAAGAACCGCTTTCTTGAAAGTCGGTGACGTGAAAATTGAATTGCTGGAACCGACTTCCCCCGAAAGTACCATCGCCAAATTCATCGAAAAGAATAACGGTAACGGCGGTATGCACCATTTAGCATTTGCTGTGGAAGACGGAGTAGCCAACGCACTCGCTGAAGTTGAAGAAAAAGGTATCCGCCTTATTGATAAAGCTCCCCGCAAAGGTGCTGAAGGTTTGAATATTGCATTCCTGCACCCGAAATCCACACTCGGTGTGCTGACAGAACTCTGCGAAAAAGGAGAATAAGCTTTGTGATTTAATAAATCATAAATAGGCAAACATAATTCTGAAATCATAAATCATAAATAAAGAATATGAGTAATCAACTTGAGAAAATTAAAGAGCTTATTGACCGCCGTGCAGCTGCACGCCTTGGCGGTGGTGAAAAGGCGATTGCAAAGCAACATGAGAAAGGTAAATATACAGCTCGCGAGCGTATAGCTATGTTACTCGACGAAGGAAGTTTCGAAGAAATGGATATGTTCGTTGAGCACAGATGTACAAACTTCGGTATGGAAAAAAAACATTACCCCGGTGACGGTGTAGTTACAGGATGCGGTACTATCGGAGGTCGTCTGGTTTATATCTTTGCACAAGATTTCACTGTTTCTGCAGGTTCTTTGTCAGAAACCATGTCTCTGAAGATTTGCAAAATCATGGATCAGGCTATGAAAATGGGTGCTCCCTGTATCGGTATCAATGACTCCGGCGGTGCACGTATCCAAGAGGGTATCAACGCCCTGGCCGGTTATGCCGAGATTTTCCAACGTAATATTCTTGCTTCCGGCGTTATCCCGCAAATTTCCGGTATCTTCGGTCCTTGTGCCGGTGGCGCCGTATATTCTCCTGCCCTGACAGACTTTACGCTGATGATGGAAGGAACTTCCTATATGTTCCTTACCGGTCCGAAAGTTGTGAAAACTGTAACAGGTGAAGATGTCAGCCAAGAAAACCTGGGTGGCGCCAGTGTACACTCCACCAAATCAGGTGTAACTCATTTCACTGCACAGACCGAAGAAGAAGGTTTGGCCCTAATCCGCAAACTTTTGAGCTACATTCCGCAGAATAATCTGGAGGAAGCTCCGTATGTAGATTGCACAGACCCAATCGACCGCCTGGAAGATTCTTTGAACGACATTATCCCCGACAATCCGAACAAGCCTTACGATATGTATGAAGTAATCGGCGCTATTGTCGATAACGGTGAGTTCCTCGAAATCCAGAAAGATTATTCCAAAAATATCATTATCGGTTTTGCCCGCTTCAACGGACAATCGGTGGGTATCGTAGCCAACCAGCCTAAATACTTGGCGGGTGTACTCGACAGCAACGCTTCTCGCAAGGGTGCACGTTTCGTTCGTTTCTGCGACGCTTTCAATATTCCTATCGTATCTTTGGTAGACGTACCGGGCTTCCTTCCCGGAACAGGTCAGGAATACAACGGCGTTATCCTGCATGGCGCTAAATTGCTGTATGCTTACGGTGAAGCTACTGTGCCCAAGGTTACCATCACTCTGCGTAAGTCTTACGGAGGTTCACACATCGTAATGAGTTGTAAGCAACTTCGCGGCGACATGAACTACGCATGGCCTACTGCCGAAATCGCCGTAATGGGTGGCGCAGGAGCTGTCGAAGTTCTGTATGCTCGTGAAGCCAAAGAGCAAGAGAATCCCGCTCAATTCTTGGCTGAAAAAGAAGCTGAATATACCAAATTATTTGCTAATCCTTACAATGCAGCCAAGTATGGCTATATTGATGATGTTATCGAACCGCGTAATACACGCTTCCGCATTATCCGCGCCCTGCAACAACTGCAAACCAAGAAATTGTCCAATCCGGCGAAAAAGCATGGTAATATTCCTCTTTAAAAATTGAGAATTGAAAGTTGAGAATTAAAAAACTAAAACTCAAATTTATGAATAAAACAAAAATCGGAATATTCCTTTCATTGATGCTGGTGCTGGGGTTCTGTTCTTCTTGCGGAGAGAAGAAGTCAAACTCTAAACTATTGCTGAATGAAGTGCTTATCAGCAACGAAAGCAATTTTCAGGATGACTACGGTGTACACAGCGCATGGATTGAAATATTCAACAAATCATACGGCAGTGCCGACCTTGCCGGTTGCTATCTGAAATTCAGCAGCCAGCCGGGCGATACCGCCACATATTTTATCCCGAAAGGTGATGTACTGACTTTGGTGAAACCTCGTCAGCACGCATTGTTCTGGGCAGACGGAGAACCTAATCACGGAACGTTCCATACCAACTTCAAGCTGGACAGCGTGAATGCCAACTGGATAGGTTTGTATGACTCCGGCAGGAAATTGCTTGACCAGATTGTAGTACCTGCCGGCATATTAAAAGCCAACCAGTCCTACGCACGCGTCAGCGATGCCACTCCGGAATGGGAAGTAAAAGGTGGAAGCGATGACCAATACGTAACTCCAAGCACCAACAACAAGACCATTAACAGCAACGCCAAAATGGAAAAGTTCGAGGAGCACGACAGTGTAGGTATCGGTATGGCCATTTCTGCCATGAGCGTAGTATTCTGCGGTTTGATACTTCTTTATATTTCTTTCAAGATTGTAGGCAAGATTTCCGTCAACCTCAGCAAGCGCAATGCTATGCGGGTTAAGGGCATTACCGACAAAAAGGAAGCTAAAGAGAAGCAACTCGGAGAAGCTCCCGGTGAGATATTCGCCGCCATTTCTCTGGCCATGCACGAAATGCAAAGTGACGTACACGATGTGGAAGACACCGTACTTACTATTACTCGTGTAAAACGTAGCTACTCACCATGGAGTTCCAAGATTTATACACTGCGTGAAACTCCGAACAAAAAGTAAAGTTACCTTTTAATAAAGATAAAACGATGAAAGAATATAAATACAAAATCAACGGTAATGTATATAAAGTTACCATTGGAAATATCGAAGATAATATCGCTCATGTAGAAGTGAACGGTACTCCCTATAATGTTGAAATGGAGAAAGCTCCGAAAGTAGCGGTAAAACCGGTAGTGCGTCCTGTAAGCACAGCTCCGGCTGCTCCGGCTACTCCGGTAGTAAAACCGGCTGCCACCTCAACAGGCAAGTCAGGTGTAAAATCTCCGCTACCCGGTGTTATCCTTGACATCAAAGTCAACGTTGGTGATACAGTGAAGAAAGGCCAGGTTATCATCATCTTGGAAGCCATGAAGATGGAGAACAACATCAATGCCGACAAAGACGGTAAGATTACCGCTATTAATGTTAGTAAAGGAGAATCCGTACTCGAAGGTACTGACCTTGTAATTATTGAATAATATGGGAGAATTTATCACATTTTTAGGAAACAACCTTGCCGATTTCTGGACTTATACGGGTTTTGCCAATGCAACGGCAGGCCACGTGGTCATGATTCTGGTAGGTCTGTTCTTCATATACTTGGCTGTAGCCAAGGAATTTGAGCCGATGCTGCTGATTCCTATCGGTTTCGGTATGCTGATCGGTAATATTCCTTTCAACATGGAAGCCGGATTGAAAGTCGGTATCTATGAAGAAGGATCTGTACTTAACATTCTGTATCAAGGAGTGACTTCCGGTTGGTATCCGCCACTCATCTTCTTGGGCATCGGCGCTATGACGGACTTTTCCGCCCTAATCTCGAACCCCAAACTGATGTTGGTAGGTGCGGCCGCACAGTTCGGTATCTTCGGCGCATACATGACAGCTTTGGCTATCGGATTCGATCCGATGCAAGCCGGTGCTATCGGTATCATCGGTGGTGCTGACGGCCCGACAGCTATCTTCCTTTCGTCCAAACTGGCTCCTAACCTGATGGGTGCCATTGCGGTATCGGCTTATTCTTACATGGCATTGGTACCGGTAATCCAGCCGCCTATCATGCGTTTGTTGACCAACAAGCACGAACGTCTTATCCGTATGAAACCGCCGCGCGTTGTTTCACACACGGAAAAAGTAATGTTCCCTATTATCGGTCTGTTGCTTACTTGCTTCCTTGTTCCGTCCGGTCTGCCTTTGCTGGGTATGCTGTTTTTCGGTAACTTGCTAAAAGAAAGTGGAGTAACCCGTCGTTTGGCCAACACAGCCAGCGGTCCGCTGATTGATACTATCACTATCCTGCTCGGTCTGACTGTAGGTGCTTCCACACAAGCATCCGAATTCTTGACTACAGACTCATTATGGATTTTCGGTCTGGGTGCATTCTCATTTATCGTTGCAACAGCTTCCGGTGTAATCTTCGTGAAGATATTTAACATCTTCCTGAAGAAGGGCAATAAGATTAATCCGCTGATTGGTAATGCAGGTGTATCTGCAGTACCCGACTCTGCACGTATCTCACAGATAGTAGGTTTGGAATACGATCCGACAAACTATTTGCTGATGCATGCCATGGGTCCGAATGTAGCGGGCGTTATCGGTTCGGCAGTAGCTGCCGGTATATTGCTGGGATTCCTTATGTAAGCAGTGAAAACGTTTGCATAACCTGCATAAAGGATAATAGCGGAGAGGCGGCAGCCTTCTCCGCTATTTTTTTTAATTTAGCGCAGAAAATAACGAAAAACTAATATCATGAAAAAAGTATTCTTCATTTTGGGAACACTCCTACTATCCCTTAGCACGTATGCAGCCATGAACGTAAACAAAATCGATCCTCCGTTTTGGTATGCCGGAATGCAAAATCCCGAGCTTCAGCTAATGGTATATGGCGAAGGCATTGGCAATGCAGCGGTATCCGTCAATTATCCCGGTGTCTCACTGAGTAGCACAGTAAAGCTGGAAAGTAATAATTACTTGTTAGTCTATCTCAAACTGGATAAAGACGTGAAGCCCGGTAAAATGGCTCTGACCTTTACACAAGGCAAGAAAAAACTTATCAAGGAATATGAATTAAAGGCACGTGCCAAGAAAGGCTATGAACACAAAGGCTTCGATGCGTCCGATGCCCTTTACCTGCTGATGCCCGACCGCTTTGCCAACGGCAATCCGGAGAATGACCGGATTGCAGGTATGTCAGAGTACAAGGTAGATCGCAATGACCCGAACGCCCGTCATGGCGGCGACCTTGCCGGAATCGAACAAAACTTGGATTACTTTTCCGACTTGGGCGTAACCGCCCTCTGGTTCACTCCGGTATTGGAGAACAACATGGCAGGCGGTTCTTATCACGGCTATGCCACTACCGACTATTATAAGGTAGATCCTCGCTTCGGCACTAACGAAGAGTATAAGCAGCTCATTGAAAAGTCTCACGCGCGCGGCATAAAAATCGTAATGGACATGATTTTTAACCACTGCGGCGTAGAACATATATGGATAAAGGATATGCCCGGCAAAGACTGGTTCAACAATCCCGACCACGAAAACAACTTTGTACAGACCTCCTTCAAACTCACTCCCCACGTAGACCCGTACGCATCGAAATATGATTTCAGCCAAATGAACGACGGTTGGTTCGTGACCGCCATGCCCGACCTCAACCAGAAGAATCCGCATGTGTACCGTTATCTCGTCCAGAACAGTTTCTGGTGGATTGAGTATGCCAATATAGACGGTATCCGCATGGACACTTATCCGTATGCCGACTATGATGCCATGAGCAACTGGATGAAAGAGCTGAATGAAGAATACCCCAACTATAACACTGTAGGCGAGACATGGGTTACCGAACCTGCATATACCGCTTGGTGGCAGAAAGACTCCAAGTTATCCGCTCCCAGAAACAGTAACCTGAAAACTGTAATGGATTTCAGCTTCTTCGATAAAATCAATATCGCCAAAACGGAAGAGACGGAAACTTGGTTCAAAGGGCTGGATCGTGTGTATAACAGTTTCGTATACGACTTCCTATACCCGAATCCGGAATCGGTACTTGCTTTCATCGAGAATCACGACACCGACCGCTTCTTGAGTGAAGGCAATGATTTACCGATGCTGAAGCAAGCCTCTACCCTGCTGCTTACCACCCGCCGCATTCCACAATTATACTATGGAACGGAGATTATGATGAATGGTATAAAGAGCAAGAGTGACGGTTATGTTCGCAAAGACTTCCCCGGAGGCTGGGCCGATGATAAGGAAACCGCACTTACAGCCGCAGGCCGTAGTAAAGTTCAAAACGATTGCTACAACTTCTACAAAACAATACTGAACTGGCGCAAAGGGAACGACGTTATCGCCAAAGGCAGCATGACCCAGTTTATGGTACAGAACAGCGTATATGCCTATGCCCGCCAATACGAAGGCAAAACTGTTTTCGTGATGCTGAACGGTACAAATGCCGCAACGAGCGTGCCTTTGAAGTTCTATAAAGAGATACTGAAAGATGCCAAACAAGGAAAAGATATTCTAAGCGGCAGAACAATCGCCTTTGGAGAAGAGCTGAAGATGGGACCACGTGAATCGCTGGTTATCGAGTTGTAAGCACGGATGAATCAAAAAAAACATGAACTTTCGTAAAGTTTGTGCCTAAAAAAAACAGGGAGTGCACTTCAAAAATGCACTCCCCTTTTTATAATCAGATAACTCTATTAGTCTAATTGAGCCAATTTGTTTTCTGAACCAAGCACGCTGATGATTTTGTGCTTGTAAAGTTTCTCCATGTTGTCGCGAGCCGGACCCAGGTATTTACGCGGGTCAAATTCAGCCGGTTTTTCAGCGAACACCTTACGAACAGCTGCAGTCATAGCCAGACGAGAGTCTGAGTCGATGTTGATTTTGCAAACAGCAGACTTGGCAGCTTTACGCAATTGGTCTTCAGGAATACCGATAGCGGCTTCCAGCTTACCACCGAATTGGTTGATAGTATCAACTTCTTCCTGAGGAACTGAAGAAGAACCGTGGAGTACGATAGGGAATCCCGGAAGTTTCTCCATTACAGCGTCCAATACGGCAAATTCCAAAGGAGGAGGAACCAGACGACCTGTAGCGGGATCTACGTGGCATTGTTCGGGTTTGAACTTGTATGCACCGTGAGAAGTACCGATAGAGATAGCCAAAGAATCGCAACCTGTACGAGTAGCGAAATCAATAACTTCTTCAGGGTTAGTATATGTGTGGTGTTCGGCAGAAACTTCGTCTTCCACACCTGCCAATACGCCAAGTTCGCCTTCTACTGTAACATCGAATTGGTGAGCGTACTCAACAACTTTCTTTGTCAGAGCAACATTTTCTTCGTATGGAAGATGTGAACCGTCAATCATTACTGAGGAGAAACCGGAATCGATACAGCTCTTGCAAGTCTCGAAAGTATCTCCATGGTCAAGGTGAAGAACAATTTCAGGATGTTTACAGCCCAATTCCTTGGCATATTCTACAGCACCCTGAGCCATGTAACGCAACAAAGTAGCGTTAGCATAC